>Ga0126378_10001020_pt1 | contig 20954 bp, 21 predicted proteins | sample PanSoiMetPlot_23_FD_92587 | JGI IMG/M metagenome (GOLD analysis project Ga0126378, IMG submission 92587) | Tropical forest soil microbial communities from Panama - MetaG Plot_23 | ecosystem: Environmental > Terrestrial > Soil > Tropical forest > Bulk soil | place: Panama | collected 2016-02-17
CAACGCCTCGAAGAGAGCGGGATAACAGGACACGTCCTCAAGGCCCTCCGGCAGCTCGTCGACCCCGTCATAGTCGCCGCCGAGGCCAATGTGATCGACCCCGGCTACCTCGCGCGCATGCTCCAGGTGAGCCACGACGTCGGCAATCGTGGCCGTTGGCCGTGGATGCGCGGCCAGCCACGTCCCCTTGAACCGCTTACGCTGGCTGAGGTCGCGATAGTCCAGGCCCTGGCGATCCATTTCGGTAGCCAGTTCAAGTTCCCAGTCCCGGCAGTGCTGCGCGACAAAGGCGGGCACGAAAGTGACCATGCACAGGCCGCCGTTGCTCGCCAGCCTGGCAAGGATCTCATCAGGAACGTTCCGCGGATGGTCGCAGACGGCGAACGCCGACGAATGAGAGAAGATCACCGGCGCGGCCGCGGTGGCCAGGGCGTCATGCATCGTCGTGGGCGCCGCGTGCGAGAGGTCGACGAGCATCCCCAGTCGCTGCATCTCTTGGACGACGTCGCGGCCGAATGCGCTGAGTCCACCTGCTACTGGCTCGTCAGTGGCCGAATCCGCCCAGGGCAAGCTCAGGTTGTGCGTGAGCGTCAGGTAGCGGACGCCGAGCAGGTAGAAAGCCCGCAGCACGCCCAGCGATCCCGCGATCGAGTGACCGCCTTCGGCTCCTAGCAGCGAGGCCACTCGGCCCGAATCGATGATGCGCAGGATATCTGCGGCCGAGAAGGCCAGCTGCAGTGCGCCAGGAAACTGAGCGGCGAGCCGGTACACGAGGTCGATCTGCTCAAGCGTCGCCGTCACTGCCGCCTCGCCGGCAAGCTGAGCCGGTACGTAGACCGACCAGAACTGTGCGCCGACGCGGCCCTTGGCCAGTCGCGGGAGATCGGTGTGCGTGAAGTCGACTGGCAGCGAGATATCCGTTCTCGCTGGATCGCCCGCGCCAGCCTCGCGCAGCGCCCAGGCCAGGTCGTTGTGGCCGTCGATGATCGGGAACCGGTCGAGCAGCGCGTGCGCCGTGTCGAAGGTCACGTGCCCAGGGTAGGCAGCCGACGTGGCTTGCGGCAGGCGAGGATGTCAGGATGTGAGCGTGCAACAGCACCGAATGACCCTCTGGATCGTCGGCACCGTCGTGCTGTGCGCCGTGCTGGGGGCCTGGTTCGGACGCCATGTAGGTGACGGGCGCGTTGGCTACGTCGCGCTGATCAGCGCAACCTGCGGCGTGATCGGCTCGTTCCTCCCCGGAGCTGTGCTGTGGATCCGCGCCCGGTTGCGTCATGACGGCAAGCCGCACCGTGGCGCCGCCTGACCACGCTGCCTTACCGCCGCACTGACGCTCAAGACATTCACAGGCAAGAATCAGCGCATGCACATCGCGCGCTCAATCGGTCTATTCATCGCCGCGGGACTCGCCGAGATCGGCGGCGGGTACCTCATCTGGCGCTGGCTGCGCGAGGGCGCGCCGATCCTGGTTGGGGTGCTCGGCGCGATCATCATGGTCGGGTACGGAATCATCCCAACCCTGCAGCGCAGCCACGACTTCGGCCGAATCTATGCCGCGTACGGCGGCGTCTTCGTCGTCGCATCGCTGCTGTGGGGCTGGGGTGTCGACGGTATGCGGCCGGACCGATGGGACTTCGCTGGTGCCGCGGTCGTGCTCGCCGGTGTCGGCATGATCTACTTCGCCCCGCGCTGACTAACGGAGGGCTCCGCCCCCGGGTACCTTTGCGCTATGGCCGAGAACCGTCAGGAGTTCCAGCGCGACCTCGAGACGATTGAAGGCAAGGTCATCGAGCTATTCGCCATGGTCGCCGAGGACCTGCCAGGCGCGACGCAAGCACTGCTGACCGGAAACAATGACGCGATCAAGATGCTCACCGATCGCGAGCGGGCCATTGACGCCCTGTACCTGGAGATCGAGGACCTGGCTAATCGCGAGATCGCGCTGCAGGCACCGGTGGCTTCGGACCTGCGATTCCTGCTCTCGGTGCTGCGAATCGTGCCTGAACTGGAACGAACCCACGACCTGGTGGTGCAGATCGCTTCGCGGGCCAACCACATTCTCGGCGCCGACCTGTCACAGCGCTGCCGGGGCCTGGTCGCGCGGATGGGTGACCTCGCATCGGAAATGTGGCGGCAGGCAGCGGACTCCTGGTACCAGCGCGACCGATCAGCGGCGGCCGCGCTGGAAGAACGCGACGATGAGATGGACGACCTGCACAGCAGCCTGATAGCCGAACTCGCGTCCGGCAGCATGGCACTGCCGGTGACGATGGAGATGACGCTGGTCGCGCGCTTTTATGAGCGGCTTGGTGATCACGCTGTGAACATCGCCCGACGGGTGATCTACCTGGCTGGGTCGCACAACCTTGGCTGAGGCAGTCGCGCAACCTGGGCTAAAGCAGGGCCTGCGCGGGAGACCGGCACCGACGCCGGGCGGCGTCGGTGCCAGTCTCGTCTGTGTCGCATCGTGACCAAGCTCAGCCCATCCGGCCGGTCACGTACGCCTGCGTGCGGCTGTCCCGCGGATCCTGGAAGATCTGCTCGGTCGGGCCGTGCTCGACCAGCACGCCGGTGCGGGTATCGCCATCGCCGTCGGTGAGCACTGAGAAGAACGCAGTGCGGTCGCTGACACGGGTCGCTTGCTGCATGTTGTGCGTCACGATGATGATCGTGTATTGGGACTTGAGCTCGTGCATCAGGTCCTCGATCTTCCCGGTCGCGATCGGGTCGAGAGCGGACGCTGGCTCGTCCATGAGCACGACGTCGGGCTCCACAGCGATCGTGCGCGCGATGCAGAGCCGCTGCGCCTGCCCACCTGACAGGCTAAGGCCGGACGTCTTCAGCCGGTTCTTCACCTCGTCCCACAAGGCGGCGCGGCGCAGCGAGCGCTCGACGACCTCGTCGAGCTTCCCCTTGTTCCGCTCGCCGTTGATACGCGGACCGTAGGCGACGTTGTCGTAGATCGACTTCGGGAACGGGTTCGGCTTCTGGAAGACCATGCCGATGCGGCGTCGCACCGCTGTCGGAGAGACGTCACCGTCGTAGAGCGACTGCCCGCGGTAGTACATCTCGCCATCGAGGCGGGCACCGGGGATGAGGTCGTTCATTCGGTTGAAGGACCGCAGCACGGTCGTCTTGCCACTCCCGGAGGAGCCGATGAACGCCGTGATCTCGTTCTCGTAAATGGGCAGCGTGACGTCCGTGACGGCTTTGAACGCGCCGTAATAGATCGACACGTTCCGAGCCTCGAAGATCGTTTCGCTCGGCGGCCTATCGACAGGCACTCGCGGCTGCTGATATGCCGACGCGGGCCGTGGGAGGTTGGTGACGGTCTGCTCAGGCTCTTCCATAACGTTCCTAGCGGGAATATCTGCCGAATCGGGCGGTAACGATGCGGGCGGCGATCATCAGGATGAACGTGATCGCGATCAGGGTCAGTGCCGCGCCCCAGCCGCGGGCCTGAGCGCCGGTATACGGCTGCGAGGCGTTCGAGAAGATCTGCAGTGGCAGCGCCGTGTTGGGCCCGCTGAAGACGTTCGGGTTCGGCGCGGTCACCGTGAGGATGGTGAAGAGCAACGGCGCGGTCTCGCCCGCGGCGCGGGCGACCGCCAGCAGAGCGCCGCTCACGATGCCGCCTAGCGCCGCAGGCAGCACCACCGTCACCGTCACACGGGCCTTGCTGGCCCCCAGGGCATAGGCTCCCTCGCGCAGCGAATTCGGCACCAGCCTCAGCATCTCGTGGGTGGAGCGGATCACGACCGGCAGCATCAGGCAGCCGAGGGCGAGGGCTCCAGCCAGGCCTGAGTAGCCGAAGTGGATCACCCAGATGGAGAAGATGAACAGGCCCATGACGATCGACGGGACTCCCGTCATCACATCCGCCATGAACCCGATGAACCGGCCGAGCAGCCCCCTGCCGCCGTATTCGTTGAGGTAGATCGCGCCCAGGATGCCGAGTGGCACCGCTACGACCGTCGCCAGCGAAGTAATGAGGATCGTGCCGAGTACCGCCGGACCGAGCCCGCCGAAGTTCGCGGGCAGCACAGACGGCGGGATGTCGCTTGTCAAAAACTGCCAGCTGATGATCGAGGCGCCCTTAGCGATGACCGTGACGATGACGAACCCGAGCGGGACGATCACTAGGACGAACGAGACCACCATCAAGACGGTGGCGATGCGGTTCTTTGTCCGCCGCCAGCCCGTCGGCTCGCGCAGATCAGCCTTCGCCTGCTGGGCGGTGTCGGCGGCCATCAGGCTCCCCTCCCCCTCCGGGCGGCGCGCGCTACGATCCCGCGGGCGGCTACGTTGATGATGATCGTCAAGACGAATAGGAGCACGGCGATCCCCATCAGGCCAGCCTTCTGCAGGCCGAAGGCTTCGCCGAACTGATTCGCGATGACCGCCGGCATGTTATAGCCGGGCGCGAACAAGTGCGACGTGATCGTCACCGAGGAGCCGATCACGAGTGCCACCGCGATGGTCTCGCCCATCGCCCGGCCGAGCCCGAGCAACACGGCGCCAACCAGCCCGCCCTGGCTATGGGGCAAGACAACGCCGCGGATCATCTCCAGGCGGGTGGCGCCTAGTGCATAGGCACCCTCCCGGTCCATGGTTGGCACTGTGGCGATCACCTCGCGCGAGAGCGATGTGATGATCGGGGTGATCATGAAGGCCAGGATGATGCCCGCGGTCATGAACGACACCCCACTGACCGCCCCGCCGACCGGTGGCCCGAACAGGTTGCCCAGCACCGGGACGCCCTTGAAGAAACTGCCGATCGAGGCGTAGACGGTGGTCTGCAGCCAGGGTGCGAAGACGAGGAATCCCCATAGGCCCCAGACCACCGACGGCACCACGGCCAGCAAGTCGACGACGTACACAAGTGGCCGCGCAAACCGGCGCGGCACGACCTCGGTCAGCAGCAGCGCGATGCCCAGGCTAACCGGCACCGACAGGATAACGGCGATGACCGCGGTCAGGGCGGTGCCGAAGATGAAGGACAGCGCGCCGAACTGATTGGTCCGCAGGTCCCAGGTTTTTGAGAAGATCCCGCTGATTCCCTCGTGCGCGAACCAGGACGTCGACTGATCGGTAGTCGAGGCTGCGATCAGAACGAGAATCACCAGCACCAGCAGGCCCGCGGCCAGGGTGAGGATCTGGAAGGTGCGGTCCCCCATCGACCGCTTCGCCGACAGCGCGCCGGCGGACCCAGCCCGCACGGGCTGGTCCGCCGACGCCGCAGTCGTCACGACGGCCAGCCGATCTGATCTGCGTACATGTCACCTCTCATCAGAGGAGCGGATCCGATCTGGCTGGCTTGCCATCATCTTCTAAACTATCCGGTGATCTTGCTGAGCTGTGCGACTGCCGCCGAGTCGATACTCGAGGGCAGCGGTGCGTAGTTCAGCGAGGAGAGCAGCTTCTGCCCGTCGCCGAGCAGGTAGCCGAGGTAGGCCTTGAGCATCGCTGCGTCGTTGGCGTTCGGCTGCTTGGCGTAGACCAGGTCCCACGACTGGTACGTAATCGGGTAGGCAGTCGCACCCGACCCCCAGACCGCGTGGAAGGTCAAGTCGGGGTTCAGCGTGACCCCAGCCGCAGAAGCCGACGCCCCCGCCACTGACGGCGCTACGTAATTGCCGTCCTTGTTTTTGACGGAGGCAAAGGTCAGACCGGAGGCCTTGGCGGTGGCGTAGTCCACGTATCCGATGGCGCCGGGTGTGGATTTGATGGTCTGGGCGACGCCAGAGTTACCGCTGGCAGCGTGGGCGGTGGATGGCCAGCTGATGGTGGAGGCGCTGCCGAGCTTCCACGCACTCCCGACGGAATCCGTGAGGAACAGCGTGAAGTTCGCCGTGGTACCGGACGAGTCCGACCGCACGGCAAGGGTAATCGGGGTGCTCGGCAGGTGGACACCCGGATTGATCGCAGTGATCTCCGCGGCGTTCCACGTCTTGACGTTGCCCTGGAAGATGTCCGAGATCACGGCCGGGGTGAGCTGCAGCGGCTTGCTCAGGCCGGACAGGTTGTACGACATGGTGATCGGGCCGATCACGACGGGGAAGTACAGGACTGTCTTGCCCTTGAAGTTTGCCGTCTCTGTCGACGGGATTGGCGAGTCCGAGCCGGCGAAGTTCACCGTGCCGGCAGCCAGGTTGGTGCGACCCGTACCCGAGCCGACGCCGGCGTAGTTGACCGTCATGCCGGACTGGATGGACTTGTAGGCCGAGATCGCGGCCTGCTGGTAGACGAGCTGGAAGGTCGATCCGCTCCCGTTCAGCGTGCCGGACAGATGCGACGAGGTGCCCCCCGTATTCGTCGACGACGGGGGACTCGACGAGGAGCATGCGGCGAGGAACAACCCCAGGCCGCTAACGGCGGCCAGTGCAGCGGCGCCGTGCCTTCTACGTCGAAGGTGCATTGTTGTACTCCTTTTGATCTTGTTAGCTTCTCGGCCGTGGGCCCAGCGATGGCTGTACCAGCCAGCGTGCGATTCGCCGGCCAGCCCCCCACACGGCGATGCGACTTCATCTTGGCGGGTGCAGGTACCGAGCCGCACTACGGGTTATGAACTAGCGGCGTCTGACAAGCAAACATACGGTGACCTGCCTGCCCGGCTACGGTGAGGTCATCTGCACTGGCTATGGCAGCAGCGGCCAGCCGATGGAGCGGAGCCGAAGTGACCCCGTTCCCTGACTGATGGTCTTGTCGATGACCGATACTGAGCGGAGGCGCGAGCGGGCGCCAGGAAGGGACCGAGCGTGCCGCGGTATAAGAGGGTGGTCGTCAAGCTCAGCGGTGAGGCGCTCGCCGGGCGAGCGGGCTCGGGCGCTGATCCGGCCAGTTTGTCGCGGGTCGCCGACGAGATCCTGTCGGTGCGCTCGCTCGGCGTCCAGGTCGCCGTGGTCGTCGGCGGCGGCAACTACTTCCGAGGCCGGATGGCGGAGGGCTGGGGCATCAGCCGGGCTGAGGCGGACAACATCGGCATGCTCGGCACGATCATGAACTGCCTGATGCTGCGGGGCGTGCTCACGGCCCGCACCGACGTCGATGTCCGGGTGATGACCGCCGTGCCGATCCAGAGCGTGGCCGAGCCGTTCATCCGGCTGCGCGCTCTGCGGCATCTGGAGCACGGCTCGATCGTGTTGCTCGCCGGGGGCATCGGCCAGCCGTACGTGACCACGGACTACCCGGCGGTGCAGCGCGCACTCGAGCTAGACGCGGACGCGCTGCTCGTGGCGAAGAAGGGCGTCGATGGCGTTTATGACAGCGACCCGCGGCTGAATCCGGACGCCATTCGGTATGAGCGACTCACCTACGACGAGGCCCTCGCGGTCGGCGTTCGGGTGATGGACACGAGCGCCTTCGTGCTGGCGAACGAACAGTCGCTGACCATGCACGTCTTCGACGTCGCTGCCGCTGGTGCGATGCGGCTGATCTGCGAGGGCGCGGACCTGGGCACGCGGATCAGCGCCAAGATCTAGCCAGGGGCCGGCAATTTGAGCCCGAATCCCCAGTCCAGGAGCTTCGCCGCCGCCTGAGCGCCCGCCGCGGGCCCGGTGTCGGGACTGCCGAGCACAACACCGATGAGTGTGGTGCCGTGGCGCACCGCCTCAAAGAGCAGGCAGTGTTTCGCAGCGTCGGTGTACCCGGTCTTTATACCGTCCGCGCCCTGGTAGCTGCCGATCAGGAAATTCGTGTTGCCCCACCAGTAGGCGTGATGCAGACCCTTGCTCTTCGGGAGGTTGTAGAAGCGCTGACCCACGATAGACCGGAACGCTGGCAGCTTCATCGCCGCCAGACCGAGCGTCAATAGATCGGCCGGGGTCGAATACGTAGAGTACTCACTCGGATACGGCAGGCCATCCGGGCTCGTGAAGTGTGTCTGCGTCATGCCGAGCCGGAGCGCCATGGCGTTCATCTTGGCCAGGAAGGCTGGCACACCAGGCCCGTAGGTCGTGGCCAGGACATAGGCCGCGTCGCAGGCGGACTGCAGGAGCAAGGCCTCGAGCAGTTGGCTGACCGTGAGTACATCCCCTGGCCGCAGGCCTGCGCTTTCGCCCTGGTACTTCGCCACGTAACTGATGACAGCCTTCGGAATGCGGATCTGCTGATTTAGATTGCCGGACTGGAGCACGACCAACGCGGTCATGACCTTGGCGATGCTGCCGATCGGCCGCTCGGTGTAGAACTCTCGACTCCAGAGCAGGCCGTTCGTTTCGACGTCGGCGAGGGCGGCGCCGGTGGCCAGCACGTGCTTCGGGGCACTGGCGACCTGGATCTGCCGCATGCCCCGCGGGCCGGGGGTAGGCGAAGGCGAACTGCCGGCTAGCGCTGCGTGCTCGGTCCGTGCGGCTCGCGGCTGACTCGCGCCGCTAACGCAGGCGGACAGACTGACGACGACTAGCGCGCCGGCCATCGCGAGCGCCACAAGGCGACCCGCGACGGTCGTGCCCGTTTCCTTGGCTGCACCCCGTGATTGCACGGGACGACAATAGCGGGCGAAGTGACCTTTGGCGGCGCGCGAACCGAAGGCGCGCTATGCGGCGGTCAGCTTGGGTGCCGGGGTAGTTCCTTGGCCGCTTTGCGCGCCCTGGCCGGGGGCAGTCCCTGCAGCTCGGGCGGTAGTCGCCAGATCGTGTATCCGCCGATGAGACCATAGGTACGGACCTTGACGACCGGGGAATTCGGCGCTGGCACGCGGCTGCTGCCGCGTTCCTCGTCGCCGCCAAGGAGCGTGAACCCGCTCACCTCCAGGCCCACTGAGTCGGGCAGGTAGATATCAGGCCAGCCCCACAGCACGAAGCCCTTGACGACTATCTCGTCGCCCTCGAGCTGAGCCTGGCACAGATCGATGTCCGGGCTGGCCATGATCGCGACGCTGACGACCCGGCGAATGCGCTGCATTATCCGCCGGTTCGAACTGCCCATGATCGAGACGTACCAGCGGCGGGGCTTGGCGTGCTTGTCGGACTGCGCCACGACGGGCAGGTCGCGCACAATCTCAGCGAGTTCACCGTCAGTCCTGGCGGCATACGCGCGGTCCAGCCGCTGCTCAAGCTCGGCAGGAGTTAGCCGCCCTGCTGCGGCGTGATCGCTGAGCAATTCGGCGACATGATCCCGGTCAGCATCCGACACGCGCAGTTCGGCGGCCCGCTCGGCGTGGTCGGCTCGGTCGCCGTGCATCGGGTCATCCTGCACGCTGTCTCCTTGGCGGCGGCCCGGCGCGATTTCGCAGCCCGTGGCATGCCACAACAGATAGTCCGAATTATGACCCGCCGCCAGGCATCGCACGCATGGGAATCTTGAATCGTGGCTGACAAGGCGGACGTCGAGGAGTGGATCCGATCGCACGTGGAGGTATCCGGACCCATCGAGGTCGCTCACACCCGGCCGTGGGCGACGGTGCTCAGGGTGCCGCATGCTGACGGCTTGGCCTGGTTCAAGGCCTGCGCGCCAGTGCAGGCGTTCGAGCCGCGCCTGACGGCGGATCTCTCCGGGCGCTGGCCGGACCGCGTCGCGGAAGTTCTCGGACACGACGAGCGCCGCGCCTGGCTTCTGCTCGCCGATGCCGGGACTCCTGTCGGCTCAGCCGGCAATCCGCCGGAAGCATGGCTCGCGATCTTGCCGAGGTACGCCGAGCTACAACGCGGCGAGGCTGCGCACGTGGCTGATCATCTCGCCCACGGCGTGCCCGACTTGCGGATCGCGACCTTGCCTACGCGCTACGAGCAGCTCATCGGGCTCGACCTGCCGGTCGAGCCCGATGAGGTCCGACAGCTTCGGGAGTTCCTGCCGCGGTTCACCGAGATGTGCAGCGAGCTGGCCGACTACGGCGTCGCTGAGACGATCCAGCACGATGACCTCCACCACGCCAACCTCTACCACCAAGGCGGTCACCTACGGGTGCTCGACTGGGGCGACGCCTCGATCTCCCATCCGTTCGCCTCGCTCGTTGTCACGTTCCGCTTTCTGGAGGAGCGCGCGAACCTGCCGCCAGGTGACCGATGGTTCACCCGGCTGCGCGACGCGTACCTCGAACCGTGGGGCCCGGACCTTGCCGACGCGTTTGGGCTAGCGATCCGCGTCGGCGGCTTCGGCCGCGCGATCGCCTATATGCGGCCGCGGGCTGCCCTGCCGCTGGACGAGCTGATCGACTTCGATTCGGACTTCGCGGTTGTTTTGCGCCGCGCTCTCGCTCAGGTCGACGGACACGCTTAAACTTCGCGAGCCGTGCCGGGCAGGTTAAGAGACGCAACCAGCGCGTCCAGCGCGCTGGCTTGACTCGCCGAACTGGCGTCTGCGACCGGGCCTGCCCAGAACATGCCATGCTCGCGGTCGCTGCTCGTGTCGCTGTTCTCGATCGACCGAGCCTGCCTGACGAAAAAGGCATTGAACTGCGATGTGTTGGCGGTGACGGCCAGTACCTTGAGGTCGCGGACGAAGATGCCCTTGAAGGCCCGGGTGTCGTTGTCGAGCTGATCAGCGCAGGCTGCTACTTCGCACGGCTCCGCTAGCACGCCGCCGACCGTGAGCTGCCCGATCGCTGACCTGGCCATCCGTTCCGCCCGTTTCAACAGCGACGGGTCCCCGGTCGCCTGATAGAGCTGCGCGAGGCCGGCCAGGATCACGCCCTGGTTGTAGGTCCAGGTGACGCCAGCGTTGTTCCCGCATGTGTCGTCGAGGCCATCGTTCACCAGGTTGCTGCTGTTGATCATTCCGCTCTGATCGAGCCAGGACCATTCGGCTTGAGCCCAGCGCAGGTATTTCGTGTCGCCCTTGATCCTGTTGTGCAGCCACGCGGTCAGCTCGAGGAACAGCTCGTTGCTGATGGCGTTCTTGTAGGCGCGCGGGCTGCGCTGCCACCAGACACCGCCGCCGCACGTGTTGTCCCACGTCCGGTGTATGTAGTTGGCTTCGGTCTCAGCCATCGACAGGTACGACGAGACGTGCGTGAGGTCATAAGCCTGGAGCCAGGCCAGCGCCCACCAGGCGGTGTCGTCGTTGGAACTGTTTTCAAACCTGCTGCTGGAGTTGACGGCGAAGGCACGCGCGATGGCGACGTCGTAGCTCGTGTCCCCGGTTGTCTGCGCGTATGTCTCCAGCGTCGATAGCGCGACCGCGGCCTGCCACCAATGGTTGCCGATCAGGCCGCTGCTTGGGTCGTATGACGTGAAGAGCACGGTCATGCTGGCCTGCTGCGGGTTCTTCGAGTCGAACGTGTCGGAACCCGTCAGACCGGCAAAGGTCGCGACCGCGGCGAGCGCTAGGGCCGTGAGGGCGGCGACCCGGTGCCGTGGCTTCAGTCTCGTGATCAGGCCGGCCGCCGCCCGTCGTCGCGCCTTGGACAAAAGCCGACCCCTCATCCACCCTAACTGGACACAGGGGCATTACTTTAGCTTTACTGTCGATGAGGCGCAAACGGGACGGCCGTTATCATACGTGCTGACGTGGACTTCGGGAGCAGTTGACGCCTGCGCTGCGGTTCAGGCCAGGGAGAGGAACAGCTTCTCCATCTGGGCGACGCTCGCTGCGCGCGCCTCGGCGTCCTCGGCTGCCATGCACTGTTCGAGCCCGCCGGCGATCACCTTGAACCCGGCCCGGTCCAGGGCACGGGAGACGGCCGCGAGCTGGGTCGCGACCTCGGCGCAGTCGCGGCCGGACTCCAGCATCGCGATCACGCCGCGGATCTGGCCTTCGGCACGGCGCAGGCGCTTAACCACGTCGGTGATGGTTTCTGCGTCGATCTGCATCGAGCACATCCTCTCCGGATTCCTGATGATGCCAGGATACCCCTACGGGTATTGGTCCAGGTCCGGGATGAGTGCTCCTTCGGCGCCACGCGCGGTCGAGCTAGGACTCACAAGCCCAAGGCGGCGAGATGGCCGCGGTTTTCACGCTGATCCTGGGCGGCTCGGGCAAATCGCTCCGCCGTCCGCGGCAATATGTCCTGCTCAACCACCAGCCAGCCGCCGAATCCGATCGCAGCCAGGCCACTGAGGACGCCCGGCACATCCAGGTCACCATGACCAAGCGCGCAGAACGCCTCTCGGGACCAGATATCGGTGACCGGGGCGTCGTCCGCGACGATCCCTTTCATGACGTCAAGAACGACGTCCTTGAGGTGCACGTGGTTGATCCGGTGTGCCCATGTCCGCAACATGGCAGCTGGGTCCCCGCCGCCGAGCATCATGTGGCCAGTCTCAAGGCAGAGCCCGATGTCGGATAGTTCCAGCACTCGCTCGATCTCCCAGGGTGCCTCGACATAGGTGCCCGTCTCGGGGTGGAACGTGGGCTCGTATCCGCGGTCGCGGCAGTGTGCGACCACGCGGGTCAGGCCATCGCCGAATCGCCGCCAAGCCTCGGCATCGAGGCCCTGGGACGGGTCGCCCGCCGACCGGCCGGGCCGTGCCCGTCGCGTCTCGCTGCCTGCGTCGGCCAAGGTAGGTCTCGGTGGCGGACCTTGGAGATAGGACTGGATCGCGTCAAAAACGCTGAGCATCGCGTCCAGCTCCGGCATCGTCCGGTCCAAGGCGTCCGGGTCGGCGTACGGCAGCTCTAGGTAGGCGCCCGCTAGGCCGAGCCCTCGGCCGGCAAGCCGCTCCCCAAGTTCCTCGCCACTGCCCAGATATCCGACCGGGCCGAGGTCGATGCCCGCGTAACCGGCCTCGGCCACCTGGTCAAGGACGCTCAGCCCGGCAGGGACATTTGGATCCTGGCCGACGGTAAGTTCGAACGCTCCATAACTAACCGGGGCGTTCGCAACAGCGATGCCCGCAAGGTGGTCGGTTGCCCTCATCGCTTCCTCACTCATCTGCTAGCTGCTACCCGCTGCCTCGTGGGGTTGGCCGGGTCATCTACCGGCTGGCCGAGCCGATAGCTGTCGATGATCGCCTGGCACAAGGCGATATCTGCCAGGCCGTCGTTCCCGGTTGTGAGCGGTTCGGTGTCGTTCACGACGGAGTCGTGGAATGCGACAAGCTCGCGCCTGAAGGCGCTCTCGTACGAGACTGTCTCTTCGGTGCGCCAGGACTGGGCCGTTCCGTCCTCGCCGCCTTCGACGGCGAGGAGGGCAGGCGCGCTACGCAGAAACGGCGATGGGAACGACAGCGTGACCCGGCGGTGGGGGGCGTAGAGCGCGAACTCCATCTCATATCGCGCAATGCCCGGCAGGTCGATCCAGTGAATGGCGACCGGCAGTTCGCCGAACCGCAGCATGGCCGTAACGGTGTCCGGCCGCAGCTGCACGTAGTCGAGCCGGTCAGGGTCGCCGAACACGCCGCGGATGGTGTTCAGTTCATGCACGAGCGTGTCGAGTAGCACCCCGTGATAGATAAAGCGCTCGAAATCGTCTGCATCACCGATCGCGGACCGGATGCTTGCGCTCGCTTCCTCGCGCAGGCGGTCTGCCACATCCGGCGGAACCGGCGCCGGCGCGAGCACCGGGTAGTGCCCGATATAAGGCCGGAGCGGCGATTCAAGCGTAGTCACACGCAGGAACCGTGCACCGGCAAGCGCAACTGCTTCCTGCCGGAATCGCACGAACGCCGGGTCGTAGCGCTTCGGGTAGGCGACCATGAGCGTGACCCCGGCCTGCTCCGCAGCGGCCACCATTGCCAGCCCCTCGTCGACAGAGAAGCACATCGGCTTTTCCACGAGGACGTGCACGCCTGCTTGAGCTGCCTCGATCGCGATCGAGGCGTGGCTGCCTGAGGTCAGCACGAGGACAGCGTCCAGCGGTTGCCGTAGCATCTCCTGCCAGTCTGCAAACGCGGCCGGAGATCCATAACGCTGTGCGCATGCGCGGGCGTTTTCCGGAACGATGTCGCAGACTGCAGCGATCTCGAAGCGGTCAGCAAGTTCGCGGAGATAATGCAGGTGCATGACTTGGGCGATGATGCCAGTGCCCACGACACCCACCCGCAGCCGTTTGGTCACGTGTCCTTTCACTGTCCCTTCGGCGGCACCTGAGCCAGAAGTATCCGAGCAGTTGAAGATTGTCAATACTTAAGGACATTGGATCGTCTGCGCGCAGCCTGGCCGGAAAGGTGGAATCCGCCAGCCTGACCAACGGTCAAGAAGGTCACTTTGCTAGTACAAACTCTTGACCATACTGACCGCCAAGTGTAAGCATGCCAGGGCCTGCCAACGGGGCCTGTGCTGGAGGGGATACCAGGCAAGATGCTGCTGAGGACCGACATGGACGAGCCGGCGACTCCCGTGGCGAGCCTGCTGTGAACTCGGCAGACCGCTGGCATTTCCGGGCCGGAACGCACGGCTCCGGTGCCTTCGCGGTGCAGTTGAGTCCGCAGACATGTGGCTGGACATATTCCTCGTTGCGGGTGCTCGAGCTCTCTCCCGGTGCGACTGTCGACCTGGACACAGGGCCTGAAGAGATGCTGGTGCTGCCGTTGGCCGGTGCCTGCGATGTGACCGTCGACGGACTTAACCTGACGCTGCAGGGTCGGCGCGACGTCTTCAGTCGGGTGACCGACTTCGCGTATCTGCCCCGGGACGCAGCGGTGACCTTGCGCAGCACCAGCGGCGGCCGATTCGCGCTCCCGGGGGCGCAAGCCAGGCGGCGACTGACTGCCCGGTACGGCCCGGCGGAAGATGTTCCTGTCGAGATCCGCGGCGCGGGCCAGGCGAGCCGTCAGGTGAACAACTTCTGCTCCCCCGAAGCGTTTGAAACGGACCGCTTGGTCTCGGTTGAGGTGCTGACCCCGGCAGGCAACTGGTCGTCGTACCCGCCGCACAAGCACGACGAGCCTCGCCCTGGCGAAGCCGTTCTCGAGGAGATCTATTACTTCGAGGTGGGCAGTGGCCCATCCGGGCCTGGTGTCGGATACCAGCGCGTTTACAGTTCTTCGGTCAACCGCCCTATCGATGTTCTGGCTGAGGTCGGCACTGGCGACGTTGTCCTCGTCCCGCACGGCTATCACGGTCCGTCGATGGCGGCTCCCGGATATGACCTGTACTACCTCAACGTGCTGGCTGGCCCGGCCGAGGAGCGCAGCATGGCCTTCTGCGACGATCCGTCACACGCATGGATCCGGTCATCTTGGGCCGGCCAGCCGGACGATCCACGGTTGCCGATGACTTCACCCGAGGCACTCCGATGAAGCTGACTGTCGGGCAGGCGGTGGTCAGGTTCCTGATCGCGCAGCACAGCGAGCGCGACGGTGTCCGGCAGCGCTTCTTCGCTGGCTGCTGGGGCATCTTCGGGCACGGGAACATCGCGGGCCTGGGCCAGGCGCTGCTTGAGGCGGGCGATGACCTCCGCTACTACCAGGCGCGCAATGAGCAGGCGATGGTTCACGCATCGGCCGGCTACGCCCGCATGAAGAACCGGCTGGCGACGTTCGCCTGCACCTCCTCCATCGGCCCGGGCGCCACGAACATGGTGACCGGCGCAGCCGTCGCCACTGTTAACCGGCTTCCTGTGCTGCTACTGCCGGGGGACGTCTTCGCCACCCGGGTGGCCAACCCGGTCCTGCAAGAGCTAGAGGACCCGCGCAGCCTGGACGTCTCGGTTAATGACTGCCTGCGCCCGGTGTCGCGTTACTTTGACCGGATCTGGCGACCCGAACAGCTGCCAGCAGCGCTTCTGCAGGCGATGCGCGTATTGACCGATCCTGCCGAGACCGGCGCAGTGACATTGGCGTTGCCGCAGGACACCGCCGCTGAGGCCGCCGATTGGCCAGAAGAGCTGTTCGAGACCCGGGTCTGGCGGATCCCGCGGACGCGCCCCGAAGTGCTGGCGGTGTCGCGGGCCGCGGCCATGATCCGCGATAGCCAGCGACCTATGGTGGTGGCCGGCGGCGGCGTTCACTACAGCGACGCCTCCGCGGCACTGCGGCAGTTCGCTGAGCAGACAGGCGTGCCGGTCGCGGAGACGCAGGCAGGCAAGGGTGCGTTGCCGTTCGATCACCCGTCCGCCCTGGGCGCGATCGGAGCAACAGGCAGTGTCGCCGCCAACAGCTTCGCTCGCGAGACCGACCTGGTCCTCGGCGTTGGCACCCGCTGGAGCGACTTCACCACCGCCTCCAGCAGCTTGTTTGCAAGCCGGGGCGTTCGCTTCGTCAACCTGAACGTTGCCGGCCATGATGCGCACAAGCAAAGCGCGTTCCCGCTGGTTGCTGACGCCAGGGAGGGCCTCGAGGAGCTGATGAAAGCACTCAGCGGCTGGCAGGTCGATACGGGTTACCGGAACCTCGCGCGAGCGCAAGCCGCGGAGTGGGACGCAGTCGTGGAAAGTGCCTACCATCTGGGCCACCGTCCGCTGCCTGCGCAGGCTGAAGTAATCGGCGCTGTTAACGAGGCGAGCCGACCCCAGGACGTGGTGGTGTGCGCCGCTGGCAGTATGCCCGGGGATCTGCACAAGCTCTGGCGGGCCAGAGACCCCAAGGGATATCACGTCGAGTACGGCTACTCCTGCATGGGCTATGAGATCGCCGGCGGGCTCGGGGTGAAGATGGCAGCCCCAGAGCGCGATGTCTTCGTGCTGGTGGGGGACGGTTCCTACCTCATGCTCAACTCGGAGCTGGTCACATCCATCCAAGAGGGCATCAAGCTCGTCGTGATTCTGGTGCAGAACCACGGATTCCAGTCCATTGGTGCGCTATCGAGGTCAGTCGGTGCCCCCGATTTCGGGACCCGGTACCGATACCGCGACCCTGAGTCAGGACAGCTCACTGGAGATGTCCTGCCAGTGGACCTCGCAGCGAACGCCGCGAGCCTCGGTGCAGACGCCATCCGGGTCGGGTCCATTCCTGAACTCCGGGACGCCCTGGCCACAGCCCAGGCTTCGGAACGCACGACCGTGATCCACATCGAGACGGACCCAACGGTGCCCGCTCCGAGTTCGTCGGCGTGGTGGGATGTGCCCGTCGCCGAGGTGTCAGCGCTGGCGGCGACCCGGGCCGCGCGGGCGGAATACCAAGAGGGCAAGCGCACGCAGCGCGTCGCTCTCCGACCACCGCTGACCGAGTGACCAGCTGTATTCATCGTGTTTCGGCGGTGCTGTGTCGCGGGTTGGCGAGGGGGTACGCCCAAGGGCGTTAGGGCTGGATTCGGGCATAGACGATCGAACCCAATCACCCAGGGGGGCAAATGTCTGGCATGACCGAAACCTCAGCGGGCGCCACAGCGATCCGGCCGTTCACGGTGCCGATCGTCCCGGACGCGGAACTCGAGGCGCTGCGTGCCCGCATCAAGGCCACCCGCTGGCCCGACCCCGAGCTTGTCGCCGACCACTCGCAGGGCGTGCAGCTAGAGGCGATTCGGGAACTCGCGCGCTACTGGTCGACGGACTACGACTGGCGAGGTTTCGAGGCGAAGCTGAGCGCCCTGCCGCACTTCATCACCGAAATCGACGGACTGGATATTCACTTCATCCACGTCCGCTCGCCGCACGAGAACGCGCTGCCGGTCATTATCACGCACGGCTGGCCCGGGTCGGTCATCGAGATGCTGAAGATCATCGATCCGCTCACCAACCCCACAGCACACGGCGGGAGCGCGTCGGACGCCTTCCACGTGGTGATCCCATCGATACCCGGCTACGGGTACTCCAGCAAGCCGCGCGACACCGGGTGGGGCCCCGACCGGATATCACGCGCCTGGGCCGAACTGATGAAGCGCCTGGGCTACATGCTGTATGTGGCGCAGGGCGGCGACTGGGGCGCGATCGTCACGGACCTGATGGCCGCCCAGGAACCCCCCGGACTTATCGGCATGCACACCAACATGCCCGGCGTTCTTCCGCCTGACGTTTCAACGGCGCTCGCCCGTAACGTGCTGGGGGCTGGGGGACCGCCACCATCGGGTCTGTCAGCGGAAGAAAGCCGGACATACGAGCAGCTGAACTCCTTCTACACCCGCGGCATCGGCTACGGGATAGAGATGCAGACTCAGCCGCAAACGCTCTACGGGGTGGCAGACTCGCCCGTGGGCCTGGCCGCCTGGATGATCAACCACGACGCGGAAAGCTACGACGACATCGCCGCCGCCTTCGCGGGGCGCCCGGTCGGCGAACTCAACCGAGACGCGATCCTCGACAACATCACGTTTTACTGGTTCACGAACACCGGGGTTTCCTCCGCTCGCCTGTACTGGGAGAACACTTTCGGCTTCTTCGACGTCAAGAACGTGTCCATCCCGGCCGCGGTGAGCGTCTTCCCGCATGAGATCTACACGGCACCGCGCAGCTGGACGGAGCAGGCCTACCCCAACCTCATCTACTTCAACGAGGTCGACAGGGGCAACCACTTCGCCGCCTGGCAGGAGCCGATGCTCTTCGCCGACGAGGTCCGCGCCGCGTTCCGGGCCCTGCGCTAAACATCGTGGCGCCGTTATGGCGTCATCATTGGGTTGACATAGTGCCACCATGGCATCATACTGATGCCATGGAACTCTCGCCCTACCTTGACATCCTCCGCAACGGCTTGGCTGTCGCCGCTGCTGCTGGTGGAGAGCAGGAACGGGCCGTGGCCGAGCGGCTTGTCGCTCCGCTTGAGGCCAACGCACAGTTGGCACTGCTCCGCGCACTGTCCGCCGCGGCGGATGAGATCACCACAGAGCTCGCTCCCGGATCGGTTGAGGTGCGATTGCGCGGCGAGGAGGTTGGCTTCGCCGTTACGCTGGCGCCAGAAGTGGTGCCATCGACGGTGTCAGTCGCGGCACCAGCTGAGACATCAGATGACACAGAAGGTGCTGCCGTGGCACGCATCAACCTCCGCCTCCCGGAGACCCTGAAGTCACGGGTCGAACAAGCGGCCGGGCAGGCCAGGATGTCGGTTAATTCCTGGCTGGTACGCGCCGTCAGCAACGCCCTTGACCCGTCAGCCGCTCTCGACGTCGGCCAGGCCCCCGTGTCCGCGCCCAAGTCCAGCCAGCGTTTTCAGGGCTGGGTCCGATGAAGCGCTTCGACACCCCAGCCCCGATCACGGTCACGGCCAGCCTGGTGATCGCCGACTTGCGGCTCATCGCCACTGACAGGTCCGACACCGTCGTTGACGTCTCCCCGACCGACAGCGCCCGTGCCGCGGACACCCGAGCCGCCGAGCAGACCCGCGTCGACTACCTCGACGGCCAGCTGATTATCAAGGCGCCGAGGCAGGACACCTGGTCCCTGTTCAGCAAGCCCGGTTCGATCGACGTCACCATCGAGTTGCCGGCCGGATCCCGGCTGACCGCCGACAGCCAGATCTGCGCGCTCACTGCCACTGGACGCCTCGGCGACTGCCGTATCCAATTCAGCGTCGGAGACATTCAGCTTGACCAGACAGGCTCACTGCACGCGAGCTCGTACGGGCGCATCGACGCGAACCGGATCACCGGCCGTGCCGAGATCACGAAGTCAGGAACAGTCCGGATCCACGAGATCGACGGCGACGCGACCGTGAAGGTGGCCAACGGCGATTGCTGGATCGGAGCGGTCACGGGCGAGCTGCGTGCACGCACCGCCAACGGCAGCATTGTGGTCGGCAGTCCCGGCAGCGGCACGGTGCTATCCACGGCCAACGGCGACCTCCGCGTCGACGACATCGCCCGGGGCAGCGTCAGCCTGAAGACCTCGCACGGGACCATCGAGGTCGGCATCCGCCAGGGGATCGCGACCCTGCTGGATGTGAGCACCAAGCTGGGCACCATCCACAACCGCATGGCGCGATCCGCCGCCCCAGACGACGACGAGAAGACAGCCGAGGTTCACGCCCACACCAACTACGGCGACATCATCATCGGCAACACCTGACCAGCACCACAGTCCTTAACAACCCTCGACCACCCCGAATAGCAAGGAGCTCTACTCAGCATGCCCGGAAACGGAAACACCCCCGAAGCAATATCTGTCAGTGGGCTGCGCAAGTCCTTCGGCAATCACACCGTCCTCGACGGAATCGACCTCAGCATCCCCCAGGGCACGGTATTCGCCCTGCTCGGGCCTAACGGCGCCGGCAAGACGACCATCGTGCACATCTTGTCCACCCTGATCAGTGCCGACGCCGGGAACGCCAGCATCCTCGGCCACGACCTGGCCCGCGACCGCAACGGCGTCCGCTCCGTGATCGGACTGACCGGTCAGTTCTCCGCCGTGGATGGCCTGCTCACCGGCGCGGAGAACCTGCGCCTGATGACCGACCTGAGGCATCTGGGCGGCAAGCGCGGGCGGGCACTCACGGCAGAGTTGCTAGACCGATTCGAGCTGACCGAGGCTGCGGGCAAACCCGTCTCGACCTACTCAGGCGGCATGCGCCGGCGCCTTGACCTGGCCATGACACTGGTCGGCAACCCGAGGCTGATCTTCCTCGATGAACCGACCACCGGCCTGGACCCGCGCAGCCGCCACACCATGTGGGACATCATCCGGCGCCTGGTCACCGACGCGGGCGTCACGATCTTCCTCACCACCCAGTACCTGGAGGAGGCCGATGAGCTTGCCGACCGCATTGGCGTGCTCGACGGCGGCAGGCTCGTCGCCGAAGGCACCGCCAGCGAGCTCAAGCGCGGGCTGCCGGGCGGTCACATCCGCCTCGCGTTCGCCGACCATCGCCAGTTGACCGAAGCGGCCAGCCTGCTGGACCGGCCGGCCCGCGACGACGACCTGACCATCGACGTACCAGGCACGGAAACGGAGTGGATTCGGCAGGTGCTCAACCGCCTGCATGGCGCAGGCATCGCCGTGGACCACGTCTCCGTGCACGCCCCCGATCTCGATGACGTCTTCTTCGCCCTCACCGGGCGCCAGAACGAGGAGGTTCCCGCAGCATGAACACGTTCGCTGACTCGATGACCATGTTCCGGCGCTACCTGCTGCACCTGCGCCGATATCCCGCGCTGTCGCTCTACCTGATCCTGACCCCGGTCGCGTTCCTGCTGCTGTTCGTCTACGTATTCGGCGGCACGCTCGGCTCCGGCATCGGCGGAAGCGCGATCGCTCACCTGCACGGCGGCGG
>Ga0126378_10001021_pt1 | contig 20941 bp, 17 predicted proteins | sample PanSoiMetPlot_23_FD_92587 | JGI IMG/M metagenome (GOLD analysis project Ga0126378, IMG submission 92587) | Tropical forest soil microbial communities from Panama - MetaG Plot_23 | ecosystem: Environmental > Terrestrial > Soil > Tropical forest > Bulk soil | place: Panama | collected 2016-02-17
TAACGACGCGGTGGCCGCCACGCAGGTAGCCCGCGCCCGCTGGCTGGTGCGGGTGCTCCGGCTCGCAGGCCGGGCGCCGATGCCGGAGTTCTTCGAGATCGACGACTCGCTCGCGCATGCCGGGGACGGCGGCACCGGGCCGGCGGCCGACATCCCGCACCTGACGACCTAGGTCAGCGGAGCACCGGCCGCTTCGGACGCGGACTGCCCCACTGAAGATGCAGCGGGCGTCCCGCACCTGACGACGGAGCAGGCGAACTGCTATCGTGTTTCGTGGGCGGTATCAGAAGCACTTCTCCGCGTCTGCGGGAAGCACTACCCTCACGTGGCATTGCGCCCCGGCAGCACCCCGGCGGCTCGCCGATGGGCACCGCCTACCATAGAAGCATCGTCCCCAGCTACTGAGCGAGGTTTTGTCGTGTCCGGAGAAAATGCGCCTCAGGCGGCCAGCACCAGCGATCAGTCGGCGGCCCAGAAGGGGACCAGCCGGGTCAAGCGCGGCATGGCTGACATGCTGAAGGGCGGCGTCATCATGGATGTCGTCACGCCTGATCAGGCGAAGATCGCCGAGGACGCCGGCGCAGTCGCCGTCATGGCGCTGGAGCGGGTGCCAGCTGACATCCGCGCGCAGGGCGGCGTCGCCAGGATGAGCGACCCCGACATGATCGACGGGATCATCGCCGCCGTGTCGATCCCGGTCATGGCCAAGTGCCGTATCGGGCATTTCGTGGAGGCCCAGGTGCTCCAGGCCATCGGCGTCGACTACATCGACGAGTCCGAGGTGCTGACCCCGGCCGACGAGGCGCATCACGTCGACAAGTGGCAGTTCACCGTTCCGTTCGTCTGCGGCGCCACCAATCTTGGCGAGGCGCTGCGGCGGATCGCCGAGGGCGCCGCGATGATCAGGTCCAAGGGCGAGGCCGGTACCGGGAACGTCGTCGAGGCGACCCGGCACATGCGCGCGATCCGGGCTGAGATCCGCAAGCTGTCCACACTCTCGCCGGATGAGCTATTCACTGCGGCCAAGGAGCTGGCGGCGCCGTATGAGCTGGTCGCCGACGTCGCGAGCGCCGGCAAGCTGCCCGTGGTCCTGTTCACGGCCGGCGGCCTGGCCACGCCAGCTGATGCGGCCATGATGATGCAGCTGGGCGCCGACGGCGTCTTCGTCGGCTCGGGCATCTTCAAGTCTGGCGACCCGGCAGCCAGGGCGGCGGCGATCGTGCGGGCGACCACGTTCCACGATGACCCAGACGTCATCGCGAAGGTCTCCCGCGGCCTCGGCGAGCCTATGGTCGGCATCAACCTGGACGACCTGGCGCCTGAGCAGCGATACGCCGGCCGGGGCTGGTGACGACGCCAGCCTCGCCGACGGCCGCCACGCCCGCGCCAGATGCGCCCTCGGCAGCCGCACCGGCGCCCTCAGCAGCCACGCCAGCTGTCGGCGTCCTCGCTCTGCAAGGCGACGTCGCTGAGCACATTCGCGCACTGCGCGAGTCGGGCGCTGGGCCGGTGGCCGTGCGCCGGCCCGAGGAGCTAGACCGGGTCGAGGGCCTGATCATCCCCGGCGGCGAGTCAACGACGATCTGGAAGCTGATCGACATCTTTGGCCTCGCCGATCAGCTGCGGAAACGCATCGCCGACGGCATGCCAGTCTTCGGGTCCTGCGCCGGCATGATCATGCTGGCCGACCGGCTGCCCGATCCAGCCTCAGGGCAGGAGACACTGGGCGGCATCGACATGACCGTGCGGCGGAACGCCTTCGGCCGCCAGGTGGACTCCTTCGAACGGGACCTGGACATCAAGGGCCTCGAGGGCGAGCCATACCGGGCTGTGTTCATCCGAGCTCCCTGGGTCGAGGAAGTCGGACCGGGCGTCGAGATACTCGCAGCTGACCCGGGCGCGAGTAGGATCGTCGCCGTTCGCCAGGGTCGGGCGCTCGCCACGTCGTTTCATCCCGAGCTCACCCGCGACCGGCGCATCCACCAGATGTTCATCGACATGGTGAGGGAACGGGCATGAGCGGCCACTCAAAGTGGGCGACCACCAAGCACAAGAAGGCGGTGGTTGACGCCCGGCGCGGCAAGCTATTCGCCAAGCTGATCAAGAACGTCGAAGTTGCGGCCCGCAGCGGCGGACCCGACCCGGCCGGGAACCCGACGCTCTACGACGCCGTCCAGAAGGCCAAGAAAAGCTCGGTCCCGAACGACAACATCGACCGGGCGATCCGCCGCGGTGGCGGCCTGGAGGCCGGGGGCGCAAGCTACGAGTCGATCACCTACGAGGGATACGCTCCCGGTGGCGTGGCCGTGCTGGTCGAGTGCCTCACCGACAACCGGAACCGGGCCGCGTCCGACGTCCGCGTAGCCTTCACCCGCAACGGCGGTTCGATGGCCGACCCAGGTTCGGTCTCCTACCTGTTCAGCCGTCGCGGCGTCGTGATCGTGCCGAAGGCGGACGGCGTCACTGAGGACGACGTGCTCGCCGCCGTCCTGGACGCTGGCGCCGAGGAAGTCAACGACCTCGGTGAGTCGTTCGAGGTGATCAGCGAGCCAGGCGATCTGGTGACGGTGCGCACAGCGCTCCAGGACGCTGGCCTCGACTACGAATCGGCCGAGCGCCCGTTCCTGCCGTCCGTCGAGGTCGAACTCGACGAAGACAACGCCCGCAAGGTGTTCCGCCTCGTCGAGGCTCTGGAAGACTCCGACGACGTTCAGGACGTCTTCGCGAACTACTCGGTGTCCGACGACATCATCGAGAAGCTCGGGTGACGTCCTGACCGGTGTAGAGGTCAGGCCGTTCGGCCCTGACGACGACATCGAGGCGGAGCTCGACCTACGCAGACGTGCCTTCGGCCCGATCAGCGCGGGTCGCCGGCAATCGTGGATCACCAGCGTTCAGCGGAGCGTTGACGCTGGCGCGATGTTCGGCGCATTCGACGACGACGGCCTGGTCGGTAGCGCGCGTTACCACATCATGCGGCAGTGGTGGCATGGCCGGTCGCTGCCCATGGCCGGCGTGGCGGGCGTCAAGGCGGCGCCAGAAAGGCGCGGTCGTGGCATCGGAACGGTCCTGATGGCCGCGCTCCTCAGCGACATTGCCGACCGGGGATTTCCGCTCTCGGTGCTGTTCCCGACGACTGGGCCGTTGTACCGGGCATACGGCTGGGAGATAGCCGGCCGCCGCTACGAGGCGGTGTTCCCCGCCAGCGCCCTGACCGCGTTCGCGGGGTCAGATCTGCCTGACACGGCGACGATGGCCACGGTGCCGAATGTCCGCCGGGCGACGCCGGCCGACGGCGCTGCAATCGTCAAGGTCAAGGGGCTCGTGCACGAGCGTCTGCTGCACTGCGGACCGAACACCCGCGAGCCCTGGATGCTGCACGACTGGCTCGACGACGAGGACCACTTCGCCTACCTCGCCGACGACGGCTTTCTTAGCTACCGGTGGTCAGGCGACATGGAGGAGTTGCACGTCGAGGAGCTGATCGCCGCGTCGGCCGGAACTGCCCGCGCCCTCTGGCACATCCTGGCTTCGAACGTGGCCATCGCTCGCCGCGTCCGCGCCTGCCTCCCGCCGGACGATCCGGTGATGTGGCTGACCAGGGAACCGGTTGCCGAGCTGCACCAGGCGGACGCCTGGATGCTGCGCGTCGTCGACGCCCCGGCGGCCATCGCTGGGCGCGGCTTCCCGGCGGGCGCCACCATGTCGCTCGCGATTGAGATCAGCGACCGCCTCCGGCCTTCCAATTCCGGTCGCTGGTCGCTCGAGGTGTCTGGCGGCGCCGGAAGTCTCACCAGGCTCGGTGACGCTCGGGCCGAACCGAGCCCGACAGCGCTCAGCGTCGGCGCCCGCGGCTTCGCGGCGCTCTACGGGGGAGTGCCGGTCCCAACACTCCGACTGGCTGGCCTGGCAGCGGGCGGCGACCCCAGCGCTGACGACGCGCTCACCGCTGCCTTCTGCCCAGCGTTCACGATCGATCACTACTAGACCGGCGGGCTCGCCGCACGAACTAGCTGAAATCCGGCATTCTCGGCCGAGCTGATCCTCGCCGCCACAATCGAACGACGTGGTTGGGGGCGTGCTGTAGAAAGAGCAGCAGCAGGTCCCCAACCACGTCGTATTTCTTGGACACGCCGCTGCGTCAGCAGTGCATCGGCTCGAGCCCGTCCCCTCGGCGCGCCGTCATGTCGGCACGGCCCGCGAGCTGTAATGTGAGCGACCGAACAGGTGTTCGCAGCGAACGGGACGGTGACGGATGCGCGTGCTTGGCGTGGATCCGGGCCTCACCCGCTGCGGGATCGGCGTCATCGAGGGTGAGCCCGGCCGGGCGCTTCGGCTGATCGGTACGGATGTGATCAGGACGCCAGCCGGCGACGATATTGGCGCGCGCCTGCTAGCTCTGGAGGCGGAGCTTGATAGCTGGCTAGCCCGGAATCAGCCAGACGCCGTCGCCGTGGAGCGCGTCTTCAGCCAGCACAACGTGCGCACCGTCATGGGCACCGCACAGGCGGGGGCCATTGCGATCGCTTGCGCCGCGCGGCGTGGCGTGCCGGTCGCGCTGCACACGCCAAGCGAGGTCAAGGCGGCTGTGACGGGCAGCGGGCGGGCTGACAAGCGGCAGGTAACCCAGATGGTCACCAGGCTGCTTCGGCTGGCGGACCCGCCACGCCCAGCCGATAGCGCCGACGCGCTGGCGCTGGCCATCTGCCACTTGTGGCGCGGTACCGCACAGCAGCGGCTTGCTGCCGCCAGGCTCGCTGCCGGGGGTGGCCCTTGATCGCGCATCTGAGCGGCTGCGTGGCCGCCGTCGCGCCGGACGGTGCGGTGATCGAGGTCGGCGGCGTCGGGCTGCTGGTCCAGTGCACGCCAGGCACGCTCGCCGGACTGCGTCTCGGTGAGCACGCGCGCCTTGCGACGTCCCTGGTGGTCCGCGAGGACTCCCTGACGCTGTACGGGTTCGCCACCGACGACGAGCGCAACACCTTCGAGCTACTTCAGACCGCGAGCGGCGTAGGGCCGCGGCTAGCGCAGGCCATGCTTGCCGTGCTGGCGCCCGATGCACTCCGCCGCGCCGTTGCAGCCGAGGACCTGGCCACGCTGACGTCGGTTCCAGGCATCGGCCGCAAGGGCGCGCAGCGGATCGTGCTCGAGCTAGCCGGCCGGCTCGGGGCACCTGCTGACCTCGGCATTCCTGCGACATCCGGGACGGTGTCGCCCGCCGGGCCGCAATGGCAGGACCAGGTCAGGGCCGGGTTGGTGAGCCTCGGCTGGCAGGGCAGGGAGGCCGATCAGGCGATCGCGGCGGTCGAGCCTGACCTGGCCGCCGATGCGGACGAGCCGGGCGACGTCGACGTGGCCGTAGCGCTGCGGGCGGCGTTGCGGGTGCTGGGGCGCACGTGACGGGGGCGCACGTGGCGAGGCGCACGTGACGGGGCCGCAGGAGAGCGCGTCACGGGACACCGGGCCGCGGGGGACCGGGCCAGCACGAGCTGGCACAGCCCCCGTTCGTGACACCGCGGTTCGTGACACCGCCGTACGAGACACCGCCGTTCGCGACACTGACCCGGATCGGGTCGTTTCAGCCTTGGCGGACGCCGACGACCGCGTCGTCGAAGGGGCGTTGCGGCCCAAGCGGCTGAACGAGTTGGTGGGCCAGACTCGGGTCCGCGAGCAGCTTTCGCTAGTGCTGGAAGGGGCGGCGCGGCGCGGCCGAGCCCCCGACCACGTCTTGCTGTCGGGACCGCCTGGCCTGGGCAAGACCACCCTGGCAATGATCATCGCGGCCGAATTGGGCGCGCCTCTCCGCATCACCAGCGGCCCGGCGATCGAGCGGGCCGGCGATCTCGCCGCGATCTTGTCGACGCTGACCGAAGGTGAGGTCGTCTTCATCGACGAGATCCACCGGGTTGCGAGGCCGGCCGAGGAACTGCTGTACCTGGCCATGGAGGACTTCCGGGTCGACGTCGTGATCGGTAAGGGCCCTGGTGCCACCGCCATCCCGCTCGACATCGCGCCGTTCACGCTCGTCGGCGCGACGACCAGGGCCGGCCTGCTACCGGCGGCGCTGCGAGACAGGTTCGGGTTCACCGCCCACCTTGACTTTTACGAGACTGCCGAGCTGGGCGTGATCGTGCGCAGGTCGGCGGGCCTGCTCGGAGTGACGCTGCGCGATGACGGCGCGGAGGAGATCGCAAGCCGGTCCAGGGGTACGCCCCGTATCGCCAACCGACTGCTGCGTCGTGTCAGAGACTTCGCCGAGGTCCGCGCCGACGGGGTCGTGACCAGGGACTGCGCGCGCGCGGCCCTCGAGCTTTATGAGGTGGACGACAGCGGGCTCGACCGGCTCGACCGGGCGGTGCTCGACGCCCTGGTTCGGCGTTTCGGCGGCGGCCCGGTCGGCCTCGCCACGCTTGCCGTGGCGGTGGGGGAGGAGGCCGAGACTGTCGAGGTCGTCGCCGAACCCTTCCTGGTGCGGGCGGGTCTGATCGCGCGCACGCCGCGCGGGCGGGTCGCTACGCCGGCCGCGTGGCAGCACCTCGGCCTGCCGCTTCCTCGGCAGGCGGCGTGGGCGCGGCTAGGTGGACTCGGCCGCGGGATGCTCAGTGACGCAACTCTCAGTGACGCGGGTGAAGAGGTTACCCTTTTCGACTAATTGCGTGATAGTTCGCCACGCTCAGGTGCCGGAATATGTGCTTGACCGTCAGGCTGTCTGGGCGGAAATGTCACGCCGGGTCGCGGCCTGGTCACGATTACTCGCTAGACGCCGTAGCCTGTTGGTGCGCCACACGCGCGCCGCTAAACTGCGGCAGTTGGTCCAAGACACGCCACTTCGGCACTGCCACGGGATCCGCACCTGCCAGGTGCCCGCCAGTTAGCTGGCTGCCGGGGCAGAACTAATTGGAAGGATGCCCCTCCCATGGGGACGAATCACACTCTCGCCGCAATCGCGGCCAAGACCACAACGAGCTCGTCGAGTTCGTTTCTGCTCATCATCCTGGTCTTCGCGGTCCTGATGATCTTCATGTTCCGCTCCCAGCGCAAGCGCCAGCGGGCCGCGCAGGACACGCAGCGCCAGGTGATGAACGGCACGCGGGTCCGTACCGTCCACGGCATCTACGGCACCGTCGTCGACGGCGATGACCGCAATGTCCTGGTCGAAGTGGCACCCGGCGTGCAGATCAAGATGCTTCGTCAGGCGATCGGCGTTATTGTGCCGGATGATGAGCCGGACGGCATCAACCACACGATGCCCGGCACCGAGGATGCTGTGTCGGACCCGGGCGTGCCGTCCGAAGATCGCAGCGACCTGAGCCGCTAACGGCGCCGCTACTGACCGAGCGAAAGATAGGGCACTCGTGGCTCCACCAAGCACACCCAACTCGCGGCCAGAGCGGTATCTGACAGCACTCATAGTGCTGATCGTCGTCATGCTGGCGGGCGTACTCGGGGGGCGGCTCGTCAAGCCCGCCGACTGGCACAAGAGCTTTGTTGTCGGCCGCGGGCTCGATCTGTCCAGCGGCACTTCGGTGACGCTGCAGGCGCAGACCAACAAGCCTGGACAGACGCCTAGCAACGAGGCGATGACCAAGGCGGTTCAGATCATTTCGAACCGCGTCAACGCGACCGGCCTCACCGGCGCGTCGGTCGTCAAGCAGGGCAACAACGAGATCGTTGTGTCCGTGCCGGGCGCTGGCGCGCAGAAGGTCGCCACATTGGTCGGCGAGACCGCCCTGCTGCGGCTTCGCGAGGTCCTGTACGTGGCACAGAACACCACGACGTCGACCACGGTGACGCCGACGCCGACGCCGTCAACCTCAAATAAGGCCAGCGGCACCTCAGCGTCTCCATCGCCCAGCGCCGCGGCGTCGCCGTCGCCCACGGCCCATTCGTCGGCGACACCGGCGGCGAGCAGTTCACCGTCTGCGGCCGCCAGCGCGAGCCCGTCCGGGCGGCCTGCACTGTCGAAGGTTGGCGAGGGATCCGGCAGCGCGGCCACTCTGACACCGGCCACGGTCCGGCTGTTCAACAAGCTCAACTGCGCGAGCAAGGACTGGAAGACGCGGCTCTACGGCCCCGTTCCCAGCGCTTGGGACAATCCGAACATACAGACCGTGAGCTGTTTCGGTGGCAACAAGTACGCGCTGGCGCAGGCTGTTGTCCAGGGCAATGACCTGTCCGGGGTCCAGGCCCAGGACCAGCCCACGGGCTGGGTCGTCACCTTCAACGTCAAGAACCCGGCGGCAGGCCACCTGGGCACTCTGACTACCGCGATGTACAACCAGGACTACAAGTCGAGCGACCCCAACAAGCAGGTGCTTAACCTGCTCGGCGTCGTGCTTGACGGCGATCTCCAGGGTTCGCCGCCGCAGGTCACCAGCCCTATCTCGACCAACGGCCAGATCACCGGCGGCAGCACTGGCTTTAGCCAGGCGCAGGCCACGCAGCTCGCCGATGTGCTGAAGTACGGCAGCCTGCCGCTGTCGTTCAAGAACCTGAACACGTCGTCGGTGTCGGCGACGCTCGGATCGGATCAGCTGTCGGCGGGCCTGTTCGCGGCCCTCGTCGGGCTGCTGCTCGTCGTGATCTACTCGTTCATCTACTACCGCGGCCTCGGCATCGTCTCGGTGCTGAGCCTGGCGATTGCCGCGACGCTGACCTACCTGTCAGTGGTCTTGCTGTCGAAGTATGAGGGCTTCACGCTCTCGCTGGCCGGCATCGCCGGTTTGATCGTCGCCATCGGTATCACGGCTGACTCGTTCATCGTGTACTTCGAGCGACTGCGCGACGAGGTCCGCGAAGGCAGATCGCTGCGTGCCGCGGTCGAGCGAGGCTGGGTCCGGGCCCGGCGCACGATTCTGGTCTCGGACACTGTGTCGTTCCTGGCCGCGCTGCTGCTGTACATCTTGTCGATAGGCGACGTCCGCGGCTTCGCGTTCACGCTCGGTATGACCACGCTGATCGACGTGATCGTGGTGTTCCTGTTCACCAAGCCGATGATCACGCTGCTGGCCCGGACGAAGTTCTACGGGCAAGGGCATCCGATGTCCGGTCTAGATCCCGCCCGGCTTGGCGCCCGGGCGCCGTGGCGCGGCAGCCGTCGGCCAGCACCCAGTGCTGGCCCAGCTAGTGCCGGCGCCGGTGATGCGGCAACGGTGTCGCGCACCTCGACCAGCACTAGGGAGGCGTGATGTCGCGGCGCAATCTCGGCGGGCGGCTGTACCGCGGCGACATCTCCTTCAACTTCGTCGGCCGGCAGAAGCTGTGGTACACGATCTCCGGCTTCATCCTGCTCATCAGCTTGCTAGGGCTGATCTTCCGCGGCCTGAACTACAGCGTGGAGTTCAAGGGCGGCTCACTGTTCACGGTGCCGGCCGCCGCGTCGGTGACCCATACGGGCCTGGAGCAGGTCGTGACATCCAACGGCGGCTCCAATCCGACCGTCAGCGAGGTCAAGCCGTTCAACGGCCACCGGCCGTACTGGCAGGTCCAGACCAGCCAGCTGGAGCCGGCGAAATCAATCCAGATCGAGAGCGCTATCGCGCAGAAGTTCCACCTCAACGTCGGCGACATCTCGATCCAGACTGTGGGGTCGAGCTGGGGCTCTCAGGTTTCGCAGAAAGCCATCCAGGCCCTTATCGCCTTCATCATCGTGATCGTCATCTACCTGACGATCGCGTTCGAGTGGCGAATGGCGGCCGCTGCCTTCGTGGCCCTGGCGCATGACATCGTGATCACTATCGGCGTCTATGCGCTGACCGGATTCCAGGTCAGCCCGGCGACCATCATCGGCTTGCTGACGATCCTCGGGTACTCGCTGTATGACACCGTCGTTGTCTTCGACAAGGTCAGAGAGAACACGGCGCCGATCCTCGGCACGCGCAAGAGCAGCTACAGCGATGCCGCTAACCTCGCGCTGAACCAGACCTTGGTGCGGTCCATCAACACCTCGCTGACCGCGCTGCTTCCGGTGGCGGCCATCCTGGTCGTCGGCACGCTGCTGCTCGGCAACGGCGAGCTGAAGGACCTGTCTCTCGTTCTGTTCGTCGGCATGCTGTCGGGAACGTACTCCTCGATCTTCATCGCCACGCCGGTGCTTGCGGACCTCAAGGAGCGCGAGCCGCAGTACAAGCAGCTCGCGAAGCAGGTGGCCCAGCGGGCAGCGGGCGGGCGGGCCGCCGTGCGGAGGGCCCGGGCTGCTTCTGCGAGTGGCACGGTCGGAGCCGGTGTGGCTGGCGGTCAGCCCGGCAACGGCACGGGCAACGGTGGCGGCGCCGCAGGCGGCGCGACGGCGGTCGAACTGGTCGGGGACAGCGGGCAGGACGTCAGCGACGACCTCAGCCAAGACGCGGTGTTCGAGGACGACTCGGTGACCGCTTCGCAGCCAGCCGCAGCGGCGCAGTCGCGGGCTCCGGGCGCTAGACCGGCGGGCGCGCGGCAGCAGCCAGTGCGCAGGCCAGCGGCTAAGCGGCGGCCGAGCGGCAAGAAGAAGCGCAGGTAGCTGTCCGTGCCTGGCAGCGACCAAGAGGCGGCGAGGCCGTCCGGCGCGGGTGCATCGGACGGCCTCGCCGCGCTGCTGCTATCGCGGATCCGCGACGTCCCCGACTACCCGAAGCCGGGCATCGTCTTCAAAGACATCACGCCGCTACTGGCCGATGGTCCTGCCTTCGCGGCCGCGGTGCAAGCGCTGGCTGACGGCAGCACGGGCGTGACCACCGTGGCCGGGATCGAGGCGCGCGGCTTCATCTTGGCCGCCCCGGTTGCGTACGTACTCGGGGCCGGGTTCGTGCCCGTGCGCAAGGGTGGCAAGCTGCCCGCGGCGACGCACGCGCAGTCGTATGAGCTTGAATACGGCGAGGCCACGATCGAGGTGCATACCGACGCAATTGCCCCGGGCGACCGCGTGCTGATCGTCGACGACGTTCTCGCCACTGGCGGCACAGCGGCCGCTACAGCTGAGCTAGTGAGGCGGGCCGGGGCGACCGTTACCGGAATCGCGGTCTTGCTGGAGATCGAGTTCCTACGCGGACGGGCAAAGCTACCGAATCTGGACGTCCGCGCCGTCCTCGCCGTGTAACGCAACGTACGGAGCCCGGCACTTCCCGAATCGTCCGTCGATAGACTTGTTGCTACGGCGGACGTGAGGAGCGCATGTGGCCGGTGACGTTGTGACGGCCGGGACGGCCGGACCCGATGTCACCCAGGACCTGCCAGCGGCGGATGTTGGGGTGACACCGGCCGCACCCATGCCCGATGACGTCTCCGAACGCCAGGACGACGCCGACAGCCAGGACGACGCCGACAGCCAGGACGACGCCGACAGCCAGGATGTCGCCGCGGATGAGCGGAACGAGCGGACAGCGGCAGCGGGGGAGTCCCGGTCAGCAGATGCCGACACCGGTGCAGTTCCCGGCTGGAAAGGCGCCGTGCGGAACGGCGGGGGCAAGAAGTCTGCTGCCCGGTCCGCCGCCAGCCGCGTAGTGCCTCGCCTGTCCGGCCCGACCGCCGAGCCTGGCGCGCCCGGCGCGGCGGGCCAGGCACCCGCCGAAAGCGCGTCTGGCGCTTCCGGTGCGGCGGCCGTACGGCGTCGGCTGGCCCGGCTCGGCGCTACGCGTAGCGGTGGCGTCAACCCGGTGCTGGAGCCGCTGGTCAAGACCGTGCGGACCACGCACCCGAAGGCCGACATCCGCCTGATCGAACGCGCCTACGAGCTGGCGGCCAGGCTGCACGCCGGTCAGTCCCGGCGCAGCGGCGATCCCTACATCACCCATCCGCTTGCGGTGGCGACGATCCTGGCTGAGCTGGGCATGCCACACGACACGATCTGCGCCGCGCTGTTGCACGACACGGTCGAGGACACTCAGTACACGATCGACCAGATCCGTGCGGAGTTCGGCGATGACATCGCCAGCCTCGTCGACGGCGTGACGAAGCTGGACAAGGTCAAGTACGGCGACGCCGCCCAGGCCGAGACCGTGCGCAAGATGGTCGTCGCCATGTCTCGCGACATCAGGGTCCTGGTCATCAAGCTGGCGGACCGGCTGCACAACATGCGCACGCTGCGGTACATCCCGCGGGCTAAGCAAGAGCAGAAGTCGCGCGAGACACTCGAGATCTTCGCGCCGCTGGCCCACCGGCTCGGGATGAACACGGTGAAGTGGGAGCTCGAAGACCTCGCGTTCGCGACGCTGTTCCCGAAGCGGTACGACGAAATCGCCCGCCTCGTGGCAGAGCGCGCGCCCCGGCGGGAGATGTTCCTGCAGGAAGTGATCGAGGACGTCCAGGAAGACCTGAAGGACGCCAAGATCAAGGCGCAGGTGACTGGCCGGCCGAAGCATTACTACTCGGTCTACCAGAAGATGATCGCCCGAAATGTCAGCTTCGATGACATCTACGACCTGGTCGGCATCCGGATCCTCGTTGACTCGCTGCGTGACTGCTACGCGGTGCTCGGCACTGTGCACGCTCGCTGGAATCCGGTGCCCGGCCGGTTCAAGGACTACATCGCGATGCCGAAGTTCAACATGTACCAGTCACTGCACACCACCGTGATCGGCCCCGAGGGCAAGCCGGTGGAACTGCAGATCCGCACCTGGGGCATGCATAAGCGAGCTGAGTACGGCGTCGCGGCGCACTGGAAGTACAAGGAAGAGATTGTCGGCGGCGGGAGCGCCACCGACATGACGTGGTTGCGGCAGCTTGTCGACTGGCAGCGGGAGACCGAAGACCCGGCCGAGTTCCTCGACTCACTGCGCTTCGACCTCCACGGCGCCGAGGTGTACGTGTTCACGCCGCGTGGCGAGGTCATCGCCTTGCCGCAGGGCTCGACGCCGGTCGACTTCGCGTACGCGATCCACACCGAGGTGGGTCACCGGACGATCGGCGCGCGCGTCAACGGCCGCCTCGTGGCGCTGGAGAGCGCGCTGAGCAACGGCGACACCGTCGAGATCTTCACGTCCAAGGCTCCTGACGCCGGGCCGAGTCAGGACTGGCTCGGGTTCGTCAAGAGTGCCCGGGCCCGCAACAAGATCCGGCACTGGTTCTCGAAGGAGCGGCGCGAGGCTGCGGCCGAGACGGGCAAGACCGCGATCGCGCGGATGATGCGCAAGCAGAACTTGCCCCTCCAGCGGCTCGCCACAGCCGACACCCTCAACGCAATAGCCACGGAACTGCACTACACCGACCTGTCTGCGCTCTACGCGGCGGTCGGCGAGGGCCACGTCAGCGCCCAGTCCGTTGTCGCGAAGCTTGTCAAGACCGCCGGTGGCGTCGAAGGAGCGCAGGAGGACCTAGCCGAGGCCACTGTGGTCACGAGGGCTCCGCGCACGGCTGCCCCGGTCGGCGACTCCGGCGTCGTGGTCGAGGGCTCCAACGACGTCTGGGCGCGCCTGTCCAGGTGTTGCACGCCAGTGCCAGGCGATCCGATCACCGGGTTCGTCACCCGCGGGAACGGCGTTTCGGTGCACCGGTCCGACTGCGTCAACCTCGAGCACCTGCTTCAGTCCCAGCCCGAGCGACTCGTCAACGTTCGCTGGTCGCCGAAGGAAGGGTCGCAGTTCCTCGTTGCGATCCAGGTCGAGGCGCTCGACCGTACTGGCCTGCTATCCGATGTGACGAGGTCGATGTCCGACCAGCACGTCAACATCCTGTCGGCTACCGTCACCACGACGCGTGACCGGGTTGCGTTCAGCCGGTTCACGTTCGAAATGGGCGATCCCAAGCACCTCGGTGCCGTCCTACGAGCGGTTCGGTCCATCGACGGCGTGTACGACGTCTACCGCGTTACTAACTAAGTCGAGTGGTGCGCTCAGAGCGCGAGGTGCCGTGTGCTGCTCGGCGGGCTGCCGGCCGTTGCGGTCGCGCTGGCGTAGTCCGGCGCGAGGCGGGTTATGCGACGCGACCGCGAGTCACGCCTACGCCCGCTGCCGCAGCGCACGAAACCGCGCACAGACCGACGCGAGTGTCCGGCCGAGCAGCGGCTGACTAAACCTCAGCTGGAGAGTTCGGCCAAGGTGCGTTCGGCTTCGGCTAGCCAGGATCGACGTGCCGTGATGGCTTCCTGGGCTTGCTGCTGCGCCTTCTGGTCGCCGCTGGCCTTCGCCTTGTCAAGCTGGCCCTCAAGCTGAGTGATGGCGGACCTGATCTGTTCAACCGTGCCCCGGGCGCGGGACAGGGCCTCGGGATTGGTCCGGCGCCAGTGCGAGTCCTCAGCCCTGCGCAACGTCTCCTCGACCTTGCGCAGACCGCCCTCGAGCCGCTCCTGAGCGTCTCGCGGCACCGCTCCGGCGCGCTCCCAGCGCTCCAGGATGCCGCGAAGCTGGGCCCTGGCAGCTCGCGCGTCCGAGGCCGGGATCAGCTTCTCAGCCTCGGCGAGTAGCTGCTCCTTGACCACGACGTGCTCGCGAAGCTCGCGATCCTTGGCATCCAGGACCTGGGATCTGGCCTTGAAGAACGCGTCTTGCGCGGCCTTGAACCTGTTCCACAGCTCGTCCTCGGTCGCCCGGTCAGCGCGGCCGGCCTGCTTCCAGCTGCGCATCAGCTCGCGGTATGCGGTGGCAGTCGCCGCCCAGTCAGTCGACGTTGACAGCTCCTCCGCCTTCGCTACCAGTTCCTCCTTGCGCGACCGGATACCCTCGCGCTCCTCTTCCAGGCTGGCGAAATAGGCCTTGCGCCGCTTCGCGAAGGCGTTCCGGGCCGACGATAGCCGCTTCCATAGGGCCGCTTCGGCGACGCGGTCGCCACGGGGAGCCGCTTTCCACTCGTCTAGAAGCTGGCGCATCCGCTCGCCGCTGGCCTTCCAGTGGGTGGCCTCAACAGCGAGCCGCTCGGCCTCGGCCACGATGCGTTCCTTGACTTCGTGGGCCGCGTTCCTGGCTTGTTCGCGCGCTGCCTTGTGCTCTTCCCGGCGCTGCTCGATCCTTTCGGTCAGGGCCGCTAGGCGGGTCGTCAGGCTGACCAGATCGCCGATGGCGTTCGCATCGCTGACTGCGGCAGTCAACCTTGTGATGGAAGCCCTAGCTTGACCGGGAGCTAGATCCGTGCTGGACATGCGCTGCTCGAGCAGGCTGATCTCGGTGTCTAGCGCGTCAAACTTGCGCTTGAAGAACGCCAGCGCCTCATCGGGGCTGCCCGCCTGCCACGAGCCAATTACTCGCTCGCCGTCAGCAGTGCGGACATACACCGTCCCGTCGTCGGCTACCCGGCCCCAGGGATCGCTTGCGGTTCCCACCGCGTACCTCCTGCTCGGTGCCTGCCTGGCAGTGCTGCCACTCAGGCTTTGCTGATGCTCACACTCTCGATCTGGACCTTCTCCTTCGGATGCCCGTCCCCGGTGCCGTTGGAGTTATCACTGCCCGCCTTTGCAACTTGCTGGACGATGTTGAGCCCGCTGACGATCTGCCCGAACGGCGTGTAGTTCGGGCCGAGTTCAGTCTTGTCGTAAACAAGGAAGAACTGGCTGCCGTTGCTGCCGGGCTGGCCGGTGTTCGCCATTGCGACGATGCCAGCCGGGTAGATGGCTACGCTGCCGCCACTGCTCCCGGCCGGCGCTGGTTTGAGCGAGGACAGGTTCTCGTTGTAGAAGCCGTAGCCAGGGCCGCCGGACCCGAGGCCGGTCGGGTCGCCGCACTGCAAGACGAAGATTCCGGACGTGGTGAGGCGGTGACACGGGGTGTTGTCAAAGTACTTCTGGCTGGCCAGCGAAACGAAGGATCCAACGGTGCAAGGAGCCTGCTTTCCGAACAGGTCTATGACGATAGTGCCCCGGTTTGTCCTGATCGTCGCGGCGTACTTGGCGGTCAGGTCAGGCGTCGCAGGCGGCAGATTGACCTTGCGGGAAGCCGTGCCGCTGGGGGTGTAGATGCACTTGCCGTTCACCATGGCCGCGGTATTGGTCGGCGTCGGTGTCGGCGTGGCCAAGGGTGTTGAGGTGCTCGTCGGCGTCTTGGCTGCCTTGGCGACAGGAGTGGCCGAGGAGAAGACGCCCAGGATGGCCGCGATCCCGACGCCTACAGCTGCGACGAGCACGAGTGCGATGGCGCCAACGGACCATTGCCGCGTACGCCTGGCTCGCTCCGCTTGGCGCTGGAGCCGGCGCGCGTGCGCCTCTCTGGCAAGCCTGCGCTGGCGTTCCCTCTTCGTGGCCACCCGTGCATTCCTCCTGCTCACCCGCAGTGTCCTGCGGTTATCCCCGGTCTGGCAACGCCCCGCGGCTATTAGCCGGGCAGCACAATGCGAAACTTCGCGAATCGTACCGTTGTGGAGCCACTGGTAACGCCGCCGTTACCATTCGACACCCAACCGCGCCCAACTCGTGTCCTGGCACCCGCAAACCCCCTGGCCAGCGCCAGGCACGGGCCCCTTCTCGGTAGCCTGGGAGCACCCAGAGCGGACTACCAGGACCGAGTTGGCCCAGCTGCTGGGCCGAGCGGCGCCACCGAGGAGGCATGCATGCTGATAGCCGGCTTCCCGGCTGGCTCGTTCGCGGCCAACTGCTACGTTCTCGCGACCGGACCCGGCCAGGAATGCTTGATCATCGATCCTGGGCAGGACGCGGAGCAGGGCATCGATGAAATTCTTGAGCGGTATCGCCTGCGGCCCGCTGCCGTGCTCGCCACTCACGGACACCTCGACCACATCTGGTCGGTGGCACCGGTATGCGGTGCCAAGGGAATCCCTGCCTACATCCACCCCGACGACCGGGCGCTGTTGTCCGATCCGGGCCGCGGGTTCTCGCTTGGCGCTGGCCAACAGCTATTCGGCGGGCTGACGTTCAGCGAGCCCGACGACGTGCTTGAGCTGGCCGACGGGATGACCCTGGAACTCGCTGGCGTCAGCCTTATCATCGATCACGCCCCCGGTCACACTCCCGGCTCAGTGACATTCCGGCTGCCGGACTCGGCCGAGTCCGACACGCTGTTCACCGGCGACCTGCTCTTCGCTGGATCGATCGGGCGGACAGACCTGCCCGGCGGAAACTATCCGGCGATCCTCGCTAGCCTGTCCCGGGTGTGCCTCCCGTTGCCGGACGAGACCGTGGTGCTGGCCGGGCACGGACCTGCGACGACGATCGGCGCTGAGCGGGCGCATAACCCGTTCCTGGCGAGCCTGACGCCGGCGAGCGGGCCAGTCACGGGGCTCTGACGACCGCATGACGAACGAATAGAGAGGCTGGGCCAGCAATGATCCGCACCCACGAGGCTGGCAGCCTGCGAACTGACGCGGCGGGCGAGCAGGTGCGCCTGGCGGGCTGGGTCGCGCGCCGGCGCGATCACGGCGGCGTCGTCTTCATCGACCTGCGCGACGGCAGCGGCATCGTCCAAGTCGTCGTGCGCGCGGAGGACGTCGCGCACGACCTGCGCGCCGAGTACTGCGTCTTGATCGACGGCACCGTCCAGCGGCGCCCGGCCGGGAACGAGAACCCGGAGCTGGCGACTGGCGAGATTGAGGTCGCGGCGACATCGATCGAGATCCTGTCTCAGGCCGACCCGCTGCCGTTCCCCATCGAGGGCAGCGGTGAGCTGAACGAGGAGGTGCGGCTCAGGTACCGGTACCTCGACATCCGCCGGGCCGAGATGGCTGCCGCGCTGAAGGCCCGGTCCAGGGCTGTGTACCTACTCAACGAGGTCATGGACGCGCACCGGTTCGTGGCCGTCGAGACCCCTTTCCTGACCCGGTCGACGCCGGAAGGCGCGCGCGACTTCCTGGTGCCGGTACGGCTGCGGCCTGGTCACTGGTACGCGCTGCCGCAGTCGCCGCAGCTATTCAAGCAACTGCTGATGATCGGCGGCATGGAGCGGTACTTCCAGCTTGTCCGGTGCTTCCGGGACGAGGACTTCAGGGCCGATCGGCAGCCGGAGTTCACCCAGGTCGACCTTGAGATGTCGTTCGTGACCAGGGAGGACGTGGTCGCGGTCGCGGAGGACGTCATCGAGCGGCTGTGGTCCGAGATTGCCGGATATCAGATCCAGCGGCCGATCCGGCAGATGACCTACGCCGACGCCATGGCGCGGTACGGCTCGGATAAGCCAGACCTGCGGTTCGGGCAGGAATTGGTCGACCTGACCGACTACTTCAGCCAGGCCGAGTTCCGGGTTTTCCAGGCGCCGCACGTGGGCGCGGTGGTCATGCCCGGCGGCGCATCGCAGACGCGCAAGGAACTCGACGGCTGGCAGGAGTGGGCTAAGTCACGGGGCGCTCGCGGGCTCGCGTACGTCCTGATCGGCGCGGACGGCCAGGTGACGGATGCCGGACCGGTGGCCAAGCACCTGTCGTCCAGCGAGCGCGACGGGCTGCCCGCGGTCGTGGGGGCTTCGGCCGGAGACGCTGTGTTTTTCTCGGCCGGGACCGCGACCGAGGCGCGGACCCTGCTCGGTGCCACGCGGCTCGAGATCGGCTACCGGTGCGACCTCATCGACCGCGCCGCGTGGGCGTTCACGTGGGTTGTCGACGCGCCTATGTTCGAGGAGGACGACGAGGGTGGCTGGACGGCGGTGCACCACCCGTTCACCGCTCCGCTGCCGGAATGGACAGCCAAGTTCGCGGCCGAACCAGGCGGCGCGCTGGCCGACGCCTACGACATCGTCTGCAACGGCACCGAGATCGGCGGCGGCTCCATCCGAATCCACCGTCCGGACGTGCAGCAGCAGGTTTTCGATGTGATTGGCCTGTCCCGCGAAGAGGCGACGTCCCAGTTCGGCTTCCTGCTCGACGCACTCCGGTACGGGCCGCCTCCGCACGGCGGAATCGCGTTTGGCTGGGATCGGCTTCTGATGCTGTTGATGGGCCGCGAATCGATCCGCGACGTCATCGCGTTCCCCAAGGCGGCGTCGGGCCACGACCCGCTGACCGGGGCGCCGACGGCGATCACAGCGCAGCAACGCAAGGAAGCCGGCATCGACGTGAAACCGGCTGAGCCTGCACGCGACTCGCAAGCGACCAGCTCGGAGTCCATGATCACGTAAGTTTCGGCGCAGCGTTCATGATTCCGAAGGATCCGGCGCACTCCGCGGCGCCGGATCCTTCGTGATCACGGAATTGGCGCCGAATCCTTCGTGATCACGGTGTTCGGGCTACATCTCCTGGCCCGTCGTGCGATGCACGTGGTCAGGAATCTCGCCCTCGTGCCAGTCGCCGGTCGTTACCGTCTGCGAAGGCTCGAACATGAGAATCGAGCCGCCTGGCGACGACGGCTTGTGCAAGGTGCCTTTCGGCACGACATAGATGTCGCCGGGCCACAGGCTTACTGTCGACTCCGCGCCGCTGGCGTCGCGAAGCGCAATGTCGAACCGGCCATCGACCACGAGGAAGAACTCGTCAGTGTCGGAATGCACATGCCAGACGTGCTCACCCCTGGCGTGCGCGATCCGGACGTCGTAGTTGTTCATCCGAGCGACAATGCGCGGACTGTAGACCTCGTCGAATGATCGCAAAGCTTCGTACAAGTTGACTGGCTTAGGACCCATACGAACATTCTCGGGTACTCCGACGACGGTCTGCTTCGGCGGCTACGGCGGCGCGGGGTCGGCCCAGCGCTTGCGCCCGAGCGCTCGGCGGAACCTTGCGCATGAGCAGGCGCCGCAGTCATGCCCCGGCCTAAAGTGCCGGTGAGTCTGCGCCATGTGCCCGCACCGGCATAGCACCCGGCCGCGCGCTGCGCGCTGCTGGTTCAGCCACTGCCGGAATTGAGCCATGAGCGAACTGTAGGGACGGCGCGTCAGGGACGACGAATGCTTTGCTGCGGCCATACATCGCGGCGCCCATCTTGATACTTGCAGCAGGCCAGGCGGCTCCGTGTTCTTGAAGTTTCGGTACGGGCTGAGCTAGCCGAACAGGCCAAAGGCACGGAACGCGGCCCGCACTTCGCCCACGAACAACTCTGGCTGCTCGAACGCCGCGAAATGGCCGCCCTTGTCAAGCTCGTTCCAGTACCGCAGGTCCGGGTAGTGCCGCTCGGCCCATCGCCGCGAGGACCGGAAGATCTCCTTCGGGAAGATCGAGCACCCGACCGGCACCTGTACCGAACCGGCCACAGGCCTGCCGAAGCTCTCCCAGTACAGGCGCGCCGACGACGCTCCGGTCGCGGGCAGCCAGTACATCATCACGTTGTCGAGCATCTCGTCGCGCGACAGGGCCTTGGCCGGATCGCCGTCGCAGTCCGTCCAGGCCCAGTACTTCTCGACAATCCACGCGCACAGCGCCGCCGGCGAATCGACGAGGCCGTAACCGATGCTCTGCGGCCGCGTCGACTGCTGCTTCGAATAGCCGGAATCCCACCGCCGGTAGTACTCGAGCGACTCGAGGGAGGCGCGCTCCTGCGCGGTGAGGTCGGACATCGTGGCGGGATCGGGCGGCGCGGTGACCATGTTGAGGTGGATGCCGGCCACATGATCGGGATGGCGAGTGCCGAGGCCAGTTGTCACACCCGAGCCCCAATCCCCGCCCTGCGCGCCGTAGCGCGTGTAACCCAGCCGCATCATCAGCTCATCCCAGGCGTCCGCGATGCGCTCTACCCCCCATCCCGGACGGGTTGGCTTGCCACTGAACCCGAAGCCGGGTAGTGACGGGCACACAACGTGGAACGCGCTCGCATACGGCCCGCCGTGGCTAGCCGGGTCCGTCAGCGGGCCTATGACCTTGCGAAACTCGACGATTGACCCTGGCCAGCCATGGGTCAGCACGAGCGGCAATGCGTCCTCGTGCGGCGACCTGACATGCAGGAAGTGGATGTCGAGGCCGTCGATCTCGGTGCGGAATTGCGGGAACGCGTTGAGGCTCGCCTCGCAGGCCCGCCAGTTGTAGCCATCGAGCCAGTACTCGCACAGGCCACGTGCGTAAGCCAGTGGAGTGCCTTGCGACCAGTCGTCGACAGTCTCTGGCTCTGGCCACCGGGTTTGCGACAGCCGCCGGCGTAGGTCGTCGACATCCGCTTCGGGAACTTCGATGA
>Ga0126378_10001022_pt1 | contig 20934 bp, 22 predicted proteins | sample PanSoiMetPlot_23_FD_92587 | JGI IMG/M metagenome (GOLD analysis project Ga0126378, IMG submission 92587) | Tropical forest soil microbial communities from Panama - MetaG Plot_23 | ecosystem: Environmental > Terrestrial > Soil > Tropical forest > Bulk soil | place: Panama | collected 2016-02-17
CCGGCGGGCAGGTCTACGCGTCGAAGGACGGCGGTGACTCCTGGGCCCCGATCGTCCGGGATCTCCCGGCTGTTCTATCCGTCGAGGTCCAGACGCTGCCTTGATACGAGTCGTGCTCCCCGCGCATCTGCGGACGCTGGCGCGCATCGACGGAGAGGCGCGGCTCGAGGTGGAGGGTGCAGTGACGCAGCGCTCGATCCTCGACGCCCTCGAGGTCAGGTATCCGATGCTGCGCGGCACGATCCGCGATCACGCTACGCAGAGCCGGCGGCCGTTCGTGAGGTTCTTCGCCTGCGAGCAGGATCTCTCCCATGAGGCGCCTGATGAACGGTTGCCCGACGCGGTCGCTACGGGCGCGGAGCCCTTCATGATCGTAGGGGCGATAGCAGGAGGTTAGGCTCCCCATACGGTCGCCTCTGGAGGGCGGGTCGCCGCTGCGTATTGGTGGGCGGCGGCGGTCGATTCCCGCCGGCACAGCCTGGGGGTTTGCACTATGCGCCGGCGCTGCGGGCGCCTTTCGATAGCGGCCATCACAAGGCGGACCGTGGCCGCGATGATCCGATCGATGTCCCAGGCGAAGGTGGTCAGCGGCGGCGAGAGCAGTCGCGATACCGGCTGGTCGTCGTATCCAGCTACGGAAAGGTCCGCCGGGATGCTCAGGCCCAGCTCCTTCGCTGCGGTGTAGGCGCCGTAAGCGATCGAGTCGGAAAAGCAGAAAAGGGCAGTTGGCCGCGCCTCGCGAGTGAGGACCGCACGCGCGGCGACCGCCGCCTCCGCCAGGTCGTGGGACGAGCTCACGATCGCGACCTCCAGGCCAAAGCGCTCGGCCTCGGCGGTCACGTGCAGCTCGGCGGGGCGGTCTGGCGTGCTCCGCCTGGTGGGGGTGAGCACGGCGACCCGCGAGTGGCCGAGCTCGTGCAGGTGCTCGAGGGCCATGGTCACGCCGGCACGGTTGTCGAACAGCACCTCCCCCGCCGTACGCGCGTCCTTCAGCGAGTCGCCGATCGACACGATCGGCACGTTCTCGGCCAGCTCACGCCACGCGGCTGCCGAAGGATCGAGGGGGGAGACGACGAGCGCCTCTACGCGCCGATCGATGAGCTGACGAGCCAGCCTCAGCTCCCGCTCCGGGTCACCCCCTGCCCCGACGATGAGAGCGTAGCGCTCGCGGCCGAGGAGCTCGTGGCCGATGCCGGCCGCCAGGCGCTGCTGCCAGAGGTCCTCCAGTGACCCGCAGAGGAGGCCGATCATGCCCGTGCGCCCGCTCGCCAGGGCACGCGCGATCGGGTGTGCCTCATAGCCGAGCTCGCCGGCCACCCGGCGCACCCGTTCCTGCGTCTCGTCGGAGACGTGCGACCCGCGCAGCGCGTAGGACACCGCTGCCACGGAGAGGCCGGTGGCATTCGCTACGTCACGAATCGTCGGTCTCTTGCGCGCAGCCGGCACAGATGCAGCGTACACACACGCCGTCCTCAGCGACGCGAAGGGGCAACGTCAGGGGGCGCGCCGCACCAGGCAATCGCCCCTGACGGGACCGTTCTTGACAGAGAGTCGGTGAAGCGGTTAACTAAACCGCATCACTGAACCGATTCACCACCGCCCTGCCGGGCCAGTCGACGTCCATCAGCACCTCTGGAGCGAGCCTTTCCTGGAGGCGCTGCGCCGCCGCCCGCGTCCCCCCAGGCTGGAGGGTTTGACCCTCATCATCAACGGCGAACCCGACTACATGGTGGATCCAGGCGCCCACGACCCCCTCGCCCGGGCGGCGGCCGCCGCGGCGGATGGCGTTGGCTGCGTTCTCATCTCGCTGTCGAGCCCCCTCGGCATCGAATGGCTGCCTCCACACGAAGCCAACCAGCTGCTCGACGCCTACCACGCAGGGGCGCTGGCGCTTCCGGCACCCTTCCGGGCATGGGCGGCGGCCTGCCTCAGCGAGGTCGAGCCGGAACGGCTTGAGGCGGAGCTCGACCGCGGATGCGTCGGCCTTCAGCTGCCGGCGCCGGCTCTGGTCGACGCCGCCGGCTACAGCCGGTGCGCACCGCTGCTGGCCCTGCTGGAAACGCGCGGCGTGCCGCTCTTCATCCATCCCGGATCGGCTCCCGCTGCAACCGCCGCCCTGCCGGCCTGGTGGCCGGCACTGGTGCCCTATGTCCAGCAGATGCACGCGGCCTGGTACGCATTCCTCGCGTTCGGGCGGCCGCAACACCCGAGTCTGCGCGTCTGCTTCGCGATGTTGGCGGGCCTTGCGCCTCTGCACGGTGAGAGGGCCGCCATGAGGGGTGCGGGCAGAGGCGCCGTCGATTCCGACGCATTCCTGGAGACGTCCTCCTACGGGCCTCGCGCGCTTGACGCGGTCGTGCGAGTGCTGGGGATAGACGTTCTCGTACACGGCTCGGACAGGCCCTACGCCCTGCCCGTCGCTGGGGGTCTGGGCCAAGCGGCCGAGCAGGCCCTGCGCCTGAGAAACCCGCTTCGCTTGCTGGCTGCACGAGGAGTACCGCAGTCGCTATGAGCTGGCACCGCCTTCCCCCGCGGGCCCTGGACCAGCGCGAACTCGTCTCTCTGGTGGACGAACTGGCCGGCCGGCCCGAGCTGTGGAAGGGCGACCTCAGCCCTTCCGTCCAGAGACGGCAGTACGTGTCCCTTCACCGGGACCAGTACGTGGACGTCTGGGCCATCTGCTGGAGCGGCGGGAGCGACACCGGCTGGCATGATCACGACGTCTCCTCAGGCGCCGTTCGCGTCGTGCGCGGCTCGATCATCGAGTCCAGCCCGTGCATCGGCGGCCAGCACCGGGTCCGTGCGATTCCTGCCGGTGAGTCGTTCGGCTTCGGACCGGACCACATCCACCGTCTGGTGGGCGATGAGCCGGACAGCGTGACTGTCCACGCCTATTCGCCGCCGCTGTGGCGCCTCGGCCAGTACTCCATCAGCCAGGACGGCCTGCTTCGCCGTGTCTCCGTGAGCTACGCGGAGGAGCTTCGACCGCTCGATCCGGCTTGTGTCGGCTGACCAGACCCTCCATCTCCTTGCAACGTGTAGTAGCCTGCGATGAAGGCGCTCTGGGCGCTCTGATGAGAGATGGATGACGTGTCCCTGCTCGCGCTGCCAACCCTGGTGGTCTTCGCCGCCGGCCTGGCCTTCGTGCTCAGGAAGGTGGTGAACACCGGCGGGGAGCCCTACCAGTACAAGGAGTACCGGCTCGACGAGGAGGTCGGAAAGCAGGACGGCAAGGGACGCGACGGCGGCCCGACGTCCCCGAACTGAGGCCCGGCCGAGGCGGCCTCGGCGACGTCAGAGCCAGCCTTTGCGTTCTGCGATACGGGCGGCCTCGGCGCGATTCCGAGCCTCGAGCTTCTGGATCGCCGAGGACAAGTGGTTTCGGACCGTACCCCTGGACAGGAATAACGTCCGAGCGATCTCCGGGATGTCGGCGCCGCGATCCGTGGCGGCGAGCACCTGACGTTCCCGCTCTGTCAGAGGACTTACTCCCTCACTCAAAGCAGCCGCAGCCAGGCCAGGATCGACCACACGCTCGCCCGCCGCAGTGCGTCTGATCGCGAGCGCCAGCTCTTCCGGCGGAGCATCCTTGGGCAGGAAGCCGGCGGCACCCCGTCTCCATGGCCCGCCGGAGGAAACCTGGCTTGCCGAACGTGGTGAGGATCAATGAGCGGCACCTCGGCAGCCTGGCTTTGAGAGCCGCAGCCGCTGCGATCCCGTCGATGCCAGGCATCTCGATGTCGAGCAGGGCCACGTCAGGCTCGGCTCCGACCGCCGCCTCCACCACCTCGTCGCCGCGCGACACTTCGCCTACCACGACGATGTCCTCCTCGAGGGCCAGCAGCGCCTTGAGCGCGCCGCGCACCATAGCCTGGTCCTCAGCGACCAGGACCCGGATCAGTGGCGACCGACCGACGATGGCTCAGATCGCTCTGCCGCCGGAATCGAACCGTCGGCTGGCGCCGTGACCGTGAGCCGGAAGCCGCGCGCAAGCATGCCTTCGGCCCGGACGTGACCACCAATTGCGTCTGCGCGCTCCCTGAGGCCACGCAGTCCGGAGCCGGTGGTTGACGACACCCCGCCGGCGCCGTCGTCAACGATGTCTGCCCTCACCAGACCGTCCTCGCGGACCAGCACGATGCTGCAGTGGGCCGCACCGCTGTGCCGGATGACGTTGGTAACGCCCTCGCGGATGTATCGCAGGCCCATGGCGCCCAGGACGAAACGCGGGACCGATCGACTTCTTCCTGCCGGGTGTGGTGGCCTTCAACATCCTCGGCAGCGCGCTCATGCTGGCTGCGGGCACCTTCGCCAGCTACAAGTCGACCGGAGTGCTGCGCCGCCTCAAGGCGACCGGCATGCGCCCGTCGATCTTCGTCCTGGCCCACTCAACCTCCTCATTCGTTCTGGGGATGCTGCAGACGGCGGCTATCCTGATTTCGGCTGAGCTCCTGTTCGGCGTGCACCTCGACGTTCTGTCGTTGTTCCTGCTGCTGGCACTCGGGTATCTCGTCTTCCTCGCAATGGGCCTGGCGATCAGCGGCTGGATCCGCGATCCGCAGAGGGCCACCGCCGTCGCGCAGAGCGTGGCCTTCCCGATGATCTTCGTCGCCCTACTCTCCGCCGCCCTTCCCGCCAGCATCACATCTGTCACGAAGTTCCTGCCGGTGTCCTACATCACCGACGGTATGCAGCATCTCGGCGAGGGAGCCCAGCTTGGAGCGGTGCAGCTTGACCTGGTCTGGCTGGCGGGTTGGGCGATCGTGCTCTTGATCGCCGCGGGGCGCGTCTTTCGCTGGGACTGAGATGGGACTGAGGGTCGGTGGAGTCACCGGCGATACAGCGGGTTCGACCGCTCCAATCTAGCAAGAGCATCAACTGCGCCTGACACCACCTTTCCGACGGCCGGAAGGGCAAGCGCTGCGCCGAGCCCGACAAAGGCGACCACCGCCAGAATCGAACCGGTCAATGCGGGCTTCACGGTCATGATGAAGACGATTCCGGCAAGGTCGCCCATGACCGCAAGCAGGCCAAACTTCGGCAGCGGATCGTTCACGCGGGCCACGAGATCGGGCGAAAGGGGACCGTCCTCGAGCCCTCGAGCCGCCTCGATGAGGAGCTCTATTCGAGGACCAACTACTAACGGCCCGACCGGGGCCATCAGGGCGAAGGCGCCGATCGCAACCTGGACCCAGCCCACGCCCAGGCCCCACACCGTCAGCGCCATGCCCAGGCCCGAGGCCGCGACCACTATGACACCAACCAGAGCCAGCGCTGCACCCATCTCATAGATGGACCCGAGGCTCCTTATCTCCTCCGTCCGTCGAACTCGACGAACCGTCACCGCGGCAAAGAACCAGACTCCGACGCCCACAAATGTCGCAAGCGCGCCCGCGAGGTGTAAGAACAGGACTGTCGGGTAGTTCATGGCGTCCCTCCCTTTGCAACAACAGCCTCGGCGAGAAACTGGTCGACCAGCTCGGCGAACCGCTCCGGCCTCTCCTCCATCAGGAGGTGCCCGGTCTCGGGGAGCAGCTCCAGGCGGACTGCGCCAGGGATGTCGTGCAGAAGCCGCTTCCCCCATTTGGGTCCGAAATGGGGATCGTCTCTCGCCCAGAGCAGAAGCGTCGGATGATCGAAGCGCCGCAATCCGTCGAGCAGGTCGAGTGTCACGCGGTTGTTGGCCGGATCAGCCTGGCCGGCGAGGAATCGCCTGGTCTTCGCCCGCCGATGACGATCGCTCATGTTGGCCCTGATGTAGCCGTCGAGGAGCTCCGGGGTCAGGACATTCACGTCGCGCACCGCCTTGCCTCTGGCCAGGGTCAGCCGCACCGCCCATCGTCTAGACCAGAGCCAGAGCGCCAGCGTGCCGAGGAGTGGGAGCCGCGTCAACACGAGGAATGGGCGCTCTTCGGCCGAGGGCCAGTTGTCATAGGCTTCGGCGTTGCTGATGACGAGCCGGTCGATGCGCTGGGCGTGTTCGGCCGCCAGCAGCTGGGCTACCGCGCCGCCATGGTCGTGCCCGACGACATGTGCACGCTCGATGCCGAGCGCGTCCAGGAAGCCGACGACCATCGCGGCCTGTGCCGGGAGCGACCAGTCAGCCGCCCGTGAGGTTTCGGTGTCACCGAGGCCCAGTAGGTCAGGCGCCAGGCACCGGTACCGCCCGGAGAGGCGGTGGACAGCCTTGCGCCAGATAAAGGACGAGAAGGGACACCCGTGCAGGAGAAGCAGCGGCGTCCCCTCCCCATCGTCGTGGTAGGCGATCCGAGCGTCGCCCACGGTCACGAAACGCTTCTTCTCCGAGAAGGGATCCAGCCTCATCGCGGCACCTCGTTTCTCTCAACCCCTCGTCTGGCGATCCAACTGTACACGATCTCATGTAATTGTGCAAGGTCTCACCATGATGTCCTTGCGGATCGGGCCGCGTCGATGAAAGAAATCTCATGCTCACCTCATCGTCGGAACCACCCCTGCGCGGCAGCATCGGTGCGTGACGACGATCGGTGACCGCCCCGGCGCCTGGACGATCGTGCGCTATCTCGGGCGCCGGGGCCGTCCGCTGCGGCTCGCAGCCGGCCTGGCTGCCGCCGGCGCGGTTCTGGACCTGGCCCGGCCATGGCCACTCGTGCTCGTCGTCGATAACGCAATCGCCCGGCGTCCTCCTGACCAACCGTGGGCCACTCTGCTTGCGCCCGTCGGCTACAGCCCTTTTGGGGTCGCGCTCGCCGCGGGCCTGGCGATGATGAGCCTGGCATTTGCAGGCGCCCTGGTGACCTTTCTGGGCACGTACCTGGCCGACGCAGGCGGGGAGCAGATCGGAGGGGACTTGCGCGCCGACCTGCACACCCGGCTCCTGAGCCTGCCCCCAGGCTTCCACGACCACCAGCGTGCAGGCGAGCTGGCGGCGCGGCTGACCGACGACGTCAGCCGAACACAGGAAGCCCTCGTGGCCGCTGTCACAAAGGGCCTGCCCCACTCCCTGACTCTGGTCGGGACAGTGCTGGTGCTGCTCGTCATCAACCCCGTCATGGCACTCGCCTGCCTTGCCGTCGTGACCCCACTGGCCGTGGTGGTCGCAGACGTGCGTCGGGGTCTGGGCGCGGCGAAGCTGGAGCAGCGCGACCGGCAGGCGGAGGTGGGGGCTCGAGTCGTCGAGGTGTTGCGCAACGTTCGGCTGGTTCAGGCGTTCGCGTACAAACCGAACGTCGAGCGGTCTTTTCGCGCGCGCAACCTGGACCTGGTGCGCTCGGGGCTGAGGGTCGCGGAGCTGAACGCCCGCCACGAGCCAACCGCGGGCCTCGTCGTGGCGGCTGGAGCCACGCTAGTCGTCTGGATCGGCGCTTACTCTGTACTGGCGGCGGGCATGACGATCGGCATTCTCGTGGTCGTCCTCTGGTACGTCCTGGCGCTCCACGGCCCGGTCCAGTCGCTGCCATGGTTGGCTTCGGTGCTGGGCCGGGGCCTTGCCAGCGGGGAGCGTGTTGTGGAGCTCCTGGGCAGCGACGAGACGCCCCCCGAGACAGAGGAGGCGCCTGTCCTTCCCAGCCCTCGCGAGGCGATCGTCTTCCGCGGAGTTTCATTCAGGTACGTCCCCGGCCAGCCTGTCCTGAACGAGCTCGACCTTCGCATTCCGGCCGGCAGTACGCTCTGCATTGTCGGTCCCAGTGGCGCTGGCAAGTCGACGCTGCTGAGCCTCCTCGTGCGCTTCTACGATCCCCACGAGGGGATCGTTGAGGTCGACGGCGCGGACCTCAGATCGTTCGACCTGCCGTCGGTGCGCGAACGCATCGCGCTGATCCCACAGGACCCGGCTCTGTTCGATGGCAGCCTGCTGGAGAACATTGCGCTGGGCCGACCAAACGCTAGCCAGACCGACCTGATGGAGGCGGCGCGTCTGGCGCTGGTGGACGACTTTGCGCGAGGCCTGCCCGGGGGCTACCACTCCCAGGTCGGCGAGGGCGGTGCGATGCTGTCGGCGGGCCAGCGGCGCTGCGTCACACTGGCCAGGGCTCTGGTGCGCCAGGCTCCGATACTGCTGCTGGACGACCCGACGGCGGGCCTGGACGTCGAGTCGGAGGCTCACCTCCTTGCCGCCCTCCGCCATGCCCCGGGGACTCGCACGGTGGTCATGGTCACTCAGCGCATAAGCGCCGGCAGTGAAGCCGACCGGGTGGTGGCCCTCCGTGATGGGCGGATCGTCGAGGCCATGCCGGTCGCACTCGCCTTACCGCCGACTGCGTCGCCTCAACCGTGAGAGCGATGACGGACCACGAAGCAGCCGACATCGAGTCCAGGTCTCGCTACCGGCCAGGGGAGCGCATCTGCGAAGGGCTGTTCGCGTGGGAGCGACTGGGCGCCGGTACCCGGACTGAATGCTGGCTGGCCTGGAGCGTCCCACTGTGGAGCCATGTCGTCGTGAAGCTGCCTCATGACGATCACATTGGCGACCGGAGGGCCGCAGTCCGACTCTGGCGTGAGGCCCGAACGCTGCGGCGGCTCGCCCATCCCGGCGTGCAGCGGCTGCTCGACGATGTGCACCGCCACCATGTGCCTCACCTCGTGCTCGAGTACGTCGAGGGACCGACGCTGGCCACGCTGCTGGACGAAGACGGCCCACTGGCGCCCGGCGACGTCGTCCGCCTCGGCATGCAGCTGGCCGCCTGCCTTCATTACGTCCATGGCAGGGGTCTCGTGCATCTCGACGTCAAGCCTGGCAACGTGGTTCTGCGTGAGGGCCGGGCCGTTCTGCTCGACTTCGACATCGCCCGGCCGGCAGGCCACCCGGCTCCCCCAGGCCGCCCACACGGCACCCGCGCCTACATGGCGCCTGAGCAGTGCCTTCGGGTCCCGGCGGACCCCAGAATGGACCTGTTCGCGCTTGGCACGGTCCTCTACGAGCTCGCTACCGGCCGGGCACCATTCGAGCGCGACCGCTCAGCCGAGGGTGGCGAGTTCCCCCAGCTCTCGATTGCTCCCCCGCGGGCTCAGATTCTTCAACCGTCCTTGCCGGCGGCGGTCGACGTCGCGATTCACGCACTCCTTAAGAAGGACGCGAGCCGGCGACCGCAGACGGCGCTGGAAACCCTGCGACTGCTCGCTGCCGCGCTGCCCCAGGGTGACGATGCCACCTGGCCGGCGTTCGTCGACAGCTTGCTGGAGACGGTAGCACCCACCTCGTTGGTTTCCAGTGAGAAGACTCTCATCTCCGTCTCATCGTGGACGAGGACTGGTGAGCGACAGTCGTCCTCGTGATCATCAAGACCTGCCTTGCTGGCCTGGTCGTTGCGGGGGTCCTGATCCTCGGCCTGGCCGCGAGATCTGGGACTGTCCTCGCCCACGACTGCAACGATCCTTCGCACGGGTCGCCATATGGATATGGCTACTACCACGACGGGGGACACAATGATTGCCCTACCCCGCAGCCGGCTCCAACCAGCGCGCGCAAGCCATACTATGCGCCCGCTCAAGCTGCGCCCAGCCCGGCCGCGACCAGCGGTGTCGCCTCGGCGCTGCAGCCGGCACCAACACCCAGAGGCGCGGCAGCCGGCGGCCTGTCTCCGCAGCCCCCTGCCGTCCGCGGGCCAGAGGCCGCCCGCCTCGCACCCCCGGAAGCCTCACGGGTCGCCGCCACCTCAAATGGCTCTGGCATATCCGGGCTCGTGCTCGCGCTGGGCGCTGTGGCCGTGGTCGCACTACTGACGCTGATACGTGCCGGATTCCGAGCGCGGCGGCGGCTTGGAGACGGTGTGGATGCGAGTTGGCCCGGGGCCTGAGCCGGCTCAAAGCACAGCCGGCTTCCTCCGGCCCTACCGCTTCCCGCTCCTGCTGGCCGCCGCGCTGGTTCTCGTAGAGACAGCCTTAGATCTGGCGCGTCCGTGGCCTTTGTTGATCGCCGTCGATCACGCCATCGTCCACCGGCGGCTGCAGGTCAGCTGGCTCCCGGTGCTGGATCAGCTGGAACCGCTGGCGCTGGGCGGCCTCGCCGCCGCCCTCATCGTCGGCCTGGCATCCGTCAGCGCACTGATCGGATATCTCACCTCTTACTTGACGGCGGCGGGCGCCGAGCGCATCGGAGCCGACATCAGGGCAGAGCTTCACGCCAGCCTGCTACGTCTGCCGGCGCGCTTCCACGACCGCAACCGCACAGGCGATCTGACCACGCGACTGACCGCGGACGTCGGCCGCGTTCAGGACATGCTGGTCGCCTGGCTGTCAAGCCTGCTGCCCCGAGGTCTGACCCTGGCCGGCATGCTGGTCGTCCTCTTCCTGGTCGATCCCTTCATGGCGGCGGCCGGGCTCGCCGTGATGCCTCCCCTGGCTTTGCTCGCGATCGCAAGACGGCGCCGTGTACGAGCTGCTCAGCGCGATTACCGCGGCCATCAAGGCTCGCTCGCCTCGCACCTCGCTGAGGTCGTTAGAGGTGTCCGCCTGATCCAGGCCTTCGGCGCCGAGGCTCAGGCGCAGCACTCGTTCACCGTCCGCAACCGCGACGCGCTCCAATCCAGCCTGCGGGTCCTGGACATCGGCGCCCGCTACGGCCCGCTGGCAGACGTCCTGCTAGCCGCCGGCGCCGGCTTCGTGCTCTGGCTGGGCGTCGCCCGCGTGATCAGTGGGCGCATGACCGTAGGCGTGCTGCTGGTGGTGCTCTCCTACCTGGCCTCGATGTACAGCCCGGTGCGGTCTCTGACCGCCCTCGCCTCCACGTTCGCGAAGGGCGCCGCGAGCCGTGAGCGCATCCAGGAGATCCTCGCCATCCCGGAGCGCGTGCCCGAACGCCCGGACGCTCGCCGGTTGGTGGCGGTCGAGTCAGAGCTCGCCTTCAGGGACGTCCACTTCGCGTACCGGCCCGACGCTCCCGTGCTCTGTGGTCTCGACCTGGTGGTGCCGGCCGGCGCGACCGTCTGCCTGATGGGACGCAACGGCGCGGGCAAGTCGACGCTGCTGCACCTGCTGCTGCGCTTCTACGAACCCGATCGCGGCGCCATCGAGGTCGACGGCAGCGACGTTCGCGACATTCAACTGCGCTCCCTCAGGGAACGGATCGCTCTCGTGCCGCAGGAGCCCTGGATCATCGACGGCAGCATCGGCGACAACGTCGCGTTGGGCAAGGCCGGCGCGACACCGGGAGAGATCCGCGAAGCCAGCCGGCTGGCGCTGGTGGACGAGTTCGCAGAGGCCCTGCCCGATGGCTACGACACCGTCGTCGGTGAGGGCGGCGCGCTGCTCTCGGGCGGCCAGCGGCGCCGCCTGGCCATCGCCCGAGCCCTGCTGCGTAGAGCGCCCATTCTGCTTCTCGACGAGCCGACCAGCGGCCTGGACGCCGAGTCAGAGGCTGGAGTGCTGGCCGCGGTCCGGCGTGCGGCCGGGGGGCGCACGGTGATCATCGTGACTCACCGTCGGGACCTCGCCGCGGCAGCCGACCGAATCGCCGTGCTCGAGCAGGGCCGGATACAGGTCAAGGAAGAAGCGCCTGAGCGGCAGGACGAACCGCTGGCGCTCGAGCCCATTCCATCAACAAGGAGGTGATAGGAGATGTCCCGCAGAGGCAGCAGGGTCAGAGGAAGCGCTGTCGTGTTCAAGTCGCATGGCCACCACAAGACCAGGCATCAGACGACCACGACGCGCCGTACCACGGTCACTCGGACGACCAAGTAGGGGGAAGGGGGCGGGGGCGGCGAGTTTCGCCGCCCCCATACAGTTGGAGGCAAGCAGATACTGAGTAACCCGCGCGGTTATCATCCATGGGGCTTAAGCGTCGTGCTTCTACGTGGACAGGCGCTCCTGCTGCTGGTCGTTGGCATTCTGGTCGGAGCGGTGCTCGGCGGCATCGTGATGACAAGGGAGGGGCTGCCGGCGCCGTTAGCTGCAAGGGTTGCCGATCTCGTTGCCCCGCCCCACAGCGGCCTGCCCGCAAGCATCGAGGTGAGCCCGAGCCCGGGCGGCATAACCGCCGGGCTGCACCGCACCGGGCCCCTGATCACAACTCCGTCCCCCACTCCCTCACACACGGCGCGTCCAGCGCCGTCACCTGGCCAGGTGACCGTCGTGCCGCCGCCCGTTTACACCTACTATGACCGCGGCCACGGCGGCGGCGACGATAGCGGTCACCGCTGAGCCGTGCTCATCCTGGTCGTCGAGGACGAGCCTCGGATCGCCGCCTTCCTGCTGAAGGGGTTGCTGGCAGAGGGCTATTCCTGCATCCTGGCACGAGATGGCGAGAGTGCGCTGATGTACGCCCGGGCCGAGCAGGTGGACCTTGTGCTGCTCGACCTGATCCTCCCCGACCGCACCGGGCTCGATGTGCTCCGCTCACTGAGGGCGCGTGACCACCGGCTGCCAATCCTTGTCCTGACGGCCAAGGACGACGTTGACTCCAAGGTCACCGGCCTCGACCAGGGCGCCGACGACTACCTGACGAAGCCCTTCGTCTTCGACGAGCTGCTGGCGCGCATCCGCGCGCTGGTCCGCCGCGACCAGGCGAGCGCGGTCGAGCTCAGGGCGGGCGGGCTCGTCCTCGACCTGAAACAACGGTCGGTCCGAGCAGCTGGAGCCATTGTGACGCTGACGCTGAGAGAGTCGGCGCTCCTCGAGCTCTTCGTGCGCCACCCCAATCAGGTCCTCTCGCGCGCGCAGATCACCAGCAACGTGTGGCCTTACGAATCCGAATCGGAGAGCAACGTCGTGGACGTCTACGTCCGCTACCTGCGACGTAAGGTCCCCTGGCCGGACGACGTCGGCCTGGAGACCGTCAGAGGCGCTGGGTACCGCCTGAAGGTCAGCTGACTTGCGCCCTCCGAGCCTTCGGTTGAGGCTGACGCTGCTCTGGGGTGCGGTGTCACTGGTCGTGCTGCTGGGGCTCCAACTCCTGGCTCTGGCCGTGCTCAACGCACAGCTCACAGGTGAGCTGGACCGCGACCTCGCGCTCGAGGCTCGGCAGTATCAGCAGAGCGTGGGCGGCGCCAGGAATCTGGCTGATCTTCAGCAGCGAGCGACCGCGTTTCTGGCGCAGGACCCCGAGGCCGGAACGGGACTCGCTGCCGCATACGTGATCAGGTTCGTGGACGGCGTGCTGGTGACCAACACCCAGGACCTGGGCCTCCGCGACACGATAGCGTCGGCCCATCAGAGCCCGGGGCAGCCGGTCACTGTCCACGATGACAGGCGCGGCGACTTCCGTGTGGCCGTGATACCGATCGAGCAGAATGGGCGCCGGCTAGGCGACTTCAGGATCGCGCTCCCTCTCGCCGGCGCGGAGAGCACCGTCCGCAACCTGGTGACCCCGATGCTGGTCGCCAACGCCCTGCTGATCGGGCTGGGTGGGATCCTGGCATACACGGTGATCGGCGGCGGACTGGCCCCTGTTCGTGCCATCACCGCCACCGCTGCAGGTATCAGCGAAGGTGACCTGAGCCGGCGCATCGGCTACCAGGGCCCGCGCGACGAGGTGGGCCGGCTGGCCGAGACCTTCGATGCCATGCTTGCACGCCTGCAAAGCGGCTTCGAGCAGCGGCAGGCCTTCTACTCGCTGGCCTCGCACGAGCTGCGGACGCCCCTTACGATCGTCCGCGGTCACCTGGAGGTACTGCGCCGCCAGGACCAGCCGAGCCCCCAGGAAGTGCGTGAGACGCTCGACATCGCGCTCGAGGAGCTGGCGCGCATAACGGCCGACGTCAACGACATGCTTCTGCTCGGCCGAATGCTGCTCGGCCAGCCCGGCGAGATGGAGGAGATTGATGCGGGGTCTGTCTTGCGCGATGTTCACCGCCGAGCCAGAGGCCTGGCCGTCCGCGACTGGCAGCTGGAAATCGCCGGGCCGGCGCCCGTCCGAGCGGACGCCGAGCAGCTCAGCCGAGCGTTGTTCAACCTCGTGACCAACGCCGTGCGCCACACGCACGAGGGAGCAAGAGTGCGGCTGGCATGCATCACATCCGCCGAGTGGGCTCAGCTCAAGGTGGTCGACTCAGGCGATGGCATACCTCAGGTTGACCTGGCGCACATCTTCGCTCCCTGGCACCGCGTCAGCGCGCGCGACGGCAGTGTCGGCGGCCTGGGTCTCATGATCGTGCGCGAGGTGGCGCGGGCCCACGGTGGTGACGTCGAAGTGCACAGCCAGGAGGGTGCCGGCACCACCTTCACGATCTGGCTGCCGCTGGAGCTGGATGCGCCTCGACGGCAGGCTCTGCAGCGCAGCGGGTCAGGCACCGGGGCCTTGCGCGAGCTGCCTGTGCACTGACACCTCCAGCCCCGTTGGTAGAACCGCCAAACGCTTCGCCGGGGCCCGTAACGGCGCCCACGCTTGACACCGCTGGTCGGACGGGAATCGCGCGTCGGCAGCTCCAACAAACGCGTGCCGCGACCTGTTCGGGTGCAGGCCGTTCCGCGCTTCGTGGGCCAACCTCACGTGGGCGTTGGAGCACGATGTAGATGAGCAATGGTTAGAGCAGCGGCCCTCCGGTTGGGTCGCGTATCAACTCTCATCAACCCGGGGCTACTCGCACTGGTCGCGGTCCTGGTGGCCGCGGTGGCGGTCCGAGTGCCAGTCCTGAGCGGAGGCCAGATCGACTACGACGAGGGCGTCTACTGGCAGTCCCTCCGAGCGGTGGCAGCGGGTCACCCCCTCTTCTCATCCGTGTACAGCTCACAGCCGCCGGGCTTCCTCCTTCTCCTGACGCCTGCGCACATCGTGGGAGGAGGTTCCATTGTGGGTGACCGCGTAGGCGTCCTCGTCTTCTCGCTGGCTGGCCTGATAGCCGCCAGCCGGCTGGGCGACGTCGCCGGCTTCCGCTGGGCGGGACTGACCGCGGTCATGCTTCTGAGTGCGGACCCGCTGTTCCTTCGTGAGTCGGTCACGCTACAGGCCGACGCTCCGGCGGTGGCGCTGGCTCTGGTTGCGCTCGGCCTCGCCGTCGACTCGGGGAGGCGAACCGGCAGATCTGCTCTCCTGCTGGCCGCCGGCGCCGGGGCGGTGTTCGCTGCCAGCGTGCTGACCAAGTTGCTGACGATCCCCGCCCTGCCTGCCATCGCCATTCTGCTGGCAGCACCATTCACCCTGCGACGCGCCCTGGCGCGGTTGGGCAGCGCGGTCCTGGGAGCTGCCGCCGCCTCGGCGGTGCTCCTGTTGCCCTTCGCCGGCCGATGGCCCCTGGTCTGGGATCAGGTGATCGGCCTGAGCCTTCATGCCCGCGGGCAGGTTATCGGAGGCCTCGACTTCACCACGATGGCGCTCGAGGTGCCGCTGGCCATTGTCGGAATCGCCGGCTTTCTCGCCGCCCTACGGCGCGCCCCACGCCTGGCGCTGTCTGCCGCGAGCTGGTCTGTGGCCGCGATCCTCCTGCTCGCCGTTCATCGACCCCTCTGGCCTCACCACGCCCTGGTGCTGGTGGCACCCCTGGCTCTGCTCGGCGGCGCCGCTGTCCACTTTGTGCAAACAGGGCCAGAACGAGTTCGAGCAGCAGCCATGCTCCTTCTGGCAGTGATGCTGGCTTCGGCGCTCCGCGTCCACGCGGAGCAGACACCGGACGCCTCCCGGCAGCGGGCGGTCGCCGCGCTTCAGAGGTTGACGGCACCGGGCGACTTCGTGATCACCGACGACCAGTACACTGCTGCCCTCGCCAGGCGGGACACACCGCCAGAGCTGGTCGACACCTCCAAGGTGCGCGTCCTTTCCGGGGATTTGACCACCGCTGAGCTCGCCAACATTGCCGACAAATCACACGCTCATGTAGTCCTGGTTGACGATCGCTATATGTCGCTGTCCCTGCTCCCGGGCTTTCAGGAATGGGCGAGGGAGCAGTACCAGGTGGTGAAGCCACTTGGCGGCGGACGCGTCCTCTATGTGAGAAGAACCCACCGACCGCGCGCTGCGTCACGGGAGACGGCTCGAGCTGAGCGGTCCGCTGGACCGGTCGAGCGACCCAGCCCCGGCGGAAGGGAGCGCCGGGCGCGGGCCGGCCGCCCGAGGCGATGAGTTGCTCCAGACCGTCGCTGCGGTTCAGCTGTTCGAGTCCACGAGTCGACCGCCCTCCTGGAGGAGCCCACGCTCGCCCTCACCAATCGAGCCCGTCATCAAGGGCGGTCTCATACAGGCGCGCCGGCGACAACCGGTGATGCGCTCCTTGCTGCGCCGGCTTGTCCTCCACCGGCCGCACATCCCTCAAACGTGAAAGCACGCGTAGTCCGGAACCGTCCAACCGGACGACGACACAGAGATAGCCAAGGTGTCTGTGTGGTCCGGCTACGATCGTTCCCGTCGGGCGCTGATCGAAGCGCAAGTACACGCGATCGCCAACCTCAAACTTCAAGCGGGACCCTCCGCTGCGACATCAGGTCATCGCCATCCTGTTGGTTGGGTTTGCGACTGCCTGGTGCCGGTCATTCGCGCACGCACCTCAACAGGGCCGCGGGTGAGAGCGACAGATCGAGGCTGGCGAGCAGAGAGCAGGTGATGCTCCGCCTTGCCTCGCAACGCAATTTCTGACATAATCCTGCACCTCCTCACTCAGAACGGATGGAAAGTGCGGCTATATCGGGATATCTACAAGTTGTTGCTTCTTACAAGGCCATTTTATAGCATGCTTTATGAATGTGGCAACAGATGGCTGCAGCAGCAGCCTGCCGCGGCTGCGCCCATCCCATGCACGAGGCCCGGCTAACCGATTCGATTCGGCAGACCGCGGCAACCGGAGTACAACGGCCACCTCTGTTGACAGCGAAGTCTCCTTTGATGCATGTTGACACCAATACGCACATGGGAGCAACGAGAGGCAACGCGCACGAGCTGGGCGGAGCGCTGGCCCGCGCCAGAGCAGAACGAGACCTCACCCAGCGCGGCCTCGCAGCAAAAGCGGGCCTGAGCCCCAAATCGGCCGGCAGCATCAGCCGACTCGAAAAAGGGATCGGTGGCATCCCCCACCGATCGACACTCGAGCGGTATCTACGGGCACTTGAGCTCGATGACAACCGGCGGCGAGAGCTGCTGTCGCTCGCTGGCTACGCGGAAGATGTGGCCACCACAGCGAACTGGGATGCTGTCGTGCGTCTGCTGGCGGAGTGCGCCAATCCGCATCCGCTCAAGCACCTGGATCTCGAGGCCCTGGGACCTGAGGCTCTATTCGAGCACGGCCGCCTGCTCGAACGCTTCCAGGTGGCCGAGGCAGCCGTGACCCTGTTGCGTGTGGCGGCCGGTATCCAGGCGACGAGGGACGGGGCCGCGACCAGAAGCAGCCGCCTTCCCTACGCGCTCGGCATCAGTCTCGTCGGAGCCGACGACCGTTTCGACGAGGACCTGGCCGCCCGCTGGGAGAGCGGCCTCGGCCTCGTCCTTCAGACTGGTGCGCCCGTAGTCGAGGTCTTCGACCTCGGCTCCGACGACACGTATGCAGTTGACGTTGTGACAAAGGTTTTGAGACGGCTGGCGATTGCCCCCGAGGTCGAATATCAGGCGCGTTATTTCTCAACCGACCCAAGCCGCGGGTTGTTGGCCAATGTCCTCGTCGCGCCCGGCCTGGCCGGTTTGCTCTTCGGCGCCAGCCGCGATGCCGACATCGGCTCCGGTCCTGATGTGGCACTCACGTTCAAGGCGTCGGCAGACGGTGGTCGTCCAGATGGACTTGATCGGCCAGGGCTGGCCTTTGTCGAGGGCCAGTTCGAACGCATCCGACACCGGGAGAGTAAGCGACTGCTGCGGGTGTTCAGCGTGCCCTGGAAGGTGGCCTCGGGAGAAGGCCAGGCGGAAAAGGCCCTCGAGTGGGAAGCCGACGTTGCCTACGACGAGGAGTCCGAAGCCGACCATTTTCAGGTCAAGAGAGGGCTGACTCGCCTGTTAGTCCCACAAGACATCTGGCTCAAGCGAGTCCACGAGATCTGGCAGGGTCATGTGGGGGTGCTTGACCGCCTGGACCGCTACGCAGCCTACCGCCGGCAGCGGCAGCGCGCGTTCATGAGCCAGTTGGGCCGCTTTCACCACAGGTCGGTCGCCACGAAGGCTGCGGTGGAATCGCTGGTTGATCACGGTGACGCGACCAGGCTCGACGACATGCTGGCTGGTCCGGACAGGAGGCCGCTGCCGCCGGCGATTGTGCGCAGGGTGCTCGAGTCGCTCCTCGACCACATCCGCAATGGCTACGAGCTCGCGCTCCTCGACCGCACAGAGGCGAGCCAGCTCCCCATCTTCGAATGGGCAGTCAAGGATCGACGTGCCGTGTACCTCGAAGTGCACAGCAGCAAGAGCCAACTCCGCATCATCCTGCAGCCCGAGGCGCTTGTCAGGATCTTTCGCGCCTATTTCAACGACTTCTGGCAGGGCCTGCCCTTGGCGGCCAAGAACCAGCGGCTCGTCCAACAGTACGTGCGGGAGCAGCTCAACAGGGTCAGCGACACAGGCGGCTGAAGCCGATCTGCGGAGCGCGCTCATTTCTGCGACTCAAGGATCCGCCGCGCCCGCTCGGCGACCGGCACGTCCACGAACTCGCCGTCATCGAGCCGGGTGGCGGCGCCGCTCGCCCGCTCGAACGCCTCCACCACCCGCCGCGCCCAGCTGAGTTGGGCGGCGCTGGGCTGAAATACGTCGTTGATGACCGGCACCTGGCTGGGATGGATGGCGGACTTGCCGAAGTAGCCGAGCCGGCGGGCCGCTGCCGCCTCTCGGCGCAGGCCCTCCAGATCGTCTAGCCGGGTGTACACGCCGTCGATGGGGGCCGGCTTGGCCGCCGCCCGCGATGCGACGACCAGCGCCGAGCGGACGTAGAGACTCTCCTCCCAGCCGCCCTCGATGGCGAGGTCCAGGCTCAGGTCGGCGCCTCCGTAGGTGAGGTCGCGCGCGTGCGCGCACGAGGCGATCTCAAAGGCTCGCACCACGCCCAGCGCGGTCTCCACCGTGCAGGTCAGCGGGAGGTTGCCGGCCCGCTCAGCCACCCACTCCACTTCGGCGGCGGACTCAACCTTCGGGATGCGGATGCCCGCGCACCGGCCGACTACAGCCGCCAGGTCAGCCGCGGCCAGCTCGCCGCCAGGTTTGTTGATGCGCACCCAGGCCTCAGGGTGGTCAGCAAGCGCCTCGCGAACCTGCTCGCGGGCGCGTGACTTCTGGTCGGCAGGCACAGCGTCCTCCAGGTCCAGCAGCACCGCGTCGGCTCCGGCATCGAAGATCCGAGCCAGGATCCGCTCGCTATGGCCGGGCCCGAAAAGCCAGCTGCGGATGGCGGCCATCTGCTAGACGACGCCTTCGGCGCGCAGCCGGTCCAGCTCGGCCGAATCGTGACCGAGATCGCCGAAGACCACGTCGTTGTCCTCCCCAAGCCGACGGCCCGGCCAGCGCGCTTGTCCCGGCGTCTCCGAGAGCCGCGCGATCACGTTCTGCATCAGCACGCTGCCGAGCTCCTCGTCAGGGAGCCGGAGAAACGTGCCCAGGGCCTGGAACTGAGGGTCGGCCACGATCTCGTTGATGTCGTAGATCGGCGCCAGGGCTGCGCCCGCCACCTCGAACTCCCGCATCACGGCCTCCATATCGCGCTGAGCGATCCAGCCGCCGACCATTTCGTCGAGCATGTCAGCCCGCCTCGCTCGCTCCCACTGATTGCGGAACCATGGTTCCTCAACCACCTCAGGGTGGCCGACCAGCCGCATGACGCGGGCGGCCACCGTGTCAGCCGAGGTGGAGATGGCGACCCAGTGGCCATCTCGGGTGCGGTAGGTGTTGCGTGGGGCGTTGCTGGCGGTTCGGTTCCCAGTCCGTTCAGGGACCAGGCCCAGCGCATCGTAGGCGGTGGCCTGGGCGCCGAGCACCATGAGGATGGGCTCGATGATGGCAAGGTCGATTACCTGCCCCCGTCCTCCGCGGACCTCCCGATGATAGAGCGCGCTCAGCACAGTAAAAGCGCCGGCGAGACCGGCAATGCCATCGGCCAGGCCGAACGGAGGCAGCGTCGGCGGCCCGTCTGGCCAGCCGGTCATAGCCGCGAAGCCGCTCATCGACTCGGCCAGCGTGCCGAAGCCGGGCCGCGATGCGTAAGGTCCGAACTGGCCGAACCCGGTCGTTCGCAGCATCACGAGGCCAGGATTGCGAGCGGCAAGCCGGTCGTAGCCAAGTCCCCAGCGCTCCATCACGCCTGGGCGGAAGTTCTCGACCAGGACGTCGGCACCGGCGGCGAGCTCGAGCAACAGTTCCTGGCCCATGGGATGGCTCAGGTTCAGCGTGACGCAGCGCTTGTTGCGGGAGAGCTGCTTCCACCAGAGGCCGACTCCGTCCTTCTGCGCGCCGTGCGTGCGAATCGGGTCCCCGCGAGGGTGCTCGACCTTAATCACCTCGGCACCGAAGTCGCCCAACAGCGTGGCCGCGAAGGGCCCAGCGTAGATAGTCGCCAGGTCGAGCACGGTCAGTCCTGCGAGGGGGCCCGGGCCAGCGCCGGGGCGACGACGGTGTCGTAGCGGCTCATCGCTTCGTCCACGGGCTGGCTGCATGCGCGTCTCCGCAGCGTACTGGGATTAGAAGGAATTCAAGCAGCCGGACAGGGATCCGGTCTTCTGAGGAGGCGCGCCGCGGCGTCCGTGTTCATGGCGGGAGGGCCAGGAGCGTCACGGTCATCGCGCCGCCGGCGTCGCGAACCAGCCGCCGTCCGCCTTCATGAAGGGCCCGATGGCAGCGCCTGCACACCAGGACGAGGTTGCTGAGGCACGTTTTGCCGCCCTCGATCCAGTGCTCGAGGTGATGTGCATCAGCCCACCGGGCCGGGCGCCCGCAGCCTGGGAACTGGCAGTGGCGATCTCTCAGCATCAGCGCTTTGCGTAGCGCCGCCGGGGACTACCCGGGTCGCCGCTCTCCAGCTCAGCCGCCGGCGCTCCCGGCTCAGAGCTCAACGTGGCCATCTGCGCGACCAGCATCAGGTGCGGCCGTTGACAGCCGCGCTGCGGCAGCTCGCCCTGGTCCAGCTGCCG
>Ga0126378_10001023_pt1 | contig 20930 bp, 17 predicted proteins | sample PanSoiMetPlot_23_FD_92587 | JGI IMG/M metagenome (GOLD analysis project Ga0126378, IMG submission 92587) | Tropical forest soil microbial communities from Panama - MetaG Plot_23 | ecosystem: Environmental > Terrestrial > Soil > Tropical forest > Bulk soil | place: Panama | collected 2016-02-17
CAACGCCGAGGGGTCGTGGCTCAAGGACACGAAGAAATAGATCGTAAGCGCGGTGAATACCGCGGCCGGCAGGAGGTAGATCAGTCGGCGCATAGTCTCAGTCGTCCGACGCCGCGCCGGCGGCTTGGGTCCGGCGCACGGCGGCGCCCACGCGCCAGCGCCGGTCCGAGAGGCTCATCAGCCCACCGAGCGCCATCACGCCGCAGCCGAGCCAGATCCAAGGCACCAGCGGCTTCTCATAGATCCGCAGTGTCCAGCCGCCTTTGCTGTTGCCGTCCACGAGTGTGACGTAGAGATCGGAGAGCAGATTGGTGCGGATCGCCGTGAACGTCGTCGGCATCCGCTGCACCGGGAAGAAGCGCTTCTCCGGATGCATGACAGTGACGAGCGTGCCCTGCCGCGTGACGGTGACCGTGCCTCGATTGGCGGTGTAATTGGGACCTTCGACCGGCTCGACCTTGTCGAGGCGAAGGTCATAGCCTGCGATCGAGACGCTGTCGCCGGGATTCACGAGTTCGATGCGCTCGCTCTCCCAGGCCGAAGCAGCGATTCCCGCGACGGTGACGGCGACGCCGAGATGCGCGAGCGTCATGCCGTAGGACGCGCGCGGCAAATGTCGCGCACGCGCGAGCGTGTCGTTGAAGGGCACCCGGAATAGCTGCACGCGCTCCGACCATTCGACCAGGCCGCCGGCGCCGATCCACGCCGCCAGGCCGATGCCCAGTGTCGCGAGCACTGCGGTGGGGGTCACGAGCAGCAGCACCGCGAGCACGACCGCGATCGCCGCGCCAGCGGCGACGATCAATCGCTGCGATGCCGCTAGCAAGTCGCCACGCTTCCAGCCGAGCAGCGGCCCGAACGGGATCGCGATCAGGAGCGGCAGCATTAGCGGCACGAAGGTGCGGTTGAAGAACGGGAATCCGACCGAGACCTTGTCGCCCCCCATAACGTCCAAGAACAGCGGATAGAGCGTGCCGATGAAGACCGTGGCGGTGCCGGTGGCGAGCAGCAGGTTGTTCAGCACCAAGGCGCCCTCTCGCGAGATCGGCGCAAAGATCCCGCCCCCGCGGAAAGACGGCGCGCGCACGGCATAAAGGATCAGCGGGCCGCCGATGGCGATCACCAGCAGGAGCAGGATGAAGGCGCCCCGCGCGGGATCTTGTGCAAAGGCGTGCACCGAGGTGAGCACGCCCGATCGCACGAGGAAGGTACCGATGAGCGATAGGGCGAAGGTCACGATCGCCAGCAGGATGGTCCAGGTCTTGAGCGCGTCGCGCTTCTCCACCACGATCGCGGAATGCAGCAGCGCCGTGCCGGCGAGCCACGGCATGAAAGACGCGTTCTCCACGGGGTCCCAGTACCACCAGCCGCCCCAACCCAGCGTGTAGTAGGCCCACCAGCTCCCGAGCGCGATGCCGATCGTCAGCGCGCACCAGGCGGCGAGCGTCCAGGGCCTGACCCAGCGCGCCCAGGTTGCGTCGACCCGGCCTTCGATCAGCGCCGCCACCGCGAAGGAGAACGAGACGGAGAATCCGACATAGCCCAGGTAGAGGAACGGCGGATGAATCGCGAGCCCGATGTCCTGCAAGATCGGGTTCATGCCGTTGCCATCGAGCGGTGCCGGTGAGATACGCAGGAACGGGTTTGAGGTGAAGAGGATGAAGGCGAAGAAGCCGGCGCCGATCATGCCCTGCACGGCAAGCACGCGGGCGCGGAGGTCCGGTGGCAAGCTCGTGCCGAACCACGCGACCGCCGCGCCGAACAGTGTCAGGATCAGCACCCACAGCAGCATCGAGCCTTCGTGGTTCGACCAGACACCCGTGATCTTGTAGAGGAGCGGCTTGGCGGAGTGGCTGTTTGCAACAACGGTCGCGAGCGAGAAGTCCGAGATGACGTAGGCGTGACCGAGCGCCGCGAAGGCCAGCGCCACCAGGGCGAATTGCCCGATCGCCGTGCTGTTGCCGAGCGCCATCAGCGCGGGCTCGCCGCGCGAGGCGCCATAGAGCGGCACGATCGACTGCACGATCGCGAGCACCAGCGCCAGCGCGAGCGCGAAATGGCCGAGCTCGGCGATCACGGCTTCGCCTGCGCGGAAGTGGCGGGTGGATGCTCGCCCTGCCAGTGGCCGGCCTTCTTGAGCGCATCCGCGACCTCCGGCGGCATGTAGCGCTCGTCGTGCTTCGCCAGCAGCGTATTCGCTTTGAATATGCCGGTCGTTAGGACATTGCCCTCGACGACGACGCCCTGACCTTCCCGAAAGAGATCTGGTATCGGTCCATTGGCAATGTCATAGGTGACCGGCACCGCCGCGTTGCCGTCCGTGACACGAAACTTGATGGTCCGACCGTCCGGGTCGCGCGTTACACTGCCGACTTCAACAAGGCCACCGAGGCGAATGCGCTCGCCACTAGCAAGACTCTTAGCCGCCACTTCGGTTGGCGTTCTGAAGAAGGCGGTCGCGCCCTCGCTGTTCAAAGCCCAGATCACTAGGCCGGTAGCAATACTGAGCAAGCCGAGCCCCAGCAGCACCACCAGGAGACGCTTGCGCTTGCGGGTCATGGGTGCGCGGGTTTAGCGGCGCCTCTGCGGCCGCGTCGCTTCAAATGCCGACCACAGCGCCTGCTGGCGCCGCCATGCGCAATAGGACTGCACGGCCATCGCCGCCAGCACCAGCACCGCAAGCGCATAGGCGGGCCAGACGAAGCGCGCGTAGCCACCCATGGCAAGGAAGTGATCGAGCGCGTCCATCATGTGACGGATCCTGCGGCTTGGTGACCCCCCTGGGGCTCCGGTATCACCTCGATCTCGCCAAGGCGTGCGGCGCGCACGCGGCTCGCGACGATCGCAGTACGCATCCTGAGCATCAGCAGCGTCGCGAAATAGAGCATGAAAGCCACCGCCATGATCAAGAGCGGCACCAGCATCGATCTGTCGATGGTAGGGCCGCCCACGCGGAACACGCTCGCGGGCTGATGCAGCGTGTTCCACCAATCGACCGAGAACTTGATGATCGGCAGGTTGACCACGCCCACCAGCGCCAGCACCGCGCCTGCTCGCGCGCCTCGCGTCGGGTCGTCGAAGCCGTTCACGACTGCGATATAGCCGACATAGAGGAAGAACAGCACCAGCACCGAGGTGAGGCGCGCGTCCCACACCCACCACGTCCCCCACATGGGCTCGCCCCAGAGCGATCCCGTGACCAGACAGAGCAGCGTGAAGCCCGCGCCCAGCGGTGCCGCGGCCTGGGCCGCAATGTCCGCCAGAGGATGCCGCCAGATCAAGGCGACCGCACTCGCGAGCGCGAGGAAGGCATAGACGAAGCTTGCCATCCACGCGGCGGGCACGTGCACGAACATGATCCGCACGGCCTCGCCCTGCTGATAATCGGGCGGCGCGACCAAGAGCGCGAGGTAGAGCCCGACCGCGAGGCCGATGGAAGCACCCGCGCCGCACCAGGGCATGACGCGGCTCGAAAGGCGCATGAACCGGCCGGGATTGGCAAAGCGCTGCATCGGAGCCTTCTAGCGCAAATCGATCCTCGGTGTCAGGCGGGCGTCACCGAGACTTAATGGTTCTACTCCAGCGCCGGGCGAAGTGCCGCAGCCGCCGCCCAGGGCGCCAGGGGCAAGGCTGCCAGCAGCAGAGCCGTCAGGATCAAGAGATGGGGCCGAATGGGAAAACCCGCAACCGCCTGCTCGACCGCGGCCACGCCGAAGATCAGCACTGGGATATAGAGCGGCAGCACCAGGAGCGAGAGCAGCACCCCTGCCCGGCGGGCGCCCAGCGAGAGCGAGGCGCCCACGGCGCCCACCAGGCTGAGGCTCGGCGTGCCCAGTGCCATCGCGAAGATCAGCGGCAGATATCCCGCGCCGTCGAGGCGCAGCAGCGCAGCGAGCGCCGGTCCCACCACGGCGAGCGGCAAGCCCGTGGTAAGCCAGTGCGCGAGGCATTTCGCCAGCACCGCCGCCTCCAGCGGCAGCGGTGCCAGCGCGATCACCTCGAGGCTGCCGTCCTCGTAATCCTGCTGGAAGAGGCGATCGAGGGAGAGCAGCGCCGCCAGCAGCGCCGTCACCCAGACGACGCCTGCGGCGATGCGGGCGAGGAGTTGCGGCTCGGGCCCCACCCCGAACGGGAACAGCACCACCGCCAGCACGAAGAACGCCACCACCAGCGCGGCATCGCTGCCTTGCCGGAGCGCCAAGCGCAGGTCGCGCGCGACCAGGGCCCAGAAGGCCGTCACGCCGCGCTCCGGCGGGGCGCGAATTTTTCCAGCGAGAGCGGTGCCGCGCCGGGAATCGGGAGCGGCAGGTGCGTCGCGATTGCGACCATGCCGCTTTCCGCGCGATGCCCGGCGATGGCGGCAAGTAGATCCTGCGTCGAGGCCTCGTCCAGGCCGGTGCTGGGCTCGTCAAGGAGCCAGAGTGGCGCTGGGCTCGCCACGAGCCGCGCGAGTGCGAGCCGCCGACGCTGGCCCGCGGAGAGCACGCGGCACGGCCAATCCGCGAACTCTGCCAGATGGAATTTCCGTAGAGCCGGTAGCACGTGATCGGGCGCGGTGTCGCGCAGTGCCGCACAGAAGGCGAGCGTTTCGGCCACCGTCAGGACCGGCTTGAGCGCGTCTTGATGGCCGATGAAATGCAGCCGCGCATGGTGCGCCGCGGTGTCATCGGCGATCCCGGTGCCATCCCACGTGAGCGCGCCTGTGAGCGGTGGCGTCAGTCCCGCCATCACGCGCAGCAAGCTCGACTTGCCGCTGCCGTTGTGACCGGTCAGCAGCAGGGCACCGCCGGACGAGAGCGCGAAATCGAGGTTCTCGAATACCAGTCGCTCGCCGCGCCGGCAGGCGAGGCCGCGGCCCTCGAACAACCGTGCGGGGGATGGCGAGGAGCGCGACACGAGGCGGGTCTGAATCTCTGCGGGAGGAACCTCGGCGCGGATGATGCCACGGCAGGCCGTGCGCCAGGCCAAAGAAAAGACGGCCCCGGAGGGGGAGATCCGGGGCCGTCTAGGAAGCGGTCGGGGGAATGACCGCTTTGCGGAGGTTGGGAAGGGGCATCGCTGCCGTCTTCCACGCTGCTAGAAGACCTCCAGAATGCGACTGCAATTCGCTGGAATCATGGCAAAAGCGTGATTTTTTCGTCGTCTAACTCGTTGATTTTATTAAATCCAAGGAACTCCATGCGCGTGGCGCCGACTCACGCCAGTTTGCGCGTGTCCTCGATCACCTTGCCGTCATTGGGGAGACTGCCCGGAGCTTGAAGCACGACCTTGCCCTTGAGTTTGGTCACGGCGTGCAGGCTCTCGTTGAGCCGGTCCTCGACGGCGGGGTCGGTGCCGGCGGCGACCTCGGCGTGGAGCGTCATTACGTCAACCTGATTCTCCTGGCTCACGACGAGCCGCGCGCGCAGGACCTCGCGATGGGGCCGCACAGCTTCCGCTACCTGCGTCGGGTGCACGAACATGCCCTTGACCTTGGTGGTCTGGTCGGCGCGGCCCATCCAGCCCTTGATGCGGGTATTGGTGCGCCCGCAGGGGCTCCGGCCCGGCAGGATCGCGGAGAGGTCGCCGGTGGCGAAGCGGATAAGGGGATACTCGGACGTGAGCGTGGTCACGACGACCTCGCCGACGTCGCCCTCGGCGACGGGATCGCCGGTACCGGGCCGCACGATCTCCAGGAGAATGCCCTCGTCGAGGATCATGCCCTCGCGCGCGGGGCTCTCGTAGGCGATGAGGCCGAGATCGGCGCTCGCATAGCACTGCAGGGCTGCGACGCCATAGCCCGTGACCTCCTTCTGGAGCGCGGGTGGGAAGGCCTCGCCGCCAACCAGTGCCTTTTTCATCGAGGAGAGATCGGCGCCGAGCTCGCGGCCCTTCTCCAAGATGATGCGCAGGAATGAGGGCGTACCGACATAGCCCTGCGGCCGTAGGTGCTCGATCGCCTTGAGCTGCAGCTCCGTCTGGCCGGTGCCGCCCGGGATTACCGCGCAGCCGAGCGCACGGGCGCCGCTCTCGAGCATCGAGCCCGCAGGCGTCAGGTGATAGGCGAAGCAATTGTGGATGAGGTCGCCCGCGCGGAACCCTGCCGCGAACAGCGAGCGGGCCATCCGCCAGTAATCCCTCGCTCTACCCTCGGGATCGTAGATCGGCCCCGGCGACATGAAGACGCGCGCGAGCTCGCCGGGCTTCATCGCCGCAAGCCCGCCGAACGGCGGCGCCCGCTTCTGGCGCTCGATCAGCTCGGATTTGCGCACCACTGGGAGTTTCGCCAGGTTCGCGCGCGAGGTGATGCTCTGGGGATCAATGTCTTTGAAGAGCGCCGTATAGGCCGGCGCATGCGCCTTCGCGTGTGCGACCTGCTTTTGCAGCGCCGCGAGCAGCGCTTTCTCGCGCGCCTCGGGATCGCGGGTCTCGAGGGAGTCGTAGAACGGACCTGCTTGCATGATCACCCTGCGTCCTTCGACTCGGCGCTGCGTGCCGGCTCAGGATGAAGCTCGTTTTCTATCTGGCAGAACCAAAGCCAATCTACCTCACCCCGATCCGCGAGCGCCCTTCGACACGCCGCCGACGGCGGCGGCTCAGGGTGAGGGCGAGCGACCTCACGGTGAGCATGTCGAACCACGGGTAACGCACTATGTCAGCCAGCGCTTGCGGCGCCGGTAATGCTTCACGTCGCGGTAGCTCTTGCGGCCGCTGGCGGAGAGACCGAGATAGAATTCCTTGACGTCGTCGTTGGCGCGCAGCCGCTCGGCGGCACCATCCATCACGACGCGGCCGTTCTCCAGGATGTAGCCGTAGTCCGCGTAGCGCAGCGCGATGTTGGTGTTCTGCTCCGCCAGCAGGAAGCTCACCTTGCCCTCGCGGTTCAAGCGCCGGACGATCTGGTAGATCTCCTCGACGATCTGCGGCGCCAGGCCCATGGAAGGCTCGTCCAACAGGATCATGTTGGGCCGTGCCATCAACGCGCGGCCGAGCGCGGTCATTTGCTGCTCGCCGCCGGAGATGTAGCCCGCGAGGCTTTGCCGCCGCTCCTTGAGACGCGGGAAATACTGATAGACCCGGTCGAGCTCGGCGCGCACGGCGCCGCGCCCGTCGCTCCGCGTGAAGGCGCCGGTAAGCAGGTTCTCCTCGACGGTCAGATGACCGAAGCAATGGCGCCCCTCCATGACCTGGATGACGCCGCGCTTCACGAGGTCGTTGGGGGTGAGATGCTCGACGCGCTCGCCGCGATAGGAGATCGCGCCCTTTGTCACCTCGCCGCGCTCGCCGCGCAGCAGGTTGGAGATCGCCTTCAAGGTCGTGGTCTTCCCGGCCCCATTGGCGCCGAGGAGCGCGACAACACCGCCCTGGGGCACCTCGAGAGACACGCCCTTCAGCACGAGGATGACGTGATTGTAGATCACCTCGATGTTGCTGACGGAGAGGAGGGCGTCCTTCGTCTCGGCGCTTCGCGCCGGCTCAGGATGAGGGGACCTTCCCTGGCCAGGCAAGATCTACCTCATCCCGAGCGCACTCGCGTAAGCGAGTGTGTCGAAGGACGCACGATGCAACGAAAAGTCAGCCGATCACGAACCCTCCTTCGGGCAGTCACGCGCGGTAATCCCCTTCTCAGTCGCGTAGGTGAGCGCCGAGTGCCTGTACATCCCGACCAGCAGGTCCCGGTCGGGCTGGATCCAGTCCGAGACGAACTTCCAGTGCTGACCATCCCACTGCTGAATGCGGACGTTGCCCTGGCCTTCGTGGTTGGCGCAGGAGAGCTGCACCGGCACCATCAGGCCGTCGGCGCCGAGCGCGGAGATGCGCGCAGGGGTGATGTTGAGGTTCTCGTAGCCCCACTGCACCTCTTCGCCCTTGAGCGGCTTCTTGCCGAAGTGTTCCTGGGCTGTGCGGATCGCCTCGGTGTCATAGATTGCGTTGATGATGCCACGGTTGTAGAGCACCTCGCCGACCTTGTCCTTGGTGGTTTTGCCGCCGCCCTTCTCGTAGACGTATTTCAGGATGTCCTTGACCACGACGTAATCGGTGCCGGCACCATGGAAGGTGCCGGATTTGTAGCCCTTGGCGGCATCGCCCGCCGGTACCACGTCGGGCTCTGAACCCGACCACCAGACGCCGATGAAGTGATCCATGGGGTAGCCCACTGCCGCCGCTTCCTTGATGGCGGTGGAGTTCATCACCCCCCAGCCCCACAGGAAGACCCAGTTCGGCCGCTGCTGCCGGATCTGCAGCCAGGTCGCCTTCTGATCGATACCCGGCGGTGAGACCGCGTATTTGAGGAAGGTGTAGCCGTATTTCGCCGAGAGCGTCTCCAGCGTCGCGATCGGCTCCTTGCCATAGGCGCTGTCATGATAGACGAGGGCGATCTTCTCGCTCTTGAGCTTTTCAAAGCCGCCGTCCTCAGCCGCCACGTATTTGATCAGCGCGTCGGCCTGCGCCCAGTAGGTCGCGGGGAGCGTGAACACATAGGGGAACACCGCCCCATAGCTCGCATCGGCACGACCGTAGCCCATGGAGATCACGGGTATCTTGTCGTTCGTGGCACGCTCGATCAGCGCATAGGTAATTCCGGTGGAGAGTGGATCGACCAGCGCCGCGCCGGTCGGGCCCTTGCCCTTCAGACGCTCATAGCACTCGACGCCCTTGCTGTTGTCATAGGCGGTCTCGCACTCCTCGTAGGTGAGCTTGACGCCGTTGATGCCGCCATCCCGCGCGTTCAGCATGTCGAGGTAGTCGGCATAACCGTCGGCGAACGGGACGCCGTTCGGCGCGTACGGCCCCGTGCGGTAGACCAGGCGGGGAATGAATTGCTCGTTCTGCGCCAGCGCGCCGTCGGCCCAGACGCCGAGTACAAGGCTCGTTGCCGCGGCGGCGATCACGCTCAGTCTCTTAAGATACATGCGAACCTCCCAGCTCGATGTGATGTTTCTCGCTCGGTGATCGCGCCTAAAATCCGCGCGTTCCGAGACTTTGGAACAGGCTTGAACCGTAGCATTCGACCCCTCGGGCCGTAAACCTTCCAATGACGAGATCGTGATCTCCGTTAATGCGGGAACGGCCAGAGGCGCAGCTTCTCCTTGCCGATCTGCCAGAGGCGGGCGAGGCCGCGGGGCTCGGCGATCAGGAAGAACACGATCAGCGCGCCGAAGATGATCTGCTGGATGTTGGTGATGAGGTTCACGGGAATCACGAGCCCGAGCTTCGGGGGCACGTTCTCGAGGAAGAGCGGCAGCAGCGTGATGAAGGCCGCGCCCAGGAACGAGCCCAGGATGCTGCCGAGCCCGCCGATGATGATCATGAACAGAATATTGAAGGAAGTGTCTATGTCGAAGGCGAGCGCCTCGACGCTCGAAGTGTAGACATGCGCCCAGAGAGCGCCAGCGATCCCACAATAGAACGAGCTGATGGCGAAGGCGAGAAGCTTGGTCCGGAGTGGCCTGATGCCGATGATCTCCGCCGCGATATCCATGTCGCGGATCGCCATCCATGCGCGACCTACCCGGCCGCGTACGAGGTTCTTCGCGGCGAGCGCCAGGAGCGTGACGATCACCAGCACGAAGTAATACTTAAACAGCGGCCGCGCCGCCGCGCCGGTGACGAAGATGTCCGACAGCAGCGCGCGCGGCGGTGCGCTGATCACCCCGGACGGCGCGTAGTTTGTGAACCAGGGGATCCGGTTGAAGAGCCAGATGAGGAAGAACTGCGAGGCGAGCGTCGCCACCGCGAGGTAGAAACCCTTGATGCGTAGACTCGGGAAGCCAAACATGATCCCGACCGCCGCGGCGATCAGGCCCGCGAGCAGGAACACGGCCACGATATTGAGCCACGGGAAGGCCGTCGCGAGCTTGTAGGCGGCGAAGGCGCCGACCGCCATGAAGCCGCCGGTACCGAGCGAGACCTGGCCCGCATAGCCCGTAAGGATGTTGAGCCCGATCGCCGCCAGCGCGTAGATCAAGAGCGGCAGCATGATGGTGCCGAGCCAATAGGCTTCGCCACCCGCCGAGATCGCGAGCGCGGGGATGCCGACCACGGCGAACACCAGGATCAGGACGATGAAGATCCGGTCCTGCAGGATCGGGAAGATAGCCTGATCGGCGACGTAGCTGGTCTTGAACTGCCCGGCCTCGCGATACAGCATCTCAGACCCGCTCGATGATGCGCTCGCCGAACAGGCCCTGCGGCCGGATCAGCAGGAACGCGAGCGCCAGCATGTAGGCGAACCAGTCCTCGATGGCGCCGCCCAAGGCCGGACCCCAAAACACTTCGGCGACTTTCTCGCCGGCGCCCACGATGAGCCCGCCCACGATGGCGCCTGGCACCGAGGTGAAGCCGCCGAGGATCAGCACAGGGAGCGCCTTGAGCGCCACCAGCTCGATCGAGAACTGCACGCCGAGGTTCGTGCCCCAGAGGATGCCCGCCACCAGCGCCACGACCCCCGCTGTCGTCCACACGATCACCCAGATGGTCTTGAGGGGAATCCCGACCGCGAGCGCCGCCTGGTGATCGTCGGCGACCGCGCGGAGCGCGCGGCCGACCGCGGTCTTCTGGAAGAACACCGCGAGGACCGTGACCAATGAGCCGGCGACCACCGCGCTCACGAGATCAAATTTGTTGATGAGGACGCCACTCACGATCATCGGTTCCTTTGGCAGGCCAATGTCGAGGTTTCTGATGTCGGCGCCCCACACGATTTGGCCGAAACCGCGCAGAAAATAGGTGATGCCGATGGTGGCCATGAACAGGATGATCTGCTCCTGGTTCACTAGCGGCCGCAGCACCACGCGCTCGACCCCGAAGGCAAGCCCGACCATCACGGCAAGCGTGATGAGGATCGCGAGCCAGATCGGCACGTGCAGGTCGAGGCAGCCCGCGAAGGTGAGTGCCGCGAACAGCACCATGGTGCCCTGGGCATAATTGAACACGCCCGAGGCCTTGTAGATGAGCACGTATCCGAGCGCTACCAGCGAGTAGAGCACGCCCGAGAGCAGCCCGCCAATGATCACCTCCAGCAGGAACTCCGGGTTGTCCCACATCTGCGCGAAAGGACTGATGAGGATGGCGTAGAGCGTTTCCATCAAGCCGGCCGTGCGTCCTTCGATGCGCTCCCTGCGGTCGTTTGCTCAGGATGAGGACTTTTCTTCGTACAATTCCGAGACTCCCTCATCCTGAGCGAGCGAAGCGCGTCGAAGGACGCACCACGCCTCCGCGATGCACCACCCGATTCACGCATGGGCCACGCCCAGATAGGCATCGATCACGTCCCGGTTCGCGCGTACGGCGTCGGGTGGCCCGTCGGCGATCTTGCGGCCGTAGTCGAGCACGGCAACGCGATCGGAGATGTCCATGACCACGCCCATGTCGTGCTCGATGAGTGCGATGGTGGTGCCGAACTCGTCGTTGACGTCGAGGATGAAGCGGCACATGTCCTCCTTCTCCTCGACGTTCATGCCGGCCATAGGCTCGTCGAGCAGCAGGAGCTTGGGCTCCATGGCGAGCGCGCGGCCGAGCTCGACGCGCTTCTGCAGACCGTAGGGCAGCTGGCCCACGGGCGTCTTGCGGATGGCCTCGATCTCCAGGAAGTCGATGATCCGCTCGACGTGCTCGCGGTGCGCGAGCTCCTCCTTGAGCGCGGGGCCGTAGTAGACGGCCTGCCAGAGGAAATTGCGCCGCATGCGCAGCAGCCGGCCCGTCATGATGTTGTCGAGCGTGGTCATGCCGCGGAAGAGGGCCACGTTCTGGAAGGTGCGCGCGATCCCTTGTTCTGCGGCCTGGTGTGGCCGCATGCGCCGGCGGGTCGATCCCTTGTAGGTGATCGTGCCTTCCTGCGGGTGATAGAAGCCGTTGATCACGTTCAGCATCGAGGTCTTGCCGGCGCCGTTCGGGCCGATGATTGCGAGGATCTCGTGCTCGCGGATCTCGAGGCTGATGCCGGTGAGCGCCCGTACGCCGCCGAAGGACAGGCTGATGTTGTCGGCGTGCAGGACCACCTCGCCGATCTGCTTGGCTGGCTGCATCCCCACTAGCTCGCGCGGCGCAGCGGCTCGATGGTGGTGGGGATCGGCGCGGTCTTGGCGTCGCGGATCTTCAGATCGGCCTTGAGCGTCCCCTTGCGGCCGTCCTCGAAGGTCACCTCGGTTGCGATCTCCGCGCGGTCACGGCCCGAGTAGAGCGCGTCGATCAGCGGTTGGTAGCGATCGCCGATCAAGCGCCGGCGCACCTTGCGCGTGCGCGTGAGTTCCCCGTCGTCGGCGTCGAGTTCCTTGTGCAGGATCAGGAACCGGTGGATTTGCGAGCCCGCGAGGTGCGGCTCCTGCGCCAAGTCGCGGTTCACCTGCTCGATGCAAGTCCCGATGAGGTCATAGACCGGATCGAGGCTCGCGAGCTCCTGATAGCCGCCATAGGTGATACCGTTCCGCTCGGCCCAGTCGCCGACCGCCTCGCCATCGATGTTGATAAAGGCGGAGACGAAGGGCCGCGCGGGCGCGAAGGCCACGGCCTCGCGGACGTACGGGAAGAACTTGAGCTTGTTCTCGAGGAATTTCGGCGCGAAGAGCGTGCCGTCCTGGAGCTTACCCACGTCCTTGGCGCGGTCGATGATGTGCAGGTGCTGGCTCTCGTCCAGGAAGCCCGCATCGCCCGAATGCACCCAGCCATCGGGGCGCTTGGTCTCGGCCGTCGCCTGCGGGTTCTTGAAATAGCCGGCGAACACGCCGGGGCTCTTGTAGAGCACTTCGCTATCCTCGGCGATCTTGAGCTCGACCCCGATGACCGGCGTGCCCACCGTGTCTGCGCGCACCTCGCCATTGGGCTGGATGCATAGGAATACCGAGCATTCCGTCATGCCGTAGAGCTGCTTGATGTTGATTCCTAGCGATCGGTAGAAATTGAAGATGTCCGGCCCGATTGCCTCGCCCGCGGTGTAGGCGATACGGATGCGGCTGAAGCCCAGCGTGTTCATGAGCGGTCCGTAGATCAGCACGCGGCCCAACGCGTAGAGCAGACGATCGCCGAGCGAGACCTGCTCGCCGTCGAGGATCTTGCCGCCTACGCGGCGCGCCAGCGCCATGAAACGCTTGAAGAGCCAGCGCTTCACCGCGCCCGCATCCTCCATGCGGATCATCACTTGGGTCAGGATGTTTTCCCAGATGCGTGGTGGTGCGAAGAAATAGGTCGGACCGAGCTCGCGTAGATCGGTCATGACCGTGGCACCCGACTCCGGACAGCTCACGCAGAAGCCCGCGCAATAAGACTGCGCGAAGGAGAATACGTTGTCGCCGACCCAGGCCATCGGCAGATAGGCCATCACCTCGTCGCTCTCGCGCAAGCCCTCGAATGCGATGCCGCTCCGTGCCATCTGGATGATGTTGTCGAAGGTCAGCATCACGCCCTTGGGCTGGCCCGTGGTGCCGGAGGTGTAGAGGATGATCGCGACGTCGCTGCCGCTGCCCTTGGCGATCTCGGCTTCAAGGTAGCCGGGATGGGCTGCGCCGAACGCGCGGCCCTTCTCCTGCACCTCGGTGAAGGGCGTCAGCGCCGTGTGATCGTAGTGCCGGAGGCCGCGGGGATCGCAGTAGATGATCGCCTCGAGGCGCGGCAGGCGCTCGCGCACCGAGAGCACCTTGTCGACCTGCTCCTGGTTCTCGGCCACCACGAAGCGCACTTCGGCGTGGTCGAGCACGTATTCCATCTCGGCCGCGACGGCGTCCTGGTAGACCGGCACGGGAATGCCACCCAGGCATTGCGCGGCGGTGATGGCCCAGTAGAGCCGCGGCCGGTTGTCGCCGATCACGCCGAGTTTGTCGCCGCGCTGGAAGCCGAGCACCGCGAGGCCGAGAGCGAAATCCTGCGTCCGGCGCGCGACCTCGGCCCAGCTCCAGCTCTGCCAGATGCCGTAGTCCTTCTCGCGGATCGCGGGGCGACCGCCGCGCACGCGCGCATTCTGCAGCAGCAGCTTGGGGAAGGTGTCTGACGCGTCGTCGGCGGCAGCGCGCGGCCGGGGCTCGATCGCAGTCTCGGTCTCAGCCAGCGCCATTCCGTCTCTCCGCAGCGGGAACCGGTGGCGCCCTCCGAGGCGGTCCTAACCGGCTGAAATCCCGCAAGCCTCCCTCAGTCTTGCGTTTTTCGCCTATCTGGCATGCACCAGAGCGCGCTAGTTAGGCCCAAAGGGAGAACCCGGTCAAGCCGCAGCGTGACCGCGAGCGAGTCACGCCGGGTCATGATCGTGTGGGTTGCCGCCGCATCAATCTGTGGGTCCTTCGACACACTCGCTACGCGAGTGCGCTCAGGACGAGGGTCGACTGAGTTTGCCGCCGACGGCCCATCCTCTTCCTGAGCGCGCACGCGAAGGGTGCGTGTCGAGGGACCCCGTGAGTCGATGCAGCGGCGGCGGCTCAGAGGAACTTCGTCGGCCGGATCATGCTGCGCCACATGTGGGCGACCGGGCTGTTGTCGTAGCCGAGGCCTTCCTTCGGTTGCCGGAAATGCCGTCCGATCACGTCCGTGAACTCCTCGAGCTTCACCTTCTTGTTGGGGTCGAAGGCGTAGATGTCGCAGATCGTGATGGTGCGGCCGGTCATGTACCACTTGTGGCCGCGAGCTCGCTTGTACTCGTCCTCGATATAGGGGTCGGGTTTGTAGTTCGGGCCGAAGAGCTTCACGTAGGCTTCCGGGTACTCGTAGCCCACGGACTCGTCGGGATAGAACCGCAACGCCTGGTGCGTGCGGATCGCCCAGGTGAGCTCCTCCTCGACATAGGGTTCGACCAGCTGCGCGCCCCAATAGCCATGATCGCCGCGGATGAAGGCGAGCACCGCGATGTCGTGCAGCAGGCAGGCGAGCTGGATCTTCTCGGGCTGGCCGGTGTCGCGGGCGTGAGCGGCACTCTGCAGCAGATGCTGCGCAGGCCCGAACCGGTACTTGAAGAAATCGATCAGCGTCGGCCTCGCCGGCATCTTGGGCAGCCGCGGGTCGTCGCCCATCAGCATGTACTTGCCGGGATTCTCGCGCACCAGCTTGGCGCCGACGCCCTCCTGGTTGATGCCATCCGCCATGGTGAAGAGCGCGGAGTCCGCGATCAGGACGTCGAGCTCGCGCATCTTCCTGAGCTCGTAAGCGTCCGCTCGTTCGGCCATCGACGATGTCGCACTCATGCGGTGGTTCCTTCCCAGAGGTGGAATAATCGAAAATGCGCTAAGGTCTTCAAGCAATTCTAGGCGCGGGCGCCAGCCGCTTCAATCCGGCCCTTGATCTCGGGAGCCGGAGGCAGTAGCAGCGGGCCGCACTTCCCACCGTCAGGAGATTGTCCATGTCCGTTACCGGCCACGACACGCTGAGGGCTCGCCGCACACTCGAGGTCGACGGCAAGTCCTACGACTACTTCAGCCTGAAGGCGGCGGCGACGGCGGCGGGGCTCGGCGACATCTCGCGGCTGCCCTTCTCCCTCAAGGTGCTGATGGAGAACCTGGTGCGGCTCGAGAACGGCCGCACGGTGACGGTGGACGACATCAAGGCCGTCGCCGAGTGGCTCAAGACCAAGAGCTCCGAGCGCGAGATCGCGTTCCGCCCGGCCCGCGTGCTGATGCAGGATTTCACTGGCGTTCCCGCGGTGGTCGACCTCGCGGCCATGCGCGAGGCGATGGTGAAGCTCGGCGGCAACGCCCAGCAGATCAACCCACTCTCGCCGGTCGATCTCGTGATCGACCACTCCGTCATGATTGACAACTTCGGTAAGCCTTCGGCCTTTCGCGACAATGTGCGCTACGAGTTCGAGCGCAACGGCGAGCGCTACGCCTTCCTGCGCTGGGGCCAGACCGCCTTTAACAATTTCCGCGTGGTGCCGCCGGGCACCGGCATCTGCCACCAGGTGAACCTGGAATACCTCGCGCGCGTGGTCTGGACCATTCAAGAGAACGGCAAGACCATGGCTTATCCCGACACCCTCGTCGGCACCGACAGCCATACCACCATGGTGAACGGCCTCTCGGTGCTGGGCTGGGGCGTGGGCGGCATCGAGGCGGAGGCCGCGATGCTGGGCCAGCCGATCTCCATGGTGCTGCCGGAGGTGGTGGGCATGAAGCTCTCCGGCGCGCTCCGCGAGGGCGCCACTGCCACCGACCTCGTGCTCACGGTGACGCAGATGCTGAGGAAGCGCGGTGTGGTCGGCCGCTTCGTCGAGTTCTTCGGGCCTGGCCTCAAGGGATTGGCGCTCGCCGACCGCGCGACCCTCGGCAACATGGCGCCGGAATACGGCGCCACGTGCGGCTTCTGGCCGATCGACCAGGAAACCCTTCGCTACCTCGCGTTCACCGGCCGCGACGCGCACCAAGTGAAACTCGTTGAGGCCTACGCGAAGGCGCAGGGTCTCTGGCGCGACGACGCGACGCCCGATCCCGTCTTTACCGACACGCTGGAGCTCGACCTCGGCACCGTCGAGTCCTCGCTTGCCGGTCCGCGCCGGCCGCAGGACCGCGTCGCGCTCTCGAATGCGGCGAAATCCTTCGCGGCGGAGCTGCCGAAGCTCGCAGGCAAGACCGACGGCGGGGCCGTCGCCGAGCGGGTGGTCAAAGTCGCGGGCTCCAACTACGAGCTCAAGGACGGTCATGTCGTGATCGCCGCCATCACCAGCTGCACGAACACCTCCAATCCCAGCGTGATGCTGGGCGCGGGGCTGCTCGCGCGTAACGCGGTGAAGCGCGGTCTCAACGTGAAGCCCTGGGTCAAGACGTCGCTTGCGCCCGGCAGCCAGGTGGTCTCCGACTACTACGCGGCGGCGGGCCTGCAGAACGATCTCGACGCGCTCGGCTTCAACCTCGTGGGGTACGGCTGCACCACCTGCATTGGTAATTCCGGCCCGCTACCCGAGCCGATCGCCGAAGCGATCGACGAGGGCAACCTTGTCGTGGCGGCGGTGCTCTCCGGCAACCGCAATTTCGAGGGCCGCATCCACCCCTACGTGCGCGCGAACTATCTGGCGTCACCGCCGCTGGTCGTGGCTTATGCGCTCGCGGGCTCGATGCGCGTCGACCTCCGCAGCGATCCGCTGGGTGAGGGCAGCGACGGCAAGCCCGTCTACCTCAAGGATATCTGGCCCTCGAATGCGGAGATTCAGGACACCATCCGCAAGGCGCTGACGCCCGAGATGTTCCGCAAGCGCTACGCCAATGTATCCGAGGGCCCGGAGGAGTGGCGCAAGGTCAAGGTGAAGACGGGCATGACGTTCGAGTGGGACGGCTCCTCCACCTACATCGCGCATCCGCCTTATTTCGAGGGTATGGGGAAGGACCCGAAGCCGGTCGCTGACGTGCAGCGTGCGCGGCCGCTGGCGCTGCTTGGCGACAGCATCACCACCGACCACATCTCGCCTGCGGGCTCGATCAAGAAGGACGGTCCCGCCGGCGAGTACCTGATCAGCTATCAGGTGCGTCCCGCGGACTTCAACTCCTACGGCGCGCGCCGCGGAAATCACGAGGTGATGATGCGCGGCACCTTCGCCAACATCCGCATCCGCAACGAGATGGTGCCGGGCGTCGAGGGCGGCATGACCAAACACCTGCCAGACGGCGCAGTGATGCCGATCTACGACGCTGCTATGCTCTACCAGAAGGAGGGCGTGCCGCTGGTGATCATCGGCGGAAAGGAGTACGGCACGGGATCTTCGCGCGACTGGGCGGCGAAGGGCACGCTGCTGCTCGGCGTCACGGCCGTGATCGTCGAGAGCTTCGAGCGCATCCACCGCTCGAATCTCGTGGGTATGGGCGTTCTGCCGCTCCAGTTAAAGGACGGCGCCACGCGGCAGAGCCTCAAACTCGACGGCACCGAGCGCTACGACATCCTCGGCGTCTCTCAGGGCTTGAAGCCGCACAGCGATCTCACCTGCCGCATCCATCGTGCCAGTGGCAAGGTCGACGAGATCAAGCTGCTCTGCCGGATCGACACGCTCGACGAGCTCGAATACTTCCGTCATGGCGGGATTCTTCAGTACGTGCTGCGGCAGATGATGAAGACGGCGGCGTGAGTCGGCACGCCGCTTAACGTCCAAGTTGGCGGCGCGGTTCCCTCGCTCGCTCCGGGGACCGCGCCGCATTTCTGCCTCGCATCGCTCAAATACCATCTTTGTCACTGCTGAGTGCTGGTTTGTGCTTCCCGGCGCACTCATTCGTTTCTTTGCAACGAACGACACCTTGCAAGGAGACCGAACCATGCGCGTCATCAACTCGACCGCCGTCACGCTCCTCGCAACCACCATGCTGGTGATGCTGGCAGCGCCCTCTCTGCGTCTCGAAAGCACCAGCGCGCTCGCTGCCGGTATGGGTGGCGGCGGTGGATTGGGTGGTGGCGGACTTGGCGGTGGCCTTGGTGGTGGCGCTAGTGCTGGTGGCGGCGTCGGCGCCAGTGCCGGTCTCGGCGGCGGCGGCGTGAGCACTGGCGCGAGTGCGGGCGTGAGCGCCGGTCTCGGGGGCACGAGCGCCGGCGGCTCTGCGAACGCCGATCTCGGCATCGGCGCCGTGGGCACGACGGACGCCAGCGCGAGCGTCGACACGGGCACCGGTGTGAGCGCTAACACAGGCGCCGGTACAAGCGCGAGCATCGGGCCGACCGGCGCTGCGAGCACAACGGGTAGCGTGAGCGGCACAAGTACTCTCCCCTCCGTCTCGCCCGCCTCGGCCAGCGTGACCGGCAGCGGCACCACCTGGAGCCATGCGGGCGCAAGCGTGACGACCGGCTCGGGCTCGCTGGCGGCGACGGTGAAGGACCGCAGCTCGACCTCGGCGCAGCTCGGCGCCGCGGCGATGGGAGGTCCTGTCTCGGCAAACCTCAATGGCAGCGGCTCCAGCGCGGCGCAAGTGGGAGGTACGCTGCACTAGGCCGAGGCACGCCACGCCTTCACCGGTTTGTGAAATAGTCTGATTGGCAAAGGCGGCCCGCGCGCGTCATCATGGAGACATGATGGGGCGCGCGGCTGCCGTTCTTCTTGCGGCTATCGGAATCGTCGGATCGATCGCACACGCGGATTTCGCGCGGGCGGAGGATTCGGGCCCTCCCGTCGTAGTCGAGCTCTTCACGTCGCAGGGGTGCTCATCCTGCCCGCCGGCGGACGCGCTGCTCGGTGAGCTCTCCAAGCGCAGCGATGTGCTGGCGCTCGGTTTCCACGTCGACTACTGGGACTACATCGGCTGGAAGGATCCCTACGCCAGCAAGCTCGCCACCAAGCGGCAGCGGCAATACGCGGAGAGCTTCAAGCTCTCCTTCGTCTATACCCCGCAGATGATCATCAATGGAGACGCCGAGAGCGTGGGCTCGGATCGAGCGGGTGTGGAGGCCGCGGTCGAGAAAGCGAAGACACGGCCAGCGGTTCATCCGACCCTGGTGCTGGAGCGCCGGACCGACGGCGGCCTCCTCGTGCATGTCGGTGCCGCCGAAGCGAAACGACCCGCTACGGTCTGGCTCGCCTGCTTCGACCGGCAACGCTCGACGCCCGTGCCGCGCGGCGAGAATGCCGGCAGCACGCTCACGAACTATCACATTGTCCGGCACTTCGAATCGCTCGGCACCTGGAAGGGGGCGATGCTCGACCTGACCATCGGGCCGGACCAGGTCGCGGAGTACGCCGGGCGGCCCGATCAGGACATCGCGGTGCTGGTACAGAACGACGGCGTCGGCCCCATCCTCGCGGCCGAGCGCCTGGGCACGGGGCGCCCTTAAACGCTTCGTTAAGCCTGTCTTAAGCCGGTCGCGCCGATGCTCTGCGCCCATGAGCGCGGAGTCCGATATGATGGCGGCGCCCGGGGTGGTCCCGGTCTCCTTCAAGAGCCCGGCCGCCCTCAGCCCGCTTTGGGTCGGCGCCGCAATTTACGGCCTCCTCCTGGTCGTCGGGGAGCGGCTCCTCAACGATCCCGACACCTACTGGCACATTGCGACCGGACGCTGGATCTGGGCGCATGCGGCGGTGCCGACGACTGATCCGTTCTCCCACACGCTCGTGGGCGCGCCCTGGCATGCCCATGAGTGGCTCTCCGAGCTGATCATCGCCGGCGCCTACGGGACGCTCGGCTGGGCGGGCGTGGTGGCGCTCGGGGCGCTCGCCGTGGCGGCGAGCCTCGCACTCCTCATGCGCGCGCTCGCGCGCCTTGCCCGGCCGACCGTGGCGCTCGGCGCCACCGCGATGGCGTTCTTCCTGATGGCCGCGCACCTGATGGCGCGCCCCCATGCGCTGGCCTTGCCGATCCTGGTGGCGTGGGCCGCGGCGCTCATCCGCGCGCGCGATGAGGCGCAGGCACCGTCGCTCCGGCTGCTGCCGTTGATGGCGCTCTGGGCCAACATGCACGGCGGCTTCGTGATCGGACTCGGCCTCGCTTGCGCGCTGGCACTCGAGACAGTGCTCGCGGCCGAGGGAGCACGCGAGCGCCGCGTGGCGATCTGGCGTTGGGGCCAATTTATCGGGGGTGCGGCGCTCGCCTCAGTGTTGACGCCGCAGGGTATCGCGGGGTGGTGGTTCCCGTTCAAGCTGATGAGCTTCGGCTTCGGGCTCGACTTCGTTGGCGAATGGCATGCGCCGGCACTGGGCCCGTTCCACCCCCTGGTGCTTTGGCTCGCAGCGCTCATCGCATTTACGCTCGCGAGCGGTCTGCGCGCGCCACTCTTTCGCGTGCTGATGGTCGCGACCCTGGTGACGATGGCGCTGAGCCGCACCCGCAACGCCGAGCTGCTGGCGATGCTGGGGCCGTTGCTGTTGGCAGGCTTCGTTCCAACCTCGCTCCGCCCCGCCTCACCTAGCCTCTCCGCCCCTGAGGGGCGGAGAGGGGTTCGACAGAGCGTGGCTGTGTTACTGGTGTTCATCGCGGCAACGGGAGCGGCCGTGATCCGCGGCTATGCGCACGAGAACCTAGCGATCGCGCCCTCCTCGGCACTCACCGCGGCACGGCAGGCCGGCCTCACCG
>Ga0126378_10001024_pt1 | contig 20929 bp, 21 predicted proteins | sample PanSoiMetPlot_23_FD_92587 | JGI IMG/M metagenome (GOLD analysis project Ga0126378, IMG submission 92587) | Tropical forest soil microbial communities from Panama - MetaG Plot_23 | ecosystem: Environmental > Terrestrial > Soil > Tropical forest > Bulk soil | place: Panama | collected 2016-02-17
AGTCGGGCGAGCTTGTTCGATTTAGCTGGCGAGTGGTAGACCCGGACAAAGCCGCGGTGCTCAACGACAAGAAGGCCGAACCTACCCTGGTCGATCCCCAGGCGGGGGTCAGCCTGGTGGTCCCGGCGGTGTCCAACGTTGGGAAAATGCGCCAAGCCAGCACGCCCGAGGCGGGCAGGTCCTACTGGATGGCTTTTTCGAACGTGGGCAGGCGGGTGAAGCGCGGAGACCGGGTTAGTGTCGTGATTGGGAGATTTCGAGCGGAAGGACTCACAGTCGAATAGCGATTTCCTTCCGCCAGTTCGACTCCTTTGATGGGGTTGAGTTTAGCTTTCAAATCTTGTAGCGGGGAAGCACACATGTTGCGAAAGTTCCTGGTGGTTTCGATTTCTCTTGCGTTTTACATTTCTCTTGCGGCGGGAACGAACACAACTTCACCGCGAGCCCAGCTTTCGGCGGCCGAGATCGTGGACAAGAACGTCGCGGCGCGGGGCGGCTTGCAGGCGTGGCGGGCAGTCCAAACCCTGTCTCTTCAGGGAAAAATGGGTGCCGGAGGCAATCAGCGAGGCACTCTTGCTATGCCCGCGCCGAACCCGAAAGAACTTACCCTTCCTCACCGGCCGGCCGAAGAGGCGCAACTGCCCTTTCTCATGGAACTCAGGCGCGGGCGCAAAACGCGCTTCGAGTTGCAATTCGCCAGCAAAACGGCAATCCAAGTCTACGATGGCACCAACGGCTGGAAACTCCGGCCGTTCCTGAACCGAATGGAAGTGGAATCGTATACGGCGGAAGAATTGAAGATTGCCTCTACGCAATCCGACCTTGATGGTCCCCTCGTGGATTACGCCGCCAAGGGCAGCCGCATCGAGCTGGACCGCGTCGAAAAGGTGGAGGGGCGCGACACCTATAAGCTCAAGGTCATTGAGAAGACCGGACATACATTCCACGTATGGGTTGACGCGGAAACCTTCCTCGAAGCCAAAGTTGAAGGACAGCCACGCCGCCTCGATGGCACAGACCATCCTGTGGAAGTTTACTATCGCGATTATCGGGCCGTGGATGGCCTTCGGATCCCGTTTGTCTTGGAGACGAGAGTTCTCCAGGTGGCCCGGACCGCGCTTGGGAGGGATACTCCCGTTCCGGTGGAAAAAATAATCATCGATAAGGTCGTGGTGAATCCCAAGTTCGATGAAAAGCTGTTCTCGAAACTGGAGCTCCCAATCGCATCGAAAAGCAAGTAGCCCAGGGTTTTGTATCTCCACTATTTTCGCGGGCAACAGATCCGCAAAATGGTGGGAAGTGATCGGTGTGGACATAGTTCTAATGCACATTGGGGAGAGTGAGAATTTTTCGCCCCGCCCTTCTTTGTGCTCCATGTCAAATAAGCGACCGCGCGGGGTGAGCTATCAGTCAGTGTGGATTGCGGTGAAATAGTTTTCGCCCTCCCTTTTGGAACGCCTTAAAGTAGCATGGTGGTTTTGCCATTCTGAAGCCCTGGCTGGCCTGCTCGATCGAGCCGGTGGAGACGAATGCAGCAGTTGATCTATTTTCGCGAAGGAGACTCAAATGAGGTTTCGACATGCGGCTGGAGCCATCGTGATTCTGGTGGTAACCACGGCTATGGCCCAGACTACCTCCCCGGCGCCGACTGTACCGGGAGGCACCGAGGTCATGCAGAGGCAAGGAGTCGCTGGCCGGAAAGGCCTGCCTGGCAACCAAACCCGCGACTCGCAAGCTCCGGCCACGCTGCGTCAACGCGTTCAGGATATGGAAAACACACTCTCCCAGATGCATCTTGTACTGAAGCAAATGCAGGACAAGGCGGCTAAGAGCAAGGCCCAAGATGCGCTTGCCAAGGCTAATCTCGACATGTGGACACTGATGGTGGGCCATCTGGATAAGGAACTTCAGGATCTGAAGGTCGCAGTGGCGCAACGCGAAGACATGGAAGCTCGTCGCGCGGCTCTCTATAAGCAGGCGGATGCGAAAACGGAAGCACAGGCTGAAGCCGCGCGTGCAGCCGAGGCCGCAAAATTTGGCGTTGCGCCGCCGACACCGGCACCCTCCGGAGAGGGTCCTGCCGGACAGGCGGCGCCCGGACAATCTTCCACTCCGCCAGCAAATAACACTTCTTCGCCCAACTGACCGGACGGTTCAGAGACGGGAAGATGGCCTGCGATGTCGTGAGGCCGAGATTTTGACGAAGAAAGATGCAGAGTAAACTCGACCTCGGCCTGCTGCTCGCTAGAGAGGTTTTGTCGGCCCAGGAGTTCCGGATCTGGGCCCGGGGAAAGGAGTAGGCAGTGTCGCAAGTCCCTGGCAGCGGTTTCGCGAGGGAGTCGCCTCGCTGGATCGGCATGTCCCTGTCTTACCTCTGTTTGACGAGCGTCCTTGCCATATCGTCTTTCGCGGACGCGCAGGCCACCGCTGGTCCCGCAAGGAACTCAGTCCGTAACGACAAACCGTCCACTACGGCGGTTAGCGCATCCACTTCCGCGCCTGTTGTTCCCGCATCGGGCGTGCAAGATGCCGCTTCGCTCGCGCCTCCGACGGCGGAGCAGACTCCTCCGCAGCTACCCGTTGTTACCTGGGATGGCAACCTTCTCACCATTGATGCGGAGAATTCCACGTTGGCGGCTGTTCTCGCGGCCTTGCGAGCGCGGACCGGCGCGTCCATTGAAGTCCCGTCGTCAGCCTCCAGAGAGAGAGTTTTCGTTCACTTGGGCCCGGGCCAGGTTCGTGACATCATTTCGTCTCTTTTGTACGGTACAGAATTTGATTACATCGTTGAGACTTCCGACGACGATCCCGACACGCTTCGCAGTGTAGTGGTGACCGCACGGGGCAAGGGTGACGAGTCAACAGTCGGCGCGATTGCCAACGCGTCGGGCGCTGTCGCCGCAGGTGGTGTGGGCTCAAGTGTTGCTGCCTATGGTTCTCCCACCACTGCCTCTCAGGGCGCAAGCCGTCCTGAAGGAGCGCGGATGATGCGCGGATGGGCCGCCCCCGGCAAGACGACGTTCCAAGCAGATGCTGAGGCGGCAATCGCAGCCGAGCAAGCCGCTCGTGAGTCTAATTCCGCTTCGGATACCGTCGATGCGAACGCCCAGAATCTACCAGCGTCTGGTACGGAGTCGGCGTCGGGCGAGCAAGACACCAAGACCAGCGACGCTGAGTCGGCGTCGTCTGCTGCGGGCTCGCGAGCTAACGCCAATTCAATCACCGAAAGCGACATCCCACCCGAAACCGCATCCTCTGCTTCTTCCCCATCCGACTCGAGCGATCAAAGTGGCATATCGCAATCGATTCAGAACATGACGCGCCTGTACGAGCAGCGGCGCCAGATCCAGTCGCAACAGAACCAAGCGGCGCAGAAGCAACAGTCTTCGCCAAACTAGCTTGCAAATCAGGACGAGAGGAATTTAGTCACCACCATTGTTAATCTTTCTTCCTCGACCCTACAAAAGGCTGCTTGGCCCTTATCGACGGGGCGTTGCAGTTGCGAGCAGGAGAGCCCGTTTCCTTATAGCGGATTTGAGTAGTGAGAATTTGAGAAGTTCTGATTGTATCTTTGTGATTTCCTCGAAAATCTCTGGCAATGGCTCCATCTGGCGCAATAGGATTGACGACAAACAAAGAGGAAATGATGTCGGCATATCTGGATAGATTCGAGCGTTCCTTAGAGACGAAGATGGCGGGCTAGACACACGGTGACTGGCTGACGTACAGCATCCGGTCGAGATCTACCTTCCGCGAGAATCACTACACTACAAGCACCCCAGCACAGGTGCGATTGCAGGCGTCTTCGTGGGAAGACGGACGTTTTCAATAGATGATGATGTCCTTTCGACATCGGGAAACCGATGTATTCCAAGAAAGGGAATATCTCGTTGAAAATATCGTGGCAGCGCGCTACGACGGCTATGAGGAGGTTGTGATGTCCTGAGCCTCATGACACTCTAGTCGAAAGGTCGGTGCCAACATGAGCAAGATCCTCCCCCTGTTGGTCCTGCTGCTGTCTCTGGGCGCGTTCGCTCAAACCGCAATCTTGGCTCACGGCGGCCAATGCAGCACCTCTACCGCGACCGATTTCTACTGTGTCGCTATCAGCGTCAGTGGTGTAGGCACTCCCGGTTAGACATGGGCCTCTATTTGGGTGCCGACGGCCGCAGGCGACTTCGATACGACCAGCGGCGCGTTCCTGGCGATTGCCGATGACTGCACGGCCGTAAATAGTATCTGCACAGGGCAAACGATTCTTCTGCAAGGGCTGGGATTCAGCGGGACGTGACGTACTCCACGAATCCGACTACGGGCCTTCCAGACGCCAACATCGTCGGCTCTGAGGTGGGCGCAACCACCAACGTCAACATAACCTACACGAAACGCTGGAACCGCTCGCACAGCGCTTTTACCTACCTGCCAATAGGAGATGGCGGGAAAGTGGTACTGCACTAAAGATAGGGCGCATCATCGGAGAGTTGGGTGTAATGGGCAGGAATCGGTTGGTGCGCCCGCTCGCGCAGCCTATTCACCTGCGCAAGAACCTGCCCAGGTTGTGGAAGATGCCTCCCACTACTTCTACAGGAGCAGGATCAGCAAAGTCAGGATGATGAGCAGCAGGAGCCAAAACAGCCACTTCCGTTTTCCATGGTGATGTTTTGGCTAGGGCCGTACCACGATGGGCCCCCGTCCGGACTGTCCCAGAACCCCTCCGGGACCCTTGGCCCGATCCCGGATTCCAGGAGATCGGCACAGTGTAAGAGCCATCACCGTTGTCTTTGACCGGCCCGGTGATCGAGGTTCCCGTCACACCGGTATGGCCATGCCATCACCACGTCCCGGTCCGAGATTGTTCCCGAAGGAGCTGTCGTGCTGAAAGAGACAAGTCCGATCTGGTCACCCTGCGCGGCGCGAATCAATTAGACGAACAACGATGCCGCATCCCGTGCTTTTACAATTTTGGTCCGCCCGGTGCCTTCGTCCATGGACATGCTGCCGGAGCGGTCGAAAACCACGCTTCAACGCTCGCTTTTTCGATTTCTCCGGATTAGGACCGTCGCCTTCTCAGAATTATGCTGCGGCTCTGCACGTCATGGATGTAAAAGGCTTGTAGGGCACCGAGGTTCGTCCTAGGGCAAAGCAGGGCATCGCCTCGCCACACACTACTCCCTTACCAAACCGAGGCCGCGAAGTGCGGGTGATTTCTGGGTGGAGGGCGCCATCCAGTCTTGCCTTCAGATTCTGATCCCTCCAAAATGCCGAGTTCCTTTCCTCTAACCAAGAGGGGTTAAAACACACGCTGATTTCCGGATTCACATCAATCAGAATGTTTTCAGCGTCATCCGCGCATCATTCGGAGGGCACGCTCGTGGCGGCTTAGGCTATCGAACGTCACCAGAGAGGAATGACTAGAGTTACGTGGCGGAAGTTGAACCCAAGTTCACGCCGCCAAATCACGGGCACATAAGTCCCGCGACTGTTTGTCCCGGATCAAAGACGAGGTTTCATCCCGCTCACACACTTCCAGTCCGACCAGCCGGAGCGACTCAGGGGGAATGATGCTTATCAGGGAAGAAGGCAGTCATCCGCGAGCCTTCAATCTGGCTCATCAGACTATGAAACAGAGCCGCGTGAGATTCCGAAGGGACCGCGACGGAAACGTCATCGCATTCGAGAAATGCGGGTGCGAAGCCGACGCGAATACGTTCCGACCTTGTTATATACACAAAGAGGACAAGCAGCAGGCGGCGAGACTCAGAGCTGAAGCGAAATTCCACAGCATTCGGAAGGGCCCAGCGAAGGCGGTTGAGTCTGGCATGGCGCGGAAACAGTCTGGCACAACTTTCCAAGACCTCGCAACCAGCGCGTTATTGGCGCGTTATTGGCGTTATTGGCGCAACTTGGCGCACGCTTGGTCGTTAACCGTGTACGTACAATTCACGATCAACTTACACACCCTTCCGCCGCGCTCCGACGGGCGTTGGCCTCCTGTGCAAATTGACTCAAGTGGAGTGCAGGAGATCCCGATGCAAACACCAACGCCAATTCCCTCTATTAAGTTCTGCTGGATTTGTGGCAGAGTTGTTTCGCTTGAGAATGGCAAGACAGATGAGCACGGAAGCATCGTGCATGAAGAATGCTACGCCGCATGGATGAAGCTGGAACGCGCGCCGAGAAAGCCGTGACGTGTCAGCACCGTGATCTGCCCTGAGAATCTAGGCGCTCAAAGGGCACACCTTGATTCCCGCGGGAGAGCATGATTCAGGGCCTTGGCTAAGCCTCTCACCCTGCGGAACACGAAACGGGGACATGGAAATCCCGACTGGGGTAGGCTCAAGCCCATCCTCGCCCCTCGTACCGAGTTCGAGATTGAGGTTGTCCGCTTGGGATTGAGAAAGTCGGAGTATATCGCATCGGCGGCACTACATCGTTGGTGTGATCGGAATCGAAATCGCGTGTATGTTCCCAAATGGCTACTCAAGGAATGGGGGATGAGGGTCGAAATGAACTTCAGCGAGGCTGCCTGATTCTTGGAGCTAATCCTCATCCGCGACGTGCCCACACCGTCTTCATTGCCCCTCGGAAAGCCGAGCAAGCGCGGCAAGATCATGCACCTGGACTGCCTCGCGACGAACACTGACGATTCCCAGTTTCGCCCAGCGGCCAAGGAGACGGCTTACGGTTGGCACGGTTGTGCCTGTTAATTGAGCCAAATCTGTTTGCGAGAGGTGGATTTCTCCGTTTTCCCGTATGCCAGATCCGAAGCGTCTCGACAGGCGGATTAATTCACTACTCAACCGTGATGGGACATCATCGATCGACAATTCTCGAAATCGCTGTTCTATTTCTTGCAAGCGTTCCTCCAGAACGCGGAAGGTATTGTGACGGAACTGAGGGAAGACGTCGAGCAGCTTGGCGAAAATTGCGGAATCCCAGACGACGGCGGAACCTACCTGAGCGATCTGTACAGTGGAGTTGTGCTTGTTGTCCGGCCATTGGCCGAATGTCCCCACCAAGTCGCCGACACCACAGACCCTAAGCATCGCTTCGCCGCCCCTGAAGCCTACCTGAGTCATCTTCACGCTTCCCGAGAGGAGCAAAAATACTTGGGCAACAGGATCACCAACGGAAAAGAGATTCTGGCGACGATGCAATCGCCTTTCGTGGCTCACAGAAATGATCGCCGCGCAGTCTGCCGGGCTGATACCAACGAACAACGGGAACCTTTGAACCGATTCGATGTTTCCGCGCAGGGAGGGCTTGCCCGAGCCGTCCACCACGATTGCAATGCTACGTTTTCGCAACAAACGAGATACTCCGTGGCGATTTCTAGATATGCTCACAATCTTACGGAGCCGCTCGGTTTACTCTTTGCGCCGCGTCAAACGACAAAACTTGAAACTGATGCCAGTTCACTTAACAAATATTGGTCTTCACCTCCCCAAGAGCACCGAAGGGATCATTGTGCTGGTAGACATCAAACCCTAGCGCAGGAAGGTAGTCGGGGTGTTCGCAGCAAAGACCCTTGATTTCCCGACCTGAACGAGCTAGCGTGCAACTATTCACAACCTGCATGACCACACTTGCTCCGGCTCTGGTCTAAGCTTTTTATAACCCACGTAACTACCTCGACCCGCGCCGCTGGACCTTAATCACGTTGGAACTCTGGAACGTGCGGAGCCGCTAGTGGCTGTTCGGAGGAGGGCAGCGACTAGTTGCGGAAAAACCGACCGGGGTTCCCGTTTCCCCGCCGCGCCCGCTATTCGAGGACGGCGTAGCACCGATCAACCGTCCATTAGCCAACCTAAGGAAAACAATTGTTTCGCCACGAGCCAAGTGCTACCCTCCCGGAGTTCTGTACTTCCTCCTAGGGTTTTGCACCAATCCCCATCTATGGTTGGACCCTTTTTCCCCGGACGAATCGTTATCAAGCCATGCCCTCCCTGTATCCCCGGGTTTCTATACCTCTGAGTAATATTCGTCGCGATTGCTGTACAGCAGTGGCGCCAGACAGGGCGTAATGTACAGAAAACTGCTCCAAGTCGGCGGAACTTGGAGCTATATGCAACACACAACCGAATTCTCGGGTTGTGGTCTGTAAGATCACCGCTTTCACGAACGGAATATCAGGGATGAGAGAGGCCGGCTTCTTGAGCTCTCCCTCTTTTGCGGAGTGATGCCCATGATCATCCCGCTAGATGGGAAAGGCAACAAGATCCGACATTTGATTTTGGAGCGATTGGTGCCGGACCTTGTTCTGTTTTGCGATGGCTTCCTTCGATCTGGGTGTACACTTCCGTCAAATTTCGCACAGAGCCACGCGGCTCTGTGCGGGCAAGAGGTTAGGCGCGATTTGGCTAGACCTTCTCATGCAATGTGAGGAGTGTTTGGGACGATACTGCCATTGGCCGCAAAATTGGCCGGTCGACCCGCGGCCTCCCGACCCGCCGTATTCAAACCGATCGTCCATCATCGCAATGGCGACACAGAGCCTTTGGAAAGGTTCTTTCTAGAGACACTGATTCCACAATCAACCTAGGAAGCTAATTTGCGAAGTGTGCGTGGCTCTGGCTTGGGGGCTTGTGGTTGTGGCGGGTGTAGTGGCCTTCTCAGACTAGACCGCACGTGCGTTCTTGATCATCAAGTCAATGTCATGTTGGGTGAGTCCAGGTTTCCCATTCACTCGTGAGAACTCCCGGAACTCGGCCTCTGAAAAGAATGCAATGTTTTCGGGTCCGCTCTGGTCGGCACGCATCGTTATCATTGCAAAACGCTCTGGCTCCGCTCCTGCCACTTTTTTCAGATACGTAGGTCCTTCCATCGTAGCCTCCTCTTAGGGCAGTATCAGAAGAACGAAAATCGATGTCAAGGAGTCGAGAGGCTTCAAACCTTAGTGGTAATCGTTGTCGCGGCTCGTCTTATTGAAGGGTGAAATGTGCCGACCATCAGGCCTCGTAGTTTTTACAGGCCCTATGTGGTTTTCGCGTTTGAAAAGCCGACGGCCAGCGGCTAAGAAGGAAGGGCCCGCCAATGTGCGGTGGTGGGCCCAGTTCGAAACGACAATGGAGTAACTGAAACCAACTTTACTAAGGGAACCGCACGGCACCAATGGCACCGAGGAGCCTTGCACAAAAAAGCGAAGGCTGCCAAAGGCTCCTCCACCTTTGACGGCCCTTTGCCCAAACCCACCATCTAGCTCCTTCCACGGAGTAAGCTCCGGCCTTGTTGGGTAAAATTCAAAATCCTATCTCAAACCCCAATGCAGTTTGCCAGCAGCATCACCGGACGCCGTCAAACCGCCCCGAACGACACCGACTACAACGTTCAGAATGCCGATGATAACCAGCCCTGAGCCGATAATGGAGACAGAATGTTGATCCCTGTCGCGTGTGTTTCCCAGCAGCTGGCACCCTCAGCATCAAACCGATCTTCAGCAAGACGACAGTGATGGCCGACAACAGGCAGCATCTTGGCGATTTCAGAAATCCAGCGCATTTTGCAGTCCTCCAAATTTCTTGCGGGGCCAACGATACCACCGACCCGTTGGGCCCGTGTATGCATTTAAGATTCGACGTTACTTTATTGCTTTACTTCGAGAATCCGACGCGTAAGATCGCCCTTGAGCCCTCCTAGGCTCACTGTGATATTTCAGGGAATCTGCACGCTTGCAGGGCTTGCAGGTTCCCGTTTTACAGGTCTGCGTCATGCACATCGCATCCATCGGCATCGATCGGAAAGACCACCTTTCACCTGGTTGCATTTGAGAACATAGCAAGGTTCTCGTTCGCAAGAAGTTTTCACTTGCGCAATTGGCCTATGTGACAATCTGCCGTCGCTCACTGATCGGCCTGGAACCTTGCGCGGGAGCAGGCCAGCCGTTCACGTCCTAGATGGAAGCGTAAAGCTTGTTAACGAGGTATGTCGGTGTGACAAACAGAGCGTGTCGGCTGGCCTGGATGATGCTCTCCTCGGCATCCGAGCTGGCTATATTCGATTGGGCTTGATGCAGAAGTGCTGAATCTTTGAATTCCTTCCTAAAAAGGGTAATCCGGTCTCAGGGGAGTGAGATAGCCGATCAGAACAATACGCAGCAGCAACTCGGGATCGATCGAGGGTCGACCCGTCTCACGGTAGCTCTCTTTCAGTTGTTGCCGCACGAACTCGAAACTGACGTGTCTGCCAATGAGCCGCAGTAGATGGTTCTCAGGAATCTGATCTTCCAGACGGAAATAGTAGAACAGCGCTTTTTGAGCGGGCGTGGTACCCCATCATGATCGGCAGCCCTCCAAGGATTGAAATCCAGCCATGAGAAGAGATGCTTCCATCTAACACGCTTTCGCTAAATCTCACCTGCCAATCTCCGTGACTTTTCAAAACCTACAGGATTTTTTCGCCAACTCCCTTCAGGTTTCTTTCATATTCACGGTTTACTGTGAATGTGTCGTTTTTGTACACGGCAGATGCTGATATATGGAATTTCTGGGAGGTCTCATGTCGATGCAAAAACGGTATTCATGGCTTGCAATCATGGCTGCATTCACGTTTGGCGGACTCGCTTTCGCTCAAGGTGAATGGGCTGTTGAAAAGACGTTTCACGTTGGCGGCGAGGGCGGCTTCGACTACATCACCGTTGATGCAAACAGTCACCGTCTTTACGTCCCGCGCAGCACACACACGATGGTCATCGACGCCGATTCGGGTGAGATGGTTGCCGATATTGCCGGCCAGAAGCACAACCATGGGGTTGCTGTGGCCCCCGAACTTGCACGCGGATTCATCAGCGACGGCGCCGGCTCGATCGTAATGTTCGATCTCAAGACCAATGCAATCCTCACAACGGTGGCCGCAAAAGACGATGCAGACGGCATCATCTACGACAAGAGCACAGGGCTGATCCTGGTTTCTTGCGGCGACGCAGGCGTGCTCGTCACCCTTAAGGCGGACGCCGATCCCAAGACCGCTGTGATTGATGCGCCGATTGAACTGGGCGGCAAGCCTGAATTTCTGGCGGCGGACGGGGCCGGTAAGGTCTACGTCAATCTGGAAGATAAAGACCAAGTCGCTGTCGTCGACCTTAAGGCCCGGAAAGTGCTCGCGCACTGGCCGGTCGCTCCCGGCGGCTCTCCCGTCGGCTTATCCATCGATACAGAGAAGCACAAACTCTTTGTCGGATGCCGCAAACCGCAAAAGTTGCTTGTCATGAGCACAGACGACGGCAAGGTGATTGGCGATCTTCCCATTGGTGCGGGTGTGGATGCCACGCGCTGGGACGGTCACCAGGCGTTCGCCAGCACCCGCGAAGGCCTGCTCAGCGTGGCCGAGGAGAAAAGTAGCAAGTGGGAGACTGTGCAGACCGTGAGGACCGGAGTTGGCACTAAAACCATGGATGTCAATAATGCGGTGCACAAAATTTATTTACCGACCGCAGAGTTCGAAGAGGCGAAGCCGGGGGCGCGTCCGACGGCCAAGCCGGGATCTTTTATGATTGTCGTCGTGGAGCGACGGTAGCCTCGATTTTTGATCCCATAATCGCTCGGCGCCATTGTTTCGCCTTTGTCATTCCGGGCTTAGGTTCTAAGCCCGGTGATCCTCGGATAGGCGATCGATCGACACGAACAATGAAATGTCCTACGCAACGTAGGAGTCTGATTTTTCCGACCCGTCTACAGCCTCAACTCGCTCAGACTAGAACGCAAGTAACCTGAAAGAAAATTAACTTGGTCTTAATTCTTCCGTCACAATCTTCCTCTACGATTTCGGGTCATAGCACGTCCTCCACTCGACTTTGAACGGGACTCGACTCTCGTCGGCACAATAGGTGCCCAACGGTTCCTTCTCCTGTTCCAAAGGAGCTTTCGATGCACTCGAGCCGGTTCTCTCCCCAATTCCTGGCAGCGTCGTTTGCAGTATGCGTTCTAACAGCGGCAAGCCCTGCGTTTGCCCAGGTTGATCGGGCCGTGTTGGAGGGAACGGTCACCGATTCCTCAGGAGGGGTCATTGTGGGCGCCAATGTGAAGGCACTTGCGATCGAAACTGGCTTGGCGCAAGAGCAGGCGACGAATTCGAAAGGCTACTACCGTTTTCCTGGGCTGGCAGTTGGCGCCTATCGAGTGACTACGATCGGCAAGGGCTTCAAGACGAATGTGATTCAGGATGTCGTGCTTCGGGTCGGGCAGACTCGTACCGTCGACGTGCAGCTCGCGGTAGGAGCGGTCACCGAGCAGATCGAAGTGAACGCAAATATGACCCCCGCGGAAAGGGTTTCCGCCGAAGCTTCGACGGTGATTGATGCCACCCAGATCGGCGAGCTGCCCAACAATGGAAGAGATTGGGCGAGCTTCACGCTGATGGCACCCTTTGCCCAGGACGATGGCGGCGGCGACCAGCGAACGATCCGGTTTGCAGGCCGCGCCCGCGACGACAACAACTTCTCAATCGACGGGGTTGACGCGGGCGGGATTCAAGAGCAAGCGCAGAAATCTCAGACCCGACTTCAGATCTCGCAGGATGCTGTCGAGGAATACCGCGTCAACAGCGCATTGTATGACGTTGAATATGGTACGCAGTCGGGTGGCCAAATCGACGTTGAAACCAAGCATGGCACCAATAGTTGGCACGGGAGCGTCTTCGGGTATCTGAGAAACTCGGCCTTCGATGCGAGGAACTTCAACGATTATGATCTCGCCGGGAATCCCTACGTGCCACCATTTCGGATGGGGCAATATGGAATGACCGTTGGCGGACCGATCAAGAAAGATAAAGCCTTCTTATTTCTGAGTTATGAAGGGCTCCGGCAACTCCAGTCCACGACTCAAGTATTCACTATCCCGTCGGGGTTTCCGGCAACGACGGGTGGCACGTCCTTCCTACAGCAGGTGCTGACCACCTCGCCCCAGATGTGCGAGATCATGCAAGGTTATCCGTGGCGTGCTTCCGTCGGTGCGATCGGCAACTGCTCGGCACGTTTTAGTTATCCGGACACGGCATTTCAATGGTTGGGGCAGGATCCGACAGCGTCAAATTATGATCCCAATGCCGATAACCTCACAGCCGCAACTCCAACTACCATCCACGAAGATACCTGGCTGGTTCGGATGGATTACAAGATCAACGGGAACACCAACCTTTATGGCCGGGCGCAGCGTGATATCAGCTTAGTTGATGCCCCGAACGGCAGCAGTCTCCCGCAAGACAAGTTACAGGTTATTAATCACCCGGCAAACTATATGGTTGCGTTGGCGCATACGTTCTCACCCAAGCTGTTTGATGAGTTGAAGGGCTATATCAACCGATCTCCGTATCACAATCCGCAGTCGAGCGCCTTGCCATACGCTGTCAGCTCCGCAAACTTCATCGGCCTCAATGACGATACAGCTGACATTGAAATTGGATCGACTTTCGGATTTGTGGATAACCTGATTTGGACGCATGGCCGACATGGTTTCAAGGCTGGAATGGAGTACCGGCGCGTGCGCCTAAATCAAGGTCAGACGGCGGACAACAACCTCAACTTCGCCACAGAAACGGACATGATGAATGCGAATCTCGCGAAGATCTCTTACATTGCGCCCTGGTGTTTCCATGGACTGGGCCGTAACTTTTTCATGCCCTACTTCCAGGACGAGTGGAAGGCGACACCTACGCTGACTCTGACGGCTGGGATCCGTTGGGACTATTACGGCGTCGCGCACGAAGCCACGAACCGGACCACCGTATTCGACTTGTACCGATTCCACGGAGTCTGTCTGGGTTCGGGCTCATTCAACACTCTTCCAGTTCCACTCGCGGCCGGTCCGATCAATACTCCCGCATGCCCGAAAGATCCGGGTCTGTATGACTCCAGCTACCGGAATTTTGATCCGAGAATCTCGTTGGCTTGGGCGCCGGGCGCCTTCCGGGGAAAGACCGTTTTCCGGGCCGGATTCGGCATATATCACGGTGCGGCCCAGAATGACGATCTGAATGCGGGCCTCGAAAGTGACACGTTCCGCGTCAGCGTGCTTCCGCCAACGAGTGGACCGAATGCCGGACTTCTTCCACTCGAACCTGCGTATCAGCAGTCGGAACCCGATCTCTCGAATGTTCCTTCCGAAAAGCAAGCCAACCACCCTCGTGCGTTACAACGCGAGGACCGTCGGGATTTGTACGTAGAAACCTGGGGCCTGACCGTGGAACACGAATTCCCATCGAACTTCCTGGCGTCGGCGCAATACCTCGGCAGCCGTGGAGTTCACTTGTTCTCGCGCGGTGGCGTTAATCTCTGTAACACCCCGGTTGTCTACAACCCGGCGGATGGCGACTGCGCGCGCTACCTTGACCAGTTCTATCCCGATCCGCACTTTCCAGACCCGTTTGGGTCGGTAGACATCAAGAGAGATATCGGCTCAAGTACGTACAACGCATTGGGTTTGTCTTTGGAACGCCGCTTCAGTCAAGGCTTGGAGTTTCAAGCGCGTTACACCTGGTCGCATTCGATCAATGACGGATCGGTCGGAGGTGGCGAGTCGAGCGGACCGGAAAACGTCAGCTGCTTGGATTGCGACAAAGGCCCGAGTATTTTCGACGTGCGCCACAACGTTACCATAAATGCGGTTTATGAACTCCCGTTCGGACCTGGAAAAGCGTTCGCAAATACGCCTGGCGTTTTGGGTAAGGTCGTTGGCGGATGGCAACTGAGCAGTATCGGTTTATGGCACACGGGGCATCCGGAAACCGTTTCCATGGATCTGAGCGGAGGCATTGCATCCGGATCGTTTGCGGGGCTGCCCTTCACGTATTTGCTGCCGGATGGCAATGATCAGACGAACCAGCGCCCCGATCTCGTTCCGGGTGTGCCAGTCATGTTGCCGGGAGGCGGACACGGCGGGCGGCCATTGATCAACGCGGCTGCCTTCCAGGCGCCGCCGACGGATGCAAACGGAAACTTCCTGCGCTACGGAAACGCCCCGAACGGAGTTGGCCGCGCCCTGAATGCATGGCAAATCGATATGGCGCTCACCAAAGAAACTCGGCTTACGGAGCGCACTTCCTTGGAGTTCGGTGTGCAGGCGTTCAACATCTTCAACCACGTACAACTGGGGGATCCAGGGAACCTGACCTTGATCTACGATCCTGCAAATGCCCCGACCTTTCTCGACGTTCCGGGAACATTCGGCATCATTACGACGACCAACAATTTCAACATCAACAACGACAATGCGGCCTCTCCTAATACCGGCACCGGATTGCCTCGGCAAATTCAGTTTATGGTTCGAGTGAAATTCTGAATTTCGATCCGACTTCAGAAAATCTCGAAACGGAGATGCTCACCGAGTTGTTCTCTCCACGGCGGAGAATGTGTAATTTGTAGTACTGCCATTAGGGAAATAGACGGGTGAATCGATGGCATTTCGAGGAACAGGTTTTGCGCGCATGCTGGTGCTTGCTTGTGTCACCCCAGCCATGCTCGTTCTAACATGTTGGACCAAGAGATCGAACGCGCAGACTTCTGCGGCTGAGCTTACGTTCGATACGAAGGGCCCTTTCCAGTTCATCGTCTACGGCGACACGCGGTTTCTATGATCCGAAAGATACGATCAAAGGATGGAGGAGGGAGGGATTCTATCCTTCCATTTCCGCTATGTGCTTGTGATTCCGACACTTTCGATAATAGTCCGCTTTTCAGGCGATTACAACCAACTTCCATCGTAGGCTACAGTTTCTATAGTTTCTCCTATTCGCTGTAGTTCCGCACAAAATGGTATCAGCGGTATCAGCAGCTGAACTCGACTCGCTAATTGGCCGTTAGATCGCGTTCTAGGAACGTGGTCAATCTGGCATATGCAGGCTCCTTTGAGCAGCACGCCAGTATGTCGGGCCGAGAAGTTCGGAACGAGTGGGGAATTCCGACGCACAATATCATGCTCTGCAGAACTCGCAAGGGCTTTGCCACCAGAATGTCTCGATGTACATCCATTAAACAATACTCGATATCCATCGATGGCGCTGGCGATCTCTACAAATGTTAATGCCGAGATTCCAGGCTTGACTCCCTCCCGGGCCTTTGATCAAATCTCTGACTGTCTGAGGACCTAGTCATGGTTGATTTGCCAATTCATTCTCGGAAGTCTTATGACCTTCCCGCTTCGACCAGACGAATGGCGGCTTTGCGATAAGCAAAATTGCACTCAAGCCGATCGAGCTTCACTTCTTGAGACCCGTATGTGGATTCATTTGTGGCTGCAGGATCTCAAAACTGACAGCCGCAAAATGGACCTCGTGCGCGATTTAGTCAGATATAAGATCTCCGCAGTTTCCTTTCACCTTTCGCACGATGCGCTGGTTCGGAAAATCGAACAACTGTTCATCTCCGGTCGGCTGCATGTTCACAGGAAACCCAGAGAGGTTCGGTCGGGAACTGGTGAAGACCAGCGGAATGTAGCTTATCCTCTCGCGAATCGACAGCCTCGCATCGCATCGGAGCCTCCTCCCATCGTAGACATGCCGGTTTTCTCGCCGAACCTGAACATGTCTGCGCAAGCGGCAGCTTTGGTGGCTGCGGCAGCCATCGGTACACCCTTTTGCCAGGAGTGAACGAAGCACTAAAGGCGGCGGTCGCCGCCTATGATTGAAGACGGTCATGACAGATCAGTTCCTAGCGCGCATCGAGGAAATTCTGTGGCCCGAAGGACCGAAGCAGAACATCTGGATGATTCTGGACGGCGCCCGCTCAATCGAAATCTTCCGCATGCTCCTCGCCTGCCACCTGGAATACTCCTGCCTATATAGCGGCACGTTGACGCCCGAACTGGAGATGGCCGCGCCATATCTGGTCCAACTAGACCACGGCTACAAGGACACTCACGAGCTCATTCAACGAGCCTGGGGCAACAGTTGGGGAGTCTTTCTGAGGAGTGACACTTCACTGAAGAAACTGAGGCGTCATCTGCGGGAGTTTTTGGTCGTTAAGGATGAACGGGGCAATCGTCTGGTGTTCCGATACTACGATCCACGGGTACTGAGAGTGTATCTGCCAACTTGCAGCCCGTCGGAGCTACGAACGGTGTTTGGGCCGATTGAGTGCTTCTGGGCAGAGGGGCCAAAATCAGGCGAGGTGAATGAGTTCTGCCTAGCAAGTGTCGGACTCAACCGGTCAACATTGCACCAAGTCGGTCGTGATGGTTCGGTTTAGTTCACGGGAGTAATTTACAGAAACGCTGACGCAAACGCTGGAGTGCCACTTTCGGGCAAACATGGCTGGCAAAATCTTACTTCTGGGCCTCTTGATCGTTCTCGGCGGGATCATATCCGTTGCAATTGGCATCTCAGCTCGATCGAGCGATCAGCTTTTGAAGAAGTGGCCCACTGTACGGGGCACAATCTTGTCGTCATCGATCATTCGAACGACTCGTGCCAGATTGCGAGTGGGAGCCACTCGAGGCGGAGCCTCGCCGGATCCTTCTTACGCCGTCGACCCTGTGTGGGCGCTGGCCGTGGATTTCAGATACACAGTTGGCGGAGCGGAGTATATCGGCCATGACGCTACGTCCAGCCTTATGGTCGAGAGAATTCAATCGTTGGACTCAAGTGCCAGTCCGCAGATGCAGTCCATAGCCGCCAGACTTACCGCAGGATTGGAGACTGCCGTTCACTACAATCCCGGTAATCCGAAGCAAGCATATCTGACGTACATAGACAATCCGCAGCGAGAAGGACTCTTCCGCGTGGGCTGGTTCTGCATTGTCATCGGCTTTTTGATATCCATCGGTAGCAGGTTCTTATGAAACATGGAGCTGTTGTGACAATCAGCGCGACTTCACGTGACGCTCTGGAGGGGGATGCCGAACGTGCATATCTGGATCGACTGATGAACCAAATTATCAGCCTAAAGATCGCAGGTGGGACCGAACAAGAGATCCGATCGAGATGCCGGCAATTTGTGCGGAGCGGTCGGTCTGCGGGATTCTCGACAGAGCTTGAATTAGCTGCTTACGTGACGTCCGGATTCGCCTTCGGAACTGAATTTTATGACCGCGGGCCCTATCGCGAAATACTGAGCAAAATCGGCCTTGACCGCAAGTTCAAAAGCTAAGATTCTGCTGCTACTGTTGGACGACCTTGATGGTAACGAGTCGGACGACGGCGAGGTCGAAGTTGGGGAAGAAGAAGAAATCTAAACCGCGCCAACAGCATAAGAAGCATTCGACGCAACTGCAACAGAATTTCTCTGCGACGCAGAACGCAGGCAGCAGCGTGCAGACCTGCCCTGCGAAGAAGGTTATTCCCTGTAACCTCGTACATCTGCTGCTTACTGAACCCAAGGCGGATCTTTCCGGCAAGCTGGGCACGCGAACCGCCAAGATACAGAATGATCCGGTACTGCACCCCCAGGCTTCTCCCACGCTCCTCCAAACGGGCGGTGTCTTCCAGATCACGGCTCCATCCCGGGCAAATTCGCCGCGTAAGATTAATTTTCAAGCCACTTCTGAGGCCGTATGCGGCGGCACTCACCCTCAATTGGTTTTCGCAGATGGGAGGGGTCCGGGTGGTCTTGCGGGCACACATAAGAATCTGGAGTTCTGGCGGACGCCAATGGCGACGGACTCTGGTATGCCGTGTCTTTGGGTGGTGGTAAATGCTATATCAAGGCATGCCCCGGAAACCTATCAACTTTCTGCAAGCGTGTGCGGAGTTCCGGTATCCAAACCGCCCGTGTCGTCTCTTAACTGCATGATCGAAGTCTTTCCGGCCGACGTTTTCGAATTGGAATTGAGCATCCCGCCGATTCTAAAGCCCGAGTCGTTGAGCTTCGAGAAAAAGAGTAGCGGCTGGAAAACAGAAGCGGACAGAAAGAAAGAGGAGATCGAAAAGGCCGGAGAACTAGCCAGCGACGAATATAAGAAATCCGACGCCCTCAAGTCCGTCGGCAGTGAAGGAGAATTCCGCAAGTTCTTCGAGGATCTTAAGAAGAAGCAGTTGGGGGTACAGGATTCAGATTGGAAGGACGAACTCAAAATTAAACTGACCCAAAAGGATGACGCCCGCACACTGGAGGCGCCGATTGATGACCTCATCGTTCTGGTGAGGGCAATCCGGACTGCCGAATACGCATTCAAAAAGATCGATGAATGGATTAGTAATTTCCAGGTGGGCCCCGGAGTTTCAATCAAGCTCGAGTGCCAGTTTCTTGCGGGCAGAATCAACGCAAAATGGGGCTACACGGAATACACCGACGAACGCGTTTTTCTTGCCATTGCGGGTGCCATCAAAATCGATCTCATCAAGGCGTCGGTGGACTTTAATTTGGGGTGGAAGTGTGCCGGGCTTGCCGACGCGTTTATTTTTCTGAAAGGAGAAGGCACGCTTAGCCTGAATCTGCCGGCTGTGGAGAAGACCGATCCGGACACCACGTTGCATTCAAGCGTAAAGCCGGAAGGGGAATTCAAGCCTTCCGGAGGAGTACACGGAGCGCTCGGTTGGGTGATTACCGGCGACGTTAGCTTCGAAGTCACATTCAAAGCTGACACGGAAGACTTCAAGGTTCTCTGCGAGAAGGCAATCCTGAAGGGGAAGATCTTGATCAAACGGGAACCCGTGTATGGGGTACTTACCTGCAGTTGCTTGCTCTGGGGTACCACGACCAAAAAGATCAAGGTAATGGAAGAAAACGAAAAGGCTGGCGAATTTGTTTTTGGAGGCTAGCATGCCTAATCCGAGATTCATTGCCAAGACTACGACAAAGAATCTCCGCTTGGAAATCTGGATCAACAATATTCCGGCGGTGCTTCTGCTCCCCAGTGAAAAAGAAACAACGGTGAGCGTGCCGCTCAACGAAAACGTAATCCCGGGCACAAACAAGATCGGCGTAATGTTGCACGCGGCGCCTTTGGCAAGCAAATCCCAGGATCCCTGGCCGGATGATCCAACCGCTGGTCAGTACTCGGGTCCGACCTCGCTGGAATTACAGATTGCACAATACGCCGATGACCAACCGGTTCACAAAGATGGTCCTCCCCCCTCGCAACGATCGAGTGGCAAGGACCGGCGCAGCCGGTTCCTAGCCTGCAGGAGCGAAACTTTCCCGGCGTCAATGAGTTGGGACGCTGGGCTTGGCAAGACGCCGAAGTTTTTCCAGCAATTGACAACGATTTGCGGCTGACGGCCCTCGACTACCTGCACCATCTTCACGGTCTGCTGGCAACAGCCCAGTTCGAGAACTTTGTTGCTGAAAGCGAACTGAAAATAAAGGAGTATGCGCACGCTTACGGGATTGCAGTCGAGCCCGCTCGAGAAGGGATGTTGAGGGCTTTAAGTTCCCAGGCCGCAACAATGAAACTGAGACCGTGGGCCTTGGATGAATTCGACCTCCGTCTGGTCGCTGACGGACGATTGATTGAGTGCCTTCGGATAGACCGCCACCACGCTCTGGAATTTATCGGCACCGATGGCCCAAGTTTTTTCCTTCCAACGAAGATTGGAATCGCGAAGGGAAAATGGCAAATCCTTCGATAGCGGGAATGACAAACTTAATGGGCGGGTGGCCCGGGCTTTTGGACTTTGATTTCCATTCCCGTTTCGAAACTGTGGGTGCCTCGTCCTTGCTTTTTTTTTGCAAGAGCCTGCCCTGAGCTTGCCGAAGGGGCGGGTACGGCTTGGCCGATACCATGAGTGGTTATGCCTGCGGGCTTGCATGGCAGTTACGCCGAACATCACCTGCACCTTGTCACTTTCTCGTGTTACCGCCGATTGCCCCTGCTCAATTCCGAGCGGGCGCGTGACCGCCTCCTCGCCATCCTCGAACAGACCCGGCAGGGCTACCGCTTCGTCGTGGTCGGTTATGTCTTCATGCCCGGACAGGTCCACCTGCTGATCACCGGACCCGACCGGGGCACTCCGTCCACCGCCATGCAAGTCCTGAAACAACCCATGGCGCGGGGCATTGTTGCCG
>Ga0126378_10001025_pt1 | contig 20923 bp, 17 predicted proteins | sample PanSoiMetPlot_23_FD_92587 | JGI IMG/M metagenome (GOLD analysis project Ga0126378, IMG submission 92587) | Tropical forest soil microbial communities from Panama - MetaG Plot_23 | ecosystem: Environmental > Terrestrial > Soil > Tropical forest > Bulk soil | place: Panama | collected 2016-02-17
AAGGGGGTGCGTGCCTAAGTCTCGGGACCTCCGATGTTTAGCGGTTTTTCCCAAAAGATGCGAGAATAGGGCAACTGTGCCTAAAGGACCGCCCGGGGAATCGCCGCGGCAACTCCGATTCCTTGCGTAGTGTCTAACGGTCGAACGCCTGTTTTGATGTCCATTACACCGACAACGCCGAAGAACCCTCCTCCGCCAGCGACGGGTACCCGAGTGCCGGAGGTTGCGGACCTTTACGACGCCAGTAATTGGGAGAGCGCCTACAGGCATTTTGACGAAGACGCGGTTCCGCAGCTACTTCTTCATCTGCAGGATGACCTGACCCGTGCCCGGCGCCGTGAGGCGGCGTGGCTGTCGGTCATCGTGCACCTGTTCGTCATCATCCTGTTCATCAACCAGCCGAGGCTCGAAGATTTTTACCGGCGCGTGTTTTTGCACCAGCAGCCGGTGATGCGGGTATCTTTGCCCGATCTGCTCAAGCAGAAACAGCTTACTTATTTGGAACTGCCCCCCGACCTGCAGAAGCCCGCAGAGAAACCGAAGACCAATATCATCTCGGATAAAGACAGGGTAGCGACTTCGAAGAATCCCCAGCTGGATCCGAAGGAATTGCGCAAGATCATCAGCCGTTCGGGAGCACCGGGACCTCGTATCCCGCAGGGACAGCCCGCACCCACACCGGGCGCGATGGCACAAAACGAACAGGGCCCGCAGATGCAGCCGCAACAGGAGCAGCAACAGCCACAGCAGCCCCAGGCGAACCAGACCCAGAATCAGATCGCACAACTGCAGCCGCCCGCCGAGCGCAAAGCTCCTCCGGTTAACTTCGGTCGCAGCATGTCGGCTGGTTCGGCGATCGAGCAGGCGGCAAGGGGCGCGGCGGAGAACCGCGGTGGCTATAGCGGCGACGATGGAAACTTCGGTCCGAATATCGCGCGTGGCGGAGCGGCCGCGCAGGGTGGCGTGGAAGTTCTCAGCGACACCATGGGTGTGAACTTCGACCCATACCTCAAACGGATCGTGCAAATCGTGAACGAAAACTGGCACACGCTGTTACCGGAGTCGGTGTATCCACCGATCCGTAAGAGCGGAACGGTGGCGATCGAGTTTGCGATTTTGAAAGACGGCACGGTTGCCGGGATGAAGCTTGCCGGCACCTCGGGCGATCCACCGCTCGAGCGCGCTTGTTGGGGAAGCATTACGAACTCGGTCCCGTTCCCGCCGTTGCCACAGGAATTTCCGGGCCAATATCTGGCACTTCGGTTTATCTACTGCTACAACGACGCGTGCAGCAACATTCAGCAGTCGAACGTGCACTGACCCGCTAAGCGGCATCGCGGTCTGATATCTCCAGAGGTCTGAACGCCCGAAAGTTCGATCCGCGAAGTCCGGCTCCGCAACTATTCAGCGCTCTCCTTTACACTTCCCTTATGCGTGCTGCTCGAGTTGTACCGCTTCACAAACTTGTCTCCTTCCTCGTAATCGGACTGTCCGCCGTCGCAGCTGCTGCCCAGGCGTCGCCGCCAGCGACGAAGCCACCGTCCAGAAGGCCTCAGTCGCCTGTTCCATCCAAGAGCCGTGAGGTTGCGTGGCAAATCTGTGATCGGCGCCTGAAGTTCCGCGTGACGATCTCTCCCAAAGCCACAGACAAGCCCGTACGCGGACGCTTGTTGGTCCTGATGTCACGCAACAGCCCGCAGCGCGACTACCTTGAACCGCAATACGGGAAAGAGACGGAGTCGGTGTGGATTGCCGCGAGAGATATTCCGACGACTCCTCCGGGGGATACGCTCGAGATCGATCCGGATCAGGTTGCATTTCCGGCGGTGTTCTCTAAGGCGCCCGTGGGCGATTACTGGGTGATGGCGATACTGGATCGCGACAACGATGCGGCGTATCGCTTTTTCACGCCGGGTGATCTTGCGATGAAGGCGATCAAGATCACCACCCTGAGGCCGGCGACGGCGGGGGCCGTCTCTCTGACTCTGAATCAGAAGATCCCTGATAGCCCGGCGGGAGAGATTCCGGAAGGCGTCGAGGCGCTCGACTTCGTCAGTCCGGCGCTCACGGCGTTTTGGGGACGCGAGATTCACATGCGCGGGTGGATCGTGCTGCCGCCGAGCTACGGCAAGGGGAATGGCCGATTCCCGGTGGTTTATTACACGCATGGATTCGGCGCGCGGCTGAACGATTTGCTGCATGTCGCTACCAAAATCAAGGACAAGACCGCAGAGAAAAAATATCCCGAGATGATCTGGGTTGTCTTAGACGAGTCGTGGCCTTCGGGCACGCACGAATTCGCAGACTCGGTAAACAACGGACCATGGGGAAAGGCGCTGACGGAGGAATTGATTCCGAATCTCGAGTCGCGTTACCGCATGGACGCGCGTCCCAGCGGGCGCTTTCTCACGGGACATTCGTCTGGTGGGTGGGCGACGATGTGGCTGCAGACGAGATATCCAAAGATTTTTGGCGGCACGTGGTCGACGGCGCCCGACCCGACCGACTTTCACACCTTTACCGGTCCGGATATTGTGTCGACGCCGCTTCAGAATTTCTATCACGACCCGAACGGACATCCCTGGCCGCTGGTGCGAATCAATAACGTGAATGTTGAATCGCTGGAGCAGTACGCGAAGCAGGAAGCGGTGGTTGGTCCGGTCGGCGGCCAGATGGCGTCGTTCGAGTGGGTGTTCAGTCCGCGCTGTTCTGATGGACGGCCCTGCCAGATTTTTGATCGCGTAACCGGCAATGTGCATGTGGATGTGGCGAAGTATTGGGAGGAGCATTACGACATTGCCCACCTGGTGCAGAGCCAGTGGGCGGAAATTGGTCCGGATCTGAAGGGGAAGATTCACCTGATCGTGGGAACCTGGGATACGTTTCATCTCGACGAGCCGGCGCACAAGCTGCAAGCGGTCCTGGAATCGCTGGGGGCGGATGCGCACTTTACCTACGTTCCCGAGCGCGATCACATGAATCTGTACCAGGGCGGTCTGGATGAGAAGATCGCGCAGGAAATGTATCGGGTGGCGCGACCGGGCGCGTCGGGAAATGCTGGGCAGCAGTGAGCGAGTTTTCGTGCAGCAAATGGAGCGCAATGTGGCGGAGGGCGAGACGCCCTCGGGACAGCCGGCGGGGACCCTTCGACTCCCTTCGGTCGCTCAGGGCAGGCTGGCGGCGCTACAACGGACAGGCAGCCTCAATATTGAAATAGCTACCACACCCGGCAACGCTGTGCTGGCGCCAAGGGTGCTCCCGTCTTGCAATGAAACGCCGACTGGAAATCCGGCATGTTGGTGACGACGCCGTTGGTGCGGTACTTGTCGGGCGAGTGCTCGTCGACGGTGGCGCGCACGCGCTTGGCTTCGTCGCGAGTGCTTCCGCACCAACTCTGTGCGTAGCCGATGAAGAAGCGTTGGTCGGGAGTGAAGCCATCGATCGGTTGCAGATTCTGTGACTTCGTATCTGCCTTCCATGCGGCGTAGGCGAGGATCAGACCGCCGAGGTCGGCGACGTCTTCACCCAGGGTCAGCTTGCCGTTGATCTTGATGTCGTCGACGATCACGTACTGCGAGTACTGGTTCGAGATGCAGCTGGCGCGCTTCTCAAACTCTTTTCCGTTGGCCTCGGTCCACCAGTCGCGTAGGTTGCCGGTTGCGTCGAACTGGCGGCCTTCGTCGTCGAAGCCGTGAGTAAGTTCGTGGCCGATGGTCCCGCCGGTGTTGCCGTAGTTGGGCGCCGCGTCGGAGGCGGGATCGAAGAGCGGCGGCTGCAGAATGCCGGCGGGGAAGTTGATGTCGTTTTTCTGCGGATCGTAATAGGCGTTCACCGTCGGGGGAGTCATCGTCCACTCCTTGTGATCGACGGGTTTATCAATCTTGGCGAGCTGGCGGTCGAACTCGAACTTCGCGGCGCGCTGTACGTTCCCCATCTCGTCGCCGCGCTTGATTTCAAGCGAGCTGTAGTCGCGCCATTTGTCGGGATAGCCGATTTTGTTGACGACGGCGTGCAGCTTCTCGAGAGCGTTCTTCTTGGTTTCGGGCGACATCCAGGGCAGGTTTTCGATGTCCTGCTGCATGGCGGTTTCGATTTCGGTGACCATGCTGAGCACCTGCCGCTTGGCTTCCGGACTGAAAAACTTCTCGACATAGGCTTGGCCGAGAGCTTCGCCGAGATCGTTGTCGACATCGACTGTGCAGCGCTTCCAACGAGGCTGAAGCTGCTCGCGGCCGGTAAGCGTCTTTCCGAAGAAATTGAAATCCTCATTGACGAACGAGGAAGAGAGGAACCGAGCATTGGCGTGCACCAGATGCCATTGCAAATACGCCTTCCAGGCGGCGAGGTCTTCTTTATCGATCAATTGGCTCATGGCCTGAAAGAAAGCTGGCGTCTCGACATTCAATGACCTCAATTGCGGCACGCCGACCTTGGCGAAGAACAGATCCCACTGGAAGTTCGGGCTGAGCTTCTGGAGTTCGTCGGCGGACATGCGGTGGTAGATGTTTTTGGGATCACGCCGGTCGACGCGCGTCATCGAGCCGCGTGCGAGTTCGGTTTCGATGTGCAGGATCCGGCTCGCTTCTGCGGATGCCGCGGTTGGCGAAACGCCGAGACGTTCCAGCATCTTCTGTACGTGGGTGACGTAGGCCTTGCGTAGATCGACGGATTTAGCGTCGTCTTTGAAGTAGTAGTCGCGGTCGGGAAGACCTAAGCCACCCTGATCTGCTTCGGCGATGACCTCATTGGAATTCTTGTAATCCTGATCGGAGCGGAAATTGAAGAGCGCGAACTGATGCGCCATGCTGGCGACGACATCGCTCAGATCTTTCTTGGATTGGATGGCATCGATTCGTGCCAGCGCATCTTGCAGCGGTCGGATACCCTGCGCGTCGATAGTCTTTTCGTCGATGCAGGAGGCGTAGTAGTCGCCGATTTTCTGGCCATAAGATGCGCGCTGTCCCGTCTCGGCGGCCGCGCTTTCGAGAATTTCGCGGAGTTGCTTGCGATTTTCGTCCTGAACCTTTCCATAGGTGCCCCAACTCGATTGATCGGGTGGGATGGGATTTTTCTTGATCCAGCCATTGCAAGAGTAAGCAAAGAAGTCGACGCAAGGATCGACGGTTGTGTCTATCGATGTCACATCAAGAACCGGCAGATCGGGTTGCGCCTGGTTCTGCGCGATGGAAGAGGGAAGGATGATGAAGAGGACAACGGCAGTCAGAAGAAAAATCCTCGCACGACTCATGCCACTCCTTAGAACGCGGGCTCAGTTTTACCAGATGGCGAGCGCTTGCGTATCACTTGTCCCGCATGCGGCGCGAAACTGGCCTGATGAATTTCGTGGCGGTGGGTTCGAGGCTTGTCGCGTCCTAGGATCGTCCGAGCCGTATCGAACCGTCGCCGGTATGGATCGTCAGACGCGCGCCGCCGCCGTTCAGCTTGCCCTGCACATTACTGGAGTCGTAGCGACCCTGCACGGTCAACGGCATATCGAGCGTGATATGCCCGTCTCCGGTGTGAAGCGAAACATCGGCGGCAAAATTCTCCGGAACATTCAAAGTCACTCTACCGTCGCCGGTCTTGAGCTCCCAGCCTTTGCCGATCGATGATCCAGACCTGGCTTCTGCTTCGATGCTGCCGTCGCTGGTGCTCACATCCACAGCGTCGAATCGTCCCTTGACGCGGACGTGGCCGTCCCCGGTGTGAGCGCGGAGCGCGCCATCGACGCCTTCGATTTCCACCCGACCGTCGCCGCTTTCAACGTCGAATTCGCCTTTCAGATCGCGCAGGCGGATCTCGCCGTCTCCGGTGTGCAACCGGATTTTCCCTTCACGAGGCATGTGGATCTCAACGATGGTGCGGCGGTCGCCTATGCTCATGATGTGGATGCCGTGCGGGAAGCGGACTTCGATCTCAACGTTGTCGCCGGTCTGGTGGTCGTAAACCTGGATACCGCCTTGGCCGAAACCCCACTTCGTGGAGGTGACGCGGGCTTCGATCGTCTTTTGGTCCCATGTATCCACGTGAATGGCCGCATCAGAGGTCTCCACGCGTAGCTCGGGTCGACCGGTGATCGTGAAAGTCTTTGTCCACTCTTCTGCCTGGGCTGTACGGGAAGCCGTCGCAAATGCGCAGAACGCGATGACGATCGAAAGCAAGCGCTGCATAACATCCTCCGTGGGACGCCGGGAACACACATCTCCCAGGTCTCAGACGCAAATACGCGCACAAAGTAAGCGCGGTTCCCAAAATCTAGGAGTTGGGCTAAGACTTGGACGCGGGATACGCCAACCGGACCAGGGTTCGCTCGGAAAATGGCAGATACAAAAGGGCTGCGGTGGCGGCAAAGGCTGCCCCAAAGCCGATGTTTTCGGCCAACAGAAACGGGGCGACCGCCCATAGCTGATCCATGGCCAGCAGGACAGGGAAGAGGCGTAGGAATTTTTCCCCGAAGCGCCGGTGATCGAAGGCAACGGTAGAGATCATGTAGCAGCGTAAAGGGATGCCGATTCCCGCGGTCACGAGCGCCGTGATCAGGACGACGGTGGCTGCCCGGGCAGGCAAGAACGAATCTGCAATGCGATATACGTCCTGATAATGGAAAAGAGCCTCGACATAAAAGATCAAGTACATGATCTGGATCAGCAGAAACAGGCTGCGGGTCAGGCCGCGGCGAGGGATCGGCACCTCGAGTTCGGGGTGCAGGGCGCCTGTTGTCTGGATGGCTTCAACTTCGGCGGCGCGGTCAGGACTGGCCGGCGAGATGGATGCGGCGCCGGGGGCCTCGGTCGCCGTTTTCTCGTTCGATTGAACCGGCGCGATGAACCGGTAGCCGCGGCGGGCGATGGTCTGCACGAAACGGGGATTCGAAGCGGAGTCACCCAGCGCTTCGCGGATCTTGTTCACGGCGGTATTCAGGCTGTGATCGAAATCGACGAAGGTGTCGGCTGGCCAGAGCTTGCTGCGTAACTCGTCCCGGGTGACAAGGTCGCCGGGGCGCTCAAGCAGCATGGTCAGGATCTGGAAAGGCTGTTCCTGCAAGCGGATAAGGGTTCCACTTTTCCGCAGTTCGCCGGTGGTGAGGTCCGCTTCGTAGATTCCAAAGCGAAGGGATTTTCCAGCAGAGCGGGCTTCCGGCATAAGGCAATTGGAAGTTTAGCACCGCTCCCAGGGCGCAACCGTCCGCTCCCGTGGGCCGAAAGCCGAGAGCCTTGAGCCCGAGGTCCATAGCACGGAACCCAAAGCCGAATGCCGAGAGCCCGGTTTCTAAAGCCTTCTTGCAAAAGGTGTTTTGAGGTCCTAACGGGCGGAGTTACAATGCCCACATGCCCTCCCCGGCACAGCACAAGTCGCAGCTCCGCCCTGCTTGGCATCATGTCTACGCGCTTGAGACCACCGGAGTATTGATCATCGCGGCGACTCTGCTCGGCATCACGCTCGTTCGTTTCTGGCAGGCGATTCACTGGAGTTGGCGCTGAAGGAGCAGCACGACCCGTTGCTGGTTGTCCTTCTCGGCCCGACTGCAAGCGGCAAAACGTCCCTCTCGCTCGTTCTCGCGGAACATTTCCAAGGCGAAATTATTAATTGCGATTCGGTCGCGTTGTATCGCGCATTCGAGATTGGCACGGCCAAGCCGACCGCGAGCGAACGGGCGCGTGCGCCCCATCATCTTTTCGACGTCGTCGAGCCGACGGATTTCATCACGGCCGGTGAATATGCCCGGCGCGCGAGACATGTTTTTGCGGACGTCAAATCGCGCGGGCGACTGCCCATTGTGGTGGGGGGTACAGGACTTTATTTGCGAGCGTTGCTCGATGGACTTTTCCCCGGCCCCCAACGATCGGAGGAATTGCGTCAAAGGCTGCGGGAGCGTGAGAAGCGGCGGGGGCAAGGATATTTGCATCGAATTCTGCAACGTCTCGACCCTGAGGCAGCGGAAAAAATTCACGCGAACGACACGCCCAAGCTGATCCGCGCGATCGAAGTATGCCTTGCGTCCCGGCGGCAGATGACCGAGGTGTGGAAGGAGGGCCGCGATTCTCTCCAAGGCTTTCGCATCCTTCGTCTGGGACTGAATCCCGACCGGGAGGCGTTGTATACGCGGATCAATGAGCGCGCACGGCGCATGTTTGAAGTTGGGCTCGTAGAAGAGACGCACAGCCTAATGGAGAAGTACGGCAGCGCTGCGCGCCCTCTGGGTTCGCTAGGATACAAGCAAGCGGTGCAGTTGCTACGTGTAGAGTTGACTCGCGAGGCCGCCATCTCTGCGGCGCAGCAGGCGCATCGCAACTATGCCAAGCGTCAAATGACGTGGTTTCGGCGAGAGCCCGAGGTTATGTGGTTCGCGGGATTCGGAGACGAGAAAAGTATCCAGGAGCGGGCGCTCCTTGCGTTAGGTGAAGCCGGTGGGCGGCGCTAGAAAATCGGTGGTCGGTTTTCGGCGTTTTGGCTCGTGTGAACGCCCCTTACTGGATGATTTGACATCGAGGATCGTTTTCACGAGATCTACCGGGCATAAAGGGATTCCTAAGAACGACAGCCGAACACCGAACACCGAGAGCCGCTTCCCGAAATCGAAGACCGAACACCGAAAACCGCACGCCGAACGACAGAATCCCGCAGACCGATCCACTCTTTCCTGCTATCGTTTTGCCATGCGTTTTGTCACGGTGCTGTTCCTGGTTTTCGCATTGCCCCCAGCTTTTGCCAAAGATCGTTATCAGAAGCCTGGCCCGATCCGGCTCGACCGAAACGGCGAGAAGTGGGCAGAAAAAACTCTGCGCAAGCTCACCCCGGAAGAGAAGATCGGGCAATTGTTCATGGTGTGGGTGCGCGCCCAGTTTCTCAACAACGATAGCGATACTCTGGCGCAGCTGCGCGACGTCATGAGCACGTACCACGTCGGCTCGTTTTGCATGACGGTTCCGGTCGATGGCAATTTCCTTTTCAAGAGCGAACCCTATGAAGCGGCGGTGCTGCTGAACGCGCTGCAGAAGGACTCGAAACTGCCGCTCGTGTTCGCTGCCGATTTCGAGCGCGGTCTCACCATGCGCCTGAACGGTCCTACCATGTTTCCGGCGGCCATGGCGTTTGGAGCGGCTGGAAAACAAGAGTACGCGGAGCGATTTGGCCTTATCAGCGCGCAGGAATCGCGCGCCATCGGCATTCACTGGAATTTCTTTCCAGTGGCCGATGTGAATTCCAATCCGGTGAACCCGGTGATCAACACGCGCTCGTTCGGCGAAGATCCGCCACAGGTTGGAGAAATGGTTGCCGCCTACATCAAGGGCGCCCACGAGGGCGGTATTCTGGCGACTGCCAAGCACTTCCCGGGACACGGCGACACCGCGACCGATTCCCATCTCGGTGTTGCACGCGTCGGCGGCGACATGGCGCACCTCAAGTCGATCGAACTGCCGCCGTTCCAGAAAGCAATCGATTCCGGCGTGGACTCGATCATGGTGGCGCACGTCAGCGTGCCCGCTCTTGAACCCGATCCGAATCGAGTGGCAACAACCTCGACATTGGTGGTCACGGATCTTCTGAAAAAGCAGATGAATTTTCATGGGATCGTTACGACTGACGCGCTCGACATGGCCGGGTTGACGCGGCTTTATGCGTCGGATGTGGGCCGCGCCGCCGTGGAGGCATTCAAGGCCGGCAACGATCTGCTGCTCATTCCCGCCGATCTCGATGCTTCGTTTCAGGCGATGCTGAAGGCAGTCCAAAGCGGCGAAATTTCGCAGGCCCGACTGGACGATTCGGTTCTGAAGATCCTGAAAACGAAAGCGTCTCTCGGGTTGGATAAAGCGCGGCTGGTGGACGTCTCGGCGATCTCGGAACAGGTTGGCAAACCGCAGAATCTTGCTGCAGGTCAGCAGGTTGCGGACGACGCGATTACCCTGGTCCGCGATAACGGGAAGGTACTGCCGCTCAAAGCCGCGGGAACTAACCAGAGCGGTCTGCCGTATATGTCCAAAGAGGAGGTACACAACCATCTCGTCGTGGTGGTGTTCTCCGACGATATGCGATCGGACACGGGTCGCATGCTGGCGAAACAGCTTCGCGATCGCGTGCCGGATGTGAACATTCTGTACCTCGACCCACGCGTCGCGGATGCGATGAGCGAGCAGATCTTGAAGGCCGTGGACGAGGCGCAAACGGTCGTTGCGGCGGTCTACGTGAGCCCTGCGCCCGGCAGTACGAAAAACAACGTGGTGGTCGCGGATTCAACGGGCGTGTTACTCGGCAAATTGACGGAACACGCAGCGGCGAAGATGGCGGTCGTAGCGATGGGAAGTCCATATCTGGTGTCGGATTTTCCGGGGATTCAGACGTATCTGTGCACTTTTTCGAATGCGACGATTTCGGAGATCAGCGCGGTCAAGGCGCTGTTTGGGGAAATTCCGATCAGGGGTCGTCTGCCGGTCGGGATCCCGAATGTCGCGCAACGCGGCGCCGGTATCGAGCGCCAGGGTCAGTTAGCGCAGGGAGGCGCTAACGATGCGAATCACAAGCCTTCAAATCGGTAAACACATCCTTCTGCCTGTTGCGGCGGTTGCGCTGACGATTCTTCCGGCGTGCAGCATCAATGTCAAAAAGGCCGACAACGGCGAGGATAAAAAGGTCGATATTGAAACGCCGATGGGCGGGATCCACGTGAGTAAGGGCGCGGACGCGCGTGACACGGGACTCCCGGTATATCCAGGCGCGAAGGAAAAGCAGGAAAGCAACAACGGTGAAGAGAAAAGCGCCAACGTCAACATCTCGGCTGGGATGTTCGGGCTGAAAGTGGTGGCGATCGAATTTCTGTCGGACGATCCTCCTGACAAGATTGCCGCGTATTACAAGGATCAGTTGAAGCGCTACGGCGTAATCCTCGAATGCCATACCGACAACAAGCACGGCGACGCTGGAGATGTCGATGTGCACCTCGGGAAAGATGGCGACAAGAATTCCAACCAGCTCAGTTGCGAGCACAACAGCGGCAAAACACTTGAGCTGAAGGTCGGCACCAAGCAGAACCAGCACATCGTCGCGATATCGCCGAAGGATTCGGGGAATGGGACCGACTTCGCCCTCGTGTACGTTCAGACGCGGGGCGGTGATCGGGACACGATCTGATTCTTAAGTCTGCATTGTTTTGATTGTGCAGCGTTTTGCCAGGGCAGCCCACGTGGCTGCCCTGGCTCTTTGTTGCTTCGATGCGCTCGCCTGCTATACCTTGGCTGCCGTGGAGCATCCGTGCCCAAAATGCAGTGAAGCGGTAGTTGACGGCACTCCGTTTTGCCGGCACTGTCGTGCGCCGCAGATCCGCGTGGCCATAGAGCCGTCACCCGAACTTGCAGGGCGGGCTGAAATGCATCAGGATCGGACCGACTCGTCGAGTTCCGCGCCCGTCTTCATTCCAGAACTTCCGCGTGCCCTTGGACAAAAAGTGGATTGGACCCACGGTCTGCCGTGCGCTGCCATGGGCGGGATTGCTTCGCTGTTTCTCTCTCTCATTCCGTTCGCGTTATTCGGGCCGGCATTCTTACTGGGAGGAGCGCTGGCGGCATTCCTGTACAAGAGGCGAACGAAATCGAATCCAACGCGCGGTATGGGCGCTCGACTAGGCGCGGCGAGCGGTGGTTTCGGATTTCTCTTCTCAGCGGTCATTACGGTAGCCACTGTCGTCTACGCGTCCGACAAGGTTCGAGAGGCGATGATCGCAAAATTGAATGCTGGGCATTACGATCCGGATGACGTACGACGCGTAACAGACATGGTCAACACGCCGGAGGGGCTGGCCACTCTCGTAGTATTTACCTTGGTAGCCTTCGCGGTCGTCTTTGTTATCGGAGGCAGTATCGGGGGAGCCTGGTACAGCGCATGGATGCAGAAACGCAACCGGGAATGAGTCGACGCCTCGATAGACGTGATCTGATTCGCGGTGATGACACTCAAAACAATTCCGGGTTCCACCCTTTGAGTTCGGGACTCTGTGCGACTTGCACCCACGCCTGCACGATCACGTCCGAACGAGGATCGGTATTTCTTCAGTGTCAACTGTCTTTTTCGGACTCGCGGTTCGCGAAGTATCCACGCTTGCCGGTTCTCAAGTGCGATGGGTATCAGTCGAAGGAAGCTGGTCCCGAATCGGGTTAGGCTGGAATTTTGGATTTCGCTCCTTGCCGCTCCACAAGCGTCACGCGTATGATGCTCCGTTTGCGAATTTCTGGGGGCGGGCGAATGGCGCGGCGCACCTGTAATTCTTGCGCTAATCGCGGCCTATTGACGGCCGGGAAATCCTGGAGTCGGGCGCGCTAAATTACCTCCGCCTCTTGGCAAGCGATGAATGATGAATAAGGTCGTGCGTGGTTCACTCCTCGATATCGAACACCTGGAAGCCCCGGAGATATTGAAAATTCTGAAGTCTGCTCGACGGATGAACCCGCAACGGCCACGGCCGCTGTTGCGAGGGAAGCGCGTCTTTCTTCTCTTCTACGAGCCATCCACCCGCACGCGGTCGTCTTTTGAAGTGGCAGCCAAGTCGATGGGCGCCATGACGGTGCTCGTTCAGTCGAGTGGCTCAAGCATCGAAAAAGGCGAATCGCTGCTGGACACGGGATACACGCTGCGTTCTGTTGGGGCTGACGTCATTGTGATCCGGCATCCGCTCGCCGGCGCGCCCCGCTTGATGGCAGAGCAACTCGACATCCCTATCGTGAATGCGGGCGATGGGATGCATGAGCACCCCTCGCAAGGACTGCTCGATGCGTACACGATCCTGAAGCATAAAAGAGCATTCAAGGGACTGCATATTTCGATCATCGGCGATATTTTTCACAGCCGCGTGGCGCGGTCGTCTTGCCACCTGTTAACGAAGATGGGAGCGAAAATTACGCTTTGTGGGCCGCCGGAGTTCGTGCCTGAAGTGGCGGCAACACTCGCGCCCGGGTTGCAGGTCACGCGGCATATTGAAGATGCGACGCGCGGCGCCGATGTGCTGATGTTGTTGCGGGTCCAGAAAGAACGATTGGCGGGCATGAAGCTGCGGCTTGAGGATTACATCGCTCGGTATCAAATGACGATGCATCGATTGAAAATGGCGAAGCGTGATGCGATTGTGATGCATCCAGGGCCAATTATTCGCGGACTGGAGTTGACGGGTGAGGTCGCGGACTCGCCGCAGTCTGCGATCGTGGAGGAAGTACGCAATGGAGTGCCGACGCGCATGGCGATACTGGCTCGGGCTGTGGGAAGAGCGTGAAACGGCGCCTGAAGGCGCGCCCTGATACGAAGCGTACGGGAACGTAAAACGAGGAGTTGTCCGAGCGTAGAGCTCAAAGCCGAGGGCCCAAAGACCAAACACGAAAACCGAAGACCGAAAACCGAAAACCGAAAACTTAGGTCCCAGAGCCAAGAGCCAAAATTCAAATGCCGAATAACAAATCCAAGCCGGCTTCGCTGTTGATCAAGGGTGGACACGTGATCGATCCGGCAAACAAGATCGACGCGCCGATGGACGTCTTGTTGCGCGACGGACATGTCGTTGAAGTGGCACCACCGAACAAAGTCCGCGGCGGCGCGGAAGAGAAGTTCGATGCGCGCGGTCTGATCGTAGCGCCCGGTTTTATCGACCTCCATGTCCACCTTCGCGAACCAGGCCAGAGCTACAAGGAGACGATTGCGTCTGGGACCGCCGCGGCGGCAGCCGGCGGCTTCACCTCTGTCTGTTGCATGCCCAACACGTCGCCGGTGCTCGACTCGCAGGAGTGGGTGAACTGGGTGTTGCGGCCGGAGCGCGGCGCAGTGGTCAACGTCTTCCCCCTGGCAGCCGCTACGAATGCCAGCAAGGGCGCGGTGCTCACGGATTTTCGCGGCTTGCAACGGGCAGGCGCCGTGGCGGTGACCGACGATGGCAAGCCGATTCTCGATAACGACACGATGCGCGAGTGCTTGCGCTTGAGCGGCGAACTTAGTTTTCCTGTGGTGCAGCACGCCGAAGATACGCGACAAACGGAAGGTTGTCCGATGAACGACGGTCCGACTTCGTTCCGGCTCGGCTTGCACGGATGGAAAGCCTCGGCAGAATCGAACATCGTGGACCGCGATGTCCAGCTTGCGCAGCAGATTCCAAATTCACGGCTGCATGTCGCGCATCTGTCGGCCGCCGATTCGCTGAAATCTGTCCGTCGGGGAAAGCGCAGCCGGGCCCATGTGACGTGCGAGGTCACGCCGCACCACTTCACGCTGACCGATGAAGCGGTCGGAGACTACAACACGAATTGCAAGATGAATCCTCCGTTGCGTTCGGCGGCGGATATCGAATCGCTCATCGTGGCTTTAGGCGATGGCACCGTCGATGCGATCGCAACCGATCACGCGCCGCACGCCAGCTATGAGAAGCAAGTTGAGTTTGAGCGTGCCGCATTCGGCATCACTGGACTTGAAACCGCCCTTGGGCTTGCCATCACTAAGCTGCACCGCGAACACCGAATTCCTTTAGTGCGCATCGTTGAGTTGTTTACTTCGGGTCCAGCACGAGTCTTCGATCTGCGCGGGCGCGCTTCGCTCGCGCGTGGAAGCTTCGCGGATGTCACGATCTTCGATCCGAAAAAACGCTGGACATTCGACGTGAGCAAGTCGCGGTCGCTGTCGCGGAATTCACCGTTTGATGGTTGGCAGCTTACGGGGAGAACGGTGGCGACCATCGTGGGCGGACGGATTGTGCATCGCGAGGGCTAGCGAAGATGCACGCAGGAGTGTGCGCGCCACTAGCTGAGTATCCCCATTCTCTTTCCAACTCTCCCCAACACATCCAGCGCCTGCGTCAGTTCTTCTTTCGTGTGCGTCGCCGTCATGATTGTGCGGACGCGCGCTTTGCCTTCGGGCACAGTGGGGAAGGCGATGCCGGTTCCGAGCACTCCTTCCTTGAAGAGTTCGCGAGAGAACTCCATTGTGCGCGCGCCCTCGCCGATGATGATCGGAGTGATGGGGGTTTCGCTGGCGGGCGTGGTTTTGCCGCCGATGTCGAAGCCCAACAGGCCAAGCTCCTTCTTCCAGAACAGCGTGTTCTCCCAGAGTTTCTGGATGCGCTCGGGTTCCTGCTCCAGGACGTCGAAAGCTGCGATACAAGTGGCGGCAACCGACGGCGGGTGCGAGGTAGAAAACAAGAACGGGCGCGCCCGGTGATAGAGGAAGTCGATCAGGTCCCGGGTGCCGCAGACATATCCGCCGAGCGCACCGATCGCTTTCGACAGTGTTCCAACCTGGATATCGACGCGTCCGTGCTGGTGGAAGTGGTCGATGGTCCCGCGCCCGTTGCGGCCCAGCACGCCCGATGCATGCGCGTCGTCGACCATCATGATGGCGCCGTACTTTTCGGCCACGTCGCACAACGCGGGCAGCGGCCCAATGTCGCCGTCCATTGAGAAGACGCCGTCGGTGATCAGCAACTTGCGCCCCGGCTGATCTTTCACGCTGGCGAGTTGTTCCTCCGCGTGTGCCATGTCCTTGTGGTTGAAGACGAGAATCTTCGCGCGCGACAACCGTGCACCGTCGATGATCGAGGCATGGTTGAGCTGATCCGAGATGATGAAGTCTTCTTTCCCGAGCACCGCTGAAACCGTGCCGGCATTCGCGGCAAAGCCGGACTGGAAGACCACGCATGCTTCGACATTTTTGAAGCGCGCGATCTTCTCCTCCAACTCCATGTGGATCTTCATCGTGCCGGCGATCGTGCGCACCGCGCCTGAGCCCACGCCATACTTCTTCGTCGCTTCCAGAGCGGCCTCGCGTAACTTGGGATGCGTGGTCAGCCCGAGATAATTGTTCGAGGCGAGGTTGATGACCTTCTTGCCGTCGAAGGTGCACTCCGGCGCCTGCTCGTCCTCGAGAACGCGCAGGCTGAAATGCGTGCCCTTGGCTTTGAGTTCGTTGATCTGGTCGGTGAGATAAGTAAGAGGATTGGTGCGAGTCGCAGTGGTCATGAAAACCTCGAACGCGTCATCGTCACGAACAAATGGGAGAACGCAACTTTGATTAGAACGCTTCACAAGACGCTAACCAGTTGCGCCCTGTATACCAAGTGGGACGCTCATGGTCGCGGCCGTAACACTTCCAGTCGTCCAGCGTAGCTACAAAGTACGCGTGATCATATCGTCGATAGGAGTCGGAGAGATTAGATGCGTAGTATCCCAACTCCTTTCTCGAATCTGTCGAGTCCTCAGCAACGACTTGGCCGATAACAGTTCCCCTTGGACCGCCGAATCATGGATGAGTGCCTCGAACGTTTCGATTACGCCAGACCGGTTTTCTAAGGTGAAAGGCGCGGTGACCTTGATGCCTGGGTCAGCAGCCACAGTTTGCCAGGCCCGTACTATTTCCTTGTCTAGTATTCTCATTTGCAAGTTCATTTTGATAACTATCAAACGGCGGACCGTAGAACAATCGTTCGCGGGCGGGGCGCCCGCGCCACACGTCTCACCTCGTCCCGTTCGGATACACGAGAATCTTGCTGGCTTCCCCCGTCTTCAGGCGCTCCATCCCTTTAGAAAAGTCCTTCATCGCGATGCGGTCCGTGATCACAGGATGCAGATCGAGTTTGCCCGCTTTGAGCAGCGCCGTCATCTGATACCACGTCTGGTACATGCGACGGCCGTTGATCCCCTGGATCGTGATGCCCTTGAAAATGATGTCCTCGGAAAAGTTCAGCGAGATCGGCTTCGAGGTCAGGCCGAGCAGCGAGATGCGGCCACCGCGTCGCACGATATCGAATGCAGTCCGGATCGCGCTGGGATGTCCCGCCATTTCGAGCACGACGTCGACACCTAGGCCGCCGGTGCCTTCAAGCAGGATGGCGTTCACGTCTTCTTTTGACGGATCGAGCGTGAGGTCGGCTTTCATCTGCTTCGCGATGTTGCGGCGGTGTTCGTTGACTTCAATGGCGAAGACCTGAGCGGCCCCAACCGCACGCGCCACGGCGATTGCGAAGAGTCCGATTGGTCCACAGCCAGTGATGGCGACTGCTTTAGCTGCAATCTCGCCGGCTAGTACCGTGTGCACAGCGTTGCCGAGCGGATCCAGAATCGACGCGTATTCCTGAGGGATGCCGGGATCGAGTTTCCAGATATTCGACTCAGGAATGACCACGTATTCGGCGAAGGCACCATCGGCATCCACGCCAATGATCTTCACGTTCTGGCAGATGTGCGCCTCTCCGGTCCGGCACTGCAAGCACTTCCCACAGGCGACATGCATTTCGGCGGAGACGAAATCGCCCTCTTTCACGCTGGTGACTTCGTCGCCGTAGGCGACGACCTCACCGCAGAATTCGTGTCCGGGAATCAATGGGGGACGAATCCGTCCCTGGGCCCAGCGATCCCATTCGTAAATATGCAGGTCGGTGCCGCAGATGGAGGCGACCTTAACTTTGACCAGCACGTCGTTGCGTCCGAATGCCGGAATTTTCACTTCGCGAACGTCAGCGCCGGGCGCGGCCTCCGGTTTGACCACCGCCAGCATTGTTTCAGCCATGAGAGCTACCTTATAAAGACAGAATTAGCGCGAAAACCCTTAATTTTAGCACCGCGAGACGGTGACCTACCGTGATGCGGTCACCGGTTGTTTCTGCACGAGCGCGATCCTAGAATCTCGATTGCGCAGGTACTTCGTTGCAGATCAACTTCATTTCAAGTCGATCCGCTCCTCATATTCGACAGACCGTGATCATAAAGTCGGCTTGCATGGCCTTGTTTATCGGGTCGGTCTGGCCACAAACAGCCCCGAACACGGCGCCCACTCATCAGCAATTCCTGCGTGCGCTAGCTGGCGCGGCGATCGAACGCACGCACCACGCAGTCCGTTACGATCCCGCGTATGTTCGCATTCCGTATCCGGGCGGCGATGTGCCCGCCGACACAGGCGTCTGTACCGACGAAGTCATTCGCTCGTACCGTGCGGTAGGCGTCGATCTTCAGAAAGAAGTTCACGAGGATATGGAGCGCGACTTCGCTGCTTATCCGAGAAGGTGGCACTGGCTCCTCGGACATACCGATCCGAACATCGATCACCGGCGTGTACCCAACCTCATCGTCTTCTTTCAGCGTCATGGCGAGACACTGCCCATCACAACGCGGGCCGAAGATTATCAACCCGGAGACCTCGTGACCTGGGACTTGGGTGGCGGCGTGCCTCACATCGGCATCGTCGTGAACCGCCATGGTTCTCAAGGCCGATATATGATCGTTCACAACATCGGCCGCGGTCCTCAGATGGAAGATGTTCTCTTCAATTGGAAAATTACCGGGCATTTTCGCTACTACGGACCGAAGAACCGATAGGCGCCAGTTTGTGCTCAAGTTGGGAGACAAATCTAAGGTCAGCGACCAGTTGACGTGAGCATCCTCCCAAATTGGTGGATCAATCGCTCAATCGAGTTTTCCAAAAAATCATGTCCAATCCGGCGCTGCCTGTTCGACCAACCTAATGAGAGTGGCGATGTCGAACCCGAAAGGAATCTCTAAAACCGCGGCCAGAGGACAAGAATTCGATGTGTTGACATATTCCCATATAAGAATATATGGTGTTTCTCATGCCCCGGGCTGCGACAACATCCGATGTCTTCAACGCGGTGGCTGAGGCGCGGCGGCGAGACATCCTCAACCTTCTGGCGCTGAATGAACGGCCGGTGGGTGACATTGTCGAGACTCTAGGGCTGGAGCAGCCTTCGGTTTCGAAGCATTTACGCGTGCTGCGTGACGTCGGACTGGTGCATGTGCGACGCAGCGGCCGCCAGATGCTCTATCGGACGAATGGGAACGCAATTCGGCCGCTACATGAATGGACATCGACGTTTGAACGCTTCTGGCGGCATCAACTGGATCGAATCAAGCAGCGGGCCGAAGCCAGGATGGCGGACGAGAAAATGCGGGAGCCAAAATGAAGCGCGTCCGATCCAAAGAATTCTGACCCACTCCGAATTTCCCTCACCCAGGAGAAGCCAGTGAGTGCAATCGCAAGCGGCCTTGAGAATCTGACACTCAACATCAACCAGGAAATTCACGTGCGCGCTTCGCTCGACGTTACGTTCGACGCGCTGCTTGAACAGTTAGGCCCGGCCAACGACACGCCAGACCACGGTCCGATGCCCATGACGCTTGAGGACTGGCCCGGCGGCCGCTGGTTTCGCGATCTTGGGAATGGCAACGGCCACTACTGGGGCCACGTGCAGGCGATCAAGCGACCGACTCTGCTCGAATTCACGGGCCCGCTTTTCATGTCGTACCCGATGGTCTCCAACGTTCAATACCGCCTGAGCGAAGAGCCCGGCGGCACATTGATCAGGTTCCATCACACTGCGCTCGGACTGATTCAGGACGAGCATCGCGCCGGGCTCGGCAAGGGATGGACGCACATTAACAACCGTGTTCGCGAGCGCGCCGAAAGGAAACGCGCCAGCTGATTCGCCGAGGGAATGAAGCGCTTATGTGTCCCGCATGCCTGGCCAGTGCAGCACTGCTAGCCGGAAGCACCACGATGGGTGGCGGCTTGGGTGCGTTTCTGCTGAAAGTTTTCCGCTCAAGGAAGAACAACTCATCGCCCGCGCGGGCGATTGCCAAGCAAAGGAGAACAATTTATGACGACCGCAACAACCAGCAAAACGGAACAGCCCCGGGTAGTCTCTCCGTCGGAGTGGGTGAAGGCGCGCAAGGATCTTCTGGGTAAAGAGAAAGAATTCACACGCCTGCGCGATGAGCTCAGCCGCCAGCGCCGCGACATGCCCTGGGAAAAGGTCGAGAAGAACTATGTCTTCGATGGCCCGAACGGCGAGGAATCGCTCGCCGATCTCTTTGGCGGGCGTCACCAGTTGGTGGTCTATCACTTCATGCTCGGTCCCGGATGGAAAGAAGGTTGTCCAAGCTGCTCGTACCTGGCGGATCACTTCGATGGCATGATCCCGCACCTGGCGCATCGCGACACAAGCTTCGCCGTCATCTCGCACGCAACGTTGCCTGAGATTCAAGTTTTCCAAAGACGCATGGGTTGGAACTTCAAGTGGCTGTCGTCGTCTGCGAACGACTTCAACTTCGACTATCACGTTTCGTTCACCAAGGAGCAGCAGGCAAAAGGCAAAGTCGACTACAACTACGACCAGATCGAATTCCCATCGGAAGAAGCTCCGGGCTTGAGCGCGTTCTATAAGAACGACGCCGAAGAGGTCTTCCACACCTATTCGACCTACGCGCGCGGCCTCGATATTTTCGTCGGCACCTATAACTTCCTCGACCACACGGCCAAAGGCCGGGACGAGGATGGGCTTGCGCACACCATGGCGTGGGTGCGTCATCACGACAAGTATGATGACGGCCCCAAGGTTGACACCAAGCAACAGTACACGCAGCCTGCTAAGGCGCATGACTGCTGTGCCGAGAAAGAATCGGCGTAGCTGCAAAAGCTAGTCGGTTTCGCTGATAATTTTTTCCGAAGGGCCAGCGCAGAACGACGAAGACGCGCGGCAGACGCCGGTTTTGCTGCCACAAGCTTTCACAATTTTCACCAGCCAGGAGACGCAATGACGACTGCAACCTCAATCTCACCGACCGAACTGATGCTTCGCGAATTTCGCGAAGAAGCAGCCGCGACCAAACGCATCCTCGAACGGGTTCCCGCCGACAAGCTCACCTGGAAGCCGCACGACAAATCCATGTCGCTTGGCCAATTGGCATACCACATCGCTTTAATTCCGAAGCGCATTTCCAGCCTCGTCCAGGCGGATCAGTTTGATGTGTCTACTGCGAACTTCAATCCACCGCCTCCGGCCAGCGTGGAAGAGGTTCATGCCGCGTTCGCCGAGAGCGTGCGCGCGGGCGAGACATATCTCACGAGCCTTACAGAGGAAGCCGCTTCCGCGAACTGGAGCCTGATGTTCGGACCG
>Ga0126378_10001026_pt1 | contig 20915 bp, 6 predicted proteins | sample PanSoiMetPlot_23_FD_92587 | JGI IMG/M metagenome (GOLD analysis project Ga0126378, IMG submission 92587) | Tropical forest soil microbial communities from Panama - MetaG Plot_23 | ecosystem: Environmental > Terrestrial > Soil > Tropical forest > Bulk soil | place: Panama | collected 2016-02-17
GGTTTTAGGAATAGCCGCGGTGGGCACGCCTGAGGCGACCCCGGACAAAATTGGATGAGACATTGGTAGTCCTCCTTCTCGTGCATAGGATGACGTATATCATCCTATGGACTCGGGTTTATTTTTTCCTACTCCCCATTGGTCAGGGTTGTACCCTTAGGATGATTCGCAGCATCCTATATAGCCATGCGTTATCGGCCCGAACACAAAATCGAGATCCATCAGAAGATCGTGAAAGACGCCTCGCGGCGCATCCGCGCCGAGGGCTTGAATGGGGCGGGTGTTGCCGCTGTAATGCGCGACGCTGGCCTGACTCACGGAGGGTTTTACAAACACTTTGCGACCAAGGACGAGTTGCTCATTGAGTCCCTGAAAGAGAGTTTTCGTGAATTCATCGCTACTCTGGCTCGTGCCGCTGAGCAGTCACCCCCTGGAGAAGCATGGAAGGCGATTGTGAAGACCTACCTGCGTCCGGAAATGTGCGAATATCCCGATCGCGGCTGCCCCCTGGCGACTCTTGCGCCTGAATTGGCGCGGGTAGATAGGCGTATGAAGCCTCAGATCGTGGCGGAGCTAGTGAGCTACAAGAGCCATATGGTGCCGTTTATGCCTGGCCGACGAACTACGGACAAAGAACGGTTTTTCTTTGCGATCTTCTCAACTATGATCGGGGCAATTGAAATTGCTCGCCTGCTGCCAGATCCGGCGACACGAGAAAAAGTGCTGGGTAGTGCGAGAGATTTTCTCTTGCGCAGCTTCTGATGTCCTCTCATTGGCGAGTGACGGGCAAAGCGGAAGTCATGCCGACAAACCATTCTGACCTTCAACCGATTATTTAAGGATCAGCGAATGGAAGTTGCTGTTTTGCACGGCGAATTGAGACCAGTCCTTATCGGGTTGTTACGAGATTTGTTACAGAGATTGAGATCGAACGCGGGAAACCCCATGAATATTGGGTTTGGTGAGCGCGGAAGGAATCACAAGGAAACGTAGTTTCAAATAGATACAGAGCGACAGATGACACGCAAGTTCACAGAAAGCACTCTTAATCGCATTAACAGCACGCAGACAGCACGCGGCGCCGCTGCCGCGTCCGCTCATCTGCCGCTCGTTTTCATTCAACCAAACGGAGCACGGCTGTGCAGTCTCTCTTTCCAAGTGGACTCCAGGCAGTCGAAAGAACCGGAAGCTCCGGCATGCGAGCACCATTCCCTTGTGCCTCATCAAAAGCAAAGGGGCGAGCGGCAAAAGCTGGAGCGTCCACGACAGAATCGTGGTTAGTCTCAAAACGTCCACCCTAGCGGGTGAAGGCGCGTGGGGCGCTAAACGCGAGCAATTCCCTTATACGAATCAACGAAACCGACGAAGTGATTGCACTCGGAAGACATCGATGCAGCATCACTTGACGCCGAAGGTTACCGAGTGCCGGATCGGATCCCCTGTAACCGTGAATTGCAAGTTGTAGCTGCCGGGGCTGAGTCCGTTCGTGCTGAGATTGAAGATGTATCCTCCCGTTGGCCCGAGAGAACTGTCGAAACGGAAATCGTTATCTGGATTAGCGTTGCCCTCAGCATCAGCCGCACCGGAGAATCCTGAAACCGCCATAATCCCGGCCGCATGCAGCCCGATTCCTGGAGACGAGAGGTCCCTACCGGCGATATCGCACAGTTGAACCTTAATCGGGAACGCAGCGCCGCTGTTCTTTGATTTCGTCGGATCGTAGAGCAAGCAGATGTTGTACGTCACGTTCTGCGTGAGCACCGCCGATGTGCTCGCACTGAAGTTCGTGTCACCGCCGTAAGCTGCCGTTACCAGATGCGAGCCGATAGCCAGGCCAGGGGTGGCCAATGTTGCCTTGCCGCCAGATAGCGCGTTGCTTCCAACCGTCGTAGCTCCATCATTGAACGTAACTGTTCCCGTGGGCGTACCCGCCCCGGCCGGAGTCACAGCCGCGGTGAACGTGACAGCCTGGCCAAGTATCGAAGGCTGCTGTGAAGAAGCGAGCGTCGTCGTCGTTGCCACGATCGTGGGCTGATTCGAGAACTGCAGCGCAGTGCTGTTTGCCAGCACGCGAGCGTCGTAGCTCCAGGGAAGCTGCTGCCCACTCTGCAAGCCGCCTGAATTGTGAATGCCGATGGTCGCTCGTCCAGCCTGAGTGTTGGGATCGCCAGCTCCGAGCTCGACGTTCTGATACTGGAAGAGGATCTTATTCCCAGATTCGAACAGCACAGCTTCAAACGTGACAGGATTCTGCGAGCCCTGCGGATACGCATTGTTCCACTGCACGACGAACCTGCGAGCGCCGGCCGCACCGAGCGTCTGATAGATGACCGAGCCCGCTCCAGGAACGGCGAAGCTGAGATCGCTCCAGAAGGGAAGGAGCGCTGGAGAATCGTTCGGAGGCGGAGCAACGGTAAGGTCAGCGTTTGCGAAGTCATTGGCGTTGCCACATGCGGCGGCGCTGGCGATGAAATACAGAGCGCCATTCGAGCTCACACAAACCATGCTGTAGCTCTGGCCGTAGAACTGAAATGGGAACGGCAGCGTCAAAGGCACACCCCCATCGTCGGTGCCAGACAACACGCTGATTCCCGATCCGCCCGCGGAAATATCGACGAAGCTGTACACGGCTGAGTCGGTGGCCGTGTATCCTCCGCCATCCGGCCCGCGCGTAGTGCTTGTCCAACCCACCGTAGCCGACGCGAGAATCAGGGCCACAACGCACAAGGTTCCTACGTGAACCGCGCTGGATCTCTGCATCGTCATCCTCTGGAATCGTTGTCGCATCCGTTGTCTCACCATGAAGTCTGCTTGATTGCAAAAATCTGTCCACCGAACGTGATCGTGGCAAACCGCAAGTCCGGGACCGCCGAGTTGAATGGAGCTACCTGGAACGGCTGCGTGAAGATGTTATTTACAGGCCCCGCGAGCGGTCCCAGCGTGATGAAGCTCGGCTGATCAGTACCCGTCAGCGGAGTGCATCCCGATGCATTGGGTGAGCCAAGCACCTGATCGCTGCCACCGAGATGGCTGAACACTTCGCCGTAAGAGTTAAGGCTGTACGCGCAAGCCGCAGCGTTCTCTGTAACAGTAAAGCTCTGATCACCGAGCTGGATAATCCCCTGCCGATTCATTCCCGAGAAATTCGGCGCGACGTTGAAAGTCACACTGCCCGAAGTTCCTGAGAAGGACGTCGAGGCCGTGATCCAGTTGGAATACGACACCGCATTTGGCGAACAGCTCGAGGCCGTCGTCGAAAAGTTGAACGTCCCGCCATTCAAGCCGGAAGAAGATACATTCGTCGACTTCGTTCCGAGCGTGTACGAGCACGGAGCTCCATCCTGCGACACCGTGTAAGTCAATCCAGCGATGGTCAGCGATCCAGAACGAAGCGTCGAGCTGGTATTGCGCTGCGCTACAAACTGGACATCGCCGTTGCCGCCAGTACCAGAAGAGGAAATCGTCAGCCAGCTCGGATCGTTCGTAGAGGATGTCCACGAGCAGGCGGAAGGCGCGATCACGCCAACCAGCCCACTTCCACCCGCAGCAGGCACATTGCCGTTCGCCGACTGCAGTGCATAGCTGCACGTCGTGCCTGCTTGCGAGATGTTTACGCTCTGACCATTAATCGTTACCGAGCTCGTGCGGCCGGTGCTCGAGGAAGCATTCGATCCGATGGTCACGCCAATCGTTCCCGATCCGGTACCAGCTCCCGGCGCAATCATTACCCAAGGATCAGCCACCTGCCCAGACCACGAGCAGTTCGACCCATTTGTCGTAACAGCAATCGCCCCCGAGCCTCCGCCAGAGCCGAATGGCGAGCCCAGCTGCGAGGTATCGAGACTCACACTGCAGGCCAGAGCCTGCTCATTAATCTGGAAGATCGTGCCGCCAATGATGAGCGCGCCGCTGCGCGGCTGAGTCGTGGAATTCGGATCCACGCTGTACAACAGCGTTCCCGTACCGGAGCCCGTTCCGCCGGAGGTCACCGTGATCCAACTTGGGCCAGTCACGGTTGAGTAAGAACATCCAACCGGCGTGCTCACTTTCACCGCTCCAGCGCCGCCATTTGCCGGCCAGGAAGCGTCAGAGGCGCTCAGGCCGACCGCGCAATTCGCGCCGCTCTGCGCAGCTGTGAACGTCTGTCCTGCGACCGTCGCGTTCAACACTACGGTTGATGCAGTCAGGTTCGCCGGAATCGTCAGAGTCACCGACCCATTGCCCGTAAACGTAGTCGGCGGCGCGCTCAGTCCCGAGGCGGTCCATTGGCAAGTCGGATCTGAAGTCTTGACCGTCACCGGAACCAGTCCACCGGCTGCCGCAACCATCAGGCTAGTCGGATTGACGGCGTACGCACATCCGCCTCCAGTTCCAAACTGCGTGATGTTGTACACCGTGCCGCTGACGGTGATTGATCCAGAACGGGGTGAAGACCCGGCGTTGGCAGCAATCTTGTAGATCAACGTTCCCGATCCGGAACCGTTGTAACTAGCGCAAACGTGACCCAAACCGCATCCTGTGCTGATCGAAATGAACGAAGAATCAGAGACCGTAGCTGCCCACGTGCAGGATGCACCAGTAGAGATGCTGAAGCTACCAGTCCCCCCACCGGCAATCACCGTTGTGCTCGGCGGGTTCAACGTAAACGTGCATGGCTGGGGCGGCACAACAGCCAGCAGAACTGGAACTGTATCGAACTGGTTGACAGTCTGAGGAGCCGCAACGCCGATCAACCCCGAGTAACTTCCCGCGCCCAAGCTCGTAGTGTTTATCGAAAGATTTACCACCGCCGGCGAAGTGCCTGAGTTCACAGATAACGTTGCGCCGGGCAGGCCGGATTCGGCCAGCGCAAACGCATAGGCGCCGCTCGTCGTGTTGACGTTCACGGGTACGGAGACCGGTGAAGGTGAGCCGAGCGTGTAAACAACTTGAATTGGCTTCGGCCCCAAACTCACTGCAGGCGAATCACCCGCTGCGGTATCGACCGTGATCTGATATGCCTTGTTGAGTGTGTTGCCCGTGCTGTCAGTTAGAGCAACATACACTTTGAAGTATCCGGGAGAGGTCGGAATTCCCGAGAGTAAGCCTGCGCTACTGAGACTCATTCCGACAGGTAGCGCCGAGTACGGCTGCAAATGGAAACTGTACGGTGCAGTACCGCCGGATGGCACTAGCGGAGCAGAGTATGAACTGCCAATCACTGCAGGCGGCAAGTAATCGGGACTAAGCGTTAAGACATTAACCGGTCCCGACAGAGTCAGCGTCAAGGTCTGTCCGCTCGAGTCTTTAGCAGTCAGTTGGAAGTTGTAGGTGCCCGGAACTGTGGGAACTCCGCCGAGATGATTCTGCACACCATTCGTTCCAAGCAGCAACGCCATCCCCGCCGGTAATGACGAACCCGGAGTGACTGACCAGCTATAAGGTGGCACTCCTCCCTGGAGATAATCATCCAGCTTGAAATGATACGGGACTCCGACGGAGGCGTCATCGAATGGCCCACTGAGCCCATAGTAATTAAAGTCATAACAGCATGTAGAAACCAACGGAGAGATAGCGCCCGCGGGTGTAATAACGAGTCGGCTCGGGATCAGATTCGCGGTGAACCCTTGCGCGTCAGTGACAACGGGAACAACGATAAAGGTCCCGCTAACCTGGGGGATCCCCGTGAGCGTTCCATTTGCGGACAAAGAGAGTCCAGCAGGAAGTGGATCCAACTCAGACTCCGCTACAGTATATGGAGCTTTACCGCCGGCAAACTTGAATACAAATGAATAAGGCTGTCCAACGGTGCCAGTTGGCAGCGATCTGCTGGCAATTTCCGCCTGGAGTGGCGCAACTCTCTGGAACGGAACCACCCGCAACGTCAGAGTCTCATCGGCAAAATTGGTTGCGTCCGTATTGTCCATCGCCCGCACGGTAAACGTGTATGTGCCGACAGTGGTTGGAGCGCCCATGATGCCCCAGCCATTGGGCCCCAAAACTGCGTCATCGCGCATCACCTGTGTGCCTGGCGGCAACGAGCCGGAAACAACCGACCACGTATACGTTGAGTTGCCGTTGGTCGAAAATCCGTCAATCAAACCAGCGCCGACAGACGTGTCGTAAAGCGGGCCTCCAAATGCCTCCAATCCCTTCTGGTTCGTGATATCGAAGAAATACGATCTGGAGAATGTCTGTCCGCTAGCATCCTGCACGTGCAGCACAAATCCAAAAAAGCCCGTATCGGAAAGAGTTCCCGACAAGAGCCCGCTTGAGGACATGCCAATTCCAGCTGGCAGCGCGAGTGTGAACAGATCCACTGGCGTAACGCTAAACGTGTAAGGCGCTGTTCCTCCAACCACGCTGAATTGCTGCGCGACGGGCTGGCCGGTGATAGTTGTCGGCAGGAATGTGGGCAAGACATTGAACGAAGCAACGTTCAGCGTGAACGTGCCACGCGCCTGGCGGCCAGCGGCGTCGGTCAACATCAAATCAAAGCTGTATTGACCAGCCGTAGTTGGCACACCGGCGAGAATAGTAACCGCAGGAGTGCGAGTGTTCTGGACGCTCCGGAGAAATGCGCCCGAATACAACGCAAGACCCGGCGGCAGCGTGGAACCGGTAGCCAGCGCGAAAGTGTACGGAGGCGTGCCGCCGCTTGGAACCAATCCACTTTGGAAGTTCTGGTCGATTACCGCGTCGGGAAGTACGGTCGCCGGCAACGTTAGCTCACTTGGATTCGGCAGAGTCACGTATAGCACGAAACGTTTGCTCACACGATCTGTAGCACTCTTCTCGGTGACGAAAACATTCGCTCGCGTAATTCCCTGCGGCGTTCCAGTAATTACACCGGAAGATGAGAGTTGCAGTCCCGAAGGCAAGCCTGTTGCTGACCACGTGATTGCTCCAGTTCCGGCTGCGGCAAACGAGTAGTTGTAAGGTACCCCAACCGTTCCGTTCGGAAGAACGGCGGCATCCGTGATCGTCAGGCTCGAGATGTGGACTGTGAAGGTGTACCGGATCGTCGTCCCACCGTCGCTCGCATCCAACTGGAATAGGAATTGTCCCGCCTGCGTAGGTGTTCCCGAAATCGAACCGGTCGCAAGCGATAATCCCGGCGGCAGCGGTGAATTCGGTACTTGACTCCAGACCGGCGTACCCGAATTGTCGAACGCGAGCAACGGAACCGAATAGGGAACACCGACGGAGCCATCCGCCAGGCTCGTGTTGTTGAGCAGCGTAAAGGGCGCAATGGTCAGCGCAAAAGTACGAGCGCCGACATTGCCCACTGAATCCTCGATCTGCGCGGTAAAACTGAAGGGCCCAGTTGCCATCGGTGAACCGGTCAGCACAAAGTTGTTGGCGGTGGCGCCGGACGCCGGCTGGTTCGCATTTGTGAGTACTTCAAACCCGGGCGGCAATGGGCTAACAATGTTGATGGTGTACGGACCTGTTCCGCCGGCGGGATTAAGGAAGATGCGCGGCTGGGATCCCTCTTGGAATATGCCCAGGTTCGGACCGGAGTTAAAGGTGAGGGTCGCGGCAGTACCCGAAACTATGTTGAATCCGACGAAGTTCCTCGAGTAATTACCGGCGCCGTCCACTACTCTCATGCGCTCGAAGTACTGTCCTGTAACCGTCGGCGTTCCGCTAACCAGGCCGGCAGCGCTTACGTTCAAACCTGGGGGCAATGAATCAATGTTGGTCCAAGTGTAGTTGCTATCACCGCCAACCGCCATGAGCGGCTGTGAGTACGCAGTGTTGTAAACCAGCGGATTTCCCGCAATAGGAAGATTGAAGTACTCAAATCCCAGTCGCGAAACATTCAGCGTGAAGTCCTGGCTGGCGACATTGTTGGTCGCGTCTGTAACCTGCAACGTGAAGTGGTAGATGCCGATAGCAAGCGCCTTACCTGCAAGAATCGTGTATCCAGGGCTGAATCCTGAGGAGAAAACTTCACCGGACGGCTGCAGACTCGTCCCCGTGGGAAGCGATCCCGACGTCACCGCCCACGAGTATGGAGGTGTGCCTCCCTGCGCGGTTAACTGATATCCAGCAGTGTCGTAGAACGCGATGCTGGTGAATTCGCTGTCCATCTGAATGGAAAGCGGCTGCGGCGGAGAAGTGACGACTGCCCAGGAGAAGTTCTGCTGTACGATTCCGACAGAGCCGCTGGCTTGCACGGTAAATCTGAAGTTGCCGGAGAAAGACGGAGTTCCCGAGAGCAGGCCGGAAGAACTCATCGAGACGTTCCCAGGCAATCCGCCGAACAACGACCATGTACATCCGGTGCCGCATCCGGGAGCGCCGAACTGCAGGTTAAAAGCGTTGCCTACTGTGCCTTGCGGCAGGATGCCGCCGGTCGTGATCGCGAATGCATTTACTTCGATATTGACGCCGAAGAAAGTTCTATCGGAGGTGCTCAGATCAGTGACGACGAATTGCGCGTTGTACAGGCCCGGAGTCGTGGGTGTCCCAGAGATCAATCCTGAAGGATCCACCGTCAGCCCCGGCGGCAATTGGCCGTTGGCGGTGAATTTGTAATTTCCGCTTCCCCCGGCGGCTACCAGCGCATATGCGTATGGGACGTTTGCCGTGGCAGCGACAAGATTGAAAGGTCCTGCATATGCAACTCCGGCGACCGTGAAATGAATGTCGCGATCGAAGACGTTGCCGACGGAGTCAGTCACACGGATCGACGTGCTGAACGGTCCGGTGGTGGTTAGGACTCCGATAAATCCACCCGTCGTTTGCGACGAGAAGAATGTCGGCAAGGGCTGCCCATCCTGCACGCGCATTCCCGGCACAACGTTTGCGCCAGGCTTGTACGAGTAGTGATAAGGCGGACTCCCGCCAGTAGCCTGAAGCTGCAGATAAAGGCGCCCGAGAACGAACTGTCCCAGATTGGGCCCGAATGGCAGGTTCAACGGCGGATTCTGTCCCGCGGGATAAATGAAGAGATCGTAGAAAATTGGTGTAACGTGCCCTGCCTGGTCGGTTACATTCACGAATCCCTGGTATTGGCCGCTTCCGGTAGGCGTGCCGCTGAGGGTTCCATTTCCGGAAAGTGAAAGTCCCGGCGCAAAGTACTGTCCAGCAGGCTGTGACCAGTTGAGCGAGCCTGTGCCACCGGTCGCAGTAAACGTGAAGTTGTAGGAGGTACCTACGTTGCCCGGAGGCAGGAGGAATTGAGTCGTGTTGCGGATTGGCGTGATCGTTAGCTTGAAATACCGAACTCCAAAGTTGGCACTGTTGCCCGCATCCGCTGCCTGCACCACGAAGGTATACACGCCGACGGTGCTGGAGCTACCGCTCAACAAGCCAGTCGCAGAGAGCGAGAACCCGGGCGGTAGTGTGCCGTTTGCTAGCGTCCATATCAACGAAGGCGCGCAACAGGCAAATAGTTGACGGCTATAAGAGTCGTCCGCAGTGACGGAGCCAAGATCGGGGAAGTCACTGAAATTGATCGTCTGCTGTCCGTTGCTGGGATAGCCGACATTCAAGAAATTGGAAATTCTGACGCTGTGGTTCGCGCTGTCCTTGAATTGAAGAACAGCGTTAAAGTTGCCTGCCTCGTTCGGAGTGCCGCTCAGCAGGAAATTGTTGAAATCGAAGGCCAGCCCATTGGGCAGCTGGTTGTAGAGACTTGTGAACGAGTACGAACCAGTACCTCCGATTGCTCGTAGCTTGAATGACCCCGGGACCCCGAATGTAAAAAAACCATTCGGGATGCGGTCGTTGTAATGCTCGAATATTTCTGAGACATGCAGCGGGAAGGTGTTGGTAGAGCTCGCACCCATCGCATCGGTGACGCTGACCGTTACGTTGAAATCACCGAGCTGCGAAGGACGTCCGTAGATCTCGGCATCGCCTGGGTTGATGTACGAGCTCGCGACACCGCTGCCAAATCGGATCGCCATGCCTTGCGGCAATCCAGCGGCCGTCCAGGTGAAGGGCGCTGTACCTCCCTGGTTTACAGAAATGGCGTCCGCACAATCGTCGCCAAGGACGCAATCGTCAAAAGACTGAATCGCGCCGTAAGGAGCAATCCGCGGCAGTTGCGGTGGTTTGCCCACCACGTCCACTGACATGCGCCGCGTGTACGAGAGATGATTTGCGTCAGTCGCTGTGACGTCGAACAGGTAATGACCTGGGTTAACCGAAAGGCTGCCCGAAATGACGCCCGCGGGGCTGAGAACCAGGTTCCCCGGCATCCCACTTGAGGTAAACATGTACGGAGGCGTTCCTCCGCTCGCTGCAATGGCAGCGTTGTAAGGCGTGTCCTGCGTCGTATTCGGCAGAGTACCGTCGGTCGTGATCTGAACGTCGAAGACGGGCAATGCACGGGTGACAAGGACTGTATCAACGCCGTCTGTCATCCGGATCAGGATGTTGTAGAAGCCGGACTGCGTCGGTGTTCCCGAAAGGGTCCCGTCCGCGGCCAGATTCATTCCGGGAGGAAGTCCATTGACGGCCGTGTAGCTAACGACTCCTGCGTTATTCAGCAAAGTGAACTTGTGCGAGTAGAAGACGCCTACGAAAGCGTCTTGCTGCTGGTAAATGTCCTGCATGTGCAGGGCCGTGATCTTCATCGTGCAGGCGCGAACGACGGTTTGCCCGGCGCTGCTTACCGACAAGGTGAAGGCGTAGGTCCCGGGAGTTGTGGCGACTCCGATGATTCCGGCGCTGGCGTTGTTTGAAAAGAAGGACGCGCGGTCGGTTCGCACCAGCATTCCCGGCGGAAGCGAGCCCGAGATCACACTCCAGGTGTAAGTTCCATTTCCGCCCGAAGCATCCAGCTCAATCTGAAGATCGCCAATGCTGAATGTCCCAAAGTCGGGACCGCTGTTCATTTGCAGCGTTTGTGCCGCCGCTGATCCCAGGGAGGCGGTCAGCAAGAAAAGAGCGAAAACATACCGGCGAATCTTGTTGAGAGCCCCACAACCGACAGGTCCACTCACTCGCGTGTCTCCTCTGCGGTGTACTTCTACAAGACAGCGGTGGGCCTACCTCGAACGGCCCTGGGGGATCACAAAGAGTTGGCTGAAAAGTTCGCAAAGCCTACTCGTGACTTTTCAGGCTGTCAAGAGTGAAAGTTTTTGCAACTTGTGGATTGAGCCTTAAATTGGCCTGAGATTTCGTACAAGTTGCTTGTAATTCAGTGAGATCGGGAATAATATTCCCAATATGGGAAGAGTAACTCGAGAGATGTGACTTGGTGTCGGAACCCGTGCGACTTTCTAACGCATTTTATCTAATGAATGGCTCTTTGGATTGGGAGTCGGATTTTGAATGCGTCGTACGGGCCGGCGCAGCATTCCGCTTCGCCACAACCGCACTTTCGAACCAGGTTTGTATCAACATCGGTCGGATACCATCAACCTCAACACCGAGTATGTTGGAGATCACCCCAGCCCTGTAGCCGTTGGAATCTCCCTCCGTCGCAAGTTCGTTACAGGAACAATCCTATTCCCGAATTGACACAAGTAACCAGCCGCAGTGAGTTCATACATTGGCGTACTTTGGCAATCAGCCCAGCGCAAGTAGTTCTGATAGCTGAGGGCACTTGCGTCAGTCTGCAAGAGCACACCATGGGATGTCTTCATGTTTTGAGTTGACATTTTTCCGGTCTGTGTAAGAATTCGACGAACTTATCGCAAATCCCCTTTCTGTTTGAGCGTTGCCAGACTGATTCCTCATTCCCCCTCGCGAGTAGTTTCTGGCTCTCGGAGAATCTCGAATGAAATCTTGCCGCATCCCGCTCGCAGTTCTATGCGTTCTCTGCTCCCGGTCGTTTGCGCAAACTCCAACGCCTGGGCAGAACGTGAACATGGTTTCGGGAACGACTGTCGTGGGCGGAGATCCTTTTCTGCAGCGGCAGAACGAGCCGAGCATCGCTGTTTCCACTCGCAACCCGCAGCATCTATTGGCAGGAGCTAATGACTATCGTTCGGTCGATCTCCCTTATTCTGACGTGTCAAGCGACGATGACACTGCATGTCCATCGCAGAAGTGTGCCGAGCCGTGGGTTGGCGTCTTCAAATCGCATGACGGAGGACAAAGCTGGCAGAGCGTTCTGCTGCCCGGATTCCCTCAGGACCAATCGCCGGAAGGTCTTGCCTCTCCACTGAAGGGATTTACGACGGCTTCGGATCCTGCGGTTCGCCCCGGCACCAACGGACTCTTTTATTACAGTGGCATCGCGTTTAGCCGTGGTACGAAAGTTGGCACAGTTTTTGTTTCCCGCTTCGTCGACCTGAATAACAAGGAGAACGGTGATGCCACTCAAGATCGAGACGCCATTCGATATGTAGACACCGTTACGGTAGCTTCGGGAACGACCCTTCAATTCCTCGACAAACCCTGGATCGCAGTGGACGTTCCCCGCACCTCGCGCCGGTGCACCATAAACGTTCCGCAGCAGGGAACTTCAGTGGTGCAGCCTGTTCCCGCAGGCAACGTCTACATCGCGTACACCGGCGTGACGAATCCTGCTCCGGGCGTGTTCTTCAGCAAGATTTATATGAGCCGCTCCAACGATTGCGGCGTCAGTTGGAGTCCCCCCGTCCTAGTGAGCCGGGGATACGGAAAAAGTCAGGGAGCCACCATCCAGATCGATCCTGAGACCGGCGTCGTCTACGTTGCGTGGCGAGTATTCCAAATGGGAACTCAGCCGGACGCGATCGTGGTTGCAGCCTCCTTTGATGGCGGCAAGACATTTTTTCCAAAAACCAATGAGCCTTCCGGATTCGGGGCAATGAATGTGCGTTCAGGTGACGACGACGATGGAGACGAGGATGACGGTTCTCCAAATGTCCGACACCAAACCGGCTTGGCAGTGGTTACGCTGCCGGCGTTCAGTCCGGCAAATCCTGCGTCTCCGTCGTTCTTCGATCAGGGCACAACCGGCGACTCCTTCAGAACAAATGCCTATCCGGCATTGGCTGTAGGAGACAGTGGATTCCCATTCGTTTCCGGACCTTTATACGTGGCGTGGTCACAACGGGGGGTGATTCCATATTCAACCGATGCTCGGATAATGATGCTTGCGTTGAACGGAGATGCGCTCATCAGTCCTCACGGATCGGCACTGACAGCGGCATTTCCGGTAGAAAACAGAAGCCTGACCGACCAGTTTGGCTTGCCCCTGCTAAGCGACTCCGGCACGCCACTGACGCGCGGACATCAATTCATGCCACAGATGACGGTCTCCGGAGGCAAGCTTTCGGTCATCTACTACGACCAGCGCGAGGACCACACGACAGGATCGTTTGCGCCCAACACTCCTTTCATGTCCGACTCAGTTGGCAGGTTCTATCAGGAAACACGAGAACGCCAGGGCGAACTTCTGTCTAGTCCCGACGCTGTGTTCACCCCATTTCTGAGCGAATCCGGACTCACGGTCCGGCGGCACACGATTGACTTACGCATCGCTCAATCCAACGTTACCTGGGCGAATCCGAGCTTTGTGTACGGAAGTGTCTCTCAATACCGTTTTGGAACTTTGGGCACTGAGACGGGAAGCATTACGAATTTAAAGCAGTTGCAGCTGAACCCTCCGAACCTGCCGCTGTTTCAACAGGGAACCGTTCCATTTATCGGGGATTACATCGATATAGCAGGACTTGCCTTTACCCCAGCAGGATCCGGCGGCTCCTGGAAATTCAACACGCTTCTTTCAGGAGATCCCGTTCAGTATGCAGCCTGGACATCGAACCAGGACGTGCGCGTTCCTGCCGATGGAGATTGGACGCACTACACGCCGGTGAGTCTGAGCGGAAAGAACAGTAGCTTTTACGATCCTGGACAGCCAGTTCCAACCTGTTTGCCCGGGCAAGCAGGCATGCGGAACCAGAACATCTACTCGAGCCGCATCACACAGGGTCTGCTGCTTGCCTCTCCACAAAACGCAAAGCCATTGAGTGGCACTTTGCAGCGCGCGTTTGTGATTACCGCCCAGAACCTCACCTCCCTGGAGCGAAGTTTTCGGATCACGATTTCGCCTCCTCCCGGCGTGTACGCGTCGTTCTTGCAAACAGCAAATCCTCCACCGGCAAATCCACCGCCGGCTTTGCAATTGCTCGATGTGAGCATTCCTCCCCATTCAGGAACGGCTCGGTCTGTGTTCGCTTTTCTGACTACCTCGTCAAATGTGGGTGCCACGATTACCGTCCAAGCATCTGAGATCACAACTCCGCCCGGAGGAATTCACGGTCAACCGTGTACGCCATGCGTTGTCGTACCGAACGGGCTTACCAGTTTTGTGCTCCTGAATCCTGAAGGCGTTGCCTTACCTCTCGTTGATCCCGACGGAACCAGTACGGGAATTACAAATGTTGAGCTCTATGCTTCGAGCCTGAGCACACCCAATCCATCAAACCCCAACCCATCGAATCCCAATCCATCAAATCCGAATCCGTCGAACCCGAATCCCTCCAATCCCAATCCATCGAATCCGAATCCGTCGAACCCGAATCCCTCCAACATTGGGATTGCAGTCCTCAATCTCTCGAACCCGAATCCGTCCAATCCCAATCCGTCGAACACAACGCCGAGTTCCAGCGCAATCGTAAACATCGATTTGGCAAATCCGAATCCGTCTGATCCCAATCCGTCGAATCCGAACCCATCCAACACGAACCTATCCGACTCGCCCGTCTCTGACGCGACCTACATGGTCACGAACACGGGGGACACGACGGCGTCATACCAGGTGGTACTCGTGGGCCACGATCCCGGACACAATTTGCAGTTGATCATTAGTAAGTTCTACGAGACCCCGGACGTAAGCGCGAACGCCGATGGATCACCAGGCTGTCAGCTAGTGACGCAGAGTCAACCGCATGTCGAGTCAAATGTGATTAACCCGGTGGTAAACCCAAATCCGAGTAATGCGGGACTATCGGATGGAGGGAATACTGACGGCTCCGATAGCAACGCCACATTCCAGCTTGCTCCTGCAGAAAAGGCTTACATCACCCTCCGCGGCTTCAATGTTTCAAGTGATCCGACTGTCTGGGCGCGGATGATTGGTGGCACGGCTCCGGCAGTGGTGTCCCAAGCGGTGTCGACGACAACTAATACACGCACAGTTTCCGTGCCCGGAGGCATTTTCATCATCACTGATATCTTGCCGGACGGAGTTACTGGAGCAAGTTATTCTCAGACACTGCAAGTGATTGGCGGAACACCTCCGTACGCCTGGACCGTGGACTCTGGCCTTCCTACTTCGTTTACTCTTTCCGCATCAGGCATACTATCTTTTACTTCCGGAAGTACTGCGCCTACGGTCGGAACGTATAGCTTTACGGTTCACGTGACCGACTCTGCAGGCCTCACGACCAGCAAAACCCTAAATTTGCGTCTGGCGAATCCTCTCGCGACTCCTACCCAGGTTCCGGCGGCAAGCGCCAACGGCAACTACAATGTGAACCTGTCGCAGCTGGCCAGCGGCGGAATTCTACCGCTTCATTGGACGTTGACCTCTGTAACGCCCGGCACACCAGCTTGGCTTTCGCTCTCGGACGCGGGAGTGTTGAGCGGCGTCGCTCCTACCACTGCCGGAAACTATCAGGTAGTTGCACAAGTGAAGGATTCCTCGCAACCGACGCCTCAGACTGCGACTGCAAGCTTTAGTGTGCAGGATTTAGCCGGCCCGCCACCTACAGTTCCGTTCTTTGGTCAGGTTATCGATACGCTGGGAGATGCAGGCGTCGGCAACCCCGACGTAGTTTGGGCCAGTGTTGCAGTCAATGCCGATAGGACTGTCAACCTAAAAGTCCGCTTTGCTTCCGGCACTTTCAACGCGGCGGGCACATCGGCGCAATTTCTGCTCGATACCGACAAGAATCCCTCGACGGGCAGCCCTGGTTCGGATGCCACGTGCTTGAACGACGCTGCCACGTTAGGAATCGACTACCTCGTGGAGCTTGATGCCCAAACCGGGAACAGAACTGCAACGATTTTCGCAGCCACAGGCGGGTGCGATAACTTCACACAACTGGGAACCGCGCCTGTGACTCTCGTTCAAGATGGTATGGACACCACGTTTCCACTCGCCTTGCTCAATCAACCACAAGTGAGCGGAACGTCCGGACCAGCAACCAGCGGTCCCTGGAATTTGAAGGTCGTCACCTTCACACCCACAAGCGCTCAGTTCGACTACATGCCCAACGTTGGATTGGCGCCCGGAACCACGGCAACCTCCCCACTGCCAATCACGCCACCAACTGGAATGCTGCTGTGGATGCCTGGCGACGGATATCCGACCGATGTGCAGGGCAATCACGGTATGGTAATCAGCAACGGTGTGAGCTATGCAGCCGGAGAAGTTGGGCAGGCCTTCGTCTTCAACGGGCAAAATGGATCAATCACTGTGACCGACTCCGGCGATCTAACGCCCGCGGCCGTGACCGTTGACTTCTGGTTCAACTCAAACGTGAATCTTGACCAGAATTCTGCGTTCGTTCCCTTCGTATTTAAGTTGAACCCTGGGGATGATTCGAGCGTTATCGCAAAAGGGTATGAAATCGGTTATGCGCAAGGAAACTTAATATTCCTGCTGCCAGCAAGCCGCGTACAGTTCGCCACTACGATTGCTGCGGGAGTCTGGCATCACCTTGCCGCAACCTACGATCCCGCGAGCCAACAACAGCTTTATCTCGACGGCACTCTAGTGAGCTCAGCCGCGGCTCAGGGAGCAATTCAGTACCAAGCTGCCGCGGTTGAAATAGGCACGGCAATCAACAGCGTGCGAACCGGGAGTTCATTGCCGACTTTCTTCAGTGGTCAACTCGATGAACTGGAGATTCACAATCGTGCCCTGAGCGCCACTGAGATTCAGGCGATTGTTAATGCAGGCAGTGCGGGGAAGTCAAAACCATGAACAGAAATTCACCGACGCAATCCTAGAGGCCATTGGTGGAGAGCAGGTTCATTCGGCCTGCTCTCGAAAGCCTCAGAATAAGCTGACCGCACAACGTCAACCCACGATGTCGAGGATCTGCTCCACCAATTGGGATAACAGCTGCTCGGAAACGCGTTTAGTCCATCAGCCGGCCCTTGGGCCTCATCTCGATGAACGTTCGTTGAGTCTGTGCAGCGGAGGGCAAATTGAGGCCTTGTTGAGTACGAGCGAGAAAATAGTAGGCATCAGGAAGGAGCCGGATCGTCGGCACTTCGTCGAGAAAGGCTGCCGTTGCTTCGCCGCGTCGCTTCAAACAAAGTTCCAGTTCGGAATCTGCTTGGGCGTACTGTCCTAAGGATACATACGCTCGTCCCAAGTCGAAACGCACTAGCCATGCATCGGCATAATGTAGTGCTTCCTTGAAGCGATCAACCGCATCGCGGGTCTTGCCGCGTTGAAGCTCCAGTTCTCCAAGAAGTAAATTCCCGAAGGCGCGGGAATCGTCGTCGATACGTGCGGACAAATTTCTTGCAAGTTCGACCGCTTTCGCCCTGTCCTTTGCTTTTCCGTGTTCCAGCACCCTTGCCGCCAGGAACGTAACCCGGGTGTCGTTGCTGCTTTCTAGCGCTCGGCTAGCGCTGTCGACGGCCGACTTCAGATTGTTGAGGCACAACTCCGCGGCTGCCAGCGTCACTAGTTTTGCGGCTGCGCCATCCAGGTTTTTGTCGGCAAGGTCGGTCTTAATGGCCGGGTCCAGAATGGCCTTGGCTTGGGCGGCGTCTCCCACATAGAGCGCAAGGTCGGCCAGGCCCATCGCGGCGATGCTTTGTCCCTCGTCTCCTGCCCCTTCCATTTCATGATAGGTTTTGCGCGCGGCTTCAAGATCGTTCGAGGCGGCCTGTGAAAGCGCAATGCCTACGAACCCTTTCACGAGCGACGGATTCATTTCCAGCACTTGCTTCTGTTCGCGGATGGCGTCCTGAAAGTCTCCGGCATACATCGCGTACAGGCCAACGTTGTTGCGTTGCAACACATTTCTCGGAGAGATCTCGACTGCTCGCTTCCCTTCCTCTAGAGCACGGTGCATGTCCCGGCGATAGAAATACGCCAGTGCCAAATTGGCGTATCCGGATGTGTCAGCCGGATAGCGGCTTATAAGCTGATTAAGTTCTTCGATCGCCTCGTCGGTATCCCGCGTGACAGTGTAGTACGCGCTGAGTGTTCTAAGCTTTTCTCGCTCACTCATTCGATCTAGCTTTGAGAGCGCGCTTTTGTAGTAATTCAATGCGTCCTGTTGGTGACCAAGAATTACCGAAATCACCGCCAACCCTGAATACGCCCGCCCAAGGTCCGGATCGGCGTGAAGGCTTTTTTTGTAGTGCTGGATAGCTTCCTGGTAGTTTCCTGCCCAGAGTGCGTCCTGTCCCAAACCATACTCGTGAGCTGCCTCCAGCGAGCTTGCTGTAAACGTCTCGGCCGACGCTATCTGTGCCGAAATGGGAGTTGTGTCACCAAGCGCTTGCCGGATGTTGGCGGCTAATTCGTTCATGGCGACCAAAACTTTACTGTTGGCTGCGGTTACGGTCGACCGCGCAATTGTTTTATCCGTCAGAGCGTCGCGGGCTTCGGAAGTAACCACATAGAGTTGTCCTCGCCGGCTGATCGATCCGGTGATCAAGTCATGGAGACCTTCGCGTATTGCGATGAGCTTTCCCAATCCGGCATCAATCCGTGTTGCGCCCGGATGCAACTGGGCAGCCAGCTTGTGAGCCGCACCGGAGCTGTAGGTGGAGATAAATGGAGCACCTTCCATTGCCAGGCTGAATGCAGGCTCCAGCGTGCCGTCGAAGATACTTTCGGACGTGTTGTTCTCAAAATCGGAAATGAGGACCGTTACTGGAGCGTGAATTGCCTCTGTCTTGCGAGGGCGAAAACGCCAAATGCCAACGGCACTTGCTAATACGAGCAGCAGAAAGATGACGGCAGTCGTTTTCCAGATTCTACGAGCAAACCACCGACCCTTGACATCAACGGCGCTCGCCGATCTGCCTGATACTTGCGTGAGCGCCAGGGAAAGCTCATGAAGGTTTGAATATCGGTCCTGCGGGTTGCGTTCAAGGCACTTCGCCACCACCGCGCTGAGTGCCGGAGCGACGCTCTCTTCGACTGCGCGCAGAGGTCTTGCGCGTTCCTTGGTCCGTTTCACCAAGCTTGCTAGATCACTCTCAGCGTCGTACGGACCATTGCCGGTTAGCAACTCATAGAGGATGAGACCGACGGCAAACAAATCGGAGCGACAGTCCAGCGGTTCTCCCGTAGCCTGTTCGGGAGACATGTACCGGATAGTGCCAAGCATCGCTCCTGTTTGTGTTATTCCGCATGTACCGATCTTGTGAGCGAGACCGAAGTCCATCACCACAAGCCTGCCGTCGCCGTCGAGCATGATGTTGCTCGTCTTCAAGTCGCGATGAAGCACTCCTTCACCGTGGGCCGCATCCAAACCGGCGCACACTTGTAAGATGATCTCAACCGCCTCGTCAGCGGGAAACTTTCCGCGTTGTTCCAGCAACGTCGAAAGATTGGGGCCATCGACGTATTCCATGGTGATGAAGCGTAGACCTGCCGATTCGCGTACGTCGAAGATGCGAACCACGTTCTTGTGCGCAATCTGCCGCGCGAGCAGCAATTCTTGCTTGAATCGCTGGACCAGTTCGGGATGGCCAAGCAAGTCGGGCCGAATCACCTTGATCGCGATGATGCGATCGATATCATTGTCTCGAGCCTTGTAGACGGCCCCCATTCCCCCAACACCGACAAGCCCCAGGATTTCATAGCGTCCGCCGAGGATGGTCCCAACCTCAAGGATGGGGTCCGTTTGGGCGCGGCCAGGGGCCGCCCCGAGGTTTTGACCGGAACCATCTTCGCCGGCAAATTGATCAAGCGAAGCCGCTGAGCTGGGGGACTCGTTGACAGCAGGATTCGCTGGATCCAAAGTACGATCGTCTGAGAATCGGTCCATCGGATACCCGGAAAAAGCCGGCGTAAAGGGGAAGGGATTTGCGAAGTATACACTCCCGACAGAATGGTGGCCTTTGGGCAGCCAAGAGTGAGAGATGGCTTAAATCATTTTGGAATGCCTCGGGACTTGCGGCACATCTGCTCCCAAAATGGGAGGAGCGCCACTGCGGCCAGAATGCGACCAGATTCAAAGCCGAACCTTGCGGGCTTTGTTGAAAAGTACTGGCAAAAACAATGTGAGCTGTTCGCTGCCATCGATCAAGCCGACGAAATGATCGTTGATAGCGAAGGATTCAAGCGCGAATTGTTACTTTACCGATCATCGAATCGCAAGGACTTTGAGCAGCTCAAATCTGCGATAACGTTGAAACGCAGTGGCGGCCCGTTTGTTTGCGCTTGCATGGACGGTCCCGAGATTGCGTCGCAAACAGCACGCAAGCAGCACGCGCGACCGCCTAACCTATTGAACATGGTGAGCGCGGAAGGAATCGAACCTTCAACCTACTGATTTTCGATCAGCAACCCATAAATCAATGGTTTCAACGGTTTCCCAAACACTTTCGTGGGCAGGAATAGGCAGATTTAGGCGAGGATGTTCCCCAGTTTGTTCCCCAACTCCGATCTCAGGTCAGAGCAATCTCACCCTCTCAAACTCAAATCTGATGTCCCGTTCTGGGATTATTTCCGTGTGGCCGACAATGCAGAATTAACACAGCGGCAAGGCCAAGCATATAGTTCAACGAAGCGAATCGCCGCGCTTCCAAGAGGAGTCCCTGCATCTCGGTAGACGCGCGGCGGCGGACCAGGGGTCCTCTAGCGTTCGGCAACTTGCGGCTCACTGATCCGCGCGCCGGCCGGCGATGGTTGTTTTGCCGGGAGGAGTGCAAGCAGCGTGACTCCAATCAGGCCAAAGATCACAATGTCCTGGGGACTATCCTTCCTGTGCATCCCGTGCGCCACGGCCTGCGCCGATTGGATTGTCATCGTGAACCCATGGGCAAGGCTTGACCAC
>Ga0126378_10001027_pt1 | contig 20914 bp, 16 predicted proteins | sample PanSoiMetPlot_23_FD_92587 | JGI IMG/M metagenome (GOLD analysis project Ga0126378, IMG submission 92587) | Tropical forest soil microbial communities from Panama - MetaG Plot_23 | ecosystem: Environmental > Terrestrial > Soil > Tropical forest > Bulk soil | place: Panama | collected 2016-02-17
CAAGCCGCACTGCGGCACCTCTATCGCCTTCCACGCCGTTTCCACGGGGTGTTCGTCATCGCCCCGCAAAGCCTTGTCGCGCGGCGTCATGGTCGAAAGATCCCGTCCCCTTTCGCGCCGATCAGTACCGTGCACGCCCCGCACTGTCCCTCCCCGCATCCATACTTGCTGCCAGTGAGATTCAGGCGATCGCGCAGAACATAGAGCAGCATCTCGTCATCTGCTACCTGCAGATGATGGTCGCTGCCGTTGACGTGAAGGAGAGTCTCTGCCATCGTGGCTACCTCCACGAAATATTCTCGCGCAATTAGGGAATGATTGCAGGGGAGGATGAGTCCGTACCCATATCCGTGTGTGTGGGGACGAATCCGAGTAACCTTTTACGGCGACTAAGTCACCACAATCGTGTTTATCCGTAACAACGGCTGGTTACACTCGTAACTCAGGATCGTAGTTGATTTCAGATAAGATTCACGCGGGTGTTGGCACGTCTTAGATGGTGAAGTTACGCATCGTTGTGGCAGACGACAATCCGAAAATGCTGCAGGAGCTGGTCTCGCTGCTGAAGACGGAATTCGATATTGTCGGCACGGCTGCCGACGGTGGTTCCGCGCGAGATTGCATTCAACGCTACAAACCAGATGTTGCTGTTCTGGATCTGGTCATGCCGACGCTCAATGGCATTGAGCTCACACGACAATTGAACTCCAATGGCCACAGGCCATGTGTAGTCATATGCTCGGTTGAGCGCGATCGCGAAATCATTGATGCGGCACGCAACGCCGGAGCTCTAGGCTACGTTTTCAAGACCCGAATGGCGAAGGATCTGATCCCCGCCGTGAAGTCCGTAGCGGCTGGACGGGCGTTCTTATCTCCTGCTAATTAGTTCCGCGATTCGACCGTAGTGCTCGTGCTCGCCTGAAGTCCTGTTGTGAACGCACTTGAATCACTCGCCGCGCTTCCAACCGGTCTTTAGCCTTCCTTATAGGTGACTAGCAGCGCTCCAATCAGCATGAAGCAGACCGGCCACAATCGCGCCGGGATTTTTCTGTCAGGACTCGGAAGACGTAACTCGAGCCACCTCATGGACCCCGCAAGCACGGCGAGGATCGCCAATGGCGTATGACTCAGCTCGGCCAGTAATTGATCTTTCGAATTGGCAAGGGCGTGAGTATGGGTAAGCAAGAGAGCGCCGCCAATGACGCATACGGCCGGAAATACGAGCGGCGCAAATGACGAACGTGCCTTATCGCGCTGCACTCGCCACTCGAACGCGGCAAAAGCAACAACCAGTGCTGCGGCTGCACGATGTTGTACGACTTCAATTTGATCGAAGCTCTCCCAGAAGCCATTTGGCCCCAAAGGCCAATTCTCGGGGTCGGCCCTCACGAAGATGAACAGAGCGAGAGCGAGAAAGCCTAGAGGCCAATGGCGCGCAATCGATAACCTTCCGGTTCGCGATAGAAGGGCCAGCACACCCATTGTGAGCAACATCAATCCCACCCAATTGTGGTTGTACTCTGACCAGGCCTTATCAGATGCGGTATTCGTATACGCGGCAACGTCGGCCGCCGACAGGCTGGCGGTGCCGCCAGTGGTTTCCTCTACTGTGTGGCGTGTCGCACCTGAGATGTCTTTCACGTCTGGCGTTTTCAGTCTGGGCCACGTGGGCCGCATACGCTCGTAGATGACGCTCAAGCTGACGCGGTCCGCTTTCAAGTCCACAGCCGGCGGCTGTGACGTCAAGGATGCGGCCGCCAAAAGGACCGTAATGCCTATTGCTATTTCCGCCTCTACGCAGCGCTTCAGCCGCGGTGCGAAGTTCGCTGGAGACAGCTTCCTGATCGCCTCGTGATTGAGGCCACCGAGGATCAACAGTGCCACGAAGAGACATGTTTTCGCGCAAAGCATCACCCCGTATGAGGTTCCATACACGGCAGTGGTGCTATCCACGTACCTTGAAGCCGTTGCGGCTCCGCTGATTGCGATCGCCAACACACTAATGGTGGCGATGAGAGAGAATCGTTTGGCCAACGTGTAAGCGATCTCGTCTGGAACTTCCGAGATTGAAATGCGCAGGTATGGCAGCCCGCCGATCCATGCCCCGGCAGCAGCCAGATGAAACGCCGTGAGGAATATCAATGAGAATCGGCTGTCCATGCGAGCGGCTGCATGATTCGTCATCACTGTGGATGCCAATATGACCAGCGAGAGTAATAGGACTGGCCCCATTTTGCGCGGGGAGTCAGCAGGTACCAGCGCCACGAGGAGCCCTGAACCGATAGCAATTGACGCAGCAATTACGAAGTTCGCGCCAATAACGTCTGCAATCGACAGGCCTGCACCAGAAATCAAAACACGGCAATTGACGAGCAAGCAGAGAGCCTGGGCTGCCGCGAGGCAAAAGCCCGATAAGCGTAGCAGGCGTACTGACTTCGCCCTGACGGCGGCGACTTTGAGTGACGATGTGTCTGGTGCCTGTCGAAGCGCGTACGCAATAAAAATCACGCCGCCAAGAATCAAGGATTGAAAAATAAGAATAGCGGCGCGGAAGATGACTGCCAGATAGGCATACACTCCAGCCAACCTGTCCACACTCCACATCGGGTCATTTCACCGCGAAAGGAATGTCGCCCTGGGTGATGTGACCATCAGATGCGAGGACCTGCCACTTTAGATCGTAAGAGCCTGGGATCAAATCTGAGACATCGGCAGACACGATATCCGCGGGCTGTAGTGACTTGATCTGCAACGTGTGTACCGAACCCCCGGGATAAACGAGGGCCAGGCGAGAGCGATTAGCATCCACACGAACATTGAACCGAAGTTTCACGGCGACTGATGGACCATTTATGACTGAGTTACGGACCGGAGTAGATTCAAAAAGTATTGCATGCGCAACTGCTTCACGCACACCTATGATTGCCAGGAGCGCAGTTGCTATGAAAAGCCATCGTAATGTTTTCGCCTCAATTCTCATGAGTATCCCGTACGCGATAGTCGCTTATGCCATCTTACCGAGACACTGTAACTTTTGACAGGTTTCCACTGTTTAAATTGCGGAATGGGAATTGTAGGTTACTGACCAGCAGCATCGAGTCATCGCGCAAGGAAGCTGATATTGACGGGTCGAGCGGGCGAATACTCAGGCGGCTGCCATCGCGTTCGCAACGAGACGCCGAGTGTGACGGGCTATCATTAGCTCTTCGTTGGTCGGGATGGTCCATACCGAAACTGAACTCGATTGACTGCTTACGCGCTGCACTCCAGAATTATTAGCATCGGCATCTAGTTCTATTCCCAGCCACTTAGCGTCCCGACAAACGCGTTCGCGAATCAGAGTGGCGTGTTCGCCAATTCCGGCCGTGAATACCAGAGCGTCGAGGCCACCGAGTGCTGCTGCGAGCGAGCCAAGTTCGCGCCCAATCCGGTAAACGAAAAGGTTAATCGCGCATTGTGCACCAGGATCAGAACTTTCCAACAGCTTGCGCATGTCGCTTGAAATTCCGGATACGCCGAGCAGCCCAGACTGCTCGTAAATGAGCGTACCTATTGCCCGCGAATCCATCTTCAACTCGTCCAACAGGTACGGAATGACGCCGGGATCGAGCGAACCACAGCGTGTGCCCATGGGCAGACCATCAGTGGCTGTAAAGCCCATCGTCGTTGCCACGCTTCTCCCTGCGTGCAATGCGCACATACTGGCTCCGTTGCCCAAATGCGCAACCACCACTCGGCCGTCAGCAACTTTAGGATCGATTTCAGGTAGCACACTGGCGATGTACTCGTACGACAGGCCATGGAACCCATAGCGACGCACTCCTTGATCAGTGATTGAGCGTGGCAGCGCAAAAGCCTGTGCAATTTCTGGTTGAACACGATGAAAGGCAGTATCGAAGCAGGCGACCTGTGGCAACTCCGGCTGTCGCTGGGCAAGGAGACGCATTGCCGTCAAGTTGTGTGGTTGATGCAACGGAGCAAGGGGTATGAGTTTCTCAAGCTTGGCGATTACGTGGGGCGTAACGAGCGTCGGAGAAGAAAATTCCTGGCCGCCATGAACGACGCGGTGCCCCACTGCGATTAGGCGATTATCTCGGAGCTGACGAAGAAATCTCGTCAGGTAGTTGAGAGCTTCATCATGATCGAGAGATGTGCCTTCGCCCCAGCCATGTGTTGCCACTGCCGATCCCGCGGCATCTTTTGCTGTGAAGCGAGGCGAGGCATAGAGTCCCTCAATCTGCCCGTGCAACTTGAGTTCGATTTGTTCCGAGACGGTGGAGAATATGGAGAACTTGATGCTCGACGAGCCAGAGTTCAGAACCAGGATTACGTTGTCCATAGCATCATCCGAGTATTCGATAGCACCATTGGGGATGGGCGGAAAGATCGCTGGGCTACGATGTCTGCCCGACACCATCCTGATTGCCCGTCCAAAGAACAACCACAGATCGCGGTCCTGCTCGATATTCACCTCGAGGTACAACCCGTGCTTCTCTCCAGCTCACTATGTCCTCCGGCGGTTCTAGAAATGTATCGATCCAACGTCTCCATGAATTCTCTTTCTTCCCACGGATCAGCGGCAGCTCGAACTCAAGAGCTTCGCCATAACCATTGAAGATGAAATAAACCAGCAACGATTCCTTGAGGAGCTCAGCGCTGAGGGCGATGCTATGGGAATCGTCGCTCCAGTCAGGCTGATTAAGTTTCACTCCATGCCAGCCTTTCACTGCGTCCGCAATCAGCTCAGTCAAAGACATTCGCGCACGACCAATGTCTCGCAGCAAGCGCCTCGCAGTGAGTAGCTTCACGAAGCGATGCACGTCTGCATGTTTCGAGAGAAGAGTCCAATCAAACCAGCTAATCTCGTTGTCCTGACAATAGGCGTTATTGTTGCCGCATTGCGTGCGGCGAACTTCATCTCCCATCACGAACATCGGCAGACCAAGAGAAAGCAATGTGACGGTTAGAAAGTTTTTTACTTGCCGGTTTCGGAGCATCTCGATTTCAGGAATTTCGGTTGGGCCCTCCACGCCACAGTTCCAGCTTCGATCGTCGTTACTGCCATCGCGATTGTTTTCGCCATTGGATTCGTTGCGTTTCTGGTTGTAGGAAACCAGGTCGTTGAGCGTAAACCCGTCATGGCAGGTCACGAAGTTCACGCTTTGTTCCGCCTCGCGTTCTTTGTGGCGGTAGATTTCGTGACTGCCAAGCAATCGGTCGGCGAAAGCGCGCACAGAGCCGCGATCTCCGCGGAAGAAGCTGCGTACGTCATCCCGAAAACGTCCGTTCCACTCCCTCCAGCTATCGCCGATAAAACTGCCGACCTGGTAAAGTCCTGCAGCGTCCCAGGCTTCAGCAATAATTTTCGTTCCGGCAAGAGCTGGATCAGACTCGATATCCCAAAGAACAGGAGGATTGGACAGGACTTGCCCGCCAAGATCACGCGCGAGAATCGATGCAAGATCGAATCGGAAACCGTCCACGTGCATTTCTTCAACCCAGTAGCGCAAACTGTCTACGATCATTCGGCGAACGATGGGATGATTTGCATTGAGCGTATTGCCGGTACCGCTGTAGTTCGCATATTTCGAACGATCCTCTTCGAGAATGTAATAGGCGCTGTTATCGATTCCGCGGAAGCAAAGTGTTGGGCCGGTATCGTCACTCTCGGCCGTGTGATTGAATACGACGTCAAGAATGACCTCGATTCCCGCACGGTGCAGCGCCTTGACCATGTCACGAAACTCATTCACGGCGCCCACGGGATCCTGGCCAGAGCTATAGTCCTGGTGGGGCGCGAAGAATGATAGTGGTGCGTAGCCCCAGTAGTTGACGCGACCCGGTGGGCAATCCTGCGGATCGAATTGGAAAATGGGAAGAAGTTCGACAGCGGAAATTCCCAAATCCTGAAGATAGGGGATCTTCTCGATCAATCCACGAAAAGTACCGCGCGTTTCCTCTGAGACACCGGAGCTTGGATGACGGGTGAAGCCCTTTACATGCATTTCGTAAATGATTGATTGATTGCATGGCTTGCTCAGCGGGGTGTCACCCTCCCAGTCGTACGTGCTTGAATCTACAACTACGCTCTTCATTGCCGTCGCAGTGTTGTCGCCTCTGTGTCGGGCTGCCTCGCGAGAGTACCCTTTCGGGACTGCGACACCCCGACTATATGGGTCGAGCAAGGCTTTGGCGCCGTCAAATCGCATCGCATTGCCTGGATCAAACTGTCCATGAATTCGATAACCGTAGAGCTGCCCCGCCTGTGTTCCCGGAACGAAGACGTGCCAATAGTGATAAGTGCGGTTGATTATCGGATCGAGAGTGATTACACGGGCAGGATGGTCGTCGTCTTCGCGGTCAAAGAGCAGCAACTCAATCTTTGAAGCACTGCGGGAGAAGATACTGAAGTTAACGCCCAGAGGACTGACTGTAGCGCCTAGAGGATAGCTTCGGCCTGGCGCGGTAGCGGCGTATTTCTTGACCGCAGCAGCAGCAGTACGCTCCAAAGAAACGAGTTCGTTTTGGGCAAGGGTACGCATTAGCCTTAACTGCCATTCAACGATGGATATCTTGGCGGGCGTTGACGGTCGACGGTCAACTCACTGTACCGGACATGGTTTCGCCCTCCATATCTCGGCTGCGTACTCTGCTATCGTCCGGTCGCTTGAAAACCTTCCCGAATTGGCAATGTTTAGGATGGCCTTGCGCACCCAGTCTTGAGGTTGAGCATACAGCTGCACCAACCGTTGGTCCGCCTCAACATAAGACTCGAAGTCCGCCAGGTGCATATAGAAGTCTCCGTGTGTGAGGAGCACGTCGCGCAGCGGCGCGAAGATTCCGGGCTCGTTGCGGCTGAAATAATCGGAGAAGATCAAGTCCAATACTGCGCGCAGTTCGGGGTCACTCTCGTAGTGCCAGTACGGGTTGTACCATCCGCGAGTATTCGTAACCTGATCTGCCGTCAGGCCGAACAAAAAGAAGTTTTCCTCACCTGCTGCTTCTGCCATTTCGATCGTGGCGCCGTCTCGAGTGCCAATCGTCAGCGCGCCGTTCATCATGAACTTCATGTTGCTGGTGCCGCTGGCTTCGTAGCCTGCCGTGGAGATCTGGTTTGACACATCGCTGGCGGGAATTAGTCGCTCGGCGAGCGAAACGCAATACTCGGGCAAAAACAGAACTTTGAGACGGCCGCGGACGCATGGATCACCATCAATCGTGCCCGCGAGGTTATTGATGAATTTAATGATCAGTTTGGCCAATTGATATGCGGGCGCGGCCTTGCCTGCAAAAAAGAACGTGCGTGGGGTCATCTCGATGTCAGGGTTCTTGCGCAGGCGGTTATAAAGCGCGACTACGCGCAACGCATTGAGCAATTGCCGCTTGTATTCATGAATGCGTTTGACCTGCGAATCAAAGATGCTGTCAGGATTGACGATTTGACTGGATGTAGTCTTAAGCCAATCGACGAACTCAATTTTGGCCTCACGCTTCGCCTTGCGGACAGCATCCCGAAATGGTTTGTCCTCGGCGAGCGATGCCAACTTGTTGAGTTGATCAAGATCACTGATCCAGGCCTCACCGATCGCGTGACTGATAGTGCGCGCGAGCGCTGGATTCGCGAGCAGCAACCAACGCCTCGGCGTCACACCGTTCGTCTTGTTATTGAAACGCTCGGGAAACAGTTCTGCGAAATCCTTGACGGTTGTGGTTCGCAACAACTGGGAGTGAATGGCTGCCACTCCGTTGGTGCTGTGCGAGCCAACAATCGCCAGATTGGCCATGCGGATCTTGCGCTGGCCCTCTTCCACGAGACTGACTCTCTGAATCCGTCCTTCGTCGCCCGGAAAACGGTTTCGTACGTTGATGAGTAAGCGCCTATTGATCTCAAGAATGATTTCCAGCTGACGCGGAAGCATCGTCTCGAACCAGGCAAGGGGCCACTTTTCCAAAGCTTCTGGCAGCAGTGTGTGGTTTGTGTATGCGAGGGCTCTCTGTGTCAGCTCCCATGCTTGTTCCCATCCCAACTGCGCTTCATCGAGCAGGATCCGCATGAGTTCGGGCACTGCCATAGAGGGATGCGTGTCATTGAGCTGGATGGCCAGTTTGTCTGGAAGGGTATTCCAGTCGGAATTGGTCTTTCTAAAGCGACGGACGAGATCTGCCAGGGAACAGGCGACAAGAAAATACTCCTGTAGGAAGCGCAGTCCTTGTCCCTTGCTTGTAGAGTCATCTGGATAGAGAACGCGCGTCAGAGATTCAGCACCCAACGTCTCTGCGAGTGCCTCGGCAAAAGCTCCGCTGCTGAACTCCTGAAAGTCGAAGTAGTTTGACGCGGCTGCCGTCCAGAGACGGAGCGTGTTGATTGTCTTGCCGCCATAACCTACAACGGGCCGATCGTAAGGGATGCCAAGCATTTTGGACGGATGGCCGGCGATCACGCGGAAGGTTCCTCCCTCTAATACGAAGGAGCAGTTCAACTTCACTTCCACCGCTTCGTCCGGACGCGCTAACTCCCAGGGATCCGAGCGGCGCAACCAGTTGTCGCCCTGTTCGCGCTGCCAGCCGTCCTGGATAGTCTGCTTAAATATTCCGTACTCGTAGCGCAGGCCATATCCCATTGCGGGAAGCTGCAGGGTGGCCATGGAGTCGAGGAAGCACGCCGCCAGCCGGCCGAGTCCTCCGTTTCCAAGGCCCGCATCGGGTTCTTGTTCCAGGGCAGCCCGAAAATCGACATTCTTGTGTTTCTCCAGCAGCGTCAGGAATGGGCTGAATAACAGGTTTGTAAAATTGTTGGCGAGGGAGCGGCCTAGCAGGAACTCCATCGAGAGGTAGTAGACCCGCTTCGGGTTCTCGCGCTCGTATGTTTTATCTGTAAGAAGCCATCGCTGAGAAAGAACGTCCCGCACAGAGTATGCAATGGCTTCGTATTCCTCTCGTGCGCTGATGGCCGCGGCATCTTTAATGTTGTCAAACAAAAGATGTCGTTCGTAGAGTCCGTCGGTTCCCGTGAACTCGATGGGTCCGCAACCGTATTGTTTCAGGAGCTTCGATGCGCTTGCCTGGAGAGCCTTGTCCTCAATCGCCAGGATGGGCTTCGTACTCATGTCTCACCTTCCGCTTCAAGCCTTGAACTTTGGGACCTCGTAAGGCCACCTCCACCCGGCGACGTCGGGTTTATCGATGCCATGTTCGAAAGCGTAGTTCTGACATGAAATCTGCCAATTTCGGAATCTATCCATGGCATGTCCACCGATCTTTTGCAGTTTTGGAACACGCTTAATCACGTCCATGGCAAGACTAAAGCGGTCGATTTCGTTCTCGATGGCCAATTCCAGTGGCGTATTGATGTTTCCGCGTTCTTTGTAACCCCGAACATGCAGGTTTTTGTGGTTTGTGCGACGGTAAGCCAAACGGTGGATTAGCCAGGGATAGCCATGGAAATTAAAGATGATGGGTTTATCCACCGTGAACAACAAATCAAACTCTGAATCTGTCAAACCATGTGGGTGTTCCGTGCTCGATTGGATTTTAAAAAGATCGATCACATTTACGTAACGGATCTTGAGGTCGGGGAACTCCTCTCGCAGTAGCGCGATGGCCGCCAATGTTTCCTGAGTGGGAATATCGCCGGCAGAGGCCATCACCACGTCGGGCTCGGATCCTTGGTCATTGGAAGCTGCCTCCCAGATACCAATGCCTTTGGTGCAGTGAGCGATCGCAGCGTCCATGTTCAGATACTGCAGGTGCGACTGCTTATCGCAGACGATTACATTCACATAGTTCTCGCTCTTCAGACAGTGATTGGCGACTGACAAGAGAGAGTTAACATCGGGAGGCAGATAGATTCGCGTGACCTCAGAACTCTTGTTAACAACCACGTCCAGGAAACCAGGATCCTGATGGGTAAACCCATTATGGTCCTGTCGCCAAACTGTAGAAGTGACGAGTATGTTCAACGACGCGATGTTCGCCCGCCACGAAAGGTGGTTGCAGATCGCGAGCCACTTGGCGTGTTGGTTAAACATCGAGTCGATCACATGGATAAACGCTTCGTAGGACGAGATGAACCCGTGGCGGCCCGTGAGAAGATATCCTTCTAGCATGCCTTCGACGGTGTGTTCACTGAGCATTTCGATGACTCGACCGTCAGGAGCGAGCTCTCCGCCGTCCGCGTCTTCCGGAAAGTAGTCGGCGATCCAGAATTTCTTGCTGACTGAGTAGATGTCGTTCAGCTTGTTTGATGTGTTTTCGTCTGGCCCGAAAACGCGGAAGCTTTTCATGTTCAGCTTCATCGTGTCCCGGAGGAATGCGCCCAGAGGACGAGTGTTTTCTGCCTCAATATTGCCGGGCTTATCAACCTTCAGCGCATACTCCCGAAAGTCTGGGAGGTGCAGAGGCTTCTTCAGTTGTCCTCCGTTTGCGTGAGGGTTCGCACCCATACGCCGAGTCCCAGTTGGGGCAAGCTCTTTCAGCTCTGGAATCAGCCTTCCATCTTGGTCGAAGAGTTCTTCCGGCTTGTAGGAGCGCATCCAGGTTTCCAGTTGGCGAAGTCGTTGCGGGTTACTTTTTACGTCGGCCATCGGAACCTGATGGGCCCGCCAGAAACCCTCCAATCTGTGCCCACCGACTTCTTCTGGAGCAGTCCATCCCTTTGGCGTCCGTAAAACAATCATCGGCCAGCGGACACGCTCCGCAACTTTAGACATCCGTGCTTTCTGCTGGTATTTCCTGATTTCGGAAATACAGTGCTCAGTAGTTGCCGCCATTGCTTGATGCATGCTGTCGTGGTCAGATCCCTCCACAAAATAAGGGGTCCAGCCATAGCCGCGGATCAGTTCCTCGAGTTCCTCATGACTGATCCGCGCCAGCAGCGCTGGGTTATTGATTTTGTAGCCATTCAAATGCAGGATTGGCAGAACCGCGCCGTCACGCGTGGAGTTCAGAAACTTGTTGATGTGCCAGGATGTAGCGAGAGGCCCCGTCTCGGACTCGCCATCCCCTACAACAGCAGTGACGATCAGGTCAGGATTGTCGAAGGCGGCGCCACACGCGTGCGAGAGCACGTAGCCGAGCTCCCCACCTTCATGAATTGAGCCAGGCGTCTCCGGTGTGCAATGACTACCAATTCCGCCTGGGAATGAGAATTGCTTAAAGAACGCGTGCAAGCCCTGCTCATCTTCGCTTTTGTTGGGATAAATCTCAGAATAGGCACCCTCTAAGTACACGGGCGCGAGGACTCCCGGCGCACCATGTCCAGGGCCGGTTAGAAAAATCATGTTCAAGTCATGTTTCTTGATTAGCCGATTGAGATGCAGGTAGATGAATGCCAGACCGGGACTCGCTCCCCAATGCCCCAGAAGCCGATTCTTGATGTGCTCCGCCTTGAGTGGCTCCTTAAGCAGGGGATTGTCTTGCAGATAAATCATGCCAAGCATCAAGTAGTTACAGGCGCGCCAGTACGCGTGTGTTTTTCGCAATTCTTCAGGGCTGAGCGGTCTTCCTGAAACCGTCGATCTTGCTGGGCCATAGGCGCTTATGGAACTCATTACGGGGGTGGCTTCTGCGGTTGCCATTTGTGCTCCTTCGTCAGGCTCGCCCAACAAGGAAACGTAAGCCGGACTATCAACGCAGCCATCTGTCAAATCGGACAGCCGATATTCGCAAGAGGGATCATCGGGTATGTTGCGCTGTGGGCATCTTGGTGTCCTTGAGGCGAGCTTCGATCAGGGACTTCGATTCCCAACGCCATTATCCTGCGGCTCAGATGAAAAGTCCTGTGAGTTTCAAGGGACGGACGGGCATTCGTGAATGCCTGATTAAGAGTGCATCGGGAATACTGTCACTTGTCGCAGTGCCATCTTGTAGCGAGTGACACTTAAGATTCAGTTGAGCTCAAAGTTCTCCTGTGCTGAAGTGTGCAAAGTCGGAACTTGCAGTCAACGGTGGGCCACAGGCAAACGCGATTCTTCTCATTCTCGACCAGCTACAGCCGTCCTTACTGCGGGGCTTAACAAAATCGGAGGTCGAGCTTGTTGTCGCTCACGCGGCACAACGCAAGTGCCGGAGAGGGGCGATTTTGACGGAGGAAGGCCAACCGGCAGATCAATTTTTCATGATCCTGCGCGGTCGTACTCGGTACTTCACGTTGACGCGAGATGGACGAAGGGTTCTTCTGCTTTGGAAATTGCCAGGTGAAACCTTTGGCGGCATGACCCTGTTGCATGTCTCTTCCGAGTATTTGGTCAGCACAGTGGCGGTCAGAGACTGCGAACTCCTGGTTTGGAATCGCACGGACATTCGAGGCCTTGTCACGCGTAGCCCTCGATTGTTAGAAAACTCGTTGCTGTTAGCCTCAGACTATTTGAGGTGGTACATAAGAACTCAACTAGTCTTGATCTCTCACTCGGCTTCACAAAGACTGGCACTGGAGCTTTTCCACTTGGCGAACGACACCGGCGCTTCGGCGCAAGATGGTGTAGAGCTCGATGTTACCAATGAGGAATTGGCCGACGCGGCCAACATCACCCGATTCAGCACAAGCCGGCTCTTAAGTGAGTGGGAACGCAAAGGCGTCCTTACGAAGAGTCGCAACAAGATTATTGTCCACTCATCAGAACGCCTGTTTGCGTATACGCTTCCACGGCGAGGCACTGCCGCTTAGTTACTCAGGCAGGTTTCTTCCGTTTCCGATCTTCACTCAAATAGTGCTCCCGCGCAACGACGGCGTATGTCCATCGACGTAATGTCGTAGAAGCAGTTTCTTGCGACTCTGCTCCCTACTCAGCCATTGCATATTGTTGCGTTTGGTAGTTGCCGGCTGGACCTCGCTTCTTGATCTGCGTCAAGGGATCGCGTCGCTGATTCCTTTTCGGTACAAAGCAAAGACTACGTGACCGCACAATCGAAACGAATCCTGGTTGTTGACGATTTTCCGGAATGGCGAAGTTTCATGGGGACACTCCTTGGTGTGACTCCGGAGTGGAAGATCATCGGTGAGGCCTCGGACGGAGCCGAAGGCGTCCGTAAGGCCAAGGAACTCCAACCCGACCTCGTGCTGCTCGACGTAGACTTACCCACGCTGAACGGCTTCGAGGTTGCCCGTCAGCTTCAAATGGCGGTTCCTAACGCCAGGATTGTGTTTGTGGCTGTCGAAAACTCTCGCGAGATGGTAATTGCTGCTTTTGGAGCAGGGGCTCTGGGGTACGTGCTCAAGTCGCAGGTAGTGAGCGAGCTGTTGCTCGCGATAAAGTCTGCCCTCAATGACGAGCGATTTGTGAGTAAAGGTATTGCCTTGTCGGATTAAGGCATCTGTTGCAAATGAACGTCATCGTTGAGCCTGTGGATTTCTCTCGAAACCAACGACTACAAATCATTTAGCGCGTCCACCGCGGAGATTCAAAACTTAACAGGGAATTAACCTGGGAATCTCAACCCCGTCGCATGAGAGATGTAAGGTCTTGGTTAGCCGAACCTTGCATAAGTCTCGGATTCTTTCAGTTATTGAAAATACTGTGGGTGTTAGTGTTTCCCCTGAGTCCGGTTAGTTGATCCTTGCATCCGCATGCATTCAACCTCGCTTCGGGTCAAAATGTGTTGCCCCGCGGCCTCGGATTTTTCTTAAATTGTGTAAAGTCACATTCGTTTATCGGGATTGCAGGCGCCAAACTCCGCCAAACTCAAGGTTGCCCTTGTAATTCCCGATATGACATCGGTGATTCTACCGATTGCACGATTTAAGTGCACGGGGTTAAGATACGCGCAAATTCTTAGGCGATTCCCCGAAGTGCTAAGGAAATTCCCTGAGGGTTGCATGTCCCTTTAAGGGAATTGGTTCCACATTGGGAAATACGCGAGAATTTCTCTAATGAAGCATCCAGGCAAATCGACGAGTGAGCACCACAGGGAACTCCGTTCGCAGCTTCATGGTTTGTGGCAGATTCACGGCCAGCAGGTCGCCGCGCTGCGTGGTCCTGCACAGGAGCCGAAGTGTGCAACTCCATCACACCGACAAAAACAGCAGCCTCACCAAGAAGAAGCACTCGCGTTTAGCCGGAAATTGATTGAAGCGCAGGAGCAAGAACGTGGCCGAATAGCCAGGGACTTGCATGACGACATTAATCAACGTCTGGCAATGTTGGCGATTGAGGTGGAACTTCTGGAAGGCGATCTTCCCGACTCAGGTGCTGAGACAAGCCGTCGTTTGGCCGAAATGCGAGAGCGAATTATTGAAGTGTCGAAACGGGTGCAGTCGATATCTTATGAACTCCATTCACCACAACTGGAGTATGTAGGTATCGTGACATCTATGCAAAACTTCTGCAGGGAATTTGCCGCGAGGCAGCGGCTAAAGATTGAATTTACGCATGATAAAGTTCCAGGCGGCATCTCGTACGACGTTTCGCTGTGCCTTTTTCGAATCATGCAGGAAGCGCTCAGCAATGCGGCCAAGCACAGCAAGGCGAGAGACTTCGAGGTAAAACTAGCTTGTTCGGCGAACGAGCTTCATCTTATGATCTCCGATCACGGAACTGGTTTTAGCGCCAAGACGGCGATGAACAAGGGAGGCCTTGGTCTAATCAGTATGCGAGAGCGTGCCAAAATGGCAAATGGGACAATTGTTATTCGGTCGAACCGCCGGGATGGCACCACCATCGATGTTCGCGTACCTATTGGGCTACAGCAGGCTTTTCAACAGGCTGCCGGGTAAGAGCAGCTCAGCGAATCGTTCGGAGACACTTCCTTCAAAACCAGAGGTGATCGACGTCACCATCGCGAGTGATATCGGCTAAAGCTTCAGAACTGAATTCTTGTAAGTCTTAAATGAGGCACAGTGCAGGTGTCGTTTGAAATGCGGCCCCAACTCTCATCGTCGGACAACGTTAAGAGCTTGCAGCGGCGACCTGAAGCATTTATGGCTTGCAAAGAGTGTGGATCAGCTACACAGACGAAACTGAACGCAGAGATGAACCTTCATTTTCCGGGAATTGAAGGTTTAGATAAGCCCACTGTCTGGGTATTCCCAGAGGTTGTCGTGTGCTTAAATTGCGGTTTCGCCGAGTTCGCTATTCAAAAGCCTGAGCTACGCAGAATTGATGAAGGCTCGGCCGCTTAACATTTGAAGCTGTTCAGGCCGATTCACACCATGTGAACAGCTGAGTGTTCCGCACAGATCCTCTCGACAATTCGGCTATGACCGTTGCGCGGGAAACCGCTCAACACATATCCGCACAGAACATTGAGGTCATGACTTTTCGCAATGTCGTCGAAATGACGTTCCACTCGGAGCGCCGCCTCGGCCTTGCCGTCTGCAAGCAGTGTCGGTGACAACTCCCCGCAAATTGCGATTCGTCGATGTTGCACCTGGGCAGCTTTGGCTGCCTGTGCAATCAGTTCGGTCGCTACTTTTGCGACGCGAACTCTGTCGGGCATCTCGTCCACCATAAATGTCGACAACGTTCGGACAGGATCGGCTTGAATAAAGATCCCGCGTTTGATCGCGCCCGCAATGTCTACAGCATCTTCTTCTAAACGGCGGCGGATGCCCGCGCGGTGTGATTTCGTAGCAACGACGATAACCGGATTTCCGCTCTTCAGAGCAGATTTCGCAAACCCCGCAAAACCAACGATAAACGACGCATCGTCGGGATAGAAGGCGACCTCATGGCGATGGCTGGCCTCATTGCCTGCTGTTGCTTCTGCGGTGGTTGAGTTCCTCGAGCGAGGAGGATCCTTCTGCTGCGCATCGATACTATCGCTGAAAACATCGGCTCCCAAACTGGTACTCGCGAATCTTTTACCTTGAAGAACCGCTCTGATCGCCGGCAATAATCCGCTTGCAGCATCCGATTTGACCACATAGCCATGCCCACCAGCGCTTAGCGCGGCTTTTGCCATGTCGAGCGAGCGATGTTCACTTATGAAGAGGATTTTCGATTTCGGGGAAAGATGTTGAATTCGGCGAGCCGACTCAATTCCATTCAGTGCTGGCAGTCCAATGTCTAGCAAGATTAAATCCGGTTGTAGTTCCTCCGCCTTCTGAACGGCCATCAGTCCGTCCGCTGCTTCACCAATGATTTCTAATTCGGGGTGGCTCTGAAGCGTGGTGGAGACGAAGCGACGCCAAGGCTCGAAGTCGTCCACTACGAGAGTGCGAATCCGTGATGTTTCCAACGCACCTCCTCCCTAGTTCACAACCCACCTTCGTGGCTACTAGTTGCGATAGTTTGAAACAGCGGGGAATTAATCGACGCGTCGCGCTCCAGTTATTGCAGGATTTTTTTCGACAGAATTTCTCCACCTGCTCGGCCAGAAACAGGCACTACTTGAGAACCCGCAGGTATCAGGGAGAAGGGGAGTACCTGCTGTTTCGGCAAACCATCATGGACCCGTTGATCATTCTCGTCAATTGCAAAAATTAGTTGGAGCGGTCGACTTCGGTGAAGTTTTGTGCAGCTGGCAGCTTGTTCCACAAATGTGGGAGATCGGCTGCAGAAAAATGAGATCTCATGCCGCGATATGCACGAGTTCTCTCCGCGAAAACAGAGTCGCCTGTCAATTCAGCTTCGCAGCCACAACAGGAGAGTCGTACAGATCACGCCTGCGATCAAGGCAACGACGCACAGCTTAGCCCAACTGAATTGCCCATCATCGAGAATTACGAATTCACTTTGCGGAAGACAGACGGGCCCGCCCGGCTTCGGCAGGTACTCGCGGTAATCGCTTGCAGAATCCAGATAGCGCACTGCGTTCCACACAGCGGCACTCGTTTGCCAATCTGCCAAGTCGGCTCGCGCATGTTGAGTTCGGTCGGCCATGACTTTTCAAGACAGTTTTGTGCCGCTATTGTCTTTTTTAATCAAACGATTCAAGTCGCACACTGGCAATTTTGACAGCCGCGACTTGATCGTGCCTCATCACCGCGACAAGAGCCGTTGAAATCCAGTGGAAGTTTCGCAAATGGTGCTGACTGCCATCAACCATCTTGGAATTTCTGCACCTGCAAAAGCTTCTCGGCCGCGCCGGATTAAATGAAGAAAAGCTACAGGGAGCCCGATTCTCTAAGCACACAGATCGCCTTCGCCAGGAACGGAGAGAGGGGGAGAAAGAAATATGCGGCCTGAGCACGCTGCCTTCACAGCCGGAAGCAGATCGCGATTCATGCGCGACTTGATCACGTACGCCGACGCGCCAGTCTCCAGTGCGGCCTGTACATAGTCGCGACTTTGATGAATCGTCAAGAACAGAATCTTGGCAGTGCAACCGATTTCTCGCAGCTTGCGCGCGACCTCGATCCCATTTGGCTCTCCCATGGAAATGTCGAGAACGATGATGTCTGGGTGAAGAATAGGTACTTCCTTGAGAACTGTAGCCCCGTCGTTTACCGAAGCAGCGATCGTGAATTCTTCGCTCAGTACTCGCCGCGCTAAATGCAGCATGGCGGAATTGTCATCCGCTAGCAGAATGCAAGGGCGATTCATATGCGTCCCCCGTGCTCAGCGGCTTTTAGGTGAAACATATTCGAATGCAATCAATAACGATACTGGCAAGATACGAAGCCCGCATCGATTGTGTCTGCGGCTGCGGAGCTATCGGTTGAATTTCCTGTCACTACTTCCAGTTGTGGCGAGTTACATATTGACAAAGACTGCGGTCGACACTCGATTTGTCAGGTGGAATTATGTCTTCGCCGATCACGTCTCATTCGTCAGCTCTATCGCGCGTGCCACTTCGGCGACCATCTGTTGCGGGTACAGTAAGTATTACTGTCGGTCTGCTTTTCTTTTTCGAAATTGGAGCAGCAGCGCAAGAACCCTGGATGGGGGCTCACAGGGTGCATGGTGCACCCGACATAACTCAAGCTACAGAACAGAGCAGGCTATCTCCGTCTCCGTCAACGCTTCCGATCGAGATTGACGTTCCCTCAGAGGAGAAAGCTGCGCATGCTGCGTCGGTAACGGTGTCGCAGTTGTCCGTGCCAGGCAAAGCTCAGAAGGCTCTTCGGAAAGCATGGGAAGCCGTGCACAAGGGTCGGACAGATGTTGCCCGATCTGAAGTTGCAGAGGCGCTCGAGATTTGGCCTCGCTATTCTGACGCCGTGGCTTTGTCAGCCATTCTCTATCTCGTCGATCAGAAGCCGGATGCTGCATCCACGGCGGCAGAAGAGGCGGTTAGCCTCGATGGCACAAATGGCATGGCGTATATCATTTTGGCCGCCGCTCGCAACTCTAAAGGACAATACGACGAAGCCCTCCGCGCGCTTGAAAGCGGTCTGCGATTTCGACCTGACGCATGGCAGGCATACTTCGAACGTGCTCGTGCTGAAGTAGGAAGGAGAGACTTTACCTCGGCGTTAGCAGACGCTAATCGAGCCGGCGAGCTCGCCTCGAGTAAGACCTCTGCGATTCACTTCCTGAAGGCTGCGGCTCTTCTCAACCTCAATAGGACATCGGATGCAGTTGTAGAGCTCCAAGCCTATTTGCGTATGAATCCGGTTGGACCGGCGGCGGATAAGGCTCGCCTGATCATCGAGCACTCACGTTCGACACCTTGAAAGAAGCCAATTAGGTTGTCGCGACGACAAACCAAATTCGTCTCTTAACCGATAACCGAGTTCTTGGCGCCACAACAGGACTTGTTCACAATCCTGTAATGATTAACAGCCTGAGATTGTTGACAGCATCCAGGCAGCATGTGCTGTGAGATCTTTTAAGGCGTTGAGCTGGCCGAAATTTTAAATTTCAGTGAGGCACCAGTGATTACCGTCCAAATGATGCGAGCCTCCGAACGGGCAGCGCGGCAGTCCTGCACGGTTTGGCAATGCCCGCTGTGCAATTCATTCATCTCGATCCACTCGGACATTTGTTTCAGCACCGCGGCGTGTCCGGTATGCCGATCGATAAATCTCATTTATTGGGCTAGTTCTGAGAATCTGCCCGAAGAAGTTTTCGATGGCGACTGATTCGTTCCCAAGATGGGCTTAGGACCTGGGCGTTTTCTCAACCAAGCTTGTCTACCACTAGGATTCGCTGTAAGGACTGACAGTTTCGAGATCGCAAGATCACTGTCTTAAATGGAGGCGTGCTCCATTGCTCACAGGCCCTTGTCCACGGTCACTCCCTCAGAAGCAGCACCCATGAATTTCAAATCTAATGCGCACGGCTCGCGCCACATATAGGACTTCGTCATGAATCCCGTACAGAAAATTCCGCTTAACTACACCGAAACAACTGAACAGAAGCGCCTGAACCAGGCCCGCGAGACCGGGGTTCCCTGGAAGAAATGGGGACCATATTTGAGCGAACGGCAGTGGGGCACGGTGCGTGAGGACTACAGTCGTGACGGAAACGCGTGGGATTACTTCAGCCACGATCAGTCCCGCTCGCGCGCTTATCGATGGGGAGAAGATGGTCTGGCCGGCATCTCCGACGATAAGCAGCAGCTGTGCTTTGCCGTTGCTCTCTGGAACGGACGCGATCCGATTCTCAAAGAGCGTCTTTTTGGTCTGACCAACAGTGAAGGGAATCACGGCGAGGATGTGAAGGAATACTACTTCTACCTCGACAGCACGCCAACGCATTCGTACATGAAGTACCTGTACAAGTATCCCCAGCGTGAGTTTCCCTATCGCGATTTAGTGGAGACCAACCGACGCCGATCGCGCGAAGAATTGGAATACGAGCTACTCGACACTGGAATTTTCGATGACGATCGCTACTTCGACGTTTTCGTCGAGTACGCCAAAGAGAGTCCCGAGGATCTGGCGATCCGGATCTCAGTGCACAACCGCGGGCCGGAAGACGCTGACATCTATGTGCTTCCCACACTTTGGTTTCGCAACACCTGGTCATGGGAGGGCACGAGCAAACCTGCGCTTCGTCAATTGAATGGCGGAGAGAAGATTTTTGCTTCGCATCCCGACCTTGGGGATCGAACTCTGTACTGCGAAGGCAATCCCGAACTGTTGTTCACGGAGAATGAATCCAATGCCGAACGGTTGTGGGGAGAGTCAAATCCGTCGCGATATGTTAAAGACGCTTTCCATGAATATCTAGTCTCGGGCAAGACGGAAGCAGTGAATCCGTCCAAAATAGGTACGAAGGCGGCGGCGCTGTACCTTCTTCGCGTACCCAAGGGCGGAAGTGAGGTCATCCGCTTGAGGATGACTTCCAAGATAGGACTAGACGCCTTCGGCAAGTTTGATCAGGTCTTCGACGCTCGAATTGCAGATGCGAACGAATTTTACGATCGAATCACCCCACGTTCCTTGACCGAAGACGAACGGCGTGTGCACCGCCAGGCGCTAGCGGGGATGTTGTGGAGCAAGCAGTATTACTACTTCGATCTCGACAGGTGGTTATACGAACACAAAGCCCATCCTCTAATGGGCGAAAACCATCGCGGTATTCGCAACCGCGAGTGGTTCCACATGCTCAACAGCGACATTATCTCGATGCCCGACAAGTGGGAATATCCCTGGTATGCGGCATGGGATCTCGCTTTTCACACGCTTGCACTCTCACTGGTAGATTTCGACTTCGCCAAAGATCAGCTGCTCTTGATGCTACGAACGTTGTACTCCCACCCCAATGGACAGCTTCCGGCCTACGAGTGGAACTTTAGCGACGTGAATCCGCCGGTACATGCCTGGGCGACGCTGTTTCTTTTCAACATCGAAAGGAATTTGGGCCGGGCGGACGTGCGTTTCCTCGAGCGCTCCTTTCAGGGGCTTATGTTGAATTTCAATTGGTGGATCAACCGAAAAGATCCCGCAGGGAAGAACGTCTTTGCCGGTGGATTTTTGGGGTTGGACAATATCGGTGTCTTCGACCGCAGCGCTAAGCTCCCCACCGGCGGCTATCTCGATCAGGCGGATGGAACGGCATGGATGGCGTTTTACTGCCAGAACATGCTC
>Ga0126378_10001029_pt1 | contig 20890 bp, 15 predicted proteins | sample PanSoiMetPlot_23_FD_92587 | JGI IMG/M metagenome (GOLD analysis project Ga0126378, IMG submission 92587) | Tropical forest soil microbial communities from Panama - MetaG Plot_23 | ecosystem: Environmental > Terrestrial > Soil > Tropical forest > Bulk soil | place: Panama | collected 2016-02-17
AACACGAGCCCAAGGACGACCACGCGCTTCGGGAATTTCGGGGTTAAGTAGAACTCGCGGATCGCTAGCAGGTACACGATGACCGCCGCTACGAGTGGAACGAGAAACGACGGCGCCCCCCGGCTGCTGAAGTTGCGTGAGCCGATCGTAAGCGCTACCAGAAGGATGACCCCGAGAATGTAGATCCTGGTCGAAGCGGTGAGTTTCACAACTCTCCAGTTCGATGTCGCAGTGGCGCGACTGCATCTTCCCACTCGACGAACCAAGCTGCGGTACGCGGAGCCTTTTCCGGAGCGAGCTGTAACTCCCGGCCCAACTGAATCAGGTCCTCGGCGACGTCGACATCGTAGAAGGGTTCCGTGAAGCCTGTTGAAAGTTCAAGGATGTTTGTCCGTGCCAGCAATCGCTCGAGCGCAGTCTTTGTGCCCATGCCATCGCCTTCGAAAAGCGAGGGCTGAGCGGCCTTCGCACCGACCAGATAGTACCCTCCATCATGTGTTGGCCCGACCACCACATCATGGGTCTCTAGGATCTCGAACGCGTTTATCAGGACGGACAACCCGAGGTGTGGGCTGTCGCTGTTGAAGGCGATAACGTGCTGTGGCTTGGCGGCGGTAAAGTGTCGAAAAACAGAGGTGAGTCCTGCGGCAAGGCCTTCACCCTTTTGGGCCACGACTCGCACTGTTTTCCCCAAAAAATGCGAGAGCTCGATCTGGTCGGGCTCAGGGCACATCACTGCGACCTCCGCGTTGGTCAGTGATTTCGCTAACGAAACCGTGTCTTCCAACAGGCAACGGTACAGCGCCGTCACAGCGAGAAGGGGGAGGCTTTGCGCGAGCCGAGTCTTGACCATTCCCGGCTTTGGCGCTTTCGCCATGATGACCAGCGTGCGGTTTTGAAGAGAAAAAGGCACGGTGGTATGGAGGGAGTTCATGAGAGATCGATCTACCGGGATTACGCTGGACGCGGGGTGTTCGCCTTTCGACGTCGAAAATAATAGCGCACGATCCGGCTCAGGATGAACCAGGCTGCTCCGATTGTGCCTTTCACCGTGCCGCTGATTTTCGACTGACCGATACGCGGGTAGTAGCTCACAGGGACTTCCACAATATGAAATCCCGAAAGAGCGCCCTTCAGGATCATTTCGACCGCCCAGCCGTAGGTGGCTTCTTCGAGACCGAGAGCACGAAGCACATCGGCACGCCCGGCACGAAACGGACCGAGGTCGCTGATCTTCACGCCATACAAGACTCTGATCAGGCCAGAGGCGAGACGATTGCCGAACGATTGGTGCCATGGTAACGCGCCGGGGTTGCCTTGCGTACCGAGACGCGATCCAAGCGCTATATCAGCGCGCCCCTCGATGATTGGAGCGAGAAGGATTGGCAACTCCGACGGGCGGTCGCTGTAATCACCATCGAGGAAAACAACGATATCGGGATTGTCCGCAGTCGCGAGTCCTGTTAAACAGGCGCGACCGTACCCTCGGCGAGGCTCTTTCAGAACTCGAGCGCCCATGCTGGCGGCGATCTCGGGAGTTCCGTCACTCGAGTTGCTGTCTACAACGATGACCTCGGTGACGAGCTCGGGTGGCAAATCAGCGATCACGCGGCCGATAGCCTGCGCTTCATTGTGGGTCGGAATGATGACCGACACTCGCAGAATCGCTACCACCACGGGGACGAAGGGTTCCGCCGCGCCAGCAACGCGTCGATCCCCCAGGTTCGACCCGCGCGTCCGACCGCGAGTCCCAGAGATACCAGCACAGGAACCAGCAGCTCCCAGATCCAGGCGGTTCCCCACTCCGATACCCAAAGGCTGCCGAGGTACAAAAACGCAACGAAGGCGGCCGGACGCGTGAGCAGCCCGATCACCAGCAAGATTCCAAGTCCGATCTCTGTCATCGCTTGCAGCGGAGCGGCCATGGCAGCGTGGTTCGCCGCCAATCCCATAATTGCCTTCCACGCCGCGGGGGAATGACTCGCCTTGATGTAGTAGTTGATGAGACCCGCGTAGCCGCCCGGAGTGTAGAGACCTTTACCCAGATTTTCGAAGAAGACCCAAACGAACATTGCGCCCACCGTCATCCGCGCGATAGCCAGACCGATTCCTGCCTGGAACTGGTGGGTTTCCCTGGTTGCCTCAGTCCGCAGTAAGGTTGCGTTTGTTGTCATGGTCATCCTCGTCCGCAGTGGGGATGCTATACCAGATTGGAAATATATTCGACCGACTCAAATCTTTGGGGCGAAGAGTCTGTTTAGTACGTCTTCGCAATCGTCTGCTCGGCTGTCCTGACAACTCGCGTTGGCTGCTGGTAAAATCTCGCCCATGTCCGGTGTGCACTTGCCGCTGTCACTAGTTTCGGAGCGGAAAGCCGTACGGACCGCAGAGCCGTCTACTCCTCGAAATCGCCTACTAATGTAAGGAGTGTTTCATGAGGCTGCGCATTCTCTCAGCGTTGATGCTGCTCTTTTGTGCCGCAAGCCAGTTGGCCGCTCAAGCCAGTTCGAACACCCAGAAATTCAGTCCGCCAACTCGCACTTTTCACTTCACTTACAACTTCACCGTGAAGGATATCCCCCCCGGAACGAAACGGGTGCGCGTGTGGGTTCCGGTGCCACAGAGTGATGAGCATCAGAAAGTGCGTGTCCTATCGGTCAACGCTCCCGTCAAAACCAAGATGGCGCAGGATTCCGAATACGGCAATCGAATCATGTACGCAGAGATCGAGAATTCTAATTCGGACAAAGCAGAATTCAGTCTCGAGTATGAAGTGACGCGACGCGAATACTCCCGTGGCGATTACGCGCAACTCAAGCGAATCGATCAGAACCCTGCCGTTGTAAATGCGTCGATGAGCCGTTTGATCGCTCCTGACAATTTGATTCCTACGGACGGGAAGATGAAGGAGTTGGCGGTTCAGGTGACCGGATCCGCGAGCGGCACGGTCGCAAAAGCCAAGGCGGCGTACGACTATCTTTTCACAACGATGCGCTACGACAAGACGGGCTCAGGCTGGGGGCGCGGTGACGCGCTGTGGGCTTGTGACGCCAAGCGCGGAAACTGTACAGATTTCCATTCGCCGTTTATCGGCATGTTGCGCGCGGATGGCATTCCGGCCCGTTTCGACATCGGTTTCCCCCTTCCCGAAGGCAAGGACAAGGGAGAGATCGCCGGTTATCACTGCTGGGCTGAGTTCTATGCGCGCAAAACCGGATGGATTCCCGTTGACATCTCGGAGGCGTGGAAGGCGAAGCAGAAACAAGAATATTTCTTCGGCAGCGTCGATGCCAATCGCGTGCAGTTCTCCACTGGCCGCGACATCACCCTGTCTCCCAAGCAAGATGGTCCGGCGCTCAATTATTTCGTTTACCCATACGTTGAGGTAGATGGCAAGCCGTACGACGAGCTCGACAAGCAGTTCAGTTTTGAGGAAGTAAAGCGGTCGGAGTGAAGCGGGCGCATCGACAAGTTCTTTTAAACCTGCGAACAGTGTTTTCGCGTCGCATTGTAGGCAGCCGGGAAGTTGCGATCAACGCTGGTGATGGGCTTCGTCAGCTCTGACAGTCACACACCGGCACTCGAAGCTTCCACGATGACTCCGTGCCATACAGAAAAAAGGTTGCGTCGAAATACTTCATCTCTCGACCGCAGATACTGCACACCTGCGGAACCTTTGCCAACGCGCTGACCTTCTCGAAAAAATTCTCAATTTCGAGGGTTGGTCCTCTTTGAGCCTCGGCTGCAGGCAAGGACGGCATGGCGAATCCTCCACCACTGAGGAGATGGCTTTACGAACACGACGATAGCCGAGGGATCAGTCCGTGTCAGGCGCCAACTTGCGCCGAACGAGCCAAAAAAGGCTTAGCGGGACGTGGGAGATGTTGTCGCGTGGTGGCTGTAGTAACGAGTTTTGAACCAAGCTGCCAGTGCCTTGAAAAGAAAGGCATCAGCTGGCTTCAGGCACAACCAAGGCCTTTTCGCTGTTATCGCCAAAGAAGGAGTCCAATCGCCTGAAGTTGCACCCTGCCTCAACCTCGCGCACCATCTTGGCGAGACTTTGTGCCAGCGTGGCGACCGCCTGCGCATGCTCGTTACGCAGTTGGGCGCAGCGAAGGCGCAGTTCGTGTAGATGGGCTACGGAATCCGCGGTAATGTTTACATGCTTGGTCGCCAGTGACTCGACTTCGTCATGGTTCTGAATCGTTGAATACCTTAACCATGTGTCAAGGTCCTGCGACAGAGCGACGACGGATCTGCGGGATTTTCCTCCGACTCGACGCACAGGAAGTTGCAGCTCACGTTCGTATCGCTGAACCGTGCGCACACCACGTCCCAGGTAGGTAGCGATTTCCTTCCAGGAGTTCAGTACCGGAGCTTTCAGATCGGGTGATGGTAGGGCGGTTAAGGCCATGAGAACACCTCTCGCGGTTAAACGAAGTTTAACACCAATCGTTTGCGCGGGATGGATTTAAAGGGCGACGTTGCCACACAAGACTTTCGGGCGTCCGACCGGCCATTTTGTGGCCCAAATGCGCAGCCGTGGACTGGGAAAAGCGTTATATTGAACACGAAATTCCTTGCCTGTTGAGGCCAGTAGTTGTCTGGCAGGAGCACATCCATGAAGAAAAACACAACGGGCGGAAACGCGAGGTCCGGTGATCCCTCGCGCGAAACGCAACCGGCGAAGGCCCCTGGTGAAGCGCTTCCAGAATCTCAGTCGCAGAAGTCTCAAAGGCCCGATCCCGAAGCAAAAGACGTTGAACGGGACGCCGTCGTCGAGTCCACAAAAACGCATTCTGGCACATCCTGTGTCGTCGTAGGAATTGGAGCCTCGGCGGGCGGCCTTGAAGCCTTCATGGAGTTGCTAAAACCCCTCCCCAAGAAAACCGGGATGGCGTTCGTCCTCATTCCTCACCTTGACCCGAAGCACGAAAGCGCGATGACGGAATTGCTCGCTCGTGGCACTGGGATGCAAGTAAACGAAGTTCACCACGGCATGCGAGTCAAACCCGATTGCGTCTATGTCATTCCTCCGAATCGTGTCATGACCATAGCGAACGGCATCTTGCGCCTGGCTCAGCGGCAGCCCGACACCGGGCCTCCGATGCCGATCGACACGTTTTTCCGCTCGTTAGCGACCGATTGTGGCAAAAGCGCGATCGGAATCATCCTGTCAGGAACCGCGTCTGACGGGACGCTCGGCGTTGCGGCTATCAAGAATGAGGGCGGAATCACCTTCGCGCAGGACACAATATCCGCCAAGTATTCTGGGATGCCAAACAGCGCGATCGCCTCCGGCCACATAGATTTCATTTTGAAACCGGAAGAGATTGCCCGCGAACTCATGCGCATTCGCCAACATCCCTATGTAAACGGAGGACAACAGAAAGATGAACAGGTGCCTGTCGAGCGCGAAGGCGAGATGGACCAGATTTTTCGTCTTCTGAAGCAGGTGCAGAAGGTGGATTTTTCGGACTACAAACCTGCCACCATCCGCCGCCGAATCCTTCGACGGATGGCGTTGGGGCGCGTGGATACTCTGAAAGAATATCTGCGATTTCTGCAGCAAACACCGAAAGAGCTGGAGGCTCTCCATCACGACATATTGATCAACGTCACAAGTTTTTTCCGTGACCCCGACGCTTTCGAGGCGCTGAAAGACATCGTCTATCCTGCCATGCTGCAAGGCCGACAGACGAGCGATACGTTGCGAGTTTGGGTGCCAGGGTGCTCGACGGGCGAAGAGGCGTACTCACACGCGATTTCATTGATCGAGTACGTGAACAAGGTTCGGGCCGACGTTTCTCTTCAGATTTTCGGTACTGACCTGAGTGAAGAAGCGATACGCACCGCGCGAGCAGGTATCTACAAGGAAACGATTGCCGCAGACCTCCCGCCCGCGCGCTTGCGGCGCTTCTTCAGCAAAGTGGAACGGGGATACCAGATCAGCAAAACCGTCCGTGACATGTGTGTTTTCGCGACTCAGAATGTCTTCAACGATCCCCCGTTCTCGCATATGGACCTGGTGAGCTGCCGCAATGTGCTGATCTATATGAGCCCTATCCTGCAGAAGCGCGTGGTTCCAATCTTCCACTATGCACTCAAGCCGACCGGCTTCCTGATGGTCGGAAATACCGAGGGAATTGTCGGCGCTGGGGCCGAATTGTTTGAGCCTGCGGACAAGCGGCACAAAATCTATCGCAAGAAGCCTGTGTCATCGCCGGTTGCTTTCGGCATACCGCGCGAACGTTTTGAACATCGGATCCCAACCTCCATGAACCATGCGAACGTGGGCGGAGAACTGGAACCCGCCAGGACACCAATCGAGCTGCAGAGGGAGGCGGATCGGTTGTTGCTGAATCGCTACGTTCCTGCAGCAGTTGTGATCAACGATCGATTTGAAATTGTGCAGATTCGTGGGAGAGCGAACCGCTACCTCGAGTTACCTTCTGGAAAAGCCACCTTGAATTTGCTGAAGATGGCGAAATCGGGTCTGTTGTTCGAGCTCCAGACCGTCTTGGAGCAGGCCCGATCTGGTTCCTCGGCGGTACGCAAGGAAAATGTTCAGTTCGAGACGAACGGCGGCTTCGAATCGGTGACGCTGGAAGTGATGCCCTTTCATGCCCCTTTGCAGTCACAGCAAACGTTCGTGGTGACGTTTGAAGAAGCCCCGGCAGTATCGAGTGTGCCTCCTCCTCCACCGGCCAAACCGGAGTCGGCGGACGCGAAGGACCGGCAGATCGCACAGCTGAAACAGGAGCTTGGAGCAACCAAGGAGTACTTGCAATCGATTATTGAAGCGCTAGAGGCGAGCAACGAAGAGCTTCAGTCCGCGAACGAAGAGATTCAGTCTGGCAACGAAGAATTGCAAAGCACGAACGAAGAGTTGCAGACCTCAAAGGAAGAACTGGAATCGGCTAACGAAGAACTCAACACGGTCAACGAGGAGATGCAGCATCGCAATGTTGAGCTCACGCAAGTGAACAATGATCTGCAGAACCTCCTGGCGAGCGTCAACATCCCCATCGTCATGCTTGATGCGGGCCTCAGCATTCGACGCATGACGCCACAGGTACAAGATGTATTGGGCATCACAACCGCGGATGTCGGCCGGCCGATTCGCCATATCCGTTTCAAAGCGAAGGCGAATGATTTAGAACGCCGGATGCTTGACGTGATCGAGGACCTTCAACCTGCCGAGGTCAACCTCCAGGATGGACAAGACCAGAATTACCGGTTGCGTATTACACCCTACCGAACAATGGACAACCGGATTGAAGGAGTGGTGTTGGCGTTTCTCGACCACCTCGGACCGAAGCGTATCTCGGCCGCCAAAGTTGCCAAGCGTGCTGCAAAGAAACGAAAAGCAGCAAAGCGACAGTAGCGGGCGAAGAGCCTTAATATCGGCGCCAAAAGGCTATGGCACATTTTGGCGCTTGCCGTTTTCGCGAGTGGTGATAGAAAAACCATACGCCTCGTCGTTCTGACACCTCCCGTTCGGAAATGCGACGTTCCACATGTGCCTTGATGACTCTCATTCCAACTGGAAAGAAGTGTACATAGCCGCCATTCTTGAAATCGACAAGGACCAAATTCTGTCGCGCATCCATGATGCCAAGATGGCAATCTGCGACCGCGTTGAGGAGTTAGGCGGCGGGGGCACGGCAGCCGAGCGCGTGGCTCTCAATCAGGCAATGAAGGCGCTCAGCGAGCTGCAAGCGGTTTATCAAAGCGAATCCCAGATGGCGCCCAAACAGCTGCTCAGGCGTCATACGGGGAGCGGAAAACTCCATCCCGCTCAGGATGCTGCCTGACAATTCGAAATTAATTCCATTTTCGGTGCGTGAATGGTCTCGTCCGTCTCGCGGACTAGGCGGCGTCGGTGTCTGAGCGAAGGTGCTTTAATACCCGGGCCGCCATGCTTCTGACAAAACGGTTGTGATCGTGGAGTAGCTCTTGCAGTTCCTTTAAAATCGGCTCGGCCTCGGATGGCGGGGCCGCCAGCGCCTTGGCACACAACTCCCTTGCTCGTTCATGAATAGGGTCTTCCATCGCCCCGGAACCAACTATTGTGTTTGAGAGTAGCGACCGGAAAAAGGAAAGATCAATCGGGCTGTTTCGGTAGGAACCGGGACCAAAAACCGGATGCGAGCACAACCTTACTATTACGCCGCGGAAAGTGTGGCCGAGCGACGACTGGACATGACAACCGTCTTCTCTCCGCGAACGGCTGACATGTGTGGGGAGGGCGGCTCCGGCCACACAACCGCAGTCATGGCCAATCGTACGGAACAAAAGCTGCCAGCAGTCGCGCCAACTTGCGCCATCTCAGTTTGATATTTTTTTTTTCGCTGGCTGTGGGTGCTGGGTGACCGCTCAAAAGCTTCCGCCATATCTCGTATCAAAGGCCGAAGACAAGAGGCTTGTTGGGAGTGCGGCCAGGAGTTCAGTAATGTGGACTGTCGTTCTCTCTTGTTTGACGCGACACCCCTTTCCTCATCTTTCGGCGTTTATCGAAACATCCTGCGGTCGCGTGTCTTTAATCTAAATTCCATGCAGACCAAGAAAGTGATGAAGCAGGAACTTGAATTTAAAACAATCACACCCAGCATCCTGTGCTTTGGCAACCCTGTAGCAATCGTCAGCTCGATCAACGCTGACGGAAGTCCCAATCTCGCGCCCATCTCCTCGTTTTGGGCGCTGGGCTGGACGATGGTTCTTGGCCTCCTCTGCGACACACAGACGTTCGAAAATTTTCAATCCAATCAAGATTGCGTTGTGAATGTGCCGTCTCCGGATCAGTGGGAAGCTGTGGAACGCTTGGCGCCGCTAACGGGCAAGGACCCGGTTCCTGCGGAAAAGTCTGCGAAGTTTTCGCTACGAGGCCGACAAATTTCTTGCTGCGGGTCTTACACCGTTGGCGAGTGAATCCGTCAAAGCACCCCGCGTAAAAGAATGCCCCGTGCAATTGGAGGCTGTCATCAACCAGATCCATCGGCTCGAGGGAGAGCCGCGACTGGAGAAACTCGATGGAGGAGCGGCGGTTGAGGTCCGCGTTATCAAGGTACACGTGCGCAGCGACTTCATTCTCCGCGAAAACTACATCAATCCCGAGACATGGCAACCGCTGATCTACAACTTCCGCCATTATTTCGGGCTTGGCGATGAGCTTGGAAAAACGTTCCGCGCGGATGTTTGATGGCCCTCCAATCCACGTTCACACATCGAACCGCCGGCCGTAAAAAGGGACCGTTTGCCATAAACGGTCCCTTCCGGAGAGCAGAGTTTGCCGCGCGTCTGTTTCGTGCTTGTTAGTCACCCAAGGCGTAGCGAATCATCTCTCGCAGTCCAAAAACGCCATTGACCTTGAGTTTGTCGGGTTCCCAAAGGGGATTCAGGCTCACGTAAGAGTTGGAATCCGCCAGCAATAGTCCGACGAACGTCTCGGCTACGATCCGTCCACCAACAGGACCCAATTTTCTTGTCTTGATCGGCTTGTCGCCCTCGAGCGTCTTCACGACAACTTTCGACTCCAGCGTCTCCGCCAGAATGTAAGTCCAGAGCGGACAGTTCTCCTTGAAGGGCTTGTTATCGCCGAAATCATTTATGTTTCCTTTGATGTCCCCTTTGTCTCCCGTGAATTTTCCGATCAGGATCTCTTCGTCCTTCAGCGGCACGAGGCCCATCGCATGCGCCGTGTCTTGTCCATTCGGGAGGCGGAGTCTCCACCCGCGCAGAAGGTTGCGCTGCGACAATACACTGGGATTGACGGCGACCGTTTCAGGAAGGGTTCCTAGTGGATTCACGAGGGAGGTGTCAATCCGGTAGGCAAGTTGTAATCGATTCTGATTTTTTGGATCGTTCTGGTCTGGCTTTTCGACCAGAGTGCCATAGTCCAGCGGCCCGAGATCGATAAATCTGCGCCAATCCAGGGCCCAGTTCTCCTTCGGAGCCTTGAACCCTCGAAGGTCCAGTGCTTCGCTTCCTCCTTTGAAGATTGGGAGGGGCTTGACACCGCTGTTCAGACGGTACCCCGGTCTGATCATCGAGTGCCCGAATCTGTAGGCGGCTACCGAGAATTCCAACGGCATAAACGCAAAGTCGCGGAAGTGGAAGAACTTCAAGTTCGACTTGTCGATAACCAGTTTCTTCTTGTCGACGGGCAGCACATCATCAAGCACTTCCTTGGCAACAACGGTCGGCAAAAAATCATGCAAGAGAATCCACTGATAGTGAAACCGAACCAGTTGCTGGATCTGGGGAAATGTCAACGATGGATTCTCGGAAGCTAACCGGTTGTGAAATCGATGCCACAGCCCTTGTAACTGAGCGACGATGACATTCTCGTCATTGCGCGGATCGCCAATGAGAGCCCTGGCTGGTTTTTGCCCATTGCGCTGCAGATCTTTTGCATTCTTGTTCACTTCAGGAGCGCCGCTCAGCGGGTTCCCAAGCACAAACGTTCGCGCATCGTCCGCGTACATATAGGGCTGATCTGACGGGCCCCGGCCGTACACATTGTCGAGATCAAATTGCGGCGTGCGAAAATCGACCAATGCATCTGGGTCATTCTGTTTTTGCAAGCTGCTGGCTGGATCAAACGTCAGATCATGATCGATAAATTGCCCCAGATAAGTGTAGGCCGACGGAATTCCGCTTTCTTCGGCATCGGGACCATCCTTTGGATCGTCGCGCTCGGCGATCATCGCATCGCCGAGCGCTTCCAGATTCTTCTGGGAAGTGTCATCGTCTGGTCCAAAGTCGGCCGGAGGCAGCGCGCGAAATATACGCCCGAATGGACCAGCGAAGAGCTGAGACGAACGATTGAGGTTGGCCCCGCGTACTTGGCCGTGGGGACGCATTGGCTTTGGTTGTTGCACTGTCTTCCTCCTGAAAGGCGTTAGATCAAGTTGGAGAACGAGCCCTTAGTACCTATAAAACCTTCGGTTGAAGGGTATGCGTTCAGGGTCGCGAGCCCGAGAGAACTCGCATGGATGATCTAGTTCTAGGTATCCAGACAGAAGTGAGCGACGATTTTTCGCGCACGTAAGTGTGCGCAGGCCTGTCCCTGTGTTCCAAAACACACCTCCACCAGATTCAGAGAGGATTCAAGGAAGCCAGGGGAACTAACTCTGTTTTGTTGTATGGGGAAATGGCGAGCACAGCCCCCTCATCCGAGAGTTCCCGCCTCTCGGACAAGCCAACTCACCGTTAGCGCAAAATACCGCGCGCCAGACTGGCTGTCAAGCAGCCATTTTGCAATTTTTTTCTCATGTGACCGCGTGCTTGCTGCGCACGAAAGAGGCTGCAATTCGATGTGTCGAACACCAGTGGTTACACTCACTTATTCCGTCCGCACGGTTAGTTTTCGAGCACGAACAAGGGAAGGCGGCGGTCGTGGAGAACTACGGGGACGGAGTGTCTTAAGGCTCATCGCAAGAACCAGCTTCCGACAGACCCTCTACTCAGCCAATTTTGGCAGCACGTACGCGATTAGGTTTTCAAAAGAGCAGAACTCAAAAAAATGCAGAGGGTGGCTGTTGACAGCGGTCCGAAATTGCATACAATATCCGCCACTTCACAACCGTAAATCTCTTTTGCCTCTTCTTTATTGGGGGCAGTACTTGGCATTAACCGGGTCCAATCCTTCGGAGGGGGTGCTGTATGGCTAGTCGCTCGACTTCATCTGTCCGCCTGAACTCACCCGTATTCGCGACCTTGCTGGGCTTGCTCGTTTCAATCTTGCTTGTAGCGAGTGGCGGGGCGCAGATCGCCACCACTGGCAAGATTACCGGTATAGTCACGGACTCTTCCGGCGCGGTCGTCGCGAATGCAACGATTACCGCCAACAGCTCAGCACTCTTTGCAAAGCGCTCCACCACTTCGCACGCAGACGGGAGCTACCTGTTAGACCTGCTTCCTCCTGGTGAATACGAGGTGACTATCAGTCAATCTGGGTTTCGCGCCTTCTCCCAGACCGGTATCGTCCTTACCGCCGGATTTACGGCAACCGTCAGTCCAAAGCTTCAAGTCGGTGAGGTAACCCAGGTGGTCCAGGTGGAAGCGGTACCTCTGCTTGACCTCCAGAACAATCAAACAACGACCACATTTGATCAGACCTTGCTGCAGGAAATTCCTAGCGGACGAGATCCGTGGTCCACGGTGGCGCAGATGCCCGGGTCTACGAGCAGCACGTTCGATGTAGCGGGCAACAACAGCTACCAGCAATCCACCATGCAAGTCCATGGCAGCACGCCGGCAGAACAGATTTACAGCTACAACGGTCTGGATCTGAACTGGCCGGGCTTGAACGGAGGGTATACGCAGTTCTACACCAACCACGACTCGTTCGAAGAGTTTCAGGTGGTCGCCGATAACGCTCCCGCTTCCGTCCCGATCGGCGGCGTGTACATGAACATGGTGACCAAGTCTGGCTCGAACCAGTTGCACGGGGAGGCGCTGATCTATTACTTGACGGCGGGTTGGCAAGCCGGTGACAAGTTCCCCACCTATCAAGGCAATCCTGTTCCTTCTGGTTCTCCGTTCGACATGACGAGGGATACTTCCGTTAGTCTCGGCGGCCCGCTCATCAAAGACCGCTGGTGGCTCTTCGGTTCTTACCGGCGCTACGACCTCCGCCAACGAATCCTTTCCGTCACGGACCAGGCAGGCAATCCAGTACATGACGTCAATCACCAGAGCAACACCGACCTGCGCAGCGACTGGCAGATCAACCAGAAGAACAAATTCAGCTTCATCTGGATGTACAACTCGCAAAATCGCTTCTTCCGCCGCGACACGGCGTATTCGTTCGTTACCGAGCAAGCTAGCTGGCGGCAGATCGAGCCGGCGTACATCCTTCAGGGACTGTGGACGAGTCAGATTTCGAATTCGCTGGTCCTTGATTTTCGAGTCGGTTGGAACAAGATTACATTCCCGCTCGGATATCAAGGGGACTCAACCAGTCTCAACTACCAGGATGTGGCTCTCTCGACGGAGACTGGAGCGGCACCCTATGAGTTTATAAATCCCGCGTGGGTGCTGAAATGGACGGCGGGTGGTTCGTGGCACAAAGCGGATTGGGCCGGGTCCCACAATTTCCAGTTTGGCTTCGAATGGGGCAAGAGTTACAACGCGTATATCTACCAAGTCAAGCAGGGCATTAATGCTCTTCTGAACAATGGGGCTGCCTATCAGGTTCTCGCCTACAACACCCCCACAACCCAGAAGAATTATTTTCGCGATACCAGTTTTTACCTGCAGGACACTTGGGCCGTTAAGCGCGGCTTAACGCTCAATTTGGGACTTCGCTATGACCGTTTCAACACGTATTATCCGACTCAGAGCAGCGATCCAAACGAAACCTTTCCGGATCTATTTCCCATCACAACCTATCCTGCGTCCGGCAAGCTCGTCGACTGGAATACGGTGTCACCGCGTCTCGGAGTTGCTTGGGACGTAACCGGCAAAGGCAGTTCCGTATTACGTTTCAGCTACGGTCGCTACTACATCATGCAGGGTACCGGACTTGCCGAGACAGCGAATCCCGTCGGTCTGTTCGGTAAGTATTATTCATGGACGGATACCAACGGGGACCTGATACCACAAACAAATGAGTGGCTACCTAACGGGACAAACACGACTCCGGTGAACGCCTTCGGTGGCTCAAGCACCCACATCAATTCCAAGATGAGCCGTCCCTATTCGGATCAGCTTAGCGCGGCATATGAGCATCAGCTTTGGGGCGATCTGCGCGTCGGTGTGACTTACTACTACCGGACGAAAAAGAATTTGATCGGCCTCGAAAATACGGCTGTTCAAGCTTCCGACTACGCGCCCGTGACGACGATTGGCGGCCAGCCGATCATGAATCCGATCACAAACCAGCCGCTAACTCTGTTCAGTTTCCAGCCCTCCGACCCGACCAGGTACGGAGCGTTTAACTTTGCGGTTACCAACATTTCTCAGCTCAACGACAACTCCTATCACGGGCTCGAATTCACCGCGGTCAAGCGGCTTACCCACAAATGGCAGATATTGGGTGGATTCACCATCCAACGTCAGAAGGGCGTGTTTGGGCGAGGTTACTCTGACCAGGCGTTCAGTGACAATTTCACGGACCCCAACAACAACATTAATCGGAACAACAATTACCTTAATCTTGATGCCACCTATGTCTTCAAGATTGATGGCATCTACGAACTCCCGTGGAAGCTCAGCACGAGCATAAACTTCCAGCACTACACGGGCTTCCCGCTGCAGCCGACGGAGACGTTCGAAGTTCCAAACGGGCAGGGTGTGCCTGTCGGCGAATCGGTCATCCTTCAGCCGGCGGGGACACAGCGTCTACCCAGTGTAAATATGCTGAACCTGCGGCTGTCCCGCGAGTTTGTATTCAGAGATCGCTGGCATCTGATTCCGACAGCAGATTTCTTCAACGTAAGCAACGCGCAGACTGTAATTGGTGAAGTCACGACCTTCGGGTCCAGCTACTTGTATCCCTATGCCACGATCAACCCATACGCAACCCGCTTTGGACTGCGGGTTACGTTCTGATTTGTCGTTCCGTTTTGTGGCAGAGGTTTGCTAATGGCGGGCGCGGCACTCGAGCCCACCCGCCGATCCTTCTCTAAATTTTCTTGTTAAGTCTGTCCGGGAGGCGCCATGCATATGGCCAGGAAATCGATCGTGCTCATCGTCAGCCTGACGCTGACGTTGGCAACGGCTGTCTTCTCGCAAACGGCGGCGGCAAAGTCGCCGCTGACGATCGAGCAGCTGATCGACGTCAAGCACCCCTCCAACCCGGTCTGGGCGCCGAACGGGCAACACGTCGCTTTCATCTGGGACCGCGCCGGGGTTTCCAATCTCTACGTGGCCAGTTCCGACGGCAATGATCAGCCCGTTGCACTGACATCTTTTCCGGAGGGCGGCGTTAATGAGTTCTTCTGGAGCCAGGATTCGCAGACAATCTTCTTCCCCCGCAGTGGCGACTTGTGGGAGGTTGCCGCGTCCGGAGACACACCGAAGCCAGTGTGGACTACTCCCACGCAGGAGTCGGAGATTGTTCTTTCACCCGAGGGCAAACGCGTGGCTTTTGTCCGCTCGAATTTCGGAGGTGATAGCGAAAACTCACGTGAGAGCGAGCTGATCGTACGGTCTCTTGCCGATGGCACCGAGACCGCTGTCACAAAGGATCCGGTCAGGATCTCCGACATCATTTGGTCGCCCGATGGAAATTCTCTTGCGTATGTCGCAGGCGCGAAAGTGATTCACCACGACGAGGCCCCATCTTATTCGGGCGCAAAGATCATTTATCGCACGTCGGAATACAAGCCGGGCCAGATTTATGCGATCCGTGTCGGTGGTGACAAGCCCGTGGCCGTCGGCAGTCCGGAGGAATACGGCGGCCTGGCCTGGCTCGACAATACGCATCTTGTTTTCGACCACGTTTCAGACAACTTCAAGACCTACACCATCTACGTTGCTGACGCATCCGGTGGCCGGCTACGCACCGTCTACGAAATCACCGAAAAGGAGTTCTGGAGTATTCCTGACTGGGGGGAAGCAGGAGCGCAGCCTTGGCCTTCGCCCGACGGCAAGTGGATCGCCTTCCTGAGCGACCGCGATGGATGGGATCATCTGTACGTCGTGTCGGCTGCGGGTGGCGAAGCCATCCAACTCACAAAAGGACATTTCGAAGCGTGGCGACCAGCGTGGTCGCATGACAGTACTCGCATTGCTTTCGATGCGAATGAAGCGGACCGGCCCGGGGACCGCCATGTTGGTATTGTCGCCATCGGAAGCGATCCGGCACATGTCACGATCACTTACGTGACCGCTGGCAATGGGACGAACATTGAACCGCACTGGTCGGCGGATGACAAACGGCTTATCTATCAGCATACGGATACGCAAAACAGCGCCGATTTCTTTGTCGCTGAAGCCAAGGCGAACGCCAAGCCGGTGCGCCTTTCGAAGTCGATGCCCGCCAGCATCGACAAGTCACAATTCGTCGAGCCGGAATTTGTTCATTTTCCCGGGCCAGACGGTAAGCCTGTGCCTGGATGGCTCTTTGTTCCACACAATCTGGACCGTTCCAAGAAACATCCCGCAATCATTTGGGTCCACGGCGACGGAGTGAATCAGAATTATGACGGCTGGCACGTGCAGCGGAACTACGCCGTCTACTACAGCTTTCATCAATACTTGCTACAGCAAGGATATGTGGTCTTCGCTCCCGATTATCGCGGCAGCATTGGCTATGGGCGAGATTGGCGTAATGGCGTCTTCATGGACGTAGGCGGTAAGGACGCCAAAGACGCGTGGATGTCAGCAAACTACTTGAAGACTCTGTCCTACGTTGACCCTGATCGTATCGGCATCTGGGGCCTCAGCTATGGTGGCTTCTTCACGTTGATCGCGATGACCGACCAGCCAACGCTGTTCAAGGCCGGTGTCGATGTGGCTGGAGTTGTCGACTATGTGATGTATTATTCCGACCCGTATCACGGCGGTTGGACTGAGAGCCGCATCGGTCGTCCGGAGCAGAATCCACAAGTCTATGCACAGGCGTCGCCCATTTCACACATCTATCGTCTCGCCCGTCCGCGGCTTGTACTGCACGGTACAGCCGACGTTAACGTTCCCTATCTTGAATCCGTCTGGCTCATCGACGAAGCGCTCAAAAAAGGGAAAGGTTCGCTGGTATCTTTCATGATGTACCCGGGCGAATTTCATTACTTCACTCGTGAGCACGTGCTCGACGACGCATGGCATCGGGTGGATAGCTTTTTCGCTTATCACCTGCAAGGCAGGATCAATCGCCCACAGTGAGCAACCGATTCGGCCGCGTGAACGCCACATCAAGTCGCGAGCGATTTAATGCCCCCGCGCCATCTCTGATGCACCACCCCAGATATGCACCTGTACTTTCGGAGGTCTGATCGATGCGTCTTCCAAGACGGATGCTGTGTGTCTCGTTGCTCGTGACCTTGGTGTTTACACTCGCTGGCATTGCTCAACAACCCGACTCCGAAGAGGAAGGTCAGTTGCGCTTTCGCTTTGTCGGGCCGCAGGTCGGCAATCGCATTGCATCGGTGGCCGGCATTCCCGGAGATCCGAGCACATATTACGCAGGAGCCGCCTCTGGCGGGGTGTGGAAATCGGTTGATGGCGGAAATCGTTTTGTACCGATCTTCGACAAGCAACCCGCGGCAGCCATCGGCGCACTGGCAGTCTCGCCTTCGAATCCCAGTATCGTCTGGGCTGGCACCGGCGAGGCGTGGGTGATTCGCGATAGTGACGTCATGGGCAACGGCATCTATAAGTCCACCGATGCCGGCAAGACCTGGAGCAATGTTGGATTGCAGGAAACCGGCCGCATCGGTCGTATCATCGTCCACCCCGCCAATCCGGACATTGTGTTTGCGTGCGCTTTAGGCCGGGCCACTGGTCCTCAGGCAGAACGCGGAGTCTTTCGTACGACTGACGGCGGCCAACACTGGGAGCGTGTTCTCTTCGCGAATGAAAATGTCGGCTGCTCCGGACTGTCGATGGATCCGCACAATCCGCTCACTTTGTTTGCAGGCATGTGGCAAGTCGAGCTGCACACCTGGGCCGAATTCAGCGGCGGACCGGGCGGCGGCATCTACGTTTCACGCGATGGAGGGACAAAGTGGAATCGCATCGAAGAGCACGGATTACCCAAGAGCCCTGTCGGCAAAATCGACCTGGCGATCGCACCCACTAATTCGAACCGTGTGTACGCTCTAATCCAGACAAAAGACCAGGGGTCTGTGTGGCGCTCCGACGATGCGGGAGAGCACTGGAAGGCAGTCAACTACCAGCGCGCCCTGATTGGACGCGCCGGTTACTACATTCGCATCGCCGTTTCGACCGGTACGGACAACGAAGTGCTGGTTGCCAACAGTGCGTTTCACCAGTCGCTCGATGGCGGCTTAAATTTTCAGGAAGTTCACTGGGGCGGCGACACGCATGACATCTGGATTGATCCCGCCAATCCCGACCGCTTCGTCATCACCGACGATGGAGGCATGAACATCACCACCGTCCATGGACGCGGTTTCCATCGCGTCACACTTCCCATCGGGCAGATGTACCACGTGGATGTCGACGAGCAGATTCCTTATTACTTCTACAGCAACATGCAGGACGACGGAAACATGCGCGGGCCGAGTGTTCCTGAGTCGTATGGAGAGGGCGACTGGAATCGAGGTATGGGCGGCTGCGAATCCGGTTTCACGGTTCCCGACCTGGCCGATCCCAATGTTGTCTGGGCTACCTGTTACGGCAATACCGTTACTCGTTGGGATGCAAGGCATAAACATGCCCGTTCCGTCAGTCCGTGGATGCATACGTTGGATTCAGCTCCGACTGATCTCAAATATCGTTGTCATTGGACACCGCCGCTCGCGATCGATCCGTTCGACCACAACACGGTTTATTACGGCTGCCAGGTTATCTTCAAAACCACGAATGGTGGCCAGAGTTGGTCGGTCATCAGCCCCGATCTTTCCACACAAGATAAGTCTCGTATTGTTTCTTCCGGGGGCATCGTCGGCGACAATCTCGGGCAATTCTACGGAGAAGTTGTGTTCGCCATTTCCCCTTCAAAGATCCAGCGTGGCCTGATCTGGGCCGGGACTAACGATGGTCAGGTCTGGTTCACAAAAGACGGCGGTGGGAACTGGACCAACGTCACGAAAAACATCCCGAACCTTCCTGCCTGGGGAACAATCACCAGCATCGCGCCCTCTAGCATCGAAGCAGGTGTCGCGTATATCAGCGTTGACTTGCACTTGATGGACAATCGCGATCCCTTCATCTACAAGACATCAGACTTCGGGAAGTCCTGGAAGCTCGTAACGGGCAATCTCCCGAAGCATCCTCTTTCCTACGTCCGCACAATCGCGGAAGACCCCAATTGCGCAGGCTTGCTCTTCGCCGGCACGGGCAATGGTCTTTTTTACTCCATGGACGATGGAACAAAATGGACCGCGATTGATGCTGGTCTTCCGCATGCTACGGTTACTTGGGCCGTCGTGCAGAAGAACTTTCATGATTTGGTTATCTCCACGTACGGCAGAGGGCTCTACATTCTCGACGACATCTCCCCACTCGAGCAAATGGCTAGAGCCAAGAGCGAAGTTGCAGTGTCGCTCTTTGAACCCAGTCACACCTATCGTTTTACGCGCGCCCCACAAGTGATGCTCAGCTTTGCCGTCAAGACCGCGCCAAAGAATCCTGTAACTCTCGAAATCCTCGACGCTGATAGCAAGATCATCCGCAAGCTTGAAACTAAAGCTCGTGCAGGTTTCAACCGTGTGAAATGGGACCTTCGATATGAGTCGCCGCGCCTGGTCGCCTTGCGCACAGCCGCTCCAGATAATCCACACATTTGGATCGAGCCCCGCTTCCGCGACGAGGACGCACGTCCGGTTACGCATTGGGGAATCAAGCCTGCTGAAGTAGGCCCCATCGCCGCTCCGGGAAAATACACGGTGCGGTTGACGGTCGATGGCCAGACCTATACGCAGCCTCTCACCATAGAGCGTGACCCACGCTCGCCCGGATCCGAGTCGGACATTGATCTATCGGTAAAAATGCAACTGCGCATCCGCGAAGACATCAGCCGTGCTGCGGATGCCACGAACCAGATCGAGTGGATCCGCAAACAGCTTGAGGTGATTCAGGCCATGCTGCGCCCGCCGAAAAAGAAAGAGGCGGAAAAAGCTGCCGACGAGGAAGAAGGCGAATACGATTACCCAGAGCCTGCGCCGGCGCCTCCTAAACCCATGGAAGAGGAGCAGGCCAAACACAAGGCGGAGCTACTTAAATCGGCCGAGGAGCTGGATAAGAAACTCCTCGCCATCGAACACAAACTCGTCTCGTCCGCCCTTACCAACAGTGACGACAAATATTTCATTGAGCAGGACCAGGTCTACGTCAACCTGCTTTGGCTGAACGCCGAAGTCGGGACCGGGGGCGGGGATGTTGCAGGCGGTGCTGACTTCGCCCCTACCGATACGCAAGCTCAACTCCTTGAGTCGTACGAAGGCAGCCTAAACAGTATCGAAGCGGACTTCCGAAAATTCTCGAGCGACGACCTTCGGGTGTTCAATCAAGATCTTGTCCGTAGCGGGTTGGCCGTTAGGGTGATCGCGACTCCTTAATCGAATAGAGGAGACGCTCGTTTCCGTTTCAGGCACGTCGTGCATAAGGCGGTGGCGGCCATCACATTTCGATTCGTTTTGTGCGCTTGGGACTCTGACACCAAGGTTTTCACGCCTCACGCCCCCGTGACACGGCTCACAGCGAGAGCTTTGCAAAAGCGCTAAAGTCGCGTAAGGCGGGTGGTCTATGCCGAACGCGTCTGCCGTTCCTGCCAGAGCGCCGCAACTCACAGCCGATCAGCTTCGAACTGTACTCGCAGCGTTTGTTCCGCAAAATGCAACTCACCAGGAACGAATCGCTGCGATCGAAATCGCGTTACGCAGCGCTACTGGACGTTCGCTACGAGACGAGATGGCAAGATGGATCGTCGATGAGATTGTTCCGGTGAGCAGGCTGGTTCCTGAATCGTATCTCAGTTGGCGTCCGCCGGTTCGAGACGCAATGACGTTTGTGGTCGCCCGCTTATCGCCAGGACGGTTAGCACCAAAGCTGCTTGAGCAGCTTGAGTTGCCTAGGAATACGTCTGCCGAGACGTGACTTCTTCGTCTGAGCGCGAAGGTTCCCGGCCTGCAGACGCTTGGCCAGGCGATTGCGCGCAATCAACATCTGCGCCCCGCGTTGCGCGCTGCACTTACGCGACTGGAAAACGGCGTGACCTGCCCGGTGGGAGTGTCACCGTCGAAGTTAGCTATTG
>Ga0126378_10001031_pt1 | contig 20863 bp, 17 predicted proteins | sample PanSoiMetPlot_23_FD_92587 | JGI IMG/M metagenome (GOLD analysis project Ga0126378, IMG submission 92587) | Tropical forest soil microbial communities from Panama - MetaG Plot_23 | ecosystem: Environmental > Terrestrial > Soil > Tropical forest > Bulk soil | place: Panama | collected 2016-02-17
ATAGAGCGGCGTGAGGCCGAAGCGGATGAGGTCGGGCGCGCGATAGTCTCCGATCACGCCGCGCGCGATCAGCGCCTGCATCACCGCATAGCCCTCGGGATGCGCGAAGGAGACTTGGCTGCCGCGTCGCTCGGCGTCGCGTGTCGTGGCGAGCGTGAGACCGAGGTCGGCGCCCTGCTCGTCCACCAGCGAGATCAGGAGGTCGGCGAGCGCCACGCTCTTGGCGCGCAGTAGCACGAGATCGACCTCGGCCCAGAGGTCGAGGGCCGCATCCAGTGCCGCCATCGCAAGTACCGGCGGCGTGCCGCAGAGGTTCCTGAGAATGCCCTCGGCGGGCGCGTATTCCGGCACGAAGGCGAAGGGTTCTCGATGTCCCATCCAGCCCGCAAGCGGTGGGCGGATGCGGCCTTGGAGATCGCGTCGCACGTAGAGGAATGCCGGTGCGCCGGGGCCGCCATTCAAATATTTGTAGCCGCAGCCGATCGCGAAATCGGCGCGCGCCGCGCCGAGCGCCAAGGGCATGGCGCCCACCGAATGCGAGAGGTCCCAGAGCACGAGCGCGCCCTTGGCATGCGCCGCCGCAGTGATCTCCGCCATGTCGTGCCGCGCGCCATTGCGGAAGTTAACATGGGTCAGCATTACCACCGCGACGTGCTCGTCGATCGCGTCTCGGATTCCTCCGGCCTCCACAAGCTTCAGCTCGTGCCCGCCGCCGAGCTGGTCGCGCACGCCCTGCGCCACGTAGAGATCGGTCGGGAAGTTGTCGCGCTCGGAGATGATCACGCTGCGGCCCCGTTGGAGCGCGAGCGCCGCTGAGAGCAGCTTGAAGAGGTTCACCGATGTGCTGTCAGCCGCGACAACCTCGCCGGGCTCGGCACCGATTAGCGGCGCGATCTTGTCGCCGACGCGCTGCGGCAGATCGATCCAGCGCGCGCCGTTCCAGCTGCGGATCAGGCCCTCGCCCCACTCGCGCTCAACCACCTGCCGGGTGCGCTCCGGCACCGACTTCTGCAGCGGTCCCAGCGAATTGCCGTCGAGATAGATGACGCCCTCCGGCAAGCGGAAGCGCTCGCGGAAACGCGCGAGCGGATCGCGGTGATCGAGCTCCTCGCAGTGCTTTCGGTCGATCATGGGCGCGCTGCCATCATGCCGGCACGCCCGTTGCCAGCCAAGCACGCACCGCGCGCGTCCAGGGATGCGCGGCATCACCGAGGTCGAGGCTCATCTGGAAATGATCGGCGCCGGGAACCTCCATCTCTCTCGCGACTCCACCAGCTTTCGTCAGCGCAGATGCCATCTCGCGGCTGGTGCCTCTCGCGCGCTCGAAATCGCTGCTACCCCAGGCGATCAGGAACGGCACGCGGTTGCCCTCGACATAAGCGACCGGGCTCGCTGCTGCGGCGTCCCCGGGCCGTGCGAGAAAGCTGCCGGCGTCTTCGGGAATGCCACGGTAGTCGAACGTCGTGCTGACGGGGAAACACGCGCGCACGGCGTCCTCGGCAAGCCCGTGGCGCGACCATAGGTCGCGCCGCAAACATGCGAGCCCTGCGAGGTGACCGCCGGCGGAATGCCCGCCGATGAAGACGCGTCGGCGGTCGCCGCCATGGGACCCGATCTCCGCCGCGGTCCAGGCTAGGATCGCGAGGGTATCGTCGAGCTGGGCCGGGAATCGATGAGTCGGCGCCAGCCGATAATTCGCGGCGACGAAGATCGCGGGCAAATCGACCAACGCCGGCGCCATGAACCCCATCCACTCCTTATAGCCATGGGTCCAGCTGCCGCCGTGCAGGAAGATCAGCACCGGCGTGCCGGTCGCTGGGGCGCGCGGGAGGTAAAGATCGAGCCGGTGCTTCGGATCCGGCCCATAGGGCACGTCGAACCGAGTTCGCGAGCTCTCCGCCGCCGTGCGCGAGCGCGCCAAGGCGGCTGCGGCATAGGCGTTCGCCGCCGGCATCCGCATCGGCGTCTGCGGCTCCAAATGATCGAAACTCATGCTCCGTGTCCCTGTTGCGCCCCGCCAGTTTAGAGGAATGCCATCGGAGGAACAGTAGGGCCACTGTGACACCGATGACAGTGCCGGCGGATCGCGCCAAACTCGCATGCGGGAGGGATAACTATGAACATTGCCGCTTGGGTCGAACGCAACGGTCGGACTTTCGCGGACCGCCCTGGCATATCCGTTGGGACGCGCGTGCACGCGACCTACGCTGAGTGGGCCGCGCGGGCTCGGTCGATCGCCGGTGCGCTCGCTGCATTGCCGGGTATGGCGCCGGGCGAGCGGGTGGCGATCGCCATGACCAATCGCGCCGAATACCTTGAGGCGCTGTTCGCGACCTGGCACGCCGGCCTGTTCGCCGTGCCGATCAATGCGAAGCTGCACCGCGAGGAGTTCCGCTACATCCTCGGCCACTCCGGCGCGCGGCTCGTTTTCGTGAGCCCCGACCTCTTGGAGACCATCGCGGCGCTCCTGCCCGATCTCCCCGAGCTTGCGCGCATCGTTGTCGCCGGCGAAGACCCGTGGCGGCGAATGGTCGGGCACGACGGTATCGATCTGGTTGCGCGCGCGCCGGACGATCCCGCTTGGCTCTTCTATACCAGCGGGACCACCGGCCGGCCCAAGGGCGCCGTGCTCACGCATCGCAACCTGCTGACTGCGAGTCTGAGCTACTTCGCCGACGTGGATTGGGTCTCGCCACGCGATGCGATCCTCCACGCGGCACCGCTGAGCCACGGCTCCGGTCTCTATGCGCTGCCGCACATCGCGAAGGGTGCCAACAACCTGATCCCCGAGGCCGGGCATTTCGATCCCGGTGAGATCGCGCGGCTCCTCGGCCACTGGCCCGGCGTGAGTTTCTTTGCCGCGCCCACGATGGTGACGCGCCTCACCGCGAGCCCGGAGTTCGCCGGAACCGATCACGGGAACCTCAAGACCATCGTCTACGGCGGCGGTCCCATGTATGTGGCGGATCTCCTGAAGGCGATCGACCTCCTGGGGCCCAGGTTCGCGCAGATCTACGGCCAAGGCGAGGCGCCCATGACCATCACGGCGCTCTCCAAGGAGATGCACGCCGACCGCATGCACCCGCGATGGCTCGAGCGGCTGGGTTCGGCGGGGGTTCCGCGCACGGACGTGGAGGTGCGCGTCGTCGATGGGGACGACCATGACCTGCCGGTCGGCGAGACCGGCGAGATCCTCTGCCGCGGCGACGTGGTCATGCGCGGCTACTGGCGGGACGAGGCCGCGAGCCGCGATACGCTCCGTGGCGGCTGGCTGCACACCGGCGACATCGGCAGCTTCGATGCGGACGGGTTCTTGACGCTCAAGGACCGCTCCAAGGACCTGATCATCTCGGGCGGCAGCAACATCTATCCGCGCGAGATCGAGGAAGTGCTGCTGAGGCATCCCGCCGTGCGCGAGGTCTCCGTGGTCGGCCGTGCGCACCGCGACTGGGGCGAGGAGGTGGTGGCCTTCGTGGTGGCGACGCCCGGCGCGGCGATCGCGGAGACGGAGCTCGACCGGCTCTGCCTCGAAGCCATCGCCCGCTTCAAGCGCCCGCGCGCCTATGTGTTCCTCGAGGCGCTTCCCAAGAACAACTACGGCAAGGTGCTGAAGACGGAATTGAGGAGGCGGCTGGCGGCGGCGCGTTGACGAGACTCAATACGTCCCCGGGTACAGCCCGCCGTCGCAGAGCCAGTTCTGGCCCGTGATGTAGCTCGCCTGCTGACTGCAGAGGAAGGCGCACATGGCGCCGAAGTCATCGATGGTGCCGAAGCGGCCGGCGGGGATGCTGGCAACCCGCTCGGTGCGCGCCTGCTCCGCCGAGATGTTCCGGTTCCGCGCCGTCGCCTCGAAATTTGCGGTGAGGCGGTCCGTGTCGATCGCGCCTGGCAAGAGGTTGTTGATGGTAACGTTGAACTTCACGGTCTTGCGCGCGAGACCCGCAATGAAACCGGTCAGACCGGAGCGCGCACCGTTGGAGAGGCCGAGGATATCGAGCGGCGCCTTCACAGCGCTCGATGTGATGTTCACGATCCGCCCGAACCGGCGCTGGATCATGCCGTCGACCGTCTGCCGAATAAGCTCGATGGGCGTCAGCATGTTCGCATCGAGTGCCTTGATCCAGGTGTCGCGGTTCCACTCGCGGAAATCGCCGGGTGGTGGACCGCCGGCGTTGTTGACGAGGATGTCGGGATCGGGACAGGCCTGGAGCGCGAGCTTCTTGCCTTCGTCCGTCGCGATGTCGGCGGCGAGCGTCGTCACCTTGACGCCGGTCTTGCGACGGATCTCGTCGGCAGTGGCCTCGAGGGCGGGCTTCCCGCGCGCGAGGATGATGAGGTTGGCGCCCTCGGCGGCCAGCGCCATGGCACATCCCTTGCCGAGCCCCTTGCTCGCCGCGCAGACCAAGGCGGTCTTGCCCTTGATGCCGAAATCCATGGCCGCTCTCCTTGGCGAAAATCGAGAGCGCCATCATAGGGCGATGCGGAATCGGGTCTAGATGCCTACGAACCCGGCATCGGCTTCAAGGACTTCAGATAGACCGCAATCGCGTGGCGGTCCGCGTCGGTGAGTTGGCTTGTGCCCTTCACGACCTCCGCCATGCCTGAGCCCACAAAATCGAAATAGGGAAGCTGGCCGGTCTTGAGCACGGTCTCGATCTCCTCGAGGCTCCACTTGCCAATGCCCTTCTCCGAATCGGACGTGATGTTCGGTGCCTTCTGGCCATCAGGTCCCTGGGGATTGCCCGAGTAGGCCCGGCTGGTCTTGAGAGCGCCCATGAAATTCCGGGGCGTGTGGCATTCGCCGCAGTGCGCGACGGCGTTGGCGAGATAGCTGCCGCGGTTCCAGGCGGCGTCGTGGGCGGGGTCGGGCTGCCACGGCCCCTCGTCGAAGAAGAGCAGGCGCCAGAACACCAGGCCGAACCGGAAGCCGAAGGGTGGCGTCACGTCATGGGGCTTGTTTGGCTGCGCGACGGGATCGCGGGTCTTCAGATAGGCGTAGAGGTCCGCGATGTCGGCATCGGTGAGGCCGGTGAAGGAGGCGAACGGGAAGACCGGGAAGAGGTGAGTCCGCCCGGGCGCAATGCCCTCGCGGAGCGCCCGGTGGAACTCGACCGCGGTCCAGGAGCCGATGCCGAATTGCGGGTCCGGCGTGATGTTGGGCCCGTAAAAGGTGCCGAAGGGCGTCGCCAACGCGCGGCCGCCCGCGAGCGGCTTGCCGTTGTTCTTCACGTCGGTGTGGCAGCCCGCGCAATCCGCGGCCGCAAAGAGGTAGGCGCCGCGCTTCGCCGCGCTGTCGTCTGCCGGCGCCGCCGACGCCTGCATCAGAAGAACGAGAGCGGTGAGCAGACCGCAGCCAGCTAAGCGCACCGCCCTCATCACGGGTCCTACACCTTCTCCCGATAGGTGCCGTGGCAGCTGCTGCAGTTCTTGCCGATCTCATTGACGGTCGCCTGCACCGTGGCCTTGTCGCCCTTCCGGATGGCGTCCAGCAGCTTCTGCTCGCCGCTCTTCTGGCCGGCGTAGAGCGCCTTGAACTTGTCGAGTTCCTGCCAGACCTCAGGCTTCGCATTGCTCTTGCCGGGCATGTCCTTGGAGCTGGTGCCGGCCACGAACAGCGTCGGGAGCTTGTCCGCCACCCCGAGCAGTTCCTGTGCCTTGGCGAGCGCCGTGGCCTGGTCCGTGCCCTTGTCGCCGGCATAGTCCAGGATCGCCTTGAGGCTCGGGCCCTCCTGCCTCATCGTGGCTTGGCGCTCCTTCACGATGGCGTCCTTGTCCTGGGCGATCCCAACCGCCGCGCCGATGCTCATCATTGTCACAAGCGCGATCGCCGCCGCGCCCCACCGTGTGTACTGGCTCATTGCGGGTTTCCTTTCTTCGGTTGGCAAGCGAGGGCGGCGCGATGATACCGCTTCGGTCCCGCACCACGGATCACGAATACTTCATGACGAGCAGAGCCCGAGCCATTCGTGACACAGCCTGGACTCGCGCGGGTTCCACGTTATTCCGCGCCCGCGAGAGCCCCTGGAAGCACAGGGGTAGCCCCCGCTTGCCACGCTCTCGCCGATCGGTACGATCCCGCCCAACGGAGGCTGCCCATGAAACTCCTGGCGTTTATCGGTGTGCTCGCGATCCTCTGCGCGGTCGGCGCGGGGTTCTTCTTCTTCGGAGGCTATTACGATGTCGCCGCGGCGGAGCCCGATCTCGCGATCGTGAATTGGGCGCTCGTGCGCGTGCGGACCGCCTCGATCGAGCGGCACGCGCTCGACCGGCCGAGCCTTCAGCTCGGCGATCCCGAGGTGGTGAAGGCAGGGGCCCGCGCCTATGCCGAGCTCGGCTGCGTCAATTGCCATGGCGCCCCGGGCGCTCAGTGGGCGAAATTCTCGGAGGGCCTGCATCCGGCTCCGCCCGACCTCGCCGAGGTCAGTAAGGACCTCGAGCCTGCTCAGCTGTTCTGGGCGATCAAGAACGGCATCAACATGACGGGCATGCCGAGCTTCGGAATGATCAAAACCGACGACCGGAAGATCTGGCAGGTCGTCGCCTTCGTGAAGAAGCTGCCGAGCATCTCGGCTGACGACTACAAGGCCTGGTCCGCCGCGTCGCCCTGAGCAAGCTCAGAGCGGATACGCGCGCGACGGGGATTGGTGTCGCGGCTCGTCGCGCGCGGAAGATAACTTCTAGCTCACAGGCATGAGGACGTGGGCCTTGTAAGGAGCGCGCGTCTGCAGGCGGTCGTACCAGGCCTTGAGGTGCGGCATCGAGGGTCGCTCGACCGGATAGCTGTACCAACGGTGCACGAACATGCCGAGGCAGATGTCGGCGAGCGTGAGGTCCTTGCCTGCGACGTAGGGCCGGCCATCCTTGAGCTGATCCTCCAGAATCCTCCAGGCTGCCACCGCACGGGTATGCGCGGTATCGAGCGCCGCGGCGTCGCGCCGTTCGGGTGGTGTGCGGTAGTAGCCCATGAGCAGCGTCCCCATCGGTGGCCCCAGTATCGAGAGCTGCCAATCCATCCACCGCTCGACGTGGCTGCGCTCCGCGGGGTCCTTCGGATGCAGCTTGTCGCCGCCGCGCGTCGCGCAGAGATAGCGCAGGATCGTATTGGACTCCCAGATGACGGTCTTGCCGTCCTCGACCGTCGGAACGAGGCCGTTCGGGTTGATCGCGAGATACCCGGGATCCCGAACGCGGCCGAACTGCAGGCCGGCATCGACGCGCTCGAACGGGATGTTCAACTCCGCGCACGCCCATAGCACCTTCTGGACGTTCGACGACGTGATCCGGCCCCAGATCTTGAGCATGGCGTGCCTCCTGCAAGAGCGCTCTCCGGCGCGGCTATCCGATGCTAACTGCCCGTGCCGTGGCGCGGCAACCTCGGAACTAGGCGCGCCTCTAAATGTCCATGACCTCGAGGATGCCCGGGAGCGATTTGACCGCGGCGCGCACGCGCGGGCTGATCCGGAAGCCGCCGGGGAGCGTGATCTCGACCTCCCGCGTGGGCGGCAGCGGTACCACCACGGTGACGCGGCCCTTGCCGCCGGATTCCCGGCTGATCAGCCCCTTGAGCGGCGGCACGGCGTCGCGCTCGGCGACGAACACCTTGAGGCCCGCTGCCGCCTGCGCCACCACGCCATCGAGCGCCTCGATCTTCTGCGCGGTCAAGCGCACGCTCTCCTCCTCGGCGCGGGCATCCGCGGTGACCAGGAGCGGCTGGCCTGCCTCCAAGAGGCTCCGCGACTGTGCGAGCACCTCGGAGAACACCGTCACCTCGAAGAAGCCGCTGGCGTCGGACATCTGCAAGAAGGCGAACCGGTTGCCGCGAGCAGAGGTGCGCTCCTTCTTGCCGACCACGATGCCCGCGAGCTTGAAACGCGGCGCGCCGCCAAGCGCGAGGCGCGCCGGCAGCTCGGCCGACCGCACCACGCCTACCCGCTCCAGGCTCTTGCCGTAGGCGTCGAGCGGGTGGCTCGACAGATAGAAGCCGATCGCCTCGAACTCCTGCTGCAGGCGCTCCATCGGCAGCCAGTCCGCTTGCTGCGGCAATGCCGCGCGCGAGGCTGTCTCGGGAATGTCGCCGAACAGGCTCACCTGGCGGCTTTCGCGATCCGCCGCGACCGAGCCCGCGTGGCGCAGCAGAAGCTCGGCAGCGGCAAAGGTTTGTGCGCGATTGGCGTTGAGGCGATCGAAGGCGCCGGCCCTGGCGAGGTTCTCGAATTGCCGCTTGTTGAAGGTCTTTAGATCGAGCCGGCGGGCGAAATCGAACAGGTCCTTGTAGGGCCCGTTCGCCGTGCGCTCTTCCACCACGGCGCGCATTGCCTGCGCGCCCACGCCCTTTACCGCCGCGAGCGCATATCGGATCGCCGGTCCCTCGGCCGTGTCCTCGACGGCGAATTCGGCGCCGGAGCGAATGATGTCGGGCGGCAGCAGCTTGATGCCGACCCGCTCGCATTCCTGACGGAAGGTGTTGAGCTTGTCGGTGTTGCCGAGGTCGAGCGTCATCGATGCCGCCAGGAACTCGACAGGGTGGTTGGCCTTGAGATAGGCGGTCTGGTACGCCACCATGGCATAGGGCGCCGAGTGGCACTTGTTGAAGCCGTAGCCCGCGAACTTCTCGACCTTTTCGAAGATCATCGTGGCCTGGGCCTCGGGCACACCCCGCGCCATCGCGCCGTCGATGAACGCGGCCCGCTGAGCATCCATCTCCGACTTGATCTTCTTGCCCATCGCGCGCCGCAGCAGGTCGGCCTTGCCCAGCGAGAAACCCGACAGCTTCTGCGCGATCTGCAGCACCTGCTCCTGATAGACGATGATGCCGTAGGTCTCCTCGAGGATCTCCTTCAGCATCGGGTGCAGGTAATCGCGCTCCTCATGGCCCTGCTTGACGTTGATGTATTTGGGAATGTCGTCCATCGGGCCTGGCCGATAGAGGGCGACGAGCGCGATAATGTCCTCGAACCGGTTCGGGCGGAGCTTGCGCAGGGTATCGCGCATGCCCTGACCTTCCAGCTGGAACACGCCCACGGTGTCGCCGTGGCCGAGCATCTCGTAGGTCCTGGCGTCGTCGAGCGGTATATGCGCGAGATCGAGCTCGACGCAGCGCGCCTTCAAAAGCTCGACTGCGTGTTGCAGTACCGTCAGTGTCTTGAGGCCGAGGAAATCGAACTTCACGAGCCCGGCGAGCTCCACATATTTCAGGTTGAACTGGGTCGCGGGCATGCTGGATCGGGGATCGCGGTAGAGCGGCACCAGCTCGTCGAGCGGCCGGTCGCCGATCACCACGCCCGCCGCGTGGGTCGAGGCGTTGCGGTAGAGGCCCTCGAGCCTGAGCGCGATCTCCATGAGGCGCTTCACAGCCTCGTCGCCGTCGCGCATGGCTTGCAGCTGCGGCTCGCCCTCGATCGCCTTGCGCAACGGAATCGGGTTTGCGGGGTTGTTCGGCACCAGCTTGCAGATGCGGTCGACCTGGCTGTAGGGCATCTCGAGCACGCGGCCGACGTCGCGGAGCACGGCGCGCGCCTGCAGTTTGCCGAAGGTGATGATCTGCGCCACGCGGTCGGCGCCGTATTTCTCCTGCACGTAGCGGATCACCTCGTCGCGTCGGTCCTGGCAGAAGTCGACGTCGAAGTCCGGCATCGAGATGCGCTCGGGATTGAGGAAGCGCTCGAACAGCAGCCCGAAGCGGAGCGGATCGAGGTCCGTGATGGTGAGCGACCACGCCACTACCGAGCCCGCGCCTGAGCCGCGGCCGGGTCCCACGGGAATGCCTTGCCGCTTCGCCCACTGGATGAAGTCGGCGACGATCAGGAAGTAGCCGGCAAAGCCCATCTTCACGATCACGTCGAGCTCGTAGGCGAGCCGGTCCCGGTAAGGCTTTGCTGCGCCCTCGCGCTCCGCCGCGCTCATCTCGCGCTTGAAGACCGCGGCCCCAAAGCGCTGTTCCAGCCCTTCGGCCGCCATGGCGCGGAGCTCCTCGGCCTCGCTACGGCCGCTCTGGCAAGGGAAGGCCGGGAGGATCGGTTTCTGCGCCTCCGGCATGAAGGCGCAGCGCCGCGCGACGACCAACGTGTTGTCGCAGGCCTCCGGCAGGTCCGCGAACAGGATGCGCATCTCCGCCGCCGACTTGAAATGATGCTCGGACGTGAGGCGCCGGCGGTTGGGATCGCTCATCACCGTGCCCTCGGCGATCGCGAGCAGCACGTCGTGGGCCGGATAGAAATCGGCATCGGCGAAATAGGCGTCGTTGGTGGCGACCAGCGGCAGGTCGTGCTTATAGGCGAGGGCGATGAGCGCGGCCTCGATCCGGTCCTCGACCGGGAGCCCGTGCCTCATCAGCTCGACATAAAGCCGGCCGGGGAAGAGCGCCTTGAGGCGGAGCAGCATCGCTTCCGCCGCCTCGCCCTGCCCTTCCGAGAGGAGGCGCCCGACTGCGCCGGAGGGTCCGCCCGTGAGCGCGATCAGCCCGTCGCTCATGCCGTCGAGCGCAACGAGATCGACCTGCGGCGCCTCGCCGGCGTCGCTCTCGAGGAAGGCCTTGCTCACCAGTTTCGACAGATTGGCGTAACCCGAGCTGTCCTGCACCAGCAACACCAGCGTGTCAGGCGACGACATCGGTCCAATCCGGCCAATCCGCGCGGATGCCTCGTCCACGCCCGCGCGGCGGATCGGCAGCTCGCAGCCGATGATCGGCTGGATGCCGGCCTCGGCGGCCGATGTGGCGAACTCGAGCGCGCCGAAGAGATTGCCGGTATCGGTCACCGCCACCGCCGGCATGCGGTGTCGCTCGCAGAGCTTTACCAGGTCCTTGGTCTTGATCGCGCCCATCGAAAGCGAATAGGCGGAGTGGACGCGGAGATGGATGAAATCGGCGTGCAGCATCGGCCGTTCATCCTATCGGGCAAGAGCAGATCGACGCGAGGCTTCAATGCGGATCAAGTTCGCCCTTGCGCGTATTTCGCGTGCATGATTGGCTTTGGCCCTGTGGATTAATTGGCTTTTCTGAAGGGCCGAGCATTGAAATTATTCAATAAACTGGCTTTGTTTTGTAAACACAGTTTCCTGCTCACGAACCGTGGAAGGGCATCGAGGTGTGCGACCGCTTTTTGCGGTTCACATAAGTTTTTGGTGAGTGCACTACAAGGGTTGCTGGGGCGCGGCCAGCGACTCGGACGCCGTGCTTTTTGATCGGCTTCGGTCTTGCGCTCGCCCGCCGCCGATGGTGCAACATATCTCTCTCAGCGAGCCACCACCCACACAAAGGAACCGAGCATGGGGATGCACTACCTGCACACGATGGTCCGGGTCACCAATCTCGAGCAGTCGCTCGATTTCTTCTGCAATAAGCTGGGCATGGTCCAGATCGGCCGGAGCGATAACGAGAAGGGCCGCTATACGCTCGTGTTCCTGGCGGCCAGCGACGATGTCGATCGCGCGAAGAGCGAGAAATCGGCGATGGTCGAACTCACCTACAACTGGGACAAGGAGGACTACACCGGCGGCCGCAACTTCGGCCACCTCGCCTATGAGGTCGATGACATCTACGCGACCTGCGACAAGCTCATGAAGGCGGGCATCACCATCAACCGGCCGCCCCGCGACGGCCGCATGGCCTTCGTCCGCACCCCCGACAACATCTCGATCGAGCTCCTGCAGAAGGGCCAGGCGAAGCCCATCGCAGAGCCGTGGGCCTCGATGAAGAACACGGGCGCGTGGTAGGGCTGCAATTACGGTGGTGCGTCCTTGGACACGCTCGCTCTTTCAGAGCGAGCACGCTCAGGAAGAGGATAGATCCTTGGCCGCCATCCACGAACTCGCCTCTCCCTGAGCGCGGCGGGTCCGAAGGACCCGTGTCGAAGGGCGCGGGATCGTGTTGCAGCCGATCTATTGCCCAGCGCTTAGGCCCCAATCGGGATGGCTCGTGGGGTCCTGATTCCAGAACATTATCTTGTCGAAGTAAATGGTCTGGGTCTCTGCGCGCCAGTCCCGGTAGATGCCGAAGCGTGGCTGGGCGTTGATGAAGGGCATACCGTTGCGGCGCGCGCCGTGCTCGGGATCGCCCATAGGGCCGCTGTAGGAGCCGCAGGCGCGGCCATTGAGCCAGACATCAACGCGGCCGGTCGCATCGTGCGCCGGCAGCAGTCGCACGTTGACGGTGGTCCAGGTCTCACGGGGCACGTCGTCGGCGACGCAGATCTGCGTGCGCTTGACCCGGGCCGGCGAGGCGCAGGCGTCGCCAGCCGCAATCTGCGCAAAGAAGCGCACGCGGTCGCCGAGCGGTCGCGCCTCGATTTTGAAAAACGGGCTCGCGCCGCAGGATTCGCTGTTCATGAAGGCGTCCTGCTTGACCTGGTGGATTACCGTGCGGCATGGCTGGCGACCCGCCATGGGCACGTCGCGCGGCCAGTCGTTCGAGACCTTGAAGGCGAAGCGGTACCACACGGTCTCGCCGAACTTCACGATCTCGCCGGCACCGGTCTTGCGGTCGGATTTGACCTGGATCTCCGCCCGCTCGCTCGGCGCCACGCCATTGGGCTCCGCCTCCATCTCCGCCGCGCGCGAGCCCTCGGCGTCGCAGACATACCGCTTCGCTGATTTCATCGCGTCGGTTGCGCCATCGAGGGCGTCGCCCTCTTGCACGGTGATGCGCCCCACCGTGTGCCCAAGGGGATCCTTCACCACATTGACGCGCACCGCCCGCAGCGCCGGCGCGAGCAGGGTGGAGATCAGCCACTTCCCTTCGATTTCGGAAGGGCTGGCGGGATCGTAGGCGAAATTCTCCGCAAAGATAGGCGCGGGCGGCGGAGCATTCTGAGCGAATGCGCCTGCCGTGACCAGGGAAGCGCTCGCTATCGAGATTGCTATCCAGCGCATGACCCCTACACTTTCCGCTCCACCACCAACCCATCCTCCAGTGCCAGCACGCGGTCGAGCCGGCGCGCGAGCTCGAGGTTATGCGTGGCAATGAGCGCGGCGAGACCCGTCTTGCGCACGAGGCCGACGAGGGCGCCCATCACCTCCTCCGCCGTGTGGTGATCGAGATTGCCGGTGGGCTCGTCGCCGAGGAGCACGCCTGGGCCGTTGGCGAGCGCGCGCACGATCGCGACCCGCTGCTGCTCGCCGCCCGAGAGGCGCGCGGGACGATGGCTCGCGCGCGGACCGAGACCGACTAGACCGAGGAGATCGCCGGCACGCGCCTTCGCGGCGCCGCGGCCGACGCCCGCGATCATCTGTGGCACCATGACGTTCTCAAGCGCGGAGAATTCCGGCAGCAGGTGATGGAACTGGTAGACGAAGCCGAGCCTGGCGCGGCGCACCTCGGTGCGCTCCACATCGGACATCTTTCCGCAATCGCGGCCTTCGATGCGTACCGCACCGTGGTCCGGGCGCTCGAGCAGGCCCGCCACGTGGAGCAAGGTCGATTTGCCCGCGCCCGACGGCCCCACCAGCGCCACGCTCTCGCCCTTGGCGAGGCTTAGCGTGATGCCGCGCAGCACCTCGAGGCTCTCACCCGCCTGGTTGAAGGTGCGAACGACGCCCTCGAGTGCGAGTGCCGGTTCACTCATAGCGGAGCGCCTCGACGGGATCGAGGCGGGCCGCGCGCCAGGACGGATAGAGCGTCGCCAAGAAAGAGAGGCCGAAGGCCATGACGACGACGCTCACGACATCGGAGACGTAGACTTGGGCGGGAATGCGGGTGAAGAAATAGATCTCGGCTCGGAAGACGTCGACCCCGAACACGTCCTGGACCACGTGCCGGATCGCCTCGATGTGGGTCGCGAATTCTACGCCCAGGACGAAGCCCGCGAGAGTGCCGATGAAACCGATGCTGGCGCCCGAGAGCACGAAGATGCGCATGACCATCGCGCGGGTGGCGCCCATGGTGCGGAGGATCGCGATGTCGCGGCCTTTGTCCTTCACCATCATGATCATGCCGGAGATGATGTTGAAGGCCGCCACCAGGATGATCAGGGTCAGGATCAGGAACATGACGTTGCGCTCGATGGTGACGGCGTCCATGAAGCTCTGGTTGCTGTGCTGCCAGTCGAGGATGCTGGCGTTCGGGCCGGCGATCGTCCGGATCGCGCGGGCCTGATCTCCGAGGTGATCGGGATCAGTCGCGAACACCTCGAGGCTGCTGACGCCCTCGCCGGTCTTGAAGAAGAGCTGCGCCGCCGAGAGCGGCATCAGAACGTAGTTGTTGTCGTATTCGAACATGCCGACGTCGAAGGTGCCGGCGACGCGATAGCTCTTGATGCGCGGCACCGTGCCGAAGGCGGTGGCGTTGCCGTTGGGGGAGAGCAGCGTGATGCTGTCGCCGGGCCGGAGGCCGAAGCGAAACGCGAGCCGCGTGCCCAGGATCACGCTGTCGTCGTCGAAATCGGCGAGTGCCGCCCTGTCGATGCCGCGGGCGAGCAGCGGCTGGCTCTCGATGTCTTCGACGCGCATGCCGCGCACGAGCGCCCCGCTGGACGTGCGCGGCGTACTCGCGAGCACCGTGCCCTCTACGATGGGCCGCACGGCAACGACGCCGGGAATCTGCCTGATCTTGGCGTCGAGCGCGTCGTAGTCCGTGATAGACCCGCCGCCGATGACGATGCCGAGGTGGCCGTTGATGCCGATGATCCGGCCTACGAATTCCGCGCGAAAGCCGTTCATCACCGACATCACGATGATGAGCGTCGCCACGCCGAGCGCGATGCCCAGCAGCGAGAAGATCGCGATCACCGAGACGAAGCCCTCCTGGCGGCGCGCCCGCAGATAGCGGAATGCCACCATCCGCTCGAAGGCGCCGAAAGCCATCAGCGGGCCACGAGCTTGTTCAACGCCGCATCGGGTGAGAGCTCCTCGCGCTTGCCGGTCTTGCGGTCCTTGAGCTCGACCACGCCCTGCGCGAGGCCGCGCGGACCGATCGTGAGCTGCCAAGGCAGCCCGATCAGGTCCATGGTCGCGAACTTCGCGCCCGGCGATTCATCGCGGTCGTCGTAGAGCACGTCGACACCGGCCGCGGCGAGCCTGCGATCGAGATCGTCGGCGGCGGCGCGGCATGTCGCGTCGGTGGCCCGCAGGTTGATGAGCGCCACCTTGAAGGGCGCCACCGGCTCCGGCCAGATGATGCCGTTCTCGTCGTGGCTCGCCTCGATGATGGCGCCGACCAGGCGCGAGACGCCGATGCCGTAGGAGCCCATCTCGACCGCGCTGGTCTCGGCATTCGGCCCCGCGACCGTCGCGTTCAGCGGTTTCGAGTATTTGGTCCCGAAATAGAAGATGTGGCCGACCTCGATGCCGCGCGCTTCCACCAATTGGTCCTTCGGAAGCGGACAAGTCTTCGGATCGTGCTTGTGGTCGGTCGCGGCGTAGAGCTGGGTCCACTTCTGGAAGAACGGCTCGAGGTCGCTCTCGTAGTCGACGTTGACGCCGAGGATGTCCGTTTCGAGCCAGCGTTTGTCGCAATAGACCGCGCTCTCGCCGGTCTGCGCGAGGATGATGAACTCGTGGCTCAGGTCACCGCCGATCGGACCGCTCTCGGCGCGCATCGGGATGGCCTTGAGGCCCATGCGTGCGAAGGTACGGAGATACGCCACGAACATCTTGTTGTAAGCGCGCTTCGCGCCGGCGAAATCGAGGTCGAACGAGTAGGCATCCTTCATCAGGAACTCGCGGCCGCGCATGACGCCGAAGCGCGGCCGCACCTCGTCCCGGAACTTCCACTGGATGTGGTATAGGATCTTGGGCAGGTCGCGGTAGCTCTTCGCGGAGCCGCGGAAGATCTCGGTGATCTGCTCCTCGTTGGTCGGACCGTAGAGCATCTCGCGCTCGTGCCGATCCTTGATACGCAGCATCTCCTTGCCGTAGTCGTCGTAGCGGCCGCTCTCTTTCCAAAGCTCCGCGGGCTGGATGGTCGGCATCAGGACTTCCTGCGCGCCGCAACGATCCTGCTCCTCGCGCACGATCTGCTCGACTTTCTGGAGTACGCGCAAGCCCAAGGGCAGCCAGCAGTAGATGCCGGCGCTCGACTGCCGGACCATGCCGGCGCGCAGCATCAGCCGGTGCGAGACGATCTCCGCCTGCGCGGGGTTCTCGCGGATCAGCGGCAGGAAATAGGCGGACAGGCGCATGCGGTCCCTTCTGGCGTTGTTTTGTCCAAAATACCAAAACCTTGCGCGGACTTTAGGCAGCCGCGAGCGGGCTGTCCATGTTGCCGGAACGGGCGCCCGGGACGTATTGCGCAGCGGCGAGATAATGGGTCAATATCGAGGCTCAAGAAGAGGGGAGTGCCCGAAAATGCTGAACCGATTTCGCTTCGCTTTGATGGCGGCGGTGGCCCCGCTCGCCCTCACGATCCCGGCGGCGCAAGCGGCGACGCCGACCCAAACTCTCGTCATGGCGATGGATTTCGCCGACCTCATCACCTTCGATCCCGGCGAGTCCTACGAGATCTCCGGACAGGAGTTCGGCGCCAATATCTACGACCGGCTCGTACGCTATGAGGCCGAAGACTTGGACAAGCTCGTAGGCGGCGTCGCCGAGAGCTGGTCCATCGCGTCTGACAACAAGACCTACACCTTCAAGCTCCGCCCGAACCTGAAATTCGCCAACGGCGACCCGGTGACGGCGGACGATTTGGCGTGGTCCATGCAGCGCGTCGTGCTGCTGGACAAGACGCCGGCGTTCCTCTTCACCCAGCTCGGCTGGAACAAGGAGAACGTCAAGAGCCTGATCACAGCGCCCGACCCGCACACGCTCACCTTCAAGATCGTGGAGGACACGGCGCCCTCGCTAGTGCTCAACCTCATGAGCACCTACGCCGCCTCCGCGGTCGACAAGAAGGTGGCGATGTCTCACGAGAAGGACGGCGATCTCGGCAACGCTTGGCTCAAGACGAATTCGGCCGCGTCCGGCGCCTATAACTTGATCTCGTGGAAGGCGGATGAAGCCGTCACACTCGAGGCCAATCCGGGCTACCGCCTTGCCTCTCAGCACATCAAGCGCGTGGTGATCCGGCACGTGCCCGAGCCCGCGACCCAGAGTCTGCTCCTGGGCAAAGGCGACATCGATATCGCCCGTGGCCTGTCGCCCGACCAGCTCGCCTCGCTTGGAGAGAACAAGGACATCAGGATCGAGTCCTTCCCGGGCGGCGACAACTATTACCTCGGCCTGAACACGTCCGAGGAGCACCTGAAGAATCCGAAGGTCCGCCAGGCCATGAAGATGCTGGTGGACTACGACGGCATGGTGAAGACCTTCCTGAAGGACCGCTTCTTCGTGCAGCAGACCTTCCTGCCGATCGGCTTCCTGGGCGCCATTCCCTACAACCCCTGGAAGTTCGACGTCGCCAAGGCGAAGGCGCTGCTGGCGGAGGCGGGCTACGCCAACGGCTTCGAGCTCGAGCTCATCACGCCGAACGCGTCACCGTGGACCGACATTGCGCAGTCGGTGCAGCAGACCATGGGCCAGGGGGGCATCAAGCTGAAGCTCGTGCAGGTCGAGCAGAAGCAGATGCTCCAGGCGATGCGCGCCCGCAAATTCCAGATGGTGCAAAACAGCTGGGCGCCCGACTACAAGGATCCGCACAGCAACGCGGACACCTTCGCGCACAACGACGACGACAGCGACACGCCGAAGATCAAGCCGCTGGCTTGGCGCACGCACTGGCTTCAGCCGGAGCTGACCAAGGAGACGATGGCCGCCTCCCGAGAGCCCGATACCGCCAAGCGCGTCAAGGAGTACGAGGACCTGCAGAAGAAGGTAACGGACGACGGGCCGTTCATCCTGATGTTCCAGGATAAGTATCAAGTCGCCATGCGCTCGAACGTGAAGGGCTTCAAGCTCGGGATTTTCGCGGACTTCAACTACTACCGGACCGTGTCCAAGTAATGGTTCTCTGCCGTGACGGCCGCCGCTGAGGCGGCACATACCAGTGACGGATGGGCTCGGCGCTTCGCCGGGCCCATTCGCCTTGCCTCGAGATTGCTTCTTTCGGTCGGGCTAACGTTCCTCGGCCTGACCTGCGTCACCTTCTTCATCGGACGCGTGATCCCGATCGACCCGGTGCTCGCCATCGTCGGCGACAAGGCCTCGCTCGAGACCTACAACCGCGTGAGGATCGAGATCGGGCTCGATCAGCCGATCCCCGTGCAGTACTGGCGCTACCTCATGAAGGTCCTGCACGGAGACTTCGGCATCTCCGTCATCACCGCGCACCCCGTGCTCGAAGACCTGTTGCGCGTGTTCCCGGCTACCATCGAGCTCTCGATCTTCTCGCTGATCATCGGCGTGATCCTGGGCATTCCGCTCGGCGTGGTGGCCGCGACGCACCGCGGGCGCTGGCAGGATCAGGTCATCCGCTTCGTCTCGCTGCTCGGCTATTCCATGCCGGTCTTCTGGCTGGGATTGGTGGGCCTGCTCCTCTTCTACGCCAAGCTCGGCTGGGTCGAGGGGCCCGGCCGCCTCGATGTCGCCTTCGACGACATCGTGCCGACAGTAACCGGCCTGATCACCATCGACAGCCTGATCTCCGGCGATGATGACGTGTTCTGGAACGCCGTCAGCCACCTCATCTTGCCTTCGTCCATTCTGGGATATCTCTCGCTAGCCTATGTCGCGCGCATGACGCGCAGCTTCATGCTGGGCCAGCTCAAGCAGGAATACATCCTGGCGACGCTCGCCAAGGGCCTCTCGCCGTTTCGCGTGGTCTGGGTGCACGCGCTCGGCAATGTGTGGGTCCCGCTGGTGACGGTGATCGCGCTCACCTTCGGCAGCCTGCTCGAGGGCGCCGTACTGACCGAGACGGTGTTCGCCTGGCCCGGGCTTGGGCTCTACCTCAAGAACTCGTTGTTCAACGCGGATCTGAGCGCGGTGCTGGGCGGCACGATGGTGGTGGGCGTCTGCTATATCGCGCTCAACATGCTCTCCGACGTGATCTACCCGCTGGTCGACCCTCGCGCGAGGGAGCGGCGATGACCGACACCACCCTCATCGGCTGGCGCGGCTGGCTGCTCGATTCCGCGCCCGCGAGCCGGCGCCAGGCCAGGCTCGGGCGCTGGTACCGCGCCTGGATGGCGTTCCGCCGCAATGGCCTCGCCATGACAGGGCTCGCCGTTGTGTTGGCATTGGTGCTGATGGCGCTGATCGCGCCGCTGGTCACCGATCCCGCCTCGGCGAACCTGCAGGTGCTTGAGGATCGGCTGCAGCCGTGGTCCGCCCAGCACTGGTTCGGCACCGACGAGCTCGGGCGCGACATCCTCGTGCGCGTTCTGTTCGGCGCGCGCATCACACTCACCATCGTGGCCCTCGTCTCTCTGATCGTGGTGCCGATCGGGCTCGGGATCGGCCTGCCAGCCGGATACTTCGGCGGCTGGATCGACGCGCTCCTCATGCGCATCACCGATATCTTCCTGTCCTTCCCGCGCCTGGTGCTGGCGCTCGCCTTCGCGGCGGCACTGGGGCCGGGCATCGAGAACGCGGTCATCGCGATATCGCTGACGACCTGGCCGCCCTATGCGCGGCTCGCGCGCGCGGAGACGCTGACCCGCCGGCGCGCGGAGTTCATCGAGGCCGCCGAGCTGCAGGGCGCCTCGCATCTGCGCATTTTGCTGACGCAGATCATGCCGCTGTGTCTTCCGTCCGTGATCATCCGCCTGACGCTCGACATGGCCGGCATCATCCTGACCGCGGCGGGACTCGGGTTCCTGGGCCTGGGCGCGCAACCGCCGGCCGCGGAATGGGGCGCGATGGTGTCCTCGGGCCGGCAGGTCCTGTTGGACCAATGGTGGGTCGCGACCATCCCGGGCATCGCGATCTTCGTGACCAGCCTGGGCTTCAACCTCCTGGGAGACGGCCTGCGCGACGTGGCGGACTCCCGATCGGCATGACCGAGGCTCCGCTCCTCACGGCGCGCAATCTGCGGGTGACCTATCCCAGCGACGAAGGCGATTTCGTCGCCGTACGCGACATCTCCTTCACCCTGGGGCGCGAGCGGCTCGGCATCGTCGGCGAGTCCGGCTCGGGCAAGTCGACCACCGGTCGTGCGATCATGGGGCTTGTGCCGGAGCCCGGCCGGGTCGAGGCCGACGAGCTGAAGCTTGGCGACACCGATATCCTCGGGCTCGACGAGAAGGGCTTTCGGCGGCTCCGCGGCAAGCGGGTCGCCATGATCCTGCAAGACCCGAAATATTCCCTCGATCCCGTCATGAGCGTCGGCCACCAGATCGCCGAGACGCACCGCTGCCATTTCAGCAGCAACGCCAAGGCGGCGAAGTCGGCGGCGCTGGAGATGCTGGCGGCGGTGCACATCCGCGACCCCGAGCGCGTCTACGCGCTCTTCCCGCACCAGGTCTCCGGCGGCATGGGCCAGCGCGTAATGATCGCGATGATGCTGATCGCGAACCCCGACCTGCTGATCGCGGACGAGCCGACCTCGGCCCTCGACGTGACCGTGCAGCATCAGGTGCTCGCGATCATGGATGACCTAGTGCGTCGGCGCGGCATGGGCCTGATCCTGATCAGCCACAACCTGCACCTGGTGTCCGCCTTCTGCGACCGCGTGCTGGTGATGTACGCGGGCCGCGTGGTCGAGACCTGCGCCGCCTCGCAGCTGGCGACCGCGCGCCACCCCTATACGCGGGGCCTGCTGGCCTCGCTCCCCGAGCTCGGCCGGCGGCGCCGGGAATTGCCGCAGCTGCAGCGCGACCCCGCCTGGGCCCTGGAAACCACGTGAACTCCCTGGAGCGCGTCACCTTCAGTTACGGCAGCGGCGCTAATCTAACTCTAGCCGCGGAGGACGTCTCGTTCGCGGTCGCCGAAAGCGAGTCCTACGGACTCGTGGGCGAGTCCGACTCCGGCAAGTCGACGGTGCTGCACGCAGTCG
>Ga0126378_10001032_pt1 | contig 20855 bp, 15 predicted proteins | sample PanSoiMetPlot_23_FD_92587 | JGI IMG/M metagenome (GOLD analysis project Ga0126378, IMG submission 92587) | Tropical forest soil microbial communities from Panama - MetaG Plot_23 | ecosystem: Environmental > Terrestrial > Soil > Tropical forest > Bulk soil | place: Panama | collected 2016-02-17
ATCACGACCAGCACGACTTGCAACAGCAGGCCGATTATCGAAGCGAAGCCCGCCATGCCGCCGAAAAGTCCGTGCCCGAACAGCAACCCAAATAGGCCTGCGCCGAGAAAGCCGGCAGCAAGGCCGCCGAACAAGCCGCCGCCGAACAAGCCCGGACGGATTCCAGCCTGGCCGATGGGTGCGGCGTTGCCGGGTTGTGTGATCGAACGCCCAATAGGCGCGGCGGTAGGCGCGGTGGGGGTGGTGGGTGGCGCCGCGAACGTGCGCGAGCCTCGGCTGCCTCCTGAGAAGCCGCCACCGACGCGCGCATGCGCATCAGCAGAGACCAAGAAAAACGCCATGGCGATTGCGCCAAGCGCGATCAACCAGCGATTACGAAACATGAGAATTTACCTCCCGGCTTATCGGCATCCAAAACAGTAGGTACGCGCAGGACAACTTATAAGGGGTCGGACCGCTCGGGCGCTGTCCTGTCACATGCGACGGGCCGATGCTGGTGTCGCCCAAGAGCTGCTGGCTGGATGCAGTGCTTTCGGCGTTCTGGCCCTGAACCTAATGCGGCCCGAGGCAGCGCACCCCGTGTACAGGTGCCAAGTGATTAGTTCCAATCCACACTCATGTCCGCTTTACCCCCGAAAGCGGACATCGCCGAACGTCGTCGTTATGTCCGCTAAGTGCTAATGCGCAAGAAGCAAATGTGATCTGCTCCGCACTGAACCTCTTTTCTGTATACCCATTTTCACAATGCTGATTTGATACGTTCAGGTTGGCACAGAGGTTCTCGAGACCTAATGGATTGAAGCGAGGACACATGACCGCGAGGACTATCCACACCTTGGCGCTGGCGATCGCGGCAGCGGCTTCCTGTTACGGGACTGGCGCGATGGCGCAAGTGCCGGCGGCGGTTGCGGCTCCAGGAGAAACAACTGTCGCAACCTTCCAGGGCGAAGGCGCGCAAATCTACCAGTGCAAAGCCGGTAACGACGGCAAGCTCACCTGGGTCTTCCGGGAGCCGATCGCAACGCTGATACTCGACAACAAGACGGTCGGGCGGCATTACGCCGGTCCGACCTGGGAGGACGCGAACGGCAGCGCCGTGACTGGCAAGGCGATCGGCAATGCGCCCGGCGCGACTGCAAATGACATTCCCTGGCTCAAGCTCGACGTCGTGAACCACCGCGGCGGCGGGACGCTCGCAGATGTCAGCACTGTGCAGCGGCTCGACACTCATGGCGGGACCTTGCAAGGTACGTGCAACCATGCTGGCGACTTTGCCAGCGTTCCTTATTCCGCCACCTATGTCTTCCTGCGCAAGGGTGGATGACTCCCCTTTGGGTCATAAGCGGACATTCGCCGCCTTATTCGATCACCTTCACACCGCACTCTACGTTAAACGACCCATCCGGTAGGGTTTCAAGATCGCGTAGACCGCCTCCTGGGCGGGCGTGGGGATGCCGTACTTACGTCCGAGGGCGACTATTCTACCCGCGAGCCAGTCCAGTTCGAGGCGGTTGCCTGCATCGAGGTCGTTCGCCATCGAGGCCTTCATCATTGGGTGAAAGCCCGCCACAGACCGATCCAGTTCTGCTTGAAAGTTCGGCGAAAACTCGACACCTGCCGCACGACCTACATCAATCGTCTCCTGCATCAGCCTGTAAAGAAAAGCACGCATGTCCTCGTCGTCGCGGATGACACCGATGGGCTGGCGCGTGCTTGCCGTGATGCCTGAGGTGCCCGAGAGCAACACGAACTTTTTCCAGATGTCGAGAAGGATGTGATCGGTCAGCGTGATGTCGATGTTCGCAGCCTTAATTTGCTCTACGTAACCGATGAGGACAGCATCAGGACGCCGATCGAGGCGGCCACAGAGGATTCTGGCTATCGTCCCTGTGTGGCGGATCACGCCAGGTCTCGCGATCGTAACGACAACATAAGTTGTCCCACCGATCACGGCGTTATCCCCAAGGATCGGCACGAGCCGCTCGACGCTATCAACGCCATTTTGAAGCGTAATCACACGAGTGTTGGAGCCTACGAGCGGGCGCGTTTACTCACCTGCTTTCTCGGTATCCCACAGCTTTACGGCGAATAACACCACGTCGACTGGTCCGACCCGCTTCGGGTCATCGGTGACATTGAGGTCCTTCAGATGAAGGTCGCCGAGGGCGCTCTCGATCTTGAGGCCGTCTCGACGAATTGCATCGCGATGCGCACCGCGGGCAATGAACGCCACATCATGTCCAGCCGCAGCTAACCGCCCGCCAAAATAACCTCCCACGGCACCGGCTGCCATGACCGCGACCCGCATCTCACACCTCCGCGCGATTAAGGTATACGCTTCGCTGAAAAGCTAGCACGTTGGAACGGCCGCGTGTTCCGTGTTGGTCGGGAATAGACGCCTTGCTGGCCGACAGAGACGCGCTTAGCGAAGGGATAGAGCAGATGAACGAGGCAACTCCGAGCAACGCAGTTATCTGGCGAGTCGACGAGCGCGGCGTGGCTTATATCACCCTAAATCGACCGCAGGTTTACAATGCTTATAATGGCGACCTGATTGCGGCGCTGCTTATAGCGTTTGATAAACTCGCCGGCGAACCTTTGCGTGCGGCCGTGATCATTGGCGCGGGGCGGAATTTTCAAGCGGGTGCCGACGTTAAATGGCTCGACGCTGTCCGGCGCGCGTCGCCGCAGGACAATTTACGCGCCTCTCGGATGACCGCGGAGGCGATCCAGCGCCTCAACACGCTTCCGATTCCAACCGTTGCGCTTGTCCAAGGCGCCTGTTTCGGCGGCGGCACCGGAATCATCGCAGCTTGTGACATCGTGATTGCCGCCGACAACGCCATTTTTTCGATTGCCGAGGTGCGCATCGGAGTGGCCGGCACAATCATCATCCCGCAACTCAACGACGCCATCGGCGTGCGCCAAGTACGACGCTACGCGCTCACCGCCGAACGTTTCGACGTTAAAGAAGCGCATCGCATTGGGCTTGTTCACGAGATCGTGCCGCTTGCCGACCTGCAGGCCGCGGGCGAGCGCATCGTGGATCATCTGGTCGCCAATGGACCGGAGGCCATTGCGCAAACCAAGACCTGCGCGTTGCGGTTGGCCTGGGGCAATCTCGAAGACGACGCGTTTGCCGGACTTATCGAAAGTCACGCGGCTAAACGCCAATCAGAAGAGGCTGCCGAAGGATTTGCGTCGTTCTTAGAGAAGCGTCCGGCGCGTTGGAATCTGGCCCAGAAACCAACAGTCTGAGGCCATGTTCGGACCATGTCCGCTTTACCCCCAAAAGCGGACATGGTTCGGCGCGATCACAATGTCCGCTTTGTGCCACAAGCAGACATCGACCAAATGACTCAGGCGGCCACGCTCCGAAGTACTTTGGAGACCTCACTGGAAACGCGACGGTCGTAATCATCGGCCAGGGCACGCAGGGCAGCGGCGCCATCGCCCGTAAAAGAGGGACCATGCATAAGTGCCAGTGTGTGGGGCGAGAGATTGGAGAGGCTACGGATCGTGGCGCCCATGCTGGGATTGAGGCAGGAATACTTGAACATGTCCTCCGCGGCGATCGCCGGCCCGACAACGTCGCCGTCGGTCAGCGCACGGTCATTGCCAAGCTGGGTGAACAGGTCACCGCACATCAAAGTGCGTGTCGACTCTTCGTATAGCACCCCGGCGTCCCAGCCATGTGGGGTGTGCGGTGTGTCGATGAAACGGACACGCTTGCCGCCGCCAAGGTTGACGACTTCGCCGTCCGTCAATACGCGCGGGGGACGATCCACAAAATCGTTGAGTGATACCATGCAGCCGATTTGACCGTGAGCAGGCGTCGCCTGCGGTGCGACCGCGAGCCATTCGTTCATCGCGCCGCACTCGTCGGCCTCGAAATGCCCGAACGCGATCCAACGCAGGCGATCGGCCGGCATGATGCGGCTCAATGCGTCGCGATTGACAGGAAATGTTTTTCGGAGGCCGGTATGAAACATCAGCGGCTCGTCGCCGAGAACTAGAAACTGGTTGTAGGTGAAGCCGGCGGGCGGCGCGATGTGCGGCACATAGGTTGAGAGCCGGTAGATACCGTCTGCGATTTCGGTGATCTTGGTTTCCATGCCTTCCTCCACGTCAATAAAGGCCGCATCGATATGTCTGTTTGGGTCAGGAACAGACATCCTCTCGACAAGCAGCAATGTCGGCTTTACCCCGCCAAAGCGGACGTCAATCGATCGCGTTGAGAAGTCCGCTAAGTGCCATTAACAGAAGTCGCGGTCAGCGCAATACGGCAGGGGAAGTCCGGCAGAACCAAGCGACAACCAACTAGATCAATCCGGACGTGAATATTATTGCGCCGTGATCCCGGCTTTCTTGATGATCGGAACCCACTTGTCGACTTCCGATTTCAGAAACGCCTGCAACGCAGCCGGCGTCGCGCGTTCCGGCGCTACGGTCTGTGCGCCGGAGCCGGCGAAACGGCTTTTCACATCGGGGTCTTGCAGCGCCTGCTGCAGCGCTTTCGACAGCTGCTCGACGATCGGCTTCGGCGTGCCCTTGGGCGCGTACATGGCAAACCAGACCGTGATCTCAAAGCCGGGAAGACCGGCTTCCGACGCCGTCGGCAGATCCGGGAACGCGGCGAGCCGCTCCCTGGTGGTCACGGCATAGGCCTTGATGTTGCCGGCCTTCGCGGCCGCTCCGACGTTCAGGGTCTGGTCGCACATGAAATCGAACTGCTTGCCCATCAAGTCGGTCAGCGCTGGTGCTGTTCCCTTGTAGGGCGCACCGGTGACGGTTGCCCCGACCGTGTTGAAAAACAACAGGCCGCAGAGATTCGAGGCTGAGCCGACGCCGGCGAACCCGTAGGTCAGCTTGTCCCTGTTCGCCTTCACATAGGCGACGAATTCCTTGAAATCCTTTGCCGGGAAATCGCTTCTGGCCACGAACGCCATGGGTGATTCGGCGACGATGCCGACCGGCTCGAAGTCTTTGATCGCATCGTAGCGCAGATTGGGGTAGAGCGCGGTGTTGGCCGCGTGGCCGAAATGCATGACCAGCAGGTGGTGCCCGTCGGGCGGCTCGCCGGCGACCTTCGCCGTTCCGATCGTGCCGCCTGCCCCGGCCAGGTTCTCGACGATGAATTGTCCGCCAAGATACTTGCTCAGTCCCTGCGCCGTGATGCGCGTGATCACGTCACCTGGGCCGCCCGCCGCATAGGGCATCATCACTGTCACCGGCCTGCTGCCGGGATAGTCCTCCGCCCACGCCGAGACGGCGAGAAGCCAGATCGCAGCTGCGATCGCATTGCGAATTTTAAGCAAGCATTCCCCCAATTATCGTCGTTACATCTTATTGTTCTTGAACGGCGTCCGATGTCAAACGCGGCCATGCCATCGAACGAGAGATACCGAGAGAGGACACGGTTCTCAAGCTTGATGTCGAGATTCTCAGCGAAACCCGAGTTCGGTCGCGTTCGCGTCCTCAGGGCTGCATTGTGCGTCACGGCAAATTCTGACTGCCAATGTCCGCTTTGGATCAAAAGCGGAAAGTTTGTGTCAAATGCGCACTCAAACGGCTGCGCGGTCTTGGCATGTTTCGACCCTCGTCGACCCCGATCTATGGGGACTTGCGCTGTTCTGCGCACTCGGGTTGGTCACCAGTCTGGATGTGATAGTTCGCTTTCCTGATGCCGCGGCGCTCGTCGCGCAATGCTATCAATTCTGATCGAGGCGTTCTCGCCGACTTAACCAGCTCGTAGGTTGCCGTCTTGTTGGTGAAATGAAAGGGGCCGGCGAACAACCGGCCCCGTCTTCTGATACAGCGTTTATGTATTTATGTCCGGGGAGAGGATGGGCAACTGTCCAAGCCTGAGCAGAACGCGGCCGTCACAGCAGCCGCGGCGCCATCCCCCCATTTGCTTCCAGCGCGCTCCAACGCAATGTCCGGAACTTCAAAGCTAAGCGTCTCTTCATCATAAAGTGCGGCGACTGATTCACTCATGGTGATAGGTCCTTTCTTTGGTGCACTACAGATAGGCGAAGAAGCCTGGTCCCTTATGGTCCGGCATCGTAAGCCGATATGTTCGCGGCGGGAAGCGGCGTTCTGGCATAATGGTTCATGTGAGTCGGCAAGGCGGTCCCTTCCTGTCGCCGATATTTGCGCTCGTCGGCGCAATTTTCCTGTATCGGCAGCATTGTCTTGCTCGGCCGCACCACCGAATACCAGTCCCTGTCTATGCGGCGATTATCGTCATTTTTGTCAGCGAACCCAACGCGAATGAGCGGCGCTAATTCGGAATTGAATCGTATGACTGTGTTCAGCGGCCAGGCGGTGGAAACGCAGCGTCGAGCGCTTGGAGGTCCGGCGCGGTGAGGGCGAGCGACAGTGCTGCCGCATTCTCCTTGACGTGGGCCAATGAGCCGGATTCGGGAATCGAAATGGCGCGGCCGCTTCGCATTGTCCACGCCAGCGCCACCGCGGCCGGCGAGCAACCATGCGCGCCGGCAATGCGCCCCAGCGTCGAGTTGCGCAGCAGCTTCGCGCCGGGACCGCCGAGCGGCGAATAGGCCATGATCGGAATGTCGTGCCGCTCGCACCACGCTAAAAGGTCGCGTTCGACGGCACGATCGTCGAGACTGTAAGGCACTTGATTGATCGCGCAGCGGTCGCCTTGCGGCAACTTGAACAATTTTTCCATGTCGCTGACTTTGAAGTTCGACACGCCCCATGCCCGGATTTTCCCGCTCGCGTGCAGCTCTTCGAAACCGCGCACGACGTGGCCGAAATCGCTGACGCCGGTCGGCCAGTGCAACAGATAAAGATCGAGGTGATCGGTACCGAGTCGGGCGAGGCTTCCTTCGCAAGCGCGCGCGATGCCGTTGCCGGCGACATGGTTGGGCCACACCTTGGAAACAAGGAAGATGCGGTCGCGCTGTCCGGCGATGACGCGGCCGATGAACTCCTCGGAGCCGTAGAGTTCAGCCGTATCGATCAGCGTCATCCCGAGCTCAAGGCCGGCGCGCAGTGCCTGTTCTTCCTCGGTCGCGGGATGGCGTCCTTTGCCGAGACGCGCCGAACCCTGGCCCAATGCCGGCGCGAGACGGCCGTCGCGCAGTTTTACCGTGCGCTTTGCGTCGCCAGGCGCGCCGCCGGGTGCCGGATCGAGAGCGGACGCTTTTGACGCCATGACGGACGCACCAGCCGCCGCGCAAAGTCTACTGAATTCACGCCGGTTCAATATTGTTGTAAGCCTAAGCGCCATACAATCTCTTCCGCCGCGCGCAAAAGTCGCCGGCGCAGCAAGTGTGAAAGCCGTGGCCGTATAGTCAAGACCGTCTTCCGATGTCTGGCATTCGGATCGTCCAAGGGTAATGCCGATGATACGCGTGCGTGTGGCTGCGATTTTCGTAAATCTTTGCCTCGGCGCAGTCGGCGCAGCCTTGTCAGGGCTCGCCTCGACGGTGCCCGCCGCCGCCGAACGCGCCGTCGTGCTTGAGATCGATGGCGCGATTGGGCCTCCAGTTGCCGATTACATCGCACGCGAGCTTGGGTCGGCGCGCGCGGCCGACGCGCGTCTCATTATTCTCCGCATGAACACGCCGGGCGGCCTCGACACCTCGATGCGGCGGATCATCAGCGCGATTCTCGCCTCCCCAGTGCCGGTCGCCACTTATGTCGCGCCGAACGGCGCGCGCGCGGCCAGCGCCGGCACCTATATCGCTTATGCAAGCGCGATTGCGGCGATGGCGCCGGGCACCAATATCGGCGCAGCTACGCCAGTCCAGTTCGGCGGCAATCCACTGTTCCCGTCCGACCAGAAATCGCAGAAGGATGAAAAAAAGTCCGGCGACTCAGCGGACACCGAGACGCGCAAGATCGTCAATGACGCCACGGCCTACATCCGCAGCCTTGCCGCGGTCAGCGGCCGCAATGCCGATTGGGCCGCCGACGCGGTGCGTTCGGCCGCGAGCCTGCCGGCGGCCGAGGCGCTCTCGCTTCACGTCATCGACGTGATCGCCGACGACGTGCCGGATCTGTTGCGCAAGATCGACGGCCGTGAGGTGACAATTGCCGGCAAGCCGGCCCGGCTCGCCACCGCCGGGCTCGAAGTCGAGACCCGGCCGCCGGATTGGCAGACCGAGCTGCTCATGCTGGTCACCAATCCGAATGTCGCTTTCATCCTAATGCTGATCGGCGTCTACGGCCTGATTTTCGAATTCTTAAGTCCGGGCGCGGTTGCTCCGGGATTGATCGGCGCTATCAGCCTGCTCGTCGCGCTCTATGCGCTTGCGTTCATGCCGATCAATTATGTAGGGGCCGCGCTGGTGCTGCTCGGCGTCGCCTTGATGATCGCTGAAGTGCATATCGGCGCCTTTGGCGCGCTCGGCGTTGGCGGCATCGCTGCCTTTATCATCGGCGCAGTAATGATGTTTCCGGCGCAGGTGCCGGGCTTTTCTTTGTCCCATGGCGTGGTCGCCGTCACCGCGCTCGGCAGCGCGGCGCTCTTGCTGTTGGCGCTCGCCGCCGTATTGCGCCGCCGGCGGCCGGTGGTCACCGGGCACGAGGCGCTGATCGGCGCCGAGGGCGAAACGGTATCTTGGCAGAACGGCGAGGGGCGGGTGCGGGTCAAGGGCGAAATCTGGCTGGCGCGTTCGGACGCTGCACTGACCGCTGGCAGCCGGGTCAAGATCGTCGGCCGCGACGGTCTCGTCCTGCGCGTCCGAGACATTCGGCCGGCGTAAGTGCGCCGATCGCAGAAAGAGGGAGCACCGCCATGCCGTCGTTAATAGCCGCCGTGGTCATTGCCTTCTTGGGCCTGACCTTCATCTGGTCGTCGATCCGAATTTTGCGCGAATACGAGCGCGGGGTGGTGTTCACACTCGGCCGCTACACCGGCACCAAGGGACCCGGGCTGTTTCTGCTGGTGCCGTTCCTGCAGCAGATGGTGCGGGTCGATCTGCGCGTGGTGGTCGACGAGGTGCCGCCGCAGGATGTGATTTCCCGCGATAACGTCTCGGTCAAGGTCAGCGCTGTCATTTATTTCCGTGTCGTCGACGCCGAACGCGCGATCATCCAGGTCAGCAATTACCTTGCCGCGACCAGCCAGCTTGCCCAGACCACATTGCGCTGGGTGCTCGGCAAGCATGATCTCGATCAGATGCTTGCCGAGCGCGACAAGCTCAATGCCGACATCCAGGACGTGCTCGACAAGCAGACCGAAGGCTGGGGAATCAAGGTGTCGACCGTGGAGCTCAAGCGCATCGATCTCAACGAGAGCATGATCCGCGCCATTGCCCGCCAAGCCGAGGCCGAGCGCGAGCGCCGCGCCAAGATCATCAATGCCGAGGGCGAGCAGCAGGCGGCGCAGAAACTGGTCGATGCCGCGCGCATCCTCGCCGGTAGCCCGCAGGCGATGCAGTTGCGTTATCTCAATACATTGTTCGATATCGCCAGCGAACGCTCGTCGCTGATCGTATTTCCGTTCCCGATCGATGTACTGGAGGCGTTCACGGGGCTGCAGAGGCCGGATGACGGACGACAGAGGTCAGATGTCAGATGACCGATGAGAATGCTATCTAACCTCCGATCTCCGACGCCGATTTAAATCGTCTGATTATATTCGCCGACTTCCTTGTGCTGGCGCAGTACAGCATCGACGGCCTTGAACATTTCGCGCATGCGCGCTTCTGAGACCGGGCTCTCGACCACGACGACGAGCTCCGGCTTGTTCGAGGAGGCGCGCACCAGCCCCCAGGTCCCGTCCTGCACGGTGACGCGCACGCCGTTGACAGTGACGAGATCGCGGATCGGCTGACCGGCGACCTTGCCGCCGTTCTTCGCCTCGCGCCCGAACTGTTTCACGACATCTTCCACGATCCTGTATTTGATCTCGTCCGGGCAATGCGGCGACATGGTCGGCGACGACCAGGTTTTCGGCAGTGCATTTTTCAGATCCGCCATGCTCTTGTCCGGGTTGCGCTCGAGCATGTCGCAGATCGCAAAGGCGAAGATCAGGCCGTCGTCGTAGCCACGCCCGAGCGGCTTATTGAAAAAGAAATGGCCGGACTTCTCGAAGCCGGCGAGCGCGCCGATCTCGTTGACCCGGCGTTTCATGTAGGAATGGCCGGTCTTCCAGTAATCGCTGCGCGCGCCGTTCTTGATCAGCACCGGATCGGTCGCAAACAGGCCGGTCGATTTGACGTCGGCGACAAAGACCGCGCCCTGGTGCTGCGCTGACATATCGCGCGCCAGCATGACGCCGACCTTGTCGGCGAAGATCTCCTCGCCTTCATTGTCGACCACGCCGCAGCGGTCGCCATCGCCGTCAAAGCCGAGCGCGACGTCGGCTTTGCTCGCAAGCACCGCGTCGCCCATCGCGTGCAGCATTTTCAAATCTTCGGTATTGGGATTGTAGTTCGGGAAGGTGTGGTCAAGCTCGCAGTCGAGCGGCACCACCTCGCAGCCGATTTTTTGCAGCGCTTGCGGCGCGAATGCGCCGGCGGTGCCGTTGCCGCAGGCGCATACGACCTTCAGCCGGCGTTTGAGCTTTGGCCGGTCGGTGAGATCGGCAAGATAGCGAGCGGGAAAATTCTCGACGAATTCGTAAGCGCCGCCGGATTGGAATTTGAACTTGCCGTCGAGCACGATCGCTTTTAGTCGCGTCATCTCGTCGGGGCCGAAGGTCAGCGGCCGGCTGGCGCCCATCTTCACGCCGGTCCAGCCATTGTCGTTATGCGAAGCGGTGACCATAGCGACGCAGGGCACGTTAAGATCGAACTGCGCGAAGTAGGCCATCGGGGTGAGCGCGAGACCGATGTCGTAAACCTTGCAGCCGGCGGCGACGAGACCGTTGGTCAGCGCCATCTTGATCGAGGCGGAATAGGAGCGGAAATCGTGGCCGGTGACCACGCGCGGCTCGACGCCGAGCTCGTGGATGAGCGCGCCGAGACCGAGCCCCAGCGCCTCGATGCCCATCAGATTGATCTCGCTGCCGAACAGCCAGCGCGCGTCATATTCGCGAAACCCGGTGGCCTTGACCATCGGCTCGGATTCGTAGGCGTAAGTGTTCGGCTTGAGCGACGGCTTCGGCTTGGGAAACATTGGCGGCGGCGCGAGTCGAGGTGCGAAAGGCAGTATCTTAAACGAATGACAATCGGAATAGTTGCGTAAAAGGGCGAACGGCGAGGTAGCGAATAGCGAATCAAGGAGGGGGCCATTCCGATCATCAGTGATGTCGAAGGATTTGGGGCTGTCTATGCTCCAGATGTGCCCCTGCTCGCCGGGCCAGCCATGCCCCTAGGAGCCATGCCCCTAGGTACGTCTCGCCGACTTGATGCGCCGCGCTGTATCGAACGACACACACGCTGCAGTTACAGAGCTCTCGCTGCAATGCGGCCCGGCTTCTTCGCGCGTGCGATAACCACCGCGCCGGCATATTCCAGACTTTCTAGGCAGCAACGTCGGGATCACCCCGAAAGTTGCTCGGGTAATATCCCTTCGCCGTGTCAGATCCGAATCTGATGGTCTTCGGGTGAATGTTGAAGGGGCGCCGTCCCTGTTAAATTCACGCCAGGGCATGTCTTCGTTCGCATAGAGCACATGAAGCAGACCGGCTGTCACCAGGCGGTCCGCTCCCTCCTCCTGAAAGAGTCGTAGGACGTCGCGAAGCGAGCGACGCCCGGCGACACATCGGCTTCGGCCTCCGCCGCGGCCTTACCCGCCAGGGCTAGTGCCGCTGCCGGCCAGTTGCCTCCGGCAGCGTCAGCAATGGCAATCAGCGGCTGCCAGTTGTGCGTGTCGGTCACCGTCGATATTGGCGCACCTGCCAGTCCACACAGTTGTCACCCGTTAAACTCGTCGTCGCGACCGCGTCGGATGGCAGCTCGCACGTCGATATCTTCGAGCGGCGGCGTCATGGCTCGGAGTTCGCGGAACAAAGCGATTTTCTCTTCGGGCGTCAGCGGCGCGGCATTGGTGAGAACGTCCCGCAACTCCTGGTCGAGCGAGCAACCCTTGAGCTCGGCTTTGGTCCTCAAGCTCTCAATCACTCGGTCGTCGAGGTCACGAACTAAAACTCTTGAAATGGAATTTCCCTCGCATATATTCAATTTGTTTCATTCTTCGGTCAATTAGTCGTTTTCTAGAATCCGATTTCCTACCGTTAGCAAGGTATTTCTGACCTCGGACGACGGTTGTCCTGGTCTGTTTTCCCGGCCGAAGCTGAACAACTCGAAGACCGAAAATTCGCGCTGGCTGGCGCATGCATGCGCGGCGGCGCGGACCACACTCATCATTGGAGATAAAATGACTGACACGAGATCAAAAAAACCCGCAGCCATAACGCGCTGGTGCATGGGGTTTACGCAAAGGATATCCTGATGCCATGGGAATCCAAAGAAGCTTTCGAAACGCTGCACAAGGATCTGCTGACGGAATTTATGCCACGTGGGCGCTCGGAGGAGGACTGTATCTTTGACCTCGCCTACCTGTATTGGCGCAAACAATCTCTCTGGCGCCTGTGGCAGACTACTATCCTCAAGGACCCGTTCACACAGGACATCCTGCAAACCAACCGCAAATCGTGGTCGGGAATCCGCAAGCAGTTGCGTGCGGAAGCCAATGGTCACCGGAAACTGCTAGGCGCGCTCGAAGCTGAACACGCAGAGATGCTGTCGCAGTTAGGGCGACTGCAGAAAAAGATAGAGGGGGCTGCCGACAATCAGGAGGTCAAGCTCAACGAAGACAAGATCTCTGCGTTGATCGGAATTATAAAGGAGCATGTAGCGCCACTCACTCAGACCCTGACGCAGGTACCGAATGCTGAACAGACATTTGACGCGGCCTATGCGGCAAAAAAACTGGAAGAGCTTTTGCGCTTGGAAAATATGATCGACGCTCGTATTGGCAAAGTTTTGGCGCGTCTTGTCGCCTTGAAGGAGTTCAAGCGCACGCCAGCCGGTGGGGCGCCGACCAAGGCGCTCACCAGTTCCCAAGCCAGTGTCTGATTGGCAGCTCTGGAGGCTGATGCACTCCTGAGTTGTAGAAACTTGGAACGATAAATTTTGCCGCAAACAACATGAGGTAGCCGGTCGCCGGAAATGCGGTCTTTCCGGCGACCGGTTCGTCGCAGCGACGTGCATAGCTCTTTGCGCTGCAGATTGAGATTTGCAGTTCATACACGTATAGCTTGCAAATTGTTGGAACGAAAAGACGTGAACGCTGACGCGGCGAACTACAAACGAGCGCAATGTACGCCAACACCATTCACTCGCGAGTTCATCGACGAGAACGGGTCATGGGGACGAAAGGCGTGATGAGTCAGGTAAGAAGCTGGAGGAGAATTATCTCCGCGGCTTGGCTCGGCGGGTCGGCGCGGCTGCGATCGGATCGTCCGGCCACGGATGTTTAGGATAGCGCCCGCGCATCTCGGCGCGCACGGCGGCGTAGCTGCCGCGCCAGAATCCGGGCAAGTCGCGCGTGGTCTGCACCGGCCGCTGCGCCGGCGACAACAATTCGATCGCGAGCGGCACCTTGCCGCCGGCAATCGCCGGGTGGCGGTCGAGCCCGAACAATTCCTGCACGCGGATAGCGAACTTCGGGCTGCCTTCGCTGGCATAATCGATCGGCACGCGCGTGCCGGTCGGCGCTTCGAAATAAATCGGCGCCTCGGCATCAAGCCGCCGCCGCAGCGGCCACGGCAGAAGTTCGCCGAGTGCGGCGGCGAATTCGTCGGCGGCAAATTTGGCCAGTGCCGTCTTGCCGGCGAGGGCGGGCGCGAGCCATTCCGCGACGCCGGCCGCGAGCGCCGCATCGGAAAGATCCGGCCATTCGACGCCCTCGCTACGGCGGAGAAACATGACGCGATCGCGCCATTGCTTGAGCGCTTCGGTCCAGGGCAGCCGGTCGATGCCGAGATTTGCGATGCTTTCGGCGAGAAGCCGGGCATTGTTCTCGTCGGGCAAGACCGGCGCCGCCCGCTCGCCGAGAACGATGGCGCCGAGCCGCCGGCTGTTGCGGCCGCGCAGCGACAGGCTCGCACTATCGAAGGCGACCTCCTCGCGGGCAGTAATGCGTTCGGCAAAATGCGTCTCGATTTCGGCAAGTGCGATCGGCGCGCCCGAAAGAATGCGGCCCTGCGCGGCGCTACCGGCGAGTTCGGCTACCGCCAGAAATGGCTCGCGGGCCAGCGGCGAAGCGGAATCGAGACTGGCTCCGCGGCCGTTCGCGAGCAAGAACGTGCCGCCGCCGGAGCCGCGGTTTTTGGCAATCCGTTCCGGGAAGGCGAGCGCGATCAGCGCGCCGACGCTCAGTTCCCCTCGCTTTCCCTTGAAAGTGTGCGCCACCTCCGCCCAGCGCTGCACCATGGCGCGTACATCGCGCGCGCGCGGCGAGCGATCGCGGCGGAGCGCGGCCAAGCGCTCACGCATGTCGATGTCGTCGCCGCCAAGGCCGCGCTCGCCGATCAGTGCGGCAAGCTCGGCGGCGCGCGTACCTTGGCCGACACGCGCCGCGTCGATCACCATGCGCGCAAGCCGCGGCGGCAGCGGCAGGCGGCGCAATTGCCGGCCCTCATCGGTGATGCGTCCGTCGTCATCGATGGCGCCGAGCGCGGCAAGAAGCGATTTGGCTTCGGCGAGCGCGGCGCGCGGCGGCGGATCGAGGAAGGCGAGCGTGTCGGCAGGGGCGCCCCAGGCGGCGACATCGAGCGCGAATGAGGACAAATCGGCGGCCAGGATTTCCGGGCGCGCGAACGGTTCAAGCGCGGCGGTTTGCGGCTCGTCCCACAGCCGGTAGCAGACGCCGGGCTCGGTGCGCCCGGCGCGGCCGCGACGCTGATCCGCCGCCGCACGCGACACCCGCACGGTATCAAGCCGCGTCACCCCGACATCGGGCTCATAGCGCGGCACGCGGGCTAGCCCGCTGTCGATGACGACGCGCACGCCTTCGATCGTGATCGAGGTTTCGGCAATCGAGGTCGCCAGCACGATTTTGCGGCTGCCGGGCCGGGCCGGTTCGATGGCGCGCGTCTGCTCGTCGCCACCGAGCGCGCCATAGAGCGGGACAATATCGGCCGCGGCGTCGGCGCGACTCTCCAGCAGATTTTGGGTGCGGCGAATTTCGGCGGCACCAGGCAAAAATGCTAGCACCGAGCCGCGCTCGGTGCGTATCGCCCGCGCAATCGTATCGGCGAGCTGCGGCTCGATCGGCCGCGCGTCGCGCCCGACATAGCGGGTCTCGACCGGAAAAATACGGCCCTGGCTTTCGATCACCGGCGCACCGCCAAGGAGCGTGCCGACGCGCGCGCCGTCGATCGTCGCCGACATCACCAAGATTTTCAGATCCTCACGCAGGCCCTGCTGGGCGTCGCGCGCCAAAGCGAGCCCAAGGTCGGCATCGAGCGAACGCTCGTGGAATTCGTCGAACAGCACTGCGGCGACGCCCGCGAGCATGGGATCATCGACGATCATGCGCGTGAAAATGCCTTCGGTGACGATCTCGATGCGGGTCTTGCGCGAGATTTTCGAGCCGAAGCGCACGCGCAAACCCACGGTTTCGCCGACCGCTTCGTTAAGGTTATGCGCCATGCGCGCGGCGGCGGCGCGCGCGGCGAGCCGGCGCGGCTCGAGCACCAGGATGCGCCTTGATGATCCTGACGCCTGCGCCCATGGTTGTCCGGCAAGGACCAGCGGCACGCGCGTGGTTTTGCCGGCGCCGGGCGGCGCCACCAGCACCGCGGCATTGCTGGCGCGCAAAGCTGCGGTCAGTTCCGGCAGTGCGGCGTCGATGGGGAGCGGGGAGGAATCCACAATCTCGACTCCGTCATTCCGGGGCGCGGACGCAAGTCCGCGAGCCCGGAATCATAACCACTAGCACCCGACAGCCGGGGCTCAGCGCAAATTCTGCACAGGCCTGTGGTTATGGATTCCGGATAGGCCCTTCGCGGCTTCCGGAATGACGTCAAACTCTTATATTAATGGCCATCATGCCCACAGCAAAAAAAGCTCCGCCGAAAGCGGACAAACCGGCAAAGCCGCCGCTCCAGAGCAAGCCGCTGAAAAAAGGCGATCACCTCTTCCTGGTCGACGGCTCGTCATACATTTTCCGCGCCTATCACGCGCTGCCGCCGATCAATCGTAAATCGGACGGCTTGCAGCTCAATGCCGTGTTCGGCTTCTGCAACATGCTGTGGAAGCTCCTGCGCGACATGAAGTCGGAGGACAAGCCCACCCATCTCGCGGTGGTGTTCGACCTCTCCGAGCGCACCTTCCGCACCGAAATGTATCCGGACTACAAGGCCCACCGGCCGGACCCGCCGGACGATCTGCGGCTGCAATTCCCCCTCATCCGTAAGGCTGTCAAGGCATTCGATCTGCCGTGCCTCGAACAGCAAGGCTTCGAAGCCGACGATCTGATCGCGACCTATGTGCGGGAAGCCTGCGAGGCCGGCGCCACCGCGACCATTGTCGCTTCGGACAAGGATCTGATGCAGCTCGTTAGCGACTGCGTGATCATGTTTGACACCATGAAGGATCGCAAAATCGGCCGCGCCGAAGTCATCGAGAAATTCGGCGTGCCCCCGGAGAAGGTCATCGAAGTGCAGGCGCTGATCGGCGATTCCACCGACAACGTGCCGGGCGTTCCGGGCATCGGGGTGAAGACCGCAGCGCAGCTTATCGGCGAATATGGCGATCTCGAAACGCTGCTCAAGCGCGCCGCAGAGATCAAGCAGGAGAAACGCCGCCAGGCTTTGATCGACAACGCCGAGAATGCGCGGCTGTCGAAGAAGCTCGTCACGCTCGACGATCACGTCAAGCTCGACGTGCCGATCGGTGATCTCGCCGTGCACGAACCCGACCACAAGCGCCTGATCGCGTTTCTCAAGGCGATGGAATTCAATGTACTCACCCGCCGCGTGGCGGAGTTCGCGCAGCTCGATGCCGGCGCGATCGAACCGGACGCAGGGCTCGCAGGGAGCGGCGCTCAATCGAACCCCACCCAAGAGACTTCGCCTCCCCCTTTGAGGGGAAGGCCGACCGGCGAAGCCGGGCGGGAGGGGGGTTATCAAGCCGCACGCGAACACAAAGGACGCTCCTCCCTAACCCTCCCCCTCAAGGGAGGAGCGGACGCGCAGCGCAAGCCTGATGGCGCACTCACGCCCCATTCCTTGGCCGCGGCGCGGCTCGATGCCGCGCATCAGCAAAAATTCGACCGCTCCAAATACGAGGCTGTACGCAGCCTCGAGCGTTTGCGCGCCTTCGTCGAACGCGCGCGCGATGTCGGCGTCGTCGCTCTCGATGTCGAGACTGACAGTCTCGATCCGATGCAGGCGCAGCTGTGCGGCTTCTCGCTCGCAGTAGCGCCGAACGAGGCCTGCTACGTGCCGCTTGGCCATCGTCAGGGCGGCGACGGCCGCCGCGGCAGCCTGTTCCAGGGCGAGATCGCGACCGATCAGATCGCTGAGGCCGATGCGCTCGCCGCGATGAAACCGCTTCTGGAAGATCCCGGCGTGCTCAAGGTCGGTCAGAATTTCAAGTTCGACTGGCAGATTTTCGCGCTGCGCGGCATCGAGATCGGGTCCTACGACGATACCATGTTGATGTCTTATGTGGTCGATGCCGGCCGTTCGGATCATGGCCTCGATCCGCTGTCGCGCCGTTATTTCGATCACGAGGCGATCGACTTTAACGAAGTGACCAAGCTCGGCCGATCCAAGACCACCTTCGATAACGTCGATATCGCCAAGGCGACCGAATATGCCGCCGAGGACGCCGATGTTACGCTCCGCCTGTGGCGGGTGCTGAAAGCGCGGCTGCCGGCGGAACGTGTGCTCAACGTCTATGAGACATTGGAGCGGCCGCTCCTGCGCGTCTTGGCCCTCATGGAACGGCGCGGCATCTCGATCGACCGGCAGGTGCTCTCGCGCCTGTCTGGCGAATTCGCCCAGGAAGCCGCCGGCCTCGAAGCCGAGATCAACAAGCTTGCCGGTGAGCCGGTCAATGTCGGCAGCCCCAAACAGATCGGCGACATCTTATTCGGCAAGCTCGGGCTGCCAGGCGGCACGCGCACCAAGACCGGTCAATGGGCCACGGGCGCGCGCATGCTTGAAGAACTGGCCGAGCAGGGACACCAGCTGCCGCAGAAGATTCTGGACTGGCGCCAAGTATCGAAGCTGAAATCGACCTATACCGATGCACTGCCGGGCTTCGTCAATCCGGCCACGCACCGCGTGCACACCAACTACGCTCTGGCCTCAACCACGACCGGCCGGCTGTCGTCGTCGGAACCGAACTTGCAGAACATTCCGGTTCGCACCGAGGACGGCCGCAAGATCCGTCGCGCCTTCATCGCCGGGCGAGGCGACAAGCTCGTCTCGGCGGATTATTCGCAGATCGAATTGCGACTTTTGGCCGAAATTGCCGGCATCGAGCAATTGCGGCGCGCGTTCCGCGACGGGCTCGACATTCATGCCATGACGGCTTCGGAAATGTTCGGCGTGCCGGTCAAGGACATGCCGGGCGATGTGCGCCGCCGCGCCAAAGCGATCAATTTCGGCATCATCTACGGAATTTCGGCTTTTGGGCTCGCCAACCAGCTAGGCATCGGTCGCGAGGAAGCGGGCGCCTATATCCGCAAATATTTCGAGCGCTTCCCCGGCATCCGCGATTACATGGAGGAGACGAAGGCGTTTGCGAAGAAGCACGGCTACGTGCTCACGCTGTTCGGCCGCAAATGCCATTATCCGGATATCGGCGCGTCCAATCCGTCGATCCGCGCGTTCAACGAGCGCGCCGCGGTCAATGCGACGCTGCAAGGCAGCGCCGCCGATATCATCCGCCGCGCCATGATCCGCATGGACGGGGCGCTCGCGGCCAAGAAGCTCTCCGCGCAGATGCTCTTACAGGTGCATGACGAATTGGTCTTCGAAGTGCCCGATGCGGAGGTCGACAAAACGCTGCCGGTCGTAACCAAGGTGATGATTGATGCGCCGCTGCCGGCGGTATCGCTCTCGGTGCCGCTGCACGTCGAGGCCCATGCCGCCGACAATTGGGACGCCGCGCATTAGGGTCAAATCCGCGGCGTTGGATTGGTCAGCCTTTGAACAGGCCGTACACGATCAGCCCCGCTGCAAATAACGCAAACGCCGCGCCGATCGGAAGCTCGACCAGTACGCAATGGGTTGACGGCGCCGGTCGATTCGGCCTTGGCCGCGCCGATGCAGATTGCCGTCACGCAGCGACTGCACCAACACCGGAACGGTGAACACGAGCGCGACGATCCCCGTCACCACCAATCGCTTGTCTGTCATCCTCGGCCCTTGGATCTACCTCGGAGTCCTTAACTCTCCAGCACGACCGCGATCGCCTCGATCTCGAACAAGGCGGCGTCGCGCGCGAGCTTGGAAATCTGCACCGCGGTCGAGGCCGGCGGCGCCTTGGTATTCACATAGCGGTCGCGCACTTCGAAATAAGTTTGCAGATGCGCCATGTCGGTGAAATAGGCGGTGACCTTCACGACATGCTCGAAGGTGGCGCCCACCGCGGCGAGCGCGAACTTGACGTTCTCGAAGGCTTGTGTCGCTTGCGCCCGGAAATCCCCGGCGCCGCCGGCGAATTTGCCGTCCGGCGTCATGCCGAGCTGGCCGGCAAGATAGATGGTGCGCGAGGGCCCGCGCGTCTCCACCACATGGCTATAGCCGCGGGTTGCGGGCATGGTCGATGGATTGAGAAAGCGATGCGCGGCCATTGGTCGGTCCTCCCGGTTTTCCGCCTCACGGGTGTGTACTCATAATTGCATGGGGCCATGTAATGTACGGTTCCTTTCGGGAGCAAGGCGGACATCGACCGGATACGGCCGATAACACCCTCTTAACCACTGTAAAAATCGGCCTTATTCCTGCCCAACGCGGGTGCAGTTTCCCCGGCGAGGGAAGGCAAGCCGCGAAAGAGGACATCCTGTGGAGTCTGTTAATGAGTGCGCGCAGTGCGGTGCGAATTTAATCGAACCGGAGTGGTCTGAGCATCTCCCCGATCATCGAACTAGAAACGTATGGTCGTGCGAGGCCTGCGGATATCAATTCGAAGATACGGTCTACAGGTCTGCGCGTGAGTTGGCGGACGCGGATTAAGGGCTTAAGCAAGTTCAAGTTCTCCGTGACCGGAGCCCAATCAACCGACCTGCCATGCCCGCACTGGCGCCATCTCGACCTCAAAGAGATGCCTGAGATTTACCTCTTCTACTGCTCGCGTTGCCAGCACGTCGAAACGGTGAAGCAAGAGCGGGTGGTATACCCTGCCCCCGCATTAACGGCCCAGTAGGGGCGGGCAATTAATCTTCGGCCGTTGCGGTAAGATGGGGATGGGGCATGACCGGGGTGTGGCGGGCGGCTACAAAGCTAGGCGTTATTCTTGCAATCATCCTGCTGGCGGCGGGGCTGCAAGAGTTGCGCGCGCAGCAACGGGTCCAGAGCGCAAGCCAAGCGGCCTCTGAGAATTGCCTGCGCTCCTCATTCCGGGTGGTGGTCGATGTCGGCCACACCGCCGATGTACCCGGCGCAATGAGCGCGCGGGGTATCCCGGAATACGCCTTCAACCTCCAGCTCGCACACGAGATCAAGCAAGCCTTGGTCGATGCCGGCTTCGCGCAGACCGTGCTGCTGATCACCGCGACGGCGCCGCGGCTGGGCTTGGTGGAGCGCGCCGCGCGCGCCAACAGCATGCACGCGAATCTCTTCATCGCCATCCACCACGATTCCGTGCCCGACAATCTTAAGCATAGCTGGGATTACGGCGGACAAAAAAATGAATTCAACGACGATTATCCGGGCTACGCGATTTTCATATCGAACGATAATGCCGATC
>Ga0126378_10001033_pt1 | contig 20836 bp, 24 predicted proteins | sample PanSoiMetPlot_23_FD_92587 | JGI IMG/M metagenome (GOLD analysis project Ga0126378, IMG submission 92587) | Tropical forest soil microbial communities from Panama - MetaG Plot_23 | ecosystem: Environmental > Terrestrial > Soil > Tropical forest > Bulk soil | place: Panama | collected 2016-02-17
CGTCCGTGACCAGCGCGATCCGGCCCGGCGCAGCCCGGAAGGCCAGGCCGCAGATTGACCCGGCCACGTGGTGCAGGTCGGCGATCAGCCCGCTCGTCAGCCGGGGGTCGGTGAGCGCTTGCCCGGCCACGCCGGGCTCCCGGTGCGACAGGCCCCGCTGCGCGTTGAACAGGTGAGTCACCATCCGCGCGCCCCGGTCGGCCGCGGCCGCGACCTGTCCGGCCAGAGCGTCGCTGTGCCCGACGCTGACCAGCACGCCCGCCTCCGTGAACTGCTCGATCGCGGCGAGCGCGCCGGGCCGCTCGGGCGCCAGCGTGACCAGCCGCAGGAGCCCGCGGCCGGCCTCGATCAGCTCGGCCACCGAGACGGGGTTCGGGTCGGTGATCCACCGCGGGTTGTGCGCTCCCCGCCGGGTAGGCGCGATGAACGGGCCCTCCACGTGCACGCCGAGCACGCGGGCACCGCTGGCGGGCAGGCTAGGTACGTACGCTCGCGCGGCCCGCAGCGTCGTTGCGAGCGTATCGACCGGCGCGGTGATGATCGTCGGGACGAACGAGGTCGTTCCGGTGGACGGCAGCCGGGCCGCCACCTCGGTCCACGCAGCCACGTCAGCCTTCTGGAACTCGATTCCGAAGTAGCCGTTGACCTGCAGATCCACCAGGCCGGGCAGGAGGTAGCCGTCGGCCAGCGTGACGTCCGCCCGGTGTGGCGGCTGGCCGGCGGAAACGCTGCCGATCACACCATCGGTCAGCTCGACAAAACCTTGAAAGGGAACGGGGCCGTCCGGGCTTGCGGCCGTGACGACCTGCTCGGCCGCAATGATCATCTCAGCCGGAAGCCTAGCTGCCAACCGCCCCGAGTGCCGCCCAGTCCTGCGTCGCCATGGCCGCGGCCCTGGTCCGGCGCAGGAAGTCGCGCATTTCGGCTGCCACCTCTTCCGGTCGCTCCATCATCGCGACGTGCCCGATCCTCGGCAGCACGATGACCCGGCAGTTCGGGAACGTCCGGGCCGCCCGCCCGGCCATGCCGGGGTTGACCAGGCGGTCGTGGCTGCCGTGGATCAGCAGCGTGGGCGCGGTCACCTTGGCCGCGTCAGCCCAGAGGGAGGCCGGTCCCGGCCGGGTGTACTCGGTGAGCAGCGACCGGGCCGAGAAGAGCAGCGCGTCCACGGAGTAACCGAGCCCGTCCCGCCGGATCATCTCGGCGATCGCCTCGGCCCGTCGTTCCGGCTGGATCCGGTTCGGGTCGACGTAAAGCTCGGAGATCGAGGTCTCAGCCCGTCGCTCTGGCGGAATGGCCTGCATCTTGGTGACCAGCCACCGTCCTACGCCAGGCATCGCCACGACCGCCAGCCGCAGCGGCAGCGCCCTGGGCCGCAGGTCCGGCAACGCCGGGGAGATCAGGGTCAGCGTCTTGACCAGGTCAGGACGCCGGGCCGCGACCCTGGTGCTGATCGCGCCGCCGAGTGAGTTCCCGATCAGGTGCACCGGCCCGTAGCCACGCTGGTCGATCAGGGAGATCACCGCGGCGACGCGCGCGTCAAGGGTGTAGTCGCCGTCTGCCGGTGGCGGCGAGAAACCGAATCCTGGCAGGTCAAGCGCCTCGGCCGACAGGGGCGCCGCCGCAGCCGGATCGCTGAGCAGGCCCATCAGGTCCGTCCAGTTCAGCGCCGAGCCGCCGAGCCCGTGCACAAACACCGCCGGCTCCGACCCCGGCCGATCCGGGCCGCTGCGGACGAACAGGTCCCCGGCGCTGGTCTGAACCACCTCGCCCGGCCAGGGCAGAATCGGAGCACCACTGGCGGGCCCGCTCGGGGCGGTACCGGCCGCCGCCGCTGGCCCGGCGCCCCCGGTGACAACGCCTGGCGCAGCGGCGATCTGGTCGGTCATAACCTCCTACAATACCCGCCAGTAGGGCGCTTGGCCCACTGCTGTAAGCGCACTTGTAACCCGTCGGCCAGCTGGCGGTCACGCTCCGCTAACCCTGGCGTGCGCGGAATAGGCGGATTAGCTAGCCTTGCGTGTCCGGCGGGCTGGCTTCGCCTCCTCCGGTTCTGGCTCCTCGGCGGCCTTCGCTGGCTTTCTCGAGCCAGATTTGGGCGTGCCGGACTTGGCGGTGCTGGCCTTGGCGGTGCTGGCCTTGGCTGGGGCGGCCTTGGTGGTGCGGCCCTTGCTGGATCCGGCCTCTGGGGTAGCTGGGCGTCCGCTCTTGGCCGCCGCCAGGCTCGCCCGCAGAGCATCAGCCAGGCTCGACGGCTCTTCCTCACTGGGCCCGGCTTCCTGCGGCTGCATGACCTCGCGGCCCTCGACCTTCGCCGTGACGAGCTCTTGCAGCGCTTCCCGGTAGCTGTCGTGGTACTCGTCCGGGTCGAAGTCGAGGGTCATCGACTCGATCAGCGACTCCGCCATCCGGAGCTCCTGCGATCGCACCTCGATGTTGTCCGCGAGGAACGGGAAATCAGGCACCCGCACCTCGTCTGGCCACAGCAGCGTCTCCAGGACGAGCACACCGTCGCGCGCTCGCAGGATCGCCAGCGATTCCCGCTGCCGCAGCGCCACCTGGGCGATGGCGATCTTGCCGGACTGCTCAAGCGCCTCGCGGAGCAGGCTGTAGGCACGAGAACCCGCCGCTTCCGGCTCCAGGAAGTAGCTGCGGTTGAACAAGATCGGATCCAGCTGCTCGGCCGGACAGAACTGCACAACCTCGATGTTCTTCGTGGTCGGCAGCGGAAGCTCGGCCATGTCCTCCTCGGTCAGGATCACGATCTCGCCGTCGGGAAGCTCGTAGCCCTTGGCGACGTCCTCGTAGGGCACTTCCTGATCGTCAACCGTGCAGAACCGGCGGAACCTGATCCGCCCGCCGTCCTCACGGTGGACCTGCCGGAACGCGATGTCTTTGGTCTCCGTGGCCGTGTAGAGCTTGACCGGAATCATGACCAGGCCGAAAGAGACTGCCCCTTTCCACATGCTGCGCATGTCATCTCCCTACCCGGCGCGCGAATGTCATGCTCTCCTCGGGTACTGATACAACCAGGGTCTGTCCGGTAGGCGCCGCCGTACCAGCAGTGTTCACCGCATTCTGAGCTTCGGCTAGAGCTGGGAGTGACGATTTTGGCAGGGGAGGCACCGTAATGAGCGATATGGGCCTTGAAGAACCTGATGCCGATGCGGCCGAGCAGAAGCAGGATGCAGTCCCCGAGGATGAGAACGACGTCAACAGCGCCATGAGACAGCCACCCCTCGAGGCAAACGAAGCCGACGCGGCCGAGCAGAAGCGGGAAGTGCACGCTGCAGAGGACGAATACCGCTGACCAGCCCAGCAACCCTCCGGGTCGTAGGATGGCCCCCGTGACCGTTTCGCCACAGGCCAAGCCCGGTAGCGCGCGGCTTCCCCGCCCGGCGCGCCGCCTGCAATTGCTCGGGGCTGCGCGTGACGTGTTCGTGGCGCAGGGCTACCACGCGGCCGCGATGGACGAGATCGCCGAGCGGGCCGGTGTGAGCAAGCCCGTCTTGTACCAGCACTTCCCCGGCAAGCTGGAGCTCTACCTGGCGCTCCTGGACTCCAGCGCCGAAGAACTCGTGGGCACCATGGAAGACGCGCTGGAGTCCACCACCGACAACCGGCAGCGGGTACCGGCCACCTTCAGGGCGTTCTACGACTTCGTGGCCGGCGCGGGCGAGACTTTCCGGCTGGTGTTCGAGTCGGATCTGAGCAACGAGCCCGCCGTCCGGGTCCGGATCGAGAAGGTCATGTCCGACTGCGCCGACATGGTCAGCAGGTTCATCGTCGAAGACGCCGGGGTCAGCATCGCCGAGGCCCATCTGCTCGGCATGGCCCTGGTCGGGATGGCCCAGGTCAGCGCTCGGTACTGGCTCAGCACCGGCCGGGAAATCCCCAAGGACGCCGCCGAGCAGCTCATCGCCAGGCTCGCCTGGCGCGGCATCAGCGACTGGCCAAAGACGGCGGAGCCGTCTGGATAGCACGGCGGCGGAGCCCTGCCAGCTGAGGAGAGCCGTGGAAGTCAAGATCGGGATTCCGTCGGTGCCGCGTGAACTGCGGGTTGAGACGTCGTCCACGCCGGAGGAAGTCGAGAGCCTGCTCAAGGCCGCGATCGCAGCCGACGCGGGCATTCTGGTGCTCACCGACGTCAACGGGGGCAAGGTCCTCGTGCCCGCAGACAAGATCGCATACCTGGAGTTTGGCGGCGACGAACCCCGGCGGGTCGGCTTCAGCAGCCTCTAGCGCCAGGACCGTCAGGTAGCCAGGCCGAGGGCCGCCATCCGGGCGGCGTGTGCATCAGTCAGCCGGGCAAACATCCGGCCGATGTTGCCCAGCTGGCTCGGATCGCCGCCCGCCACCAGGGCGGCCAGCGACTCGCGTTCGGCGGCCACGCGCTGTGCCTGGCCAAGCGCCTCGCCAACCAGCCGACGAGCCCACAGCGCCAACCGGCCCGCGACGCGGGGGTCAGCCTCAACAGCGGCCCTGACCCGCGCGATCACGAACTCGGCGTGACCAGTGTCGGCGAGCACAGTCAGTACCAGCTGCCTGGTCTTCGGCTCGAGCACCTGGGCGACGGTGCGGTAAAAGTCGGCGGCGATCCCGTCCCCGACGTAAGCCTTCACCAGCCCCTCCAGCCAGTCCGACGGGGCAGTTCTGGCATGAAATTCGTCCACCGGCCCGACAAATGGCTGCATGACCGCCGTGGGATCCGCCGACGTCTCCTCGATGCGGGCTCTCAGCAGCTGAAAATGCCCGAACTCGGCCACGGCCATCTCGGCGAGCGCGGTCTTGTCGGACAGGGCGACGGCGAGCGCGGCGTCGTCAGACAGCCGGAAGAACGCGGTCAGCTGCGCATAAGCAAGGAGCCCGAGCAGGTCCAGCACCCCATCGGGCTCCGCCGTCGAGTCCTGCACGTCCGTGCGCGACACGCCGTCAGTCACACGCGAAGCGTAACAACAGCCCCCTGTCGCGCTGCGCGCCAGCGCGACTCGCCCGGCTCGCCGGCCCGGCACACAAGCGCACCGGCGCGCCGTTGCTAAACTCGCATGCAGTCCACTGCTGGAATGTGGATCCCCCGGCCGTTGTTACTACGAGGGTATGGCGTGACGATCATCGGCCAGCAGCCGGTGATGAGCCCGCCTTTCTTCTCTCGTGCATGCGTGGCCACGAGCCTCGCAATGGCGGGTCAGCCCGCGGGAGATGTACTTGCCGCCGACGGCGCTGGTTGTTGACTGGCCAGCTGACGTCGGCCACTACTGGAGGCGTGACCCCTGAGCACCTACACACCGAGCGCGGATAGTCCAGACCTGACGAGCGCCAAGACCTTCCGCGACTTCGGCATTGCCGAGCCCATTTGCGCCGCGCTGGAGGCTCGCGGCATCACGACCGCTTTCCCCATCCAGGCGCTTACGCTGCCGATCGCCCTCGACGGGCATGACCTGATCGGGCAGGCGCGGACCGGCACCGGCAAGACCTTCGCGTTCGGGATTCCGATTCTGGAGCGCATCAACGAGGCAAAAAAGCAGCCACAGGCACCCGGAGCGCTCGTCGTGGTGCCCACGCGCGAGCTGGCGATCCAGGTCGCCGACGACCTGCGCGTCGCCGGCGCGCAGATCGGCGCGCGCATCGTGACCCTGTACGGCGGGCGCGCGTACGAGCCGCAGATCGAGGCGCTGGCTAACGTCGATGTCGTCGTCGGCACGCCCGGCCGGCTGCTCGACCTGGCCCGTCAGGGCCATCTGAAGCTCGGCTTGGTCCGTCAGCTCGTTCTGGATGAGGCCGACAAGATGCTGGACCTCGGCTTCCTCCCTGACGTCGAGCGGATCCTCCAGCTCACTCCGCCCGCCCGGCAGACCATGCTGTTCTCGGCCACGATGCCGGGCGAGATCGTGACCCTAGCCCGGCGGCACCTCAGTCGCCCGCTGCACATCCGCGCCGAGCAGCACGACGAGCCGGCCCACGTGCCATCCACCGAGCAGCACGTCTTCCGCGCGCATCAGATGGACAAGATCGAGGTGCTTGCCCGCATCCTGCAGGCCGAGGGCCGCGGCCTGACGATCGTGTTCAGCCGGACCAAGAGGTCAGCCGACCAGGTCGCCAGCGCGCTGTCCACCAAGGGCTTTGCTGCCGCGGCGGTCCACGGAGATCTCGGCCAGAGCCAGCGCGAGCGCGCTATGCGAGCATTCCGGTCCGGCAAGGTCGACGTGCTGGTCGCCACCGATGTGGCGGCGCGAGGGCTGGACGTGGACGACGTCACGCACGTGGTCAACTACGAGTGCCCAGAGGACGAGAAGGCCTATCTCCACCGGATCGGCCGGACTGGCCGAGCCGGCCGCGACGGAGTAGCAGTCACGTTCGTGGACTGGAGCGACCTGACCCGCTGGAAGGCGATCAACGAAGCGCTGCAGTTGGGCTTCGACGACCCGACCGAGACCTATTCGACGTCGGAGCACCTGTACTCGGCCCTGAACATCCCGGCCGGCGCGACCGGCGTGCTGCCCCGTGCCCAGCGGGACCGGCTCGGCCTCGAGGCGGAGTCGCTGGAGGACATCGGGGAGACCGGCAAGACGCGGAGCCGCCGCTCCTCATCGACCGGCCGGCATGACGCTGGTGGCGCCGACAGGCCTCGCGAGGCCCGTTCCCGCAGTCGAAGCCGCACCAGAGGCGGCCGGCCGGTAGGCGCGAGCGCGACGGCGAGCCACCAGGCCCCGGGCTCTGTCGATGCTGGCCAGGGCGATGGCCAGGTATCTGGTACGCCCACCGGAGCCGGATCGGGCCAGCGGCGCTCGCGGCGCCGTCGCCCGGCACGAGGCCAGGCGACGGCCGGCTAGGCCAGCGAGTAGCGTCTGGCGCAGAACCGCTGGGACGGCCTGGCTCGATTTCTCTCAGCGAACCCTCTGTTATTCGGCTGTTATCTTCCAGCCAAATCTCGATAAGCTGCCACCCCGTGAGCACCCTCAGGTCCCTGCAACTACCCGAGCGCGTCCGGTCCGGCTGGCTGACGACGGCGCGCGGAAAGTTCGCCATGCTCGAGGCCCAGCCAGCCAGGGGCGTTGCGCACCGCAGGCCAGCCCTCCTCGTCCACGGCTATACCGGTAGCAAGGAGAACTTCCTGCCGGTGCTCGAGCCGCTCGCGGCGGCGGGCCGGATCGTTGTCGCTATCGACCTGCGCGGTCAGTACCAGAGCCCGCACGCGCCGGATCGGTCCGGCTACTCGGCCGCGGCGCTGGCCGCGGACGTGCTCGCCGCGGCCGTCGCGGTCGCGGACGACCCGGCCGGCGTGCACCTGGTCGGGCACTCCATGGGCGGGCTCATAGCCCGCGAGGCTGTGCTGATGCAGCGGCGGACTTCGGGGGGTCGTCCCCCCGAGTTGTACAGCGCAGCCGGTTTCCTCTCGCTCACCCTGCTCGGATCGGGTCCCGGCACCATCGCCGGGGACCGGGCCGAGGAACTGCGGAATGTCCTCGCCCTCCTCGATCCCGCCGGCGGTGCCGTGCCCGACGATGTGCCCAGGCTCGCCGAGCTGGTCAGGCAGACCTGGCACGATCAGCACGAGCCGCTTGCCCGCGCAGACGGCGTGGAAGAGCACATCATCGCGTTCCTGCGCGAACGGACCCTTCGAACGTGCCCCATCAGCCTGATTGTCCTGGCCAGGTACCTGCTCAGCTGTCCCGACCGGACCGATGAGCTCGCCGAGGTTGTGGCGGCCGGACTTCCCGCCGCCGTCGTGTACGGCGAGAACGACGATGCCTGGCCGGCGGACGAGCAAGATCAGATGGCCGTCCGGCTCGGCGCAGAGCGGACCTGCATACCCGGCGCGGCGCACTCGCCGGCGATCGAGGCGCCGGTGACGACCGCCAGCACGCTGACCGAGTTCTGGAACGCAGCCGAGCGCCGCCAGCCCACCGTGCACACCTGCGGTCGCTCTCGTCGCGGTACCGGCAAGCCCGCCGCCGCGGCTAGCTGAGCACGCTGACGGGCTCCTCCAGGCCCTCCCACGGCCGGCGATGGGCCGAGGCAGCGCGGCCTTCCGGGCACAGCGACCGGTAGTCACACCAGCCGCAGCCGGGGCCCGGCCGCGGCGGGAAGGTCTCGTCTGCGGCAGCGCCCTTGGCCGCTTCCTGCTGAGCCCGGTAGCGATCGTCGGCGTCTGCACACTCTGCAGCGATATCCTCCGCCCGGCCTAGCTGCCGGTTCAGGGCATCTGGCGTGTGGTCCCAGCCGAGCACGCTGCCCGTCGGCACGTGGTGCAGCTCCACCCGCGTGCACGGGCGGCGCAGCACCCGGGCGGCCGCCAGTGCGTACAGGGCGAGCGCCAGCGAGCCCCGCGCGTCGTCGACGCTGAGCGGCCGCCGGCCGGTCTTGTAATCAACGACGACCAGCTCGCCCCGCCACTGCGTGGTTTCCGCCACGGCAGCGCTGCCGGCCGGCCCTTGTTCGCGGGCTCGCCGGTCGTCGAGCCGATCGATGCGGCCGGACACCGCGATTCGTTCGGTTCGCGTCGCCACGGTGCGCTCCACGCCAACCGGCTCGGCGGCCGGGTCCAGGGTCGCGGCGTAATCCTCGACCAGCGTGCGGCATCGCCGCCGGTGGTCCGCCGACTGATGGTCGTCGGCGTAGCCGTCGGCGAGCCAGCCCGCCTCGAGCAGGTCCCCCGCCGCTGGCACGGTGCGGTCCTTCCTGGGCAGTCGCCACCAGCCCGCCAGTGCGTTATGGACACTGGCGCCGAGGCTGTTGTGCGCCCACGGCGGTCCCTTCGGTGCAGCCGGCCGGTCCAGGTACGTCATCCGGTACTGCCGCGGGCAGGTCAGCCATGTCGTCAGCCGGGTCGGGGTGCAGGCGTACAGGCGACGCGGCATGCCCTCGAAACCGAGCTGTTCCATGGTCCCTATCCTGCCGCTGCCCACCGACATTGAGCGTGAGGGCAGCACCGCCAGCTACAGCGCGTCCGGGTCGACCAGCTCCGGGCCAGCCGAGTACCACGAGTTGAATCTCTTGTCCGCGTCCGAGACGGTGAACTCCTCACCGTGCCCGGCCAGCAGCCTGGTCTCCAGGGGCAGCGTCAGCACGTGGGCACCGATAGCGTCGAGCTGACGGCCCCAGTCAGGGAATGCACCGGAATGCGGGACCGGTCCTGCCGCCGTCACGACATCTCCGGCGAACGCGACACCCAGCTCCTCGCAGTACAGCAGCACGGATCCGCGGCTGTGGCCAGGAGCGTGCACGACCTCGAGCGTGACGCCGCCGACCTCGAATCGGCCGCCGTCTTCGATGGCGATGTCCGCGTCGGTGTTGTGAATCTCCCGCCAGTTGGCCCGGTCCAGGGGGTGGAGACCGACCAGGGCCTCGTGGCTCTCTGCCACCTCCAGCGCTGCAGCGGCGTGCGCGGCGTGGCCGTGCGTGCAGATCACGGCGAGGATCTCGCGACTGCCCACGGCGGCGAGCACCGGTGCGGCAGCTGCCGCCGGGTCGACCACGATCACCTCGTCGTCATCTCCGACGATCCACGTGTTCACTGGTCCGGCCACGACTTCTACCCGAGCATCCGGACTGCTCATGGCTGCTGTCCTCCATCGGTTCCGGTCACTGGCTTGGCGCCTGTTGCGTGCTGGATCAGCGCCTCATAGCTGTCGTCCGGCGCGATCTGCGATCCGATCCGGTGTCCGGTCAACGCGCCGTGGTCATCGCTGCCGCCCGACGGTATCAGCCTGAGAGCCTTCGCGAGCTCGGCAAGCCGACCGCGTTCGGTCTCGTCGTGCTGCGGATGGTTGATCTCGATGCCAGCAAGCCCCGCCCGCGCTAGCTCGGCGATGACGTCTGCCGGGATCTGCCAGCCCCGGCCGGCACCGCGGGGATGCGCCAGCACGGTCACGCCGCCTGCGACGCTCACCAGCCGGATCGCCCGCGCCGGATCGAGCGCGTAGCGAGACACATACGCAGGTCCGCCGGGGCCGATCCAATCGGGCTTGAAGGCCTCCTCGATGCTGGACACAACGCCTGCGTCGATCATTGCCCGGGCGATGTGGGGCCGCCCGACGACTCCGCCCCCCGCTATCTCGCTGACCTGTTCCCAGGTCACCGGGACGCCGAGCCCGGCTAGCTTGTCGACCATCGCGCGGGCGCGAAATAGCCTGCTCTCCCGGATCTCGGCCATCTCGCCCGCCAGCTCATCGTGCTCGGGATTGAACAGGTAGGCCAGCAGGTGCACGCTGTGCCCCTCGAGGCGGCATGACAGCTCGGCACCTGGCAGCAGGATCATGCCGGACGGCAGGGCGCTGGCGGCCTCACGATGCCCGGCCACCGTGTCGTGGTCGGTCAGCGCGATGACGTCCAGGCCGGCCTCGGCGCCACGCCGGATGACGACGGCAGGCGGCTCGGTTCCGTCCGAAACGCTGCTGTGAGTGTGCAGATCAGCACGCACATGCGAAGACTAGCGGGGCAGCAGTGGCGACCTCGCACCGTAGGGCAGGTCCAGGCGCTGGCCAGGATCGCGCACGTCCCGCAGCTCGAGCGGCTCGATCATGAGCAGGCCCGCCGTATCGGGCCAGAGCACTACCCACAGCCAGTTGCCGCTCACCTCTCCGGCGAACGCGGCTCGGTCCTGTGTCTCCACGTTCCACAGCGGGAACTCGTGGTGGGCATACTCCACCACCGCAGCGGGTGGTCCGGTCGCAAACTGGGCACCAGGGTCGGGCCCGTGCAGGCCGGCAAACCTGGCGCCGAGGCCAACGCCTGGCTCCTCGGAGACCAGCAGCATCTCAGCGGGCCCGCCTGTCGGGTTTGGCCCCGACAACGCAACCGCGCACGCCCGGATACCGGTGCGCTCGTCGCCGGCCGCCGCGAAACCGGTCACGAGCCATCCCAGGGGCAGCGGCCACGACACCCAGACCGGGACACGCGCCCCCTGGAGCACCGCCTCAAGCCCGTCCGGGGACGGGCTGAAGCCCGATCGCAGCGGGAGCACCTCACCGTGCTGGTCGCAGTGATAGGCGCTCGACCATACGCTCGGCTCGCGAACTGTGTAACTGCAGCGCGGACAGCTGAGTGCACGCCTCATCTCACTCAGAGTTATCCCCCTGGATCGCATCCGTCAATTACCTACCACCTGGTAACGGGCTACCCGCGATAATGACGGCGTGACCCAGGGCGCCGACCGGACACGGATCCCGTGCGTCGGGGCTGTGATCTGCGACGACGCTGGCCGGATGCTCATGATCCTGCGCGGTCACGACCCTGGCAAGGGCCTGTGGTCCATCCCTGGTGGCCGGATCGAGCCGGGCGAGACACCCGAGCAGGCCGTCGTGCGCGAGGTCAGGGAGGAGACGGGCCTCGAGGTGTCGTGCGGGCCGCTTCTCGGCACCACCGAACTGCCCGGACTGGGCGGGACGATCGTGGATATCCGGGACTATCGTGCGTTTCTCGCACCCGGCTCACCCTGCGCCGCCGCAGGTGACGACGCCGCCGACGTCTGCTGGGTCAGCGACACGGACGCCACCGCGATGGACGAGCGGGGCGAGGTGACCAGCGGGCTGCTGGCCACGCTGCGTAGCTGGATGTCCGGTTAGACCAGCGTGGTGCTCGCGAGCACGCGAGCGCGGGCCGCCACCGCGGAGCCACGCGCCCCGGCCATGTCGAGGTCAGGCACGAGCGCGATGGCTGACGCGCGGGCCTGCTCCTCCCGCAGCACCGTGTGCTCGCGGACCCGGTCACAGAACCAGTCCCGGAAGTGCGGCGCTGCCTCCACGACGCCGCCGCCCAGCAGGTACACGTGCGGATCGGTGAAGTTGGCGGCGATCGTCAGCAGCTCGCCGATCGCCATCGCCTGCTGTTCGAAAACCTTCAGTGCCAGCGGGTCGCCAGCCTCGCCGTAGCCGCGCACAAGCTTGGCCGCCACCTGCACCGGCTGCCGGCCGAGCTCGTGGCCGGGGAACTGGGTCAGCCAGTACGGCAGCAGGTTCTTCTCGATTCCCGTCAGCGACGCGACGCTTTCCGCGTCTCCCGTCAGCCCGCAGTTGCAGCGCGGCCGGGGCTGACCGGGGTTCAGCAGCCCGTCCATCGGAATCCAGATGTGGCCGAGCTCACCGGCCATGCCGCTGGCCCCGGAGATCACCTGGCCCGCCTCGACTACCCCGCCGCCGAGGCCCGTACCCACGATCACCGACACCGACGACCGTTGCCAGGCGCGCTCGCCGAAGTGCGCGTGATGGGCATACAGGGCCGCTGCGTTGGCGTCGTTGTTGAACACGACCGGCAGCCCGACCCTGTCCTCCAGGGCCTGCCGGACGTCGAAGCCGCCCCAGCTCGGGTTGCCGAAGTTCGTGGCCCCCCGCGAGGACAGCACGCCGTCCGCGGTGACCGGACCCGGCGTGTCCAGCCCGATGGCGCGAACCTGGCTGGACGGCACCCCGGTGCGCTCGAGCACATCGTCGAGCGCGTGCGAGAGCGCCTCGATGGCCTTGTCCGGCCCTTCGCGAACGAGACTCGGACTCTCGAGCATCTCCTCGACCAGGAACCGGCCGACGGCATCCAGCACGGTGGCGTTGATCGTGGTGCCGCCCACGTCCAGCCCGGCCACGACCCATCGGCCCGAATCCGCCATCATGCCTCCCGCCCGGTTTGCACCTTAGCTTGGCAGTCTGGTGGGTTTGCCGTCCATCGCAGGAGACGTTTGCTGCCGATCACAGGCCGGCCGGCGGCTCGAACCTCACCGTCCGCCGCAGGCCAGCGGCTCGGCCGCGGGCGGCGGTGACCAGGGCGAGCTTGCGCGAGGCCTCGTCGATCATCTCGCCGTCCAGCATCGCGGCGCCCCGCCGCAGCACGCTCGTGTAGTACTCGTAGGCCTCGATGATCAGCTCGGCGCGGTCATAATCGGCCTGCATCGGGGAGAACTCGGCGTTCACCGGCTCGACCTGTCCGGGATGCAGCACCCACTTGCCGTCGAAGCCGAGCGCGGCAGCGCTGGCGGCGCTGCCGCGCAGTCCGTCGAGGTCGGCGATGGCGGCGAACGGGCCGTCGATAGCCTGCAGCCCGCTGGCCCGGGCCGCGGTCAGTATCCGCAGGTGCGCATAGTGGAATGCGTCCCCCTGGTAGCCAGCCGGTGGGGTGCCGACGGTCAGCGAGCGCATGCCCAGGCTCGCCATGAAATCCGCTGGACCGAAAATCAGCGCTTCCAGCCGGGGCGAGGCGGCCGCGATCGTCTCCACGCTGGCGAGGCCCGCCGCGTCCTCGATCTGCGCCTCGATCGCGATCCGGCCAGGGTCCAGGCCCACTGCCAGCTCGAGCTGACTCAGCAGCAGATCCAGCCAGAGGACATCGGCAGGCCCGGTGACCTTGGGCAGAATGATCGAGTCCAGGCTTTCCCCGGCCTGCTCCACGACGTCGATGACGTCGCGGTACGCCCACCTGGTGCGCGCGTCATTGACCCGGACCGCCCGGATTCTGCCGCCCCACCCGCCGTCTCGCAGAGCGCGGGCGACCAGGCCCCGGCTCTGCTCTTTCTCGCCGGGCGCCACCGCGTCTTCGAGGTCGAGGAAGACCTCGTCGACCGCCTGCTCGCGCGCCTTGGCAATGAACCGCGCATTGCTGCCGGGTACCGCGAGTGTGGTCCTTCTTGCACGGTATGCGCGACCGGCCACGCCTCCTGAGCATAGCGACGGCCGTAGCATGGGTGGCATGTCCACCGATTCAGCCGCCCGCGTCGCCCTGCCAACACCCGAGCAGGTTGCGACGGCACTCTCGGCCGTGAACGACCCGGAGATCCATCGCCCCATCACCGAACTCGGCATGGTCAAGAACATCGAGATCACGCCGGGCGGCGTCATCGAGGTCGGCGTCTACCTGACCGTGTCCGGCTGTCCGCTGCGCGACACGATCACAAGGGACGTGACAGCGGCCGTCAGCAAGCTGCCTGGCGTGACCGCTGTGCGAGTCGACCTGGACGTCATGAGCGAGCAGCAGCGGCGCGAGCTGCAGACCAAGCTGCGCGGTGGTCAGCCGGAGAAAGAGATCCCGTTTGCCAAGCCCGGCTCGCTGACCAAGGTCTATGCCGTCGCGAGCGGCAAAGGCGGCGTCGGCAAGTCGTCGGTGACGGTCAATCTGGCGGTCGCGCTCGCTGAGCTCGGGCAGAAGGTCGGACTGCTGGACGCCGATATCTACGGGCACTCGGTGCCGCGGATGCTCGGCGTGACCGATCCGCCGACCAAGGTCGAGGACATGATCATGCCGCCGACTGCGTACGGGGTGCGCGCCATCTCGAGCGGCATGCTGAAGCGGGGCAACGAGCCGCTCCCCATGCGCGGGCCGATCCTGCACCGGCTGCTGCAGCAGTTCCTGGCCGACGTGTACTGGGGTGACCTTGACGTGCTCCTGCTCGACCTGCCGCCGGGCACCGGGGACGTGGCGATCTCCACGGCGCACCTGGTGCCAGGCAGTGAGCTCATCGTGATCACCACCCCGCAGCTCGCCTCCTCGGAAGTGGCTGAGCGGGCCGGCTCCCTGGCAGCGCAGCTGCAGCAGCGAATCGTCGGCGTGATCGAGAACATGTCCTACCTGCCCTGCCCGCACTGCGGCGAGCGGGTCGAGGTCTTCGGCTCCGGTGGCGGCGAGGCAGTCGCGGAGACGCTGACCAGGCTCACCGGGACGCCGGTACCGGTCCTGGGTGAGGTGCCGATCGACACGCGGCTGCGCGAGGCCGGGGACGCGGGCAAGCCGCTCGTGCTGTCAGACCCGGACTCGCCGGCGGCCCAGCAGCTGCGGAAGATCGCCGAGGAGCTGGCCGGCCGCACGCGCAGCCTGGCCGGCCGCCAGCTCGGACTCAGTCCGGTCTAACCTCAGGTGGCCTCGGTGTCGTAGGGCGGCCGGTCGCCCGGGGTGAGCATGGCTGCCGGGAGCCCCGATGTCGCTGTGCCGTTGCCGACGTTGCCGTGGGCCGCGTTCCTGACGTCCGTCAGCGCGTTGCGGATGACGCCGTCGCCAGTGATCTCGTCGACCAGGTGCTTGCGGACGAAGTGCCGGGGATTGAGATCGGCCAGGTCGAGCTGGCTGAACTCAGGACCCAGGTTCTGCTGGAGCTCGGACTTAGCACCATCCAGCAGCTTGCGCAGCTCGCGAAGCGCACGCCCCGCCTGTGCCGCCATGACCGGCAGTCGGTCCGGACCGAACACAACCAGCGCGATCACGCCCAGCACCAGCAGCTTGGTGAGGTTCAGGTCCAGGAACACCAGCAGACTCCGGAAGTCAATCGCGCCGGGCGCACCTGCCCGTGCCCTGCCAGCGTAGCCCGTGACCCGAGGTAAGCAGAATCCCGAGTTGTCAACGATCAGCGCCCGTTCACGCGCGGGACGCCCGCGCGTCAGGACCGAGCCGAGCCCAGGATCAGCGATGTGCGGAAGATGGCGCCGTGCCGGACGTAGGTGATCAGAACCCGCGAACCTGGCGGCAGTGACCTGATTCCGTCGACGAGCGAGTATGCGCTGGTCACGGGCAGCTGGTCCAGTCTGATGATGACGTCGCCTGGACGCAGCCCGGCCCTGGCTGCCGGACCGCGGGCGTCGACTGACCGCTCGCCGCGCGCACCCGTCGTGGCAATCTGAGCGCCCGTGCCCGGATAGCCGCCGTTGAGGTTCGCGCCCAGGACCGAATGCGTGGCAAATCCGGTCCGGATGAGCTGCACGATGATCCGGCGCGCCTGGTTCACCGGAATGGCGAAGCCCAGGCCGATGCTGCCACCCTGAGATCCGGTGATCGGGTCGCCGCCCAGTGTGTCCAGCGCCGCGTCCACGCCGATCACCTGACCCCGCGCATTGACCAGCGGCCCGCCCGAGCTGCCCGGATTGATCGGGGCATCGGTCTGGATGGCGTCGTAAAACACCTCGGGCGCCATTCCGCCCCCGGCTCCCGGCTGGACCGGGCGGTCCAGCGCGCTGACGATGCCGCTGGTGACGCTGTCAGCCAGGCCGAGCGGTGAGCCGATCGCGATGACCGGATCGCCGACCGCGACACTGTCGGAGTTCCCCAGCGGCAGCCCTGGCAGCCCCGCTAGGCCGGCTGCCCTGATCACTGCGATATCGGAATACGGGTCGCCGCCAACCAGCTGCCCGGCGACCTCGCTGCCATTGCTGAGGTCGATCTGCAGCGATGCGCCCTGCGCCTCGCCGTCCAGCGTGACGACATGGTTATTGGTGACGATGTATCCGCCGCTGATGACGAAACCAGAGCCGGTACCCGTACCGCCGTTCACCTTGATCATGACGACGCTCGGGGTATCCCTGGCGGCGATGCCAGCGACCGAATTGGGGGTGCGGCTAGCCGCCTCTGGGGGCACCGGGCCGAGGCTAAAACCGGGATCGAGCTGCTGGCGCGTGTTGTGCGCGGCGACCAGGCCGCCCGCGACACCGCCGAGCACGGTGCAGCCGATCGCGAGGCCGCAGGCTGCAGCGACCAGGCGCCAGTGGCGCAGCCATCGGCGAGAACGACGCTCGGCCCGACTCGGCCCCACCGCGGTATAGCCAGTGCCCGTAATCATCTGCCCCCCGAGACGGCACGAGCCAGGCGGTAACCAGCCGCCGTCGGAGGAATCGTGCCCACCGCCGGGGGCGGCTAGGCATGTCGTCCCGGGACCGTGCGCGAGGGAGATGCGGGCTCGCCCGCTATGACCCGCTATGGATCGGCTGCGGGGCAATGGGCCGGGAGTGCAGACTCGCCGGTCCTGGTCCGGGCCGGTCGGCCGCTGGCCCACCACTGTGGGGCGAGAAGACCACGACATCGACCGACGGCGTCACTGGGGTCGTGGGCGCCTGGGGCTGCGAGTCGCCGCCCGCGATGACCGCCACCGTGCCAAGTCCAGCCAGGAACATCGCCAGCGAGCCCGCCAGGAAGTACCGGCCGGCCCGCTGGTCCGGCTTGCCCGGACCCCGGCCCGGCAAGCCGCCGACCGGATGGTCCGGCCAGGGGCCGGGAGACTGCACCTCGGTGTCCTCCCGCGGCGGCAGGCTGGCCAGCGCGCTCAGCCCGATGAGCCGCCCGGTCAGGCCCGCTCCTGCACCAGACGCGGCCTCGCCGAGCGCGCTCATCCGCATCTTCAGCATGCGCAAGGCAGCGACCTCGTCGCGGCATGAGCCGCACCGAGTCATGTGCACGAGCACTCGCTCGCGTTCGCTGCTGTCCAGCTCCCCGTCGATCAGCGCGGACAGGCGCTGGCCGAGATGGGTCACGGCTGGCCTCCTTGCGGCACTACCAGGTCGATCTGGAGCCGAGGCTGCGGTACGGCGCCGGGGACCGGGCGCGGCCGCCGGTGCTCGAGCGCCTGCCGCAGCTGAGCCCGGCCACGGTGGATCCGGCTGCGAACAGTTCCGAGCTTGACGCCCAGAGTGTCAGCGATCTCTTCGTACGACATGCCCTCGATGTCGCACAGGACGACGGCAGCGCGGTACTCGGGCGCGAGCGCCATCAGCGCGGCGTGAATGTCCCCGTCCAGGTGTCGGTCGTCAAACGCCTCGGCGGGAGTGGGCTCCGAGCCACCGAGGCGTGCCTCGGTCTCCTCGGCCAGGCCCTCGAACCGGATCCGCTGACGCCGCCGGGCCATGTCCAGGAACAGGTTGGTCGTGATGCGATGCAGCCAGCCCTCGAACGTGCCAGGGACATAGCTGTCGAGTGACCGGAATACCCGGACAAATACTTCCTGGGTTAGGTCCTCGGCGTCATGGCTGTTGCCGGTGAGCCGGTAAGCCAGCCGGTATACGCGGGCAGAGTGATCACGGACCACCGCCTCCCAGCTCGGCGGAGCCCACTGCGTCGCCACCGGTCCTGCATCGTCCACCGCGTCCCCCTGCAACGCTGCAACCTGCCGCCCGTAGTCACGTCAACCTGGGGCGGACCGGCCTTGTTCCGCGTGCCCCGCTGTCCTCGCTACAGGCCGTTCCGCTACTACCACTATGGCATCAATAACGGACGAGTTGCCTGGCCGGTTCCCTGAAGACTGCCTGGCCGCTAGGCTGCGGCCCTGGAAGAGGTGTGCGAGCGCGGCGGGGAGGCAGCCATTTCGATCAGCACGGGCATGCGCGGCTACGTCGATGACTTCCTTCCGGAGGACGAGGCGCTCATCAGCGCCCGGCGGAATGCCGCCGAAGTCGGCGGCGCGGCCCCGGTGAGCCCGCTCACCGGTGCCGCCATTCGCTTCACCGCCGCCGCCGTCGGCGCTCGCGCGGTCGTAGAGATCGGCACCGGATGCGGCACATCGGGCATCTGGCTGCTGCGCGGGATGCGCCCCGGTGCCGTGCTGACCACCGTCGATGTCGAACCCGAGCATCAGCGGCTTGCCCGTGCTGCCTACCTGGCGGCCGGATTCCCGGCCAGCCGGTACCGGCTGATCGGGGGTCTGGCACTCGACGTTCTGCCCAGGCTGGCAGACGGCGCGTACGACGTGGTCTTCTGCGACGCAGACCGGCAGGAATACGGCGACTATCTGGTGGCGGCACTCCGGCTGCTGCGGCCTGGCGGGCTCATTATCTTCAACGGGGTGCTGCCCGGCGGCAGTCCGATGGAGCGGATGCCAGCCGAAGCCGAGGTGCGGGCCGCCGCGGAACTCCGGGAGCAGGTTCGCTCAGACGAACGGCTCGTGCCGCTGCTGCTCCCGGTCGGCAACGGGCTACTGGCCGCCGCAAAGCAGGTCAGCTAGGCGAGTTCAGCCGACGGCAGAGTTCAGGGCGTCACCGAGCGATCGTGCCTCGTCCGGGGTTAGCTCGACCACGAGGCGCCCGCCGCCCTCCAGCGGCACCCTCATCACGATGCCACGGCCCTCCTTGGTGACCTCAAGCGGACCGTCACCCGTCCGCGGCTTCATCGCCGCCATTCTGTTCCCCTTCCCTGCTCATCAGTCTTGCTCGGCAATCCAGCACCGTCCCAGCGCCGCATCGAACCGCAGCCGCCGGGACCTTCAGGCCGGCGACGAAGTGCCCGGCCAACCTCCGCCAGCCACACGCATCTCGATCAGTCCCTCTATTATCCAGTGTTCAGCCTCCGTATGGTAACGATCAGGGCGGCTTAGCCCCGCGGAGGGAAGGAGCCCCGGGTGACCGATTCGGTGCTGTACGACGTAGACGGCGCGGTCGCCACGGTGACGATCAACCGGCCGGCCGCCCGGAATGCCCTGACCGCCGAGGCCAAGGCTGGCCTGCTAGCAGCGCTGCAGGCGGCCAGTGCGGCACCTGACGTCCGTGCCGTCGTGCTCACCGGTGCAGGCGGCGCCTTCTGCGCTGGCCAGGACCTGCGGGAGCACGCCGACTTGCTCGAGGCGGGCGCTGCCGTGGCGCTCGACACGGTGCGCACGCACTACAACCCGATCATCGAGGCCATCGCGCAGATGCCGAAGCCAGTCGTGGCCGCACTGCCCGGAGTCGCCGCGGGAGCGGGCGCTGGGCTGGCGTTTGCCTGCGACTTCCGCATCGCGGCGGAACGGGCGACGCTGCTGCTGGCTTTCGCCAGGGTCGGCCTCGGCGCTGATTCCGGCACGTCCTGGACCCTGCAGCGGCTCGTCGGGCCCGCCAGGGCGGCGGAACTGCTCATGCTTGCCGAGCCGGTCGACGCGCCGACGGCACTCGGCCTCGGCCTGCTCACCTCGGTGGTCCCCGATAGCGACCTGGCGGCCGCTGCCGCTGGACTCGCTGGCAGGCTTGCCGCCGGGCCTACCCTGGCCTACGCCGCGATCAAGGAGGGGCTGCGGTTCGCAGCCGCCCATGGCCTCAGTGACGCGCTGGAAAAGGAGGCGGAGCTGCAGACCAGACTTGGCGACACGGCCGATCATCAGGCCGCGACCCGGGCATTCGTAGCAAGACAGGAGCCGACGTACCTCGGGCGCTAGCTAGCCCGCCTCAGCGAGCGCAGCCTCCTCGTGCGCGAACACGATGTGCTCGACGACGTCCACCAGATCGGCGAGGTCGAACTGGTGATAGGAACCTGATGGCCCCCGCCAGTACACCTGGTCTCCGTGCCGCCACACCGTCAGGTGCCGGCTGAGCGAGAGCACTGACGTGTCGTCCATGTCCGCACGGACGATGCCGCCGGCGAGGCCCCGGTCGGCCAGCATGGCCTCGAGTTCGTCGGTGAGCCACTCGGGACTGTACCGGGGACGGCCGACATGACTAGGCAGCGCAGCAGGCGGTATCCGCAGTGCGAACCAGACGGCCTTGCCGGGCACCCGCCAGTTGCCGAGGCGCGACCGGCTCAGATGACAGCCCCACTGCCCAGCCGAAAGCCCGGCGACGACTTGCAGGCCACGGCCGCTGACCGAGTCCTCCGGCGCCCTGGCCATGCCTGGCGCTGTCCCGGCGTTCCAGTCGCGCTCGGTGTCGAACACCTTGCAGACGAGCTCCCTGGTCCGCCCCGTACCGCGCAGGTAGAGCCAGAGCTCCGGGATGCCCGCTGCCGCCCGCTGCCGACCAGGCCCGCCGGCGTCGTTCCGCTGCGCGTGCAGCGTGTTGGCCGCCAGTTCGCTGGCCATGGTCACGCCGTCGTGCAGCAGACCGGAGGGAAGCGAGAGCGCTGACGTCGCCTCCCGGAAATAGCTCCGGGCTGCCGCAGCACAGGTGGTGTCGATCGGAAGCGGTCGCGCGAAGCAGCCGCCGCCGCTGAGCCCGGCATCAGTCAGATTCGGCGCGTGGTCCGGCAGCCTCGCCAGTGCCTCGGCTGCGACCGGAGCCGCCAGCAGGCTGGCAGCTGAGGCAGGCGGAACGGCGCGAGCACTGTCGAGGCGAGACGAGCTAGTGACGACCGGGATGCCGGGCACGCTCGCGCCGCGGTCGGCAGGCGTGGGCGGCCGCATGCTCCTTCGCCCTCCCGGGTA
>Ga0126378_10001034_pt1 | contig 20819 bp, 22 predicted proteins | sample PanSoiMetPlot_23_FD_92587 | JGI IMG/M metagenome (GOLD analysis project Ga0126378, IMG submission 92587) | Tropical forest soil microbial communities from Panama - MetaG Plot_23 | ecosystem: Environmental > Terrestrial > Soil > Tropical forest > Bulk soil | place: Panama | collected 2016-02-17
GACTTCTGCGGTCCTCACTTACGCATTCTCCGAATGCGCGCGCTCCGGTCCTCGGCGCCGGCCCACGATCTGGCGCACCTGGACCCCAATTCGCTCGCCGCGAATCGGTGAATCCAGGCTAAGCGGAGCCCTCAGCTTGCTTTGGCCGGCTCGTAGATGAGGATGGCGACGCCGTCGCCAACCATCTTCGAGTCGGTCAGCCGCAGCCGCTTCTTGTCCGCTGTCTCGCCGAAGAGGCGCTTGCCGGTACCCAGGACGACCGGGAAGACCATCAGGCGTAGCTCGTCGACAAGGTCGTGCTCGATCAGCGTCTGGGCGAGCCTGCGACTGCCGTGGACAACGATGTTGCCACCCGGCGCTCGTCGCAGCCTGGAGACCTCCTCGACCACGTCGCCTCTGAGCACCGTCGAGTTGTTCCAGTCAGCCTTGTCGAGTGTCGAGGAGACGACGTACTTGGGCATGCTGTTGAACTTGTCCGCGAACTCGCCCTCCCTCGATGGCCAGGCCGCGGCGAAGCCCTCGTAGGTCACCCGTCCCAGCAGCAGCGCGTCGGCGTCGAGCGCCTCGTCCAGCTTGAACTTGTCGCCGGCCTCGCCACGATCAAACTGGAAGGTCCAACCGCCGTGCCTGTAGTGCTCAGCTCCGCCTGGGTCCTCCATGACGCCGTCGAGCGAGACGAATTCGGTTATGACGATCCTGGCCATTCTGGTTCTCCTCAGGATTCGATTGAAGCTAGTGGCGACCGGCGAAAGCTCGCGACCCATCCGGCGGCATCGGCGGTCGAGGCGAAGTCCGGGGTCCCCACGAAGCCTGCTTCGTGGGGTGGAAAGGAAGGGGTGGCACAGGGAGGAGCGCATTTGAAAATGCGTGACGTCCCGGGGCCGGGCCCCCTGACGCACGCATCTGCCGCCTAGGCCGTGGGGGGGTTATGGACTTTCGCCGGTTGCCACTAGCATCCACGAACGCGTCCATCGGAGTGAGGCTTGATCGACGTCCCTGGTCGCGATCGCCGACTACGAGCGGCGGTTGACATTGAATGAATGAATCATTCATTCTTACAGGAGCTGATGCCCCGGACACAGGCAGCCAACCAGCGTATTCGTGACGAGCAACGGGCGAAGATCCTGACCAGCGCCAGGTCGGTCTTTGCGCGGAGGGGCCTGACGGCCACAATGGCAGAGGTCGCCGCCGAGGCGGGGGTGAGCCAGGGCCTGGCCTATCGCTACTTCGCCAGCAAAGATGAGCTCTACACAGCCCTGATGCGGGAGGCGCTGCTCTCCAGCAGCCTCCCGGAGCTGATGTCAGGCACGCCGGCAGCCAGGCTCGAACTGCTGGTCTCCCGGCTCCTGGAGGTCAGGCGTGACCACCCGGAGTTCGTGCAGATCTTCTACCGGGTCTTGAGCGATCCACCGGCGCAGAGCGATCTCCTCGAAGCGGCTCGAAAGCGAGTCGAGATGCTGACGACAGTGCTGCGGTCGCTCATCGTCGAGGGCCAGTCCACCGGCGAGGTGGCCGATGGTGATCCTGACCAGCTCGTGACGGTCATCTTCGCCTGCGTGGAGGGCCTGTCGCGGCTCTCCCTCAGCGACCCAGAGCGGATGCGGAAACGCTTCCCGGACACGGAGATCGTTCTGCGAATGCTGCGGCCGCCCGCCAGGCGCGACGGGAGCCGCCGGTGACCGAGACCACACAATCAACCCACGCCATCGAGGTGGAGCGCTTGGTGAAGCGCTATCCCAGGGGTAGGACCAACGCCGTGGATGGCGTCTCCTTCGCCGTGCGGCCGGGTGAGACCTTCGGCCTGCTGGGACCGAATGGTGCGGGCAAAACCACGACCATCGGCATCCTGACCACGATGATCGTGCCCACGGGCGGGCGGGCCGCCGTAGCCGGCGTGGACGTTGCCGCCGACCCCATCGCCATCAAGCAGCGCATCGGGGTGGTGCCGCAGCGTGCCAATGTGGATCGAAGCCTTCGGGTGAGTGAGATCCTCACCTACCACGCCGCGTATCACGGGGTGCCCCGCCGCGAGCGCATAGCGCGAGCCCGCACGCTCCTCGAGGAGCTCGGCCTCGAGAAGCGCGGAAACGAAAAGCTGGATCTGTTTTCCGGCGGCCTCCAGCAGCGCGTGATGGTGGCACGGGCATTGATGCACGAACCCGACGTCCTCTTCCTCGACGAGCCGACGAACAACCTGGACCCGCAGTCGCGGCTCTTCCTCTGGGAACGGATTCGCACCCTTCGGGATCGCGGCGTGACGATAGTGCTCTCCACCCACGATATGGAGGAAGCCGACCGGCTCTGCGATCGGATCGCGATCATGGATCACGGGCGAATCGTGGCGCTCGACACTCCCGAGGCACTGAAGGGCCTCATCCCCGGCGGGACCATGCTCGAGCTGCGCGCCCGACTGCCCGAGCGGGTTGGCGTGCCACCCACACTGATAGATGCAACTCACAGCTCGCCGGACGACACGATTCTCGACGCACTCGAGCGCTTGAAGGGCGTGACCAGGGTGGACCGCCGCGACGGCAGGTCTCACGAGGACCATCAGGCTCCGGCCTCTGCCTACCGCCTCTACGCCGACGGACAGGATCCCGGGACACTCCTGGCAAGCGCGGCCCAGGCGGTGATCAGCGAGCAGGCGGACCTGCTCGACCTCCGTCTCGCCCGTCCCAGCCTTGAGGACGTGTTCATCTACCTGACTGGGAGCAACCTGCGATCATGACCGTCCTCGACCCTTCGGCTCAGCACGTCGGGCTGCGCCCTCGCGGCCACGCCAGGGCGGCGCTGACCGCCGTGGTAGCGATCGTCAGTCGCGACGTGCTGGTCACGAGGAGAGAGATCGCCTCCCTCCTCGTCCAGACCCTCGTCCAACCGCTCTTCTTCCTCTTCATCTTCGGCAAAGTCCTGTCCTCGATTGGGACTACGGGCCCGCAGTTCAGTGTGGTGCTGCTGCCGGGGATCGTTGCGGTCACAGTCTTCCTCGCCCCACTGCAAGCCCTTGGCATTGATCTGGGCCGGGACCTCAGCTTCACCCGGGAGATCGACGACCGCTTGCTTGCGCCGCTGCCAATCACGCTGGTAGCGGTAGAGAAGGTCGTGCTCGCCGCTGCGCGAGGGCTGCTCGCCGGGGCCTTCGTCTTCCCTCTCGCCTACTGGATCCTTGGCAGCGGCTACCAGGTGCGGACCGATGACGTCGGCGTTCTGGTCGGCATGATGGTGCTGACTTCCATGCTGGGTGCCGCGATCGGGCTGCTGATGGGCACCATCTTCCCCATCACACATCTGAGCCTGATCTTCTCGATCGTGATCACTCCTCTGATCTTCACGGGCTGCCTGTACTACCCGTGGGAGTCGCTCGGCGTGATCAGGTGGTTTCAGGTCGTCACGCTCTTCAACCCGCTCACATACGCATCCGAGGGCCTGCGCTACGCCATGGTGCCGGCTCAAGGTCACCCGCCCGAATCGCTGGCGATGGCCTGGGTATTGCTGGTCCTGGGCGCGTGCCTGGTGCTTTTTCTCGGCAGCGGGATCAGGTTCTTCTGGGGCCGAGTGCTGAGCTGATCCGTCGGGGCCCCCCGGCGACAATGAGCGCTATGGGTCGACTTCTCGACAAGGTCGTACGGATCACCTGTGGTCAGGGCGGCTGATCCGGGCTACTTGCAACAAATGCGAATCGAGCCAAGCGTGCTCCATCTCGACATGGACGCCTTTTACGCATCCGTCGAGCAGCTCCACAAGCCAAGCTTGAGGGGTCGGCCGGTAGTGGTGGGCTGGCTGGGGCCGCGTGGCGTCGTGGCCACGGCCAGCTACGAGGCACGGCGGTATGGTGTCCGATCGGCGATGTCGATGGCCGAGGCGAGGCGCCGCTGCCCCCAGGCCGCGTATCTTTCGCCCCGATTCGAAGCCTACTCGGCGATAAGCGCCACCGTCATGGATACGCTCAGGGAGCTGTCGCCGGCGGTGGAGCCAATCAGCCTGGACGAGGCGTTCGTCGACCTCGCGGCGGGGATCTCGGGCGGGCTCGATACGCAGTCTGTGAACGCGCTCGCAGTAAGGCTGAAGGCCGAAGTCAGGGCGCGCACCCGGCTCACGGCGTCGATCGGTGCAGGCACGTCGAAGCTGATCGCCAAGATCGCCTCTGACTCGGCCAAGCCGGATGGCCTGCTCGTCGTGGCGCCGGGCCAGGAGCGAGGGCTGCTCGATCCGCTTCCGGTGCGTGCGCTGTGGGGCGTGGGACCGGCAAGTGCCGTACGCCTGCAGCAGATCGGAGTGAGGACGGTGGGCGAGGTGGCAGAGCTGCCGGTGGAACGTCTGATCGCGCTTTTCGGCGACGCCAGGGGTACCAGCCTCCATGAGCTCGCCCAGGGCGTCGACACGCGAGCGGTGGTAACGGACCGGGAAATCAAGTCGATCAGTGTGGAGGACACGTTCCCTGTGGATCTCGTCGACAGAGGCCGGCTTGTGGGTGAGCTCGACACTCTGGCCAGGCGGCTGTCTGGCCGCCTCCGGTCGAGAGGGCGCTCTGGCCGCACGGTCACACTCAAGGTGCGCCGTCACGACTTCACCACGATCGCGCGCTCCCTCACGCTCCCCGGAGCGACTGACAACGAGACGATCATCAGGGACGTCGCCCGCCGCCTGCTCGAGTCGGTCGAGGTCGAGGGAGGCGTGCGCTTGCTCGGCGTCGCCGTGTCGTCGCTCGCAGAGGTGGTTCAGCAGGACCTGTTCGACCCGACGGCGACCGACGGCTCGCCGCTGCACGAAGCTCCTGCCGCGGATCAGGCCACAGTCAGGTGGTTCCCCGGTTGTGACGTCGTTCACGATCGCCACGGCAGAGGCTGGGTAGAGCGGATCGAGCAGGAGGTGGTGACCGTCCGTTTCGAGACACCGGACAGCCCGCCGGGCGTCGTTCACAGGTTGTCCATAGCAGACGCCGCCCTGCACCCCGCTCCACCGCCCACATAGGAGCGACGGCGTAGTCTGGCCGGCTTGCCTCCACGTCCTCTTTTCTTCTGCGGGTTACCAAAAGAGCAGCCAATCCTTCACAATTAGAAACCATGCTTTCCACTTCTGAGTCAAGACCGATGATCGAGACTCGCGGTCTGCGCCGCACCTTCCGCTCTCGTCGCTCGGAAGTTGTAGCCGTGGACGGTGTCGATCTGCGCGTCGAGGCTGGTGAGGTCTTCGGCTTCCTCGGTCCCAACGGCGCCGGCAAGACCACCACCCTCCGTATGCTCGCCACGCTCCTTCCGCCGACGGGCGGGGACGCCTGGGTCGCCGGCTGCGACCTATGTCGGGAACCCGGCCGGGTCCGCGAACGGATTGGCTACGTGGCCCAGGGCGGCGCCACCGACCCCACCGTGCATGGACGCGATGAGCTGGTTCTCCAGGGCCGGCTCTACGGTTTGAGCAAGATGGAAGCGCAGCGCCGCACCTCGGAGCTCCTGGCGACGCTGGAGTTGGAGGGCTGTGCGGACCGGCCCATCGGCACCTACTCCGGCGGCCAGCGACGCCGTCTCGACCTGGCCCTGGGTCTGGTCCTCCGGCCCCGTCTGGTCTTTCTAGACGAGCCCACGACAGGCCTCGACCCGCAGGGCCGCGCGAGGATGTGGGATGAGGTCCGTCGCCTGCGCGACCAGGGCAGCACTGTCTTTCTGACCACCCACTACCTGGAGGAAGCCGATGCGCTCTGCCAGCGCCTGGCCATCATCGATCACGGCAAGATCGTGGCCGAAGGTACTGCCAAGGAGCTGAAGCGGCAGATCGCCGGCGACCTCGTGATCGTCGGCATCAACGGCGAGCCGCAGGTGGCCCACGCCTTGCTGATCCAGGAACCCTTCGTGCGCGAGGCGAGCTGTGAGGACGGGAGGCTCCGGCTGTACGTCGAGCACGGACAGGCCGCAATGCCGGCAATCCTCCGAGCGCTGGATCGGGCTGGCCTGGAGCTACGCACCATCTCGCTGAGCCGGCCCACTCTGGACGACGTCTTCCTGCGGCAGACCGGTCGCTCGCTCCGCGACGCGGCCTAGGAGGAATGCAATGAAGTTCTTGCGTGACACCTGGCTGATCTTCCAGCGTTCGGTCGGCATCACCGTGCACAATCCGGCCTGGATCCTGATCGGCGCCTTCCAACCGCTGCTGTTCCTCGTCCTTTTCGGGCCCCTGCTGAAACCCCTGGCAGGCACACGCGGCTTCCCTTCGGGCGGCGCGTTCAACGTCTTCGTGCCCGGGCTGCTGGTGCAGACCGCGCTGTTCGGCACAGCGTTCGTGGGCTTCGGACTGATCGCCGAGGTCCGCTACGGCGTCATCGAACGCATGCGTGTAACGCCCGTGAACAGGGTGGCGCTGCTGCTCGGGCGGGCACTACGGGACATCCTCGTTCTCTTGATCCAGTCGATCCTGCTCACACTCGCAGCTATACCCTTCGGACTCCGCCTCAACGGCATGGGAATGCTGGTCGTGCTTGGCCTGCTCGTGCTCATGGGCTTACTGATGGTTTGCCTTTCTTACGCCGCCGGCCTCTGGCTGCGCAGCGAGGACGCCCTGGCGCCCCTGGTGAATACGCTGACGATGCCACTGCTACTTCTGTCCGGCATCCTGCTGCCGCTGAGCCTGGCTCCGGACTGGCTGCGCGCGCTGGCGCGCGCCAATCCCCTCAGTTACACGGTCGACGCCGCCAGGGCACTCTTCAACGAGCACTTCACCGATGTCGCGATTCCACAAGCGATCGGCATTCTTGGCGTGTTGGCCGTGCTGGCGGTGGTCGGCACTTCGCGCTTCTTTAGCCGCACGACCGCATGAGAATGGCGGCACCGCGGCCGCGGCCGCAAAACGGCGTTCAAGCTGCTCGACCGCTGAACGAGCACCGACCACAAATGACCTGAGCTCGCACCAATTAGAGATTAGTTCTGCGATGCAGATCACCGACACCTAGACTTTCAGCTTTAGACCGGAGGCAGAGCCGGTGAAGGATCTTCGATCGATCGGTCCGCCTAGGCGACCCGATGTCCGCGCCTTGCTCGCGGTCGTCGCGGCGGCGCTCGCCGTGCTGCTGGTCATCGTCGCCGTGATCCAGGTGCGCAACTTCGTGCAGGGTATCGGCGAGTCGGTCAGCGGCAAAACGATCGACCGCAGTGGCCCCGTGATCCTCCAGTCCGTTCGCGACCTCGCCCGTTACGAAGCCGCGGCCGGCAACTTCCAGGTGATCGTCGATCTAGAGAAGGACGCCGCTTTCCTGCCGACCGGCATCGTCGGCCAGCGCACCCTGTTCGTCGCGGTGGGGAGCGTGAACGCGTACGTGGACTTCTCCGGGCTGGGCAAAGACGCGATCACCGTGACGTCAGACCGCCAGGCCGTGGACCTGCGGTTGCCCCACGCCGCGCTTGACAAACCAAAGCTGGACCACCAGCACAGCTATGTGTTTGCCCAGGAGCGCGGGATAGTGGATCGCGTGCGAGCCTTCTTCGACCAGGCGCCGAACGAGCAGGCGGAGCTGTACCAGGTCGCCGAGCGGAAGATTGCGGAAGCGGCCACCCAGAGCAGACTGACAGACCGAGCGGAGACGAACGCGCGGATGATGCTGCAAGACATGCTCCGCACGCTGGGCTATAAGCAGGTCACAATCACCTACGGCTGAACTCTGTCGCGGAGGCGCAGGTGGCGTGCGGACGCCGGGTCGGTGTTGTGGACATGATGCCAACTCGGGCCCGGCGGCGCGACTCAATGACGGCGGATTAGCCGCCCTTCAACCTGCGCCAGCCTCCGGCGCGGTTGTTGGCAATGATCTGCTTGAACATCGCGGTGAGGGCGGTCGCGTTGATGGTTTCGTCTTCGCGGATGGCGACGGTGCGAGCGGTCTTGTTGTCGTGACCGCCGGTGATGATTCCTTCGGGATCCGGGACTATGCCACCGTCGTAGAGAAAGATGTTGACGTGGTCTTTGGCCGCCAGCAGGGCGCAGATGTTGCCATGCAGTACGAAGTACGGCTGTTTGGCGCGTTTGATGGTTTCGGTGACCTCTCGGTCGGCGGCGTGGACCAGATCGCGGACCTCACGGCAGATGGCCTGCTGCCAATCGGGCAGGGCATCGATATAGGCGTCAACGCGTGGGTCAGCAACGTATGTCATGGTGGATCCTCCATAGGGCATTCGCGCGAGCGCCTCAAGCCGGCCATGCTCAGTTCGGCCGGCATTCCAGTAGGGTGAGGCGTGCCGACTCGGCGTTGCCCTGCCGGGTCACCAGGACCCGCACGATCGCCAGGTCCAGGTCCCTGGCCAGGCGCTCGAACTGGGGCCTCACCTGGCCCGGGGCCCCAGCAGCGCCGGAAGCGGCCAGAAACTCATCGCTGGCCTCTCCTCCGTGTATCTCCAGCCGGCGCAGCTCGTCCGTGAACCCCATCCGCTCGAAATGGCGACGGTACGCCCCAGCACCCAGGGCATACTGCAACGCCGACGCGCCCAGTGTCCTTCGGGCCGCGCCCGGGTCCGGGTCAACGCTCGTGCGGATGTACCCGGCCACCACCGGGGTAGAGCGGCCGGCGCCGCGAGCGGCACTCTCAACGCGCTCCCGCGACCATGCCACGGCCTCTGGCGAGCACCAGTTCAGGGCCGCTCCGTCTGCCAGCTCGCCGGCGACGCGCAGCATCAGTGGCCCCAACGCCGCAATGTAGATTGGCGGCCCGTCGAACAGCAGCTCGCGCAGCTCGGCCAGGTACTGCCGCATCCCCTCCGCCGCATGCGCCATATGACCGCTGCCCACGCCGAGCACAAACTCGCCGCCCGTCCCTTCCCACACCCGTCTGGCGTGCTCGGCGTAGAAGGTCGGCGGCTGTCCCGAGGCGGGCACTACAGAGATGCCGGTCGGCAGCCCTGACGCCGAATGCCAGCGTAGGCACCGGTCGAACGCCGCCGCGTCGGGCCCGGAGGGAGTCCATGCCTCCTGGTAGCCAAGCTGGGCCCCCAGCTCCACCAGTTGGAGCTCGTCCACCTCCGAAAGGGCCTGTCGGGGATCGATGCTGAAGCCGAGTCGCACGGCCCAACGAAAGGTACGCGAATCGCCGGCGTGACACGAGGTCGCTGGAACTCCGCCATCGTACAAATTCGGATTTCCCAGGATCGGGAACTGCGCCATTGCACGAGTGCGTGATTCCGTTGGCCAGTCTCATGCGTGTCGTACATCCTGACGACAGGTTGAGTTCGTAACCATTCGGATCCAGGAACCCGCCTGTCGATGCCGGTGTACCACGGCAGTGAGGGCCTCGAAGCGGATGACCGCAATGGTGGGACGTGGGAGCATCGAGGCGTCAGTTCTCGCGATACTGGCTGTGTTCTCGGCTTGCGGGCCGACGTCCTTGGCACCGACGCCCACGGCCACGGCTGCTCGGACAGGTACCAACGTCCAGCACATCGTGCAAAGGCTGCCTGTTGATGTGCCCGGACAGGAGCCCTGGCGCGCGGTGGAGATCGGTCGCGATGTGTACGTGGTGACCCACGGTGTCCAGACGGGAGACGGAGCCGTCGTCCGCATCGATTCGCGCACCGCCCGCTCGACCGGCTGAGCGTTGAGGCTGGACTTTGCTCCTGGCGATGTCGCCTATGGGTTCGGAAGCCTGTGGGTTGCCCACGCGCGAGGCGACGCACCGATCGTCCGCATCGATCTCGCGACCTTGCGGATGACTGCAAACGTCCGAGGGGCGAGTTTCATGGGCCCAGGCGTGACGACAGCTCTCGACTTCGTCTGGTCAGCCAATCTCGATCCCTATGCACCACCGGGGCCTGGTAGCGGATCGGTGTCGCGGATCGATCCGGCCACGAACGCAGTCACGCTCACCATCCCATCTGGACCCTCGCCATTGGCGATCGTCGCTGGCGACCACCAACTTTGGACCGCCAATCACGGGAACGAGACGATCAGTTGGATCGACGTGGATCGAACGGCGGTCACCGCAGAGACGACGAGCGAAGGAATTCACAACGTGATCTGGGGTGGTGATTACGTTTGGGCGGCGAGTTACCACACCCATGCGATCCTTCGCATCGACCCCGGGACTCGGAAAACCATCGATCGGACAGCTCTCCCCTTCGCCCCTCTTGCTCTGGCTATCCTGCGGGACCGACTCTATGTCGCCTCTGCGGGCATCGGCGTTGGAACGGAGGCCCATGGAAGTATCGCGGTACTCCGGCTGGCAGACGCCTCCGTTGAGGAAATCCTGGACATAGGACCGCGGATTGCCGGGCTGACCGTCGCCGGTGATCGTCTGCTGGTAATCTGCGGCGGTCCGGGGGTCATCGTCGAGGTTCGACCGTAACGCGGGCAGTGGGCTCAGCTACGACCCTGCGGCGACCGTGAAGGGATAACGCTCGATGGCCGACTCCTCGCCCTCCCAGTCTCTCCAGAGCTTGAGCTCGACGTCGGATCGGCCCTTACCCGTGACGCGAAACAGCAGGGATCGCTGCCCTGAGGCGCCCATCGCCGCGCCCGGAGGCGATCTGAAGTCGGACGCTTCCAGTGCCAGCACCTCCGGATCGATGCGGTGAACAGCCCATCGATATCCGGTGGTCGGGTTCTCCGGCAGCTGGACCACGATGCCATCCCCCTCGCGCACTTCGACGGAGGATCCCCGGTCTCCTGGGCCGAGCAACACCTGGCTAATCGCGTCGCCTCCAGACGTCATCCAGCATGACATGGCCTGAGCCCAGCGGTGGCTTCGGTGAGCGCGGACGGCGAACGTGTCATGAATCGCAGGGTGTGGATATCGGAGCGCTTGACAGTCCGCCTGGAGCGGCCAATAATTTGGCGAACCCAGACTGCGGTTGAAAATGCCGCGAGCTGCGGGGAAGGTTTTTCGGCCCGGCGATCTGTCTTGCCGTGCAAGCCGAAAGGAGGGTTGCACCAATGTCACTATTCAGTGGACTCCTGGAAATCGGTCAGCTGTACCACCGATTTGAGGAGGACATCCACGAGGGGATGCGCTTGGGCCGCAACCTGTGGCTCGACGCCCGGAGCCTGGCCTACATGGTCGAGAACGATGTTCTGGAGATGGGCCAACCGCTTCAGGACCGTGAATGGGAACGCGTGCTGGTCATCCTCGACCAGGGAGCGTTGGGCTCGTGCACAGGAAATGCGGGCACCGGCGCTTTGGGCACGCAACCTTTCTATGACGCCGTCGGCAAGGACATCCTCCCCGCAGCAGACGACGAAACGGCGGCGGAGGACTTTGCGGTCCAGCTCTATTCCGACGCTACAAATGTCGACGCCTATTCGGGGCAGTACCCGCCGGACGACACCGGCTCCTCCGGGCTCGCGATCTGCAAGGTTCTGAGGGCGAGGGCCACCATCAAGGGCTACCGATGGGCGCGCTCAGCCTACGGTCTGCTGCGCCTCCTTCAGCGCGGCCCGGTTCTTCAAGGAATGCCCTGGTACAACGCCTTCTTCCATCCGGACGCCGAGGGGTACATCGACGCTGACCCCGCCTGGCCATCGAGCGGCATCGCAGGCGGGCATGAGGTGGAGGCGGTCGGCGTCCAGCTCGATGCCAACGATGCGTTCAGCAGCACGATCACGTACACCAACAGCTGGGGGTCCGGTTGGGGCCTGGAGGGCAGGTTCAAGATGCGTCTTCGCACGTACGAGAAGATGAATGGCGTCGACCTCAAGCAGTACGTGATCTAGCCAGCCCGCGACAGAACCGCACAACCGTACTGGTGCGGATCTCCCAATGATCGGGAGCTACGCCGGCCCCCCTCCCCCGGCTTCGCCGGGTACTCCCCCGACATCCCACCCCGCGAAGCAGGCTTCGCGGGGACCCCGGACGCGGGGGAGAGAATAATGCGGATCTTCATCATGGCGCCCGGCGGTCAGCCGTCGAGCACCCTCTGAACCTCCGTCACGGCGTGGACCAGACCCGCCTGGCTCAGGGCGAGAGGATAGTTGCCAAGATAGGCGCCGGTCGACGGATCGATCTCCTCCGGCAGCAGGAGCAGTTCGTTGGCGATGCCGAGGACATCTTCGAAGAGCCGCAGCCCCTCCTCCCGGCGGCCCAGGCGGAGGAGGCCCTCGAGCAGCCAGAACGAGCAGGGCAGGAAAGCGCCCTCCCGTCCCGGCAGACCGTCGTGCCCGACGGGGTACCGGTACAGAAGCGGGCCACCCGCGCCGAGCTCCCTCCAGATCGAGTCGATGGTCTCGGCCACGCGCTCTCTTCCACCCTCCATGTCGAAGCCGGTCAACGGAAGCAGCAGTAGCGCGCTGTCGAGCTCGTCGGATCCATAGGCGCGGACGTAGCAGGCCCTCTCCGCGCTGAAGCCGTGCCGCCGGACGTCTTCGGCCAGGAGATCGCGTTCCCGCTCCCAGCGTGCAGCGCGCCTGCGGCTCATACCCAGCGCGGCTGCCGTCCGGGCGGCCCGGTCGAGCGCGATCCAGGCCCACACCTTCGAATGCACGCAGTGGGCGGGTTCGGCACGGACCTCCCAGAGCCCGGCGTCCGGCCGCCGCCAGTTGTCGACCACGAAGTCCGCGTACTCGGCCAGCGTCCGCCGCCCCTCACGGCTCAGCTTCTCGTCGGCCTGGACCAGGTTCCACAGCGCGTCGATGACCCACCCGTAGACGTCGAGCTGGTGCTGCTCCTCGGCAAGGTTGCCGACCCGGACCGGCAGGCTGCCGTGGTAACCGGACACCCCGCCAACCTCGCGCTCGGGCGTCGACCGCTCACCGTCGAGGTCGTAGAGCACTCTGATCGGAGCCTCCTCCCGGGAGGCGCACTTGACCAACCAGTCCACAAAAGCGCACGCCTCCGCGTTCTTGCCCACCGCCAGGAAGGCAGCCACGCCCACGCTGGCGTCGCGTGGCCAGGAGAACCGGTAGTCCCAGTTGCGGACGCCTCCGACCTCTTCGGGGAGGGAGGTGGTCGGTGCGGCCACCGGAGCACCGGTGGGCGTGTACGTGAGCATGCGCAGGTTCATCAGGCTGCGGACGAGCACCTCGCCGTAGTGCTCACCGGATCGGATGTCAAGGCTCCACCGGCGCCACCAGCGGTCGGTAGAGTCGATGAGCACCGCGGCTCGATCGGCGGAGACCGGATGGTCCCGGTCAGTGAGCACTGCCGACAGCGACTCGCCCTGGCGAAGCCGGTGGTGGACGGGCACTCCTGGTCGCACGGCGACAGAGGGCCTGACCGAGACGGCGATCGGAGCCTCTTCATGCGTGCCCGGCAGGCCAGGCCGCGGATCGTAGAGCACCCGTACGCCGACCGAGCCAACGTCACACGAGAGCTGTCTCACGACCGTCGGCGAGTCGGTCCCCATGGCCATCGCCTCGACCAGGGTCGCTCGGCCCGTGCGGCTCTCCCAGGTGGTCTCCAGCACCGTGGACCGGTCGCGGTACCGGCGCTCGGTGCGCGTCACACCCTCGACGGCGATCTCGAAGCAGCCGCCCCGCTCGTGGTCGACCAGGCGGCCGAACACCGGCTCGGAGTCGAAGCGCGGCCAGCACATCCAGTCGATCGACCCCAACCGCGAGGTCAAGCCCGCGGTCCTCGTGTCGCCGATCATCCCGTAGTCACGGATCGGTGGCGCCTGCCAGCGGCCGCCCAGTTCGTCCATCTCCCCTTTCCTGGATCGAATTTATCGTAGCGTGACGCTATATTAGTTCAGAGGAAGGATCGACGACAGCCAGAGACGGCTGGAGCAGACCAAAACCGGCGCAATTGTGTCGTACCCGCTGCGATCGGCTCTATGCCGGCAGGATCAGCTCGACGCCTGCTGACCGGACGTCGATCTCGAGCCGAAGACCTTCCACCGGCGGCCGCGCCGGAAACCAGCGAATTCCATTGACGGCGGCCGGCCCGAGCCGCCTGAGGACATGGTCGACGAGCAACGGCTGAACGTCTTCCAGCCCGTAGAGCTGGACGGCGGTTGCGTCCTGCCAGGAGACTCCCAGCTCTTCAATCCTGGTCGAGAGGGCGCGCATCATCGATTCGAGCATCGAAACCGGGTCGGCCGGTTCCTCTTCGGGCGCGCCAGAGAGCAAGAAGGCTGGCCGGCCGCGATCAGCCTCGGTCGTGTACGAGACGGCGAACACGCTCGGCTCGGCAACTGCGCCATCTATCGGTGCCACGTTCGTGCGCGCTGCGGGCATCAGGTCTTCCACGACCAGTCCCAAAGCCCGGAGGCGCTCAACATACGCCCGGTTGAAGGCGTCGAACTCCACCCGCGTCAGCGGAGCGGGGATCCGCAGCTCAAAGCCTGCGATCGCCTGCACAGGTCGTCCAGCACTCGCAACCTGGCGAACGGCAGCTGTCAGGCCCGCCTCAAGCGCCAATGGGCGTCCAAAGGTTGCATGAACAAGGTCGAATCCGGGATCGGCCAGGGCGCCAGCAGAGAAGGGCCGCCCCTCTGCGGCCAGGAAGCGGTAGTTTCCGATCGGATTGGCGACGAGCATGTTGGCAGCAATCATCGCTTGATCCGTGCCCGCACGGCGGCCGAACCGCCGGCACGGCTCGGCTTTGGTGACGGTCTCGCGTTCAGGGAGCGGCGCATCGCGCCACGAAAGCAGCATCGACGCGAGGTTCGGCGTGATGATGCTCGCACCTCAGCTCGAGGCCCCTCACGTCCTCGAGCAGCCGGCGTGCCGCGACGATGCCGCCCACGTGACCGAGCCTCGCCGTCATGGCTGCTCCACCCCGAATATCGACATCACCTTACGCATCCGGTCGACCGCGATCTCGGCGTCTCCGAGCAGCCCGGCTCGATCGGCCAGCACGAAGAGCTCGGCAAGATGTACCGTCGAGCGACCGCTCTCGAGCCCTCCCACCATGCGAAAGTGGTGCTGATGCCCGTTCAGATAGGCGAGGAAAACGATGCCCGTCTTGTAGAAATAGGTGGGCGCTTTGAAGATGTGCCGAGAGAGGGGGACAGTCGGCTCCAGGATCGAACCGAACCGCTGCCGATCCCCCGCATCCAGCGCGAGCAGAGCCGCCGAGGCAGCCGGCGCGATGGCGTCGAAGGCGCCCAGCAGCGCATCGCTGTGGTAACCGTCCTCCCCCAGGATCGTGGTGGGGTAGTCGAAGTCGTCACCAGTGAACATGTGGACGCCCGTGGGCAGACGGCGCCGCATCTCGACCTCGCGCCGCTGGTCGAGCAGTGAGAGCTTGAGGCCCTCCACCTTCGCCCGGTTGGCGTCGATGATGGCAAGCAGCGTCGTCATTGCCAGGTCGAGATCGTTCGAACCCCAGTACCCGGCGAGCTGGGGATCGAAGACTTCGCCCAGCCAGTGGATGAGGGCGCGGCTCGACAGGCCGGAGAGGACAGTGTCGTACACGCGGCGGTAGTCGTCGGCCGACTTCGCGATTCGCGCCAGCTCACGGCTGGCCATCAGAACGACCTGGCCGCCCTGAGCCTCTACGAACTCGCACTGCTCTTCATAGGCCGCTTCGACCTCGCGCAGAGTGCGGGCGCTGCCCGGCGGAAGTTGATCGGTCTGGACGCCGCAGACGATTCGGCCTCCCACGGCCCTTGCTTCTGCCACCGACCTACGAATCAGCTCCCTGGCGGAAGCCCAGTCCAGGCCCATCCCCCGCTGTGCGGTGTCCATCGCTTCCGCAACTCCCAGCCCGTATGACCACACGTGACGGCGGAACGCCAGCGTCGTCTCCCAGTCGATGGCCGCAGCTGACACCGGAGTGGTGTCGGCCAGCGGGTCGGCGACCACGTGAACGGCAGCGTATGGAATGCGGCTAAGCGGTGGCCGGCCGCTGCCCGGATATTTGAAGTCGTGCGCCACGCGGTATTCGGTCAGGCCGGCGTCAGCAGTCGGGAGCCGCAGCGTCTCGGGCATTCAGCGTCCTCCGCCTGGGTGGTCAGCAGCCAGGCGCGGATCGCTCCAGGCGCTCGTGGGCTGCATTGACATCGTGCTCAGCCCGAAAATACCATCGGGTCGTCATTGGAAAACCATTTCCGAAAAGGGTTTGCGGTCTCCAGCTGAGCACGTCAAGGGCGCATAGGCCTCGACTCCGAAATCAAAGTGTGAAGAGGACAAAGGGACCGCCTCGGTGAAACTCGGCGTTTTCGTGCCGTCCTACCTGCTGCCGGGAGAGGCGTCCCGGCACGGCGACCAGATAAGGCGCTTCGCCGACCGGGCCGAGGAGCTTGGGTTCGACTCGCTGTGGATCACGGATCACCTGCTCACGGCCCAGCGTTTCTACCGAGTCAGCTGGACGGAGCCCTTGATGACGCTCAGCCACGTCGCCGCCGTGACCCGCCGGATACAGCTTGGAACGTCCATCCTGGTTCTGCCGACCCACAATCCCGTGGTCCTGGCCAAGGAGATCGCCACCATTCAGCACCTTAGCGGTGGCCGCTACATCTACGGCGTCGGGACCGGCTGGAACGCGCCTGAGTTCGAGTCGACCGGCAGCACCAGACAGCAGCGCGGCCGACGTACAGATGAGGTGCTCGAAGCCTCGATGCAGCTCCTGAAGGCGCCAGATCAGACGTTCCACGGGAAGTACTACAGCTTTGAGAACATCACCGTCGAGCCGCTCAGCCGGGTGCCGCCAGTCTGGGTGGCGGGCGGCCGTCAATATGCTCACGAGGCCTCGCCCGATCAGAACCGGATGGATCCCAACGTCCTCAAGCGCATCTGCCGCTGGGATGGCTGGATCGCCCGCCCGACCTCGACCCCGGACCAGTTCGCTCTTGATCTCGCAGAGATCGACGAGGAGCTGGAGAGGCAGCGCACATCTCGGGCGCGCAAGGAGTTCGTCGTCGCGCACGAGAACTTCTGTTGGCTCACCGAAAAGACACGGCATGCCGACGCCGTGGCCGAGCAGAAGCAATACATGCTCGGCATCGTCTCCGACGAGCGCCCCTGGGATTACATCGAGGCGGTCTACCTCACGGGGACCATCGACGAGATTCAGCGCCGGATCAAGGAGCGGATAGAAGTTGGCGTCGAGCACATGTTCCTGCACACGATCACGGCGGACCTCGCTCAGCTGGACCTCTTCGCCGAGCACCTCCTCCGGCCCTTCAAGAACGCCCGACCAGACAAGCGCCCGGCCGTGGCATGAGGCGGTTCGAGGGCAAGACCGCTCTCGTGACGGGCGGCGCTCGGGGCATCGGCCTTGCCATCACTCGAGCCTTCCATCGTGAGGGCGCGTCGGTAGTCGCCGTCACACGGCGCGAGGAACAGGCTGCAGCGGTGCGCGAGGAGTTCGGAGGCGATGATCGTTTCCGGGTGGAGGTAGCGGACGTCCGGGACCGTGCGTCGCTGGAACGCCTTCGCGACAGCCTCGACGAGCTGCACATCCTGGTCCCCAACGCGGGCGTAGCGACGCGCGCCGAGGCCCTCGATCTCGATGCAGACGCCCTACACGCCATGATCGACACCAACTATTACGGCGTGTTCGTCACCTGCCAGGTCTTCGGGCCGCTGTTACTGAGGTCGCCTGGCGGTCGTGTCATTGTTACCAGCTCCATCAGCGCCATCCACGGCCAGAAGCTGAGGGCCGCCTACTGCGGGACCAAGGGCGCGGTGTCGGCCCTGGTACGCGCGCTGGCGGTGGAGTGGGGGCCTCGCGGAGCCACGGTCAACGCGGTCGCGCCTGGCATCACTCGCACCCCCCTGATCCAGGCCTACGCCGACGCCAACCCGGACAGGGTCGAGGCCGGCATCGCCCACACGCCGCTGCGCCGGCTGGGAGAGCCGGCTGACGTCGCCGACGTCGTCCTCTTCTTTGCCTCCGACGCGGCGCGCTATGTCACCGGGCAGACACTGGTCGTGGACGGCGGCATGACCGCAGGCAGCGACTGGTGGTAGACGGCGGAGGGAAAATGCGATGAACGAATCGGGTGGCGTCCACGGCCGCACGGTCGCGGACATCCCGCTCGGGCTCAAGACCCGAGTCAGCAAGACGGTGAGCGAATCAGACGTTTACCTCTTCGCCGGCATCACCGGCGACTTTGATCAGAACCACGTTGACGAGGAGTTCTGCAAACGGACCAGCTTCGGAAGCCGGATCGCCCACGGCGCTCTGATCCTCAGCTACACCTCAGCCGCCTCCACGCAGATCCTGCAGGCGTTCCCCCGCCCGATGCTGTCCGTCGGCTACGACCGGGTGCGCTTTCTCAAGCCCGTCTACTTTGGCGACACCATTACGGTCGACTATGAGATCACCGAGGTCGTGCCGGAGAAGGAGAGGCTTCTCAGCAAGATCGAGGTGTCGAACCAGAAAGGGGAGCTGGTGATGGTCGCCACCCACCTGATGCAGCTGGTCGACTGATGCCGATCAGGAGCCTTGAGGGTGTACGCATCGCCGCTTTCACGCAGTTTTTGCTGGGGCCGGCCGGCGTCCAGCTCCTGGCCGATCTGGGTGCGGACGTCATCAAGGTCGAAGCGCCGCGCACCGGCGCGTGGGAACGGTACTGGTCCGGGGCAGAAACCTTCCCCGGCGGCGTCAGTGCGTTCTTCATGCTCGCGAACCGCAACGTACGGAGCGTCACTCTCAACCTGAAGTCGGATTCTGGCCTGGAGGCGGCTCGCAAGCTGATCGAGTCCTCTGAGATCGTGGTCGAGAACTTTCGCCCTGGAGTCATGGATCGTCTCGGGCTCAGCTACGAATCGGCGAAGCAGCTCCGGCCCGAGATCATCTACGTGTCGGCGTCCGGATACGGCTCCACGGGCCCGTGTCGGGACCTGCCCGGCCAGGATTTGCTGATCCAGGCGGTCTCAGGGCTGGCCTCGATCTCCGGGCGCGCGGCCGAGGCTCCCGTCCCGTTGGGCGCCGCGATGGTGGATCAGCACGGTGCGGCGCTGCTGGCAATGGCGACCCTGGCCGCCGTCTTGCACCGCGATCGCACAGGAGAGGGGCAGCGGGTGGAGGTCGTGATGCTGGACGCCGCCTTCGACCTGGCGACGGAGCCGTTCGTCTACCACCTGAACGGAGCGCAGCTCGAACGTCCTCGGTCCTGGATCACCGACACCTTCCATGCGGCACCCTACGGGACCTATCCGACCAGCGACGGCGCCGTCGCCATCTCCATGTCCCCTGTCGCGCAGGTCCGTCGCGCGCTCGGCGGACCCCCGGAGCTGGAGCCGTTCGAGGATCCATCGGTGGCGTTCGAGCGCCGCGACGACATCAGCACCGCCCTGGGGCGGGTGCTGCGAGGGATGCCCACTGCTGAAGCGGTCGAGCGGCTCCGTGCCGAGGCGGTCTGGTGTGCACCTGTAAACGACCTCGACGCCGCCCTCGCCGATCCGGCAGTGCGGCATCTGGACCCGGTGCTGGAGTTCGACCATCCGGAGGCGGGGCAGGTTAGAGTGCTCAAGCACCCCGTGCGGTACAGCGCGGGCGAGCCCCAGCTCCGCCACCTGCCGCCGGGCGTGGGGGAGCACACCGAGGAGGTCCTGGGCGAGCTCGGCTACTCGGCGGATTCGATAGCCGCATTGCGATCATCGGGCGCGGTCTGACCACCCGGATATGTAAAGGAGGGCTAACTCGTGACCACCAACCAGGCTTCTGGCGAAGAGATCGCTTGGATGTCCGCCGCACAGCTGGGTCGCCGGATCAGTCGCCGAGAGCTCTCGGCGGCGGAGGTCGTCGAGGCCACCATCGAGCGCATAGAGCAGCGCAATCCCTCCCTCAACGCCTTCGTTTACAAGGGCTTCGACGACGCCCGGAAGGCTGCCGCGGCCGCCGACGAGGCCATTCGCTCGGGTCGTGAGGTGGGAGCGCTGCATGGCGTGCCTGTCGCGATCAAGGACCTGTTCGACTTCAAGCCGGGCTGGCCGGCCACGTTTGGCGGCGTTCGGGCGCTGGCGAACAATGTGCTGCCCTTCCACTGCATGTTCGCGGAGCGCATGGAGCGCGCGGGCGCGGTACTGGTGGGGAAGACGAATTCGCCGACCATGGGCCTGCGCGGGACTTGCGACAACTACCTCTTCGGTCCCTCACGTAATCCCTTCGACACCTCCCGCAACACGGGCGGCTCCTCCGGCGGCAGCGCGGCCGCAGTCGCGGACGGCCTCGTTCCACTCGCGGAAGGCACCGACGGAGGAGGCTCGATCCGGATCCCGGCCGCCTGGTGCGGTGTCTACGGTTACAAGGCCTCGTTTGGACGGGTGCCACTGACGGGCCGGCCCAACGCCTTCCAGGGCAGCACTCCGTTCATATTCGAAGGATCCCTCACCCGCACGGTGGAGGATGCGGCTGTCAGCCTGGACGTCCTGGCCGGTCCGGATCCGCGGGATCCGTTCTGTCTTCTCGACAAGCCCGACTTCGCGCCGGCGCTGGCACGCTCCATCAAGGGTTGGAAGATCGCCTACAGCGCTGACTTCGACGTCTTTCCGGTCGAGCATGCTGTCGCCTCGACGGTGCGTGGTGCGCTTCCAGCGTTCGAGGAGGCGGGGGCCTCGGTCGAGGAAGTAAAGGTCGGCATCACGAGGCCTCAGCACGAGCTGAGCGATGTCTGGACGCGGCTCATGATGCCTTTGAACATCGGTGGACTCGAGAGCCTGAAGGCGGCTGGGGTCGACCTCATGAAAGATCATCCCGATGACCTGCCACCCCAGTACCGGCGGTGGATAGAGGTGGGTTACGGGCTCAGCGTGACGGACGTGTGGGCAGACCAGATCGCCCGCAGCGAGGTTTACGACGCAATCGAGTCCGTGCTCGACAAATACGAGCTGCTCGTCACGCTCACACTCGCCTGCATGCCGGTGAAGAACGCCGACGACGGCAATACCGTCGGGCCTCGGGAGGTCAACGGCATCCAGGTTGATCCGCTGATCGGGTGGTGCCTGACCTACTTCATCAACTTCTC
>Ga0126378_10001035_pt1 | contig 20817 bp, 19 predicted proteins | sample PanSoiMetPlot_23_FD_92587 | JGI IMG/M metagenome (GOLD analysis project Ga0126378, IMG submission 92587) | Tropical forest soil microbial communities from Panama - MetaG Plot_23 | ecosystem: Environmental > Terrestrial > Soil > Tropical forest > Bulk soil | place: Panama | collected 2016-02-17
AGGTGGCGGTTCGAGACGGCGACGCGGAGGGCATTGCGTGACAGATAGGCAAGCGTGGCCCTCGGCGCTGCAAACGTGTGCTTGGAACAGCGAACGAGCCTCTACCCGCATTATCGTGGTGGCGATTCGGCCAAGGCGGACAGCTTCACGTTGTACGGCGCCGTAAGCGGCCGAGGCATATACCGCCCGCGCGCCCCTCCCACGATGTCGCCGTCGTGGTAGATCAAGGCGCCGCGCAGAAACGTGCTCTTCACCCGGCCCGTCAGTTGCTGTCCCTCGAACGGCGTATATCCCTGTTCCGATTCAGAGTCCGCAGCCCGGACCACAAAGCTCTCATGCGGATCAACCAGGGCGATGTCGGCGTCGAAACCCGGCGCGAGATCGCCCTTGTTGAGTAGGCCGAACCGCATCGCCGGCTTGTAGCTCAACAACTCGGCCATGTGGTTAAACGACAAGCCGCGCCTGCTGCCTTCGCTCAGCACACCGGAAAGTAGATATTCTGTGCCGCCGAATCCCGATTTGGCGAGCCATATGTTGCCCGGATCGTCCTTCGACCATTTCTGCTCGCTCGAACAGCAGGCATGGTCGCTAACGATCCAGTCGATCTTGCGGGTCAGCACCGCCTCCCATAATGCCTCGACATCCTCCCGAGGACGAATCGGCGGGTTGACTTTAGCGTGGACGGCGCATTCGCAATCAGTGTCCAACAGCAGGTGGCCGACCGTCACTTCACGGCGGAACGCGATGTGCGGAAAGACCTGCTGCATGGTCCACGCCGCTTCCACCGCCTTGCGCGAACTGAGGTGTAACAGGTTAATGTTCAGGCAATTGGTCTCGTTGGCGAGATAGGATGCGATCCAGATCGCAAGGCCCTCAGCGTGTGGTGGGCGGGCGGCGCTGTAGGCGTGCAACCCGGTCAGCGTGCCCTCACGTTCAACGATCTTGGTGTAGGCCGTGAGGATGTCCGCCAACTCGCAGTGAAGGCTAACGCTGATATGGTCGGCAAGCTCTGGATGCTGCTCCATCAAACGTTGGGCCGAGCGCATGATGAATTCGAAGTGGGCGATGTCGTAGCGCTCTTCCGGGCCGATCATCAGGAAGTCGTTCTGGCTGGCCGACCGTCCGTGTAGGCCATATCCGCCGTAGAACATGAAAATCTTGAACGACGTGACGCCGTGATTAAGCGCAAGGTGCTCCATCTCATCGATGTGCCCCGTTTCGATCGGAGCGATGTGAAAGCCGTAATCGACCCAGAAGCGGCCGTCGCACAGCTTGAGCACCTCCGGCATGAAATCGCGGTAGGGACCGGCTTTGTTGAGATAGTATTGGCCGGTACGGATATAGTTGAGGCTCGACGTCACGCCGCCCATGGCCGCCGCTTTGCTCTCCGAGACGGCGTCCTGCGCCAGCGGCTGGTAAATGCCGACATGCATGTGTGCATCGACGCAGCCAGGAAATGCGAGGAGATTTTTGGCGTCGAATACCTCCGCCGCCTGCTCCGCTTGGATCTCAGGAGCGAGGCGCACGATCCGCCCGTCTTTGACGGCGATGTCGAGGCAATCCACTGACGACCTGTTGGGACGCACGACCCTGGCATTCTTGATCACGAGGTCAAAAGGCTTCTCCATGCGCCAATCCGTCTGACTGGTGTTGCGGGTCACTTGTTGTTGGCCGGCTGTGCAGCGTGCTCATATCGCTTGCCAAGTTCGATCATCTCCCTGGTGCCGACGATCCTACCAATGCCATCGAAATCGAGCATTTGGCCGCGGAATGGCTCGGTCGTTCCGTGTTCGGCGAGGGAGGCAAAGTAGTCACCCGCCGTCCGCGCCATCGCGCGCACAATACCGCCGGGAAAGATCACGAGCGAGAATCCGATCGCTTCCAGCTCGGAGGCCGGGAATGGGGGCGTCTTGCCGCCCTCGACCATGTTTGCCATCACCGCCGCACGCGGGCCAAGCGTTGCAACGATGCGAGCAAGCTGGTCGCGCGACGTGGGCGCTTCTACGAAAAGAATGTCGGCGCCGGCATCGGCGTAGAACATCGTGCGTTCCATCGCGCGGTCGAAGTCTTCCACGGCCAGCGCATCGGTTCGTGCGATGATCAGCGTCTCGTCTGAATGCCGTGCATCGACAGCGGCGCATATCTTGGCGCACATCTCCTCCGCGGGAATCAGTGCCTTGCCGTCGAGATGCCCGCAGCGCTTCGGAAACGTCTGGTCCTCGATCTGGATGGCGGTGGCCCCCATCCGCTCGAAACAGCGGACTGTACGCCCGACGTTGAGCGCATTGCCGTAGCCGGTGTCGGCATCTACGATGAGGTGCGCATCCACACGATCGCGGATCAGGGCTAGCGTGTCAGCGACCTCGGTCACGCTGACGAGACCGATATCGGGGCGGCCGAGCCGTGTATAGGCGATCGCGGCACCGGAGACATACAGTGCGGCGAAGCCCGCTTGCGTAGCCAGCAGCGCCGTGAACGCGTCACAGACGCCGGGCGCCACGACGATCGGTTTGCGGGCGAGACGGGAACGCAGGTTTACGGCGTCGGTCATGGGTCACAATCCGAAATAGGCGCGCTGGAGACCGGGGTCGTTGCGAAGGTCGGCGGCGCTTCCCTCCAGCACGATCATGCCATTGTCGAGGATGCAGGCACGATCGGCCACTTCGAGGCTCTGCACCACATTCTGCTCGGCCAACAGGAGCGCTATTCCTTCCGCGTTGATGCCCTTGATTAACGAGAAAAGCTCTTCGACCATAAGCGGAGAAAGCCCGAGAGACGGCTCATCGAGGATCAGAAGCCGGGGCTCGGCCATTAGGCCGCGCCCGATCGCCAGCATCTGCTGTTCGCCGCCGGACAGCGTACCGGCGCGCTGGGCCTGCCGTTCGGCGAGCCGCGGGAAGAGCGAAAATACCTTGCTGCGGTTGTATTCACGGCGTTCGCGGCCGCGGCGGTAGGCGCCGAGATCGAGATTTTCGCGGACCGTCAGGTTCGGGAAGATGCGTCGGCCCTCCGGCACGTGGATAAGGCCGCTCGCGACAATCGCCGAGGGCCGCTCGCGTTCGATCATGGCGTCGGCGAACCGGATCGAGCCGCTCCACGACCGTACCACGCCGGACAGGGTCCGGTTGAGCGTGGACTTTCCCACCCCGTTCGCCCCCAGCACGGCGATGATCTTGCAGTGCCCGACGAAAAGATCGACGCCGCGAAGAATCTCCATCGCGCCATAGCCGGCCCGCAGACCGCTCACTGCGAGAAGAGGTTCAAGCATTGATGTTTCCTTGGCCGTGCCGCCGGGCGCTGCCGGCAGCCGTCATTCGACCGGCGGCGCCGCGGCCAAGATAGGCCTCCACCACATGCGGGTCGGCCGCAATTGCTTCGGACGGGCCTTCGGCGATGATTCGTCCCTCGGACAGCACGAACACGAAGCCTGCAAGACTCGTGACCGCCTGCATGACATGCTCGATCATGACGATGGCGACGCCACGGTCGCAAATGGCGCGGACGACCGGAACCATGTCGCGGATCTCGGACGGATTGAGGCCAGCCAAGATTTCGTCGAGCAGCAGCAAATGCGGCTCAATAGCAAGCGCGCGGGCAAGCTCCAGCCGCTTGCGGCCAGCCACCGTCAGCGTCGCGGCCGGCCGATCAAGCACATCGCCGAGGCCGACCTCGCGCGCGACGTCGCTGGCCGCGGCAAGGGCGTCCGCTCGGATCGGCCGTGACAGATGCGCCCCCACAGCGATATTCTCTTGCACGGTCAGGCCCGCGAACGGCTGGACGATCTGGAAGGTGCGCGCAATGCCGCGCCGGGCCAGCCGATGCGGCGGCTCGCCCGTGACATCGGCGCCGTCGTAGATGATGCGGCCGTCGCTTGGCGGCAGGCTTCCAGCGATGATCGAGAACAGCGTAGTCTTGCCAGCGCCATTCGGCCCGATGAGGGCGGTGATCCCCCCGGCCTTGGCTGAAAACGACGCCCGGTCCAGCGCGAGCATGCCGCCAAAGCGCTTCGACACGTTTTCAACGCGGAGCAGGGCGTCATCCATTGTTGCGCTCCAGCGAAGTCCGCCTGGAGGCCTTGGGCGATGGCAGGCGATGGCGGTCGGCAAGGATGCCGGCGATGCCGCGCGGCGCGACGGCGACCACGAGAATGAGTATACATCCGTAGACCACGAGATCGAGACCCGGGGCATCGCCGGCCGCGATCTTGCCGAGTTCTCCTAGCGTCTTGACCACTAGTGAGCCCAGCAGGGGTCCGAACACGGTGCCGACGCCGCCGACGATCGGGGCGAGCAGCGCCTCGATCGAGATCCACGGCCCGTAAGCGATGCCGGCATCGATGAACAGGAAGTACTGCGCGTAGAAGCAGCCGCCGGCCGCGGTGATCGCAGCGGAAATCGTCATGGCGATGGTCTTGATGGCTGTCGTATTGACGCCAAGCGCCTGCGCGGCATCCTCGTTTTCCCGCAACGCGACCAGGTAGGCGCCGAAGCGGCTTTCTTCGATGGCGCGGACGATCATCAGCGAAGCGGCGACGAGGCTGAGAATGATCCAGTAGAACGGCGCCCGGCTCTGGAACTGAAAGGCCCCGGGACGTAGGTCGAGCGCAATGAGCGTGCCAACACCGGCGCCGGTGATGGGAGCGGCGCTGGCGATGATCCGCAGCACTTCCGCAAAGGCCAGCGTGACGAGCGCAAAGTATGAGCCTTTCAACCCGGAACGGAAGCTCAGCGCGCCAGTTGCTGCGCCGATGAGTGCGCCGGCCACGATCCCGATGCAGAAGCCCACCCAGGCGTTGATGCCGTAGCTCGTCTGCAGGATTGCCGTGACATAGGCGCCGGTGCCGAAAAACGCAGCATGACCAAATGAATACTGGCCCCCATAGCCGCCGAGCAGGTTCCAGCCTTGTCCGACCAGGGCGATGAGAAGCACCAGGATCAGAAAGTTGAGCACGACGTTCGACGAAGTCACTAGCGGCGCGAGGCCGAGCAGCGCCACGGCGCCAAGGATCGGAGCGACTCCCTTCATGTCCGTGCGCCGAACAGGCCGGCTGGCCGGAACAGCAGGACGAGGATGAACGTCACGAATATGCTGATCTGGCCTAGCGATTCGCCGAGGTAAAAACCCGACAGGCTCTCCACCACGCCGATGAAAATCCCGCCGATCAATGCCCCCGCAACCGAACCCATGCCCCCGAGCACGACGATGGTAAAGGCGACGAGCACGAAGGCGTCGCCGACATGCGGGTTGACGTAATAGGTCGGGATCAGCAGGCAGGCGGCGATCGCGAGGCAGGCGGTGCCGAGGCCAAACGTCACTGCGTAGATGTGCTCGACCTCGATTCCCGAAAGCTCGGCTCCAAGCCTCTCTTTGGCCACTGCGCGGATGGCCTTGCCGGTATCTGTCCGGCGCATAATGAGCCACAGAACCAGCGCAACGGCAAAGACGGCGATGAAGGCGATCACGCGCGGGACCGCGAGAGATGCGGGACCGACGTCGATGACGTCGAAGGCGTAGGGCAGGTCGACGGTGCGCGTGTCCGCACGAAACACGTAGAGAAGCGCGTTCTGGATCACGATGGCGAGGCCAAGCGTCACCAAAAGAACGTTGCGGTCCTCGCCATGCGCAGCCGGGCCGATGATGAAGCGCTGCAAACCGTAGCCCAGCAGGAAAAACAGCGGTGTCAAGAAGAATGCCGCGATGTAGGGATCAAGGCCGAGTAGTTTGTGCGCGAAGAACGCCGCAAACATCGCCGCAGTCAGCAACGCGCCGTGTGCGAAGTTGATGATGTGCAGCACGCCGTAGATCAGTGTCAGGCCGAGCGCGATGAGCGCGTAAACGGCGCCCGTCATCAACCCGTTGAGGACGGTGGAAATAAGAATTGAGGCAGAAAACATGCCGGGTCACTCGGATCAGGCCGACATCGTGCGGCGCCACCTCCTCACGCCCGCGGCACCGGGAAAACCGGCTTCGCCGATGCGAAATCAGCGGGGAAGATCACCTGAATGTCGTTGTTGAGCACCTGGGTGTTCACCGGCGCGGCGCCCTGGTTTTGACCGTTCACGAATCTGGTCGGGCCGTATGGCATCACGTGATCCGCGAAAATCGAACTTTCCAGCGCGGCGATAATCTTCGCCCGGTCGGTGCTGGCGGCGCGCTCAATGGCGTCGGCGAGGAGCAGAACGCACGAGTAGTTCATGAACACCTCGTAGGTGTAGAACGCGCCTTTGTCCTCGACCTTCTTCTTCAACGCCAGCGCTTTTGGATTTTTTGGATCGAACCAGTGATTGCAATCGATGATGTATTGCGCCGCCTCGGGAAATTCCTTGACGAACTTGTATGACGAGGCCGCACCGCCAAGAACTGAATAGATGCTCTTCGGTCGGATGCGCTGCTGCTGCATAGTGCGCGCCAGGAGAACGTACTCGTTGTAATAGTTGGCCGGAATGACGAGGTCGGGGCTCTGCGCCTTGATCTTGAGCACGACGTTGTTAAAATCGCGCTGCGGCGTCGGATGCGGAATCGTTTCCAGCACCTGGAACCCGCGCTCGGGAAGCTGCGCGTTCAGGAGCTTTGCCAACCCAGCCCCGAAAGCCGAGTCCTCATGAATGATAATGGCGGTCTTGGCGACCTTGCCGGCGTGATCGTTGATGGTTACGAGATTGTCGAGCGCCGTCTTGGCAATGACGCCGAAACCGGGGCCGAAGCGGAACGTGTTCTTCAACCCGCGGGTGACTACGCTATCGACCACGCCCACGTCCACGAGGTACGGAAGGTCGTAGCGCGCCGCGGTCTGGCTTGCCGACAGGCAGATCGAGCTTGCGTAGCCGCCGATGATCGCCGCGACGCCTGCCGCATTCATCTTCTCGACCTCGGCATTGCCGCCTTCCGGCGTCGATTGGGCGTCGCCGGGCATCGCTTCGAGTTTCGAGCCGCCTAGGGCCTTGATCCCGCCCGCTCCGTTGATGTCCTCGATCGCCATCATAGCCCCGATCCGGCCCTGCTGGCCGGAGTACGACAGGGCGCCCGACACCGGATGCAGCACGCCGATCTTGACGGCGGCGCCTTGGGCCCGCAACACGGCCGGTGCGCCGACCACACTGGCCGCAATCGAGATTGCGCCCAATGCGGAGCTCTGCAGGAATTGGCGGCGACTGCAGTTCACGCGGTCCTTCAGCATAACGGATGCTCCATGTTGCGGCGGCTCATTTGGATGCGTCCTTGCGGTGCGGGGAATGCGACCGGCGGGCGACAACGTTTATGCACATGCCACGCCGTCCCCGAACGCCCACCCAGCTTTACTTGATACTGTCTACTATACAAAATGAGGAGGCGGAAAGAGAGTCGGCAGCCGGGCCATGGACGAAGAGCGAACCCTTCTTGACAAGGTGTGGGCGGCCCACGAGATCGCTCGCCGCGAGGACGGCGAGTCGCTGCTGTGGGTTGACCGCCACTTCGTGCACGAAGGCTCATTCCACGCGTTCAGCAGGCTGGCAGAGCGGGGCGCGAACGTCGCCGAGCCCGGTCTCACCTTCGGCGTTGCCGACCACTACGTTCCCACCCGCGGAGTGCGTCGCGACATCACCAATCCCGAGATCGCGCACATGGTCAGGCAGCTTGAGGAGAACCTGGCGAAGCACGGCATTGTGTTGTTCGGGCTGGGCGATCCACGGCAAGGCATTGTGCACGTCGTCGGGCCGGAGCAGGGGCTGACACTGCCGGGACTTATAATCGTTTGCGGCGACAGCCACACCTCAACGCACGGCGCGTTGGGCGCTTGCGCATTCGGCATCGGCGCCTCGCAGGTCGCGCACGTCCTGATGACACAGACGATCTGGCAAAGGAAGCCTGGGCGCATGCGGGTCACGGTCCATGGCGAGGCCGCTGTCGGCGTGGCGGCCAAGGACATCGTTCTTGCCATCATCGCGCGAATCGGCGCCGACGGCGCCACCGGGCACGCCCTCGAGTTCGCGGGCTCCGCAATTCGTGACTTGTCGATCGAGGGCCGGCTGACGCTCTGCAACATGGCGATCGAAGCCGGCGCCCGCTGCGGCATGGTCGCGCCTGACGAAAAGACGTTCGCCTGGCTGAAAGGCCGCCCCTGCGCGCCCGAAGGCGTCGAATTCGAGCGCGCTGTCGAGGACTGGTCGGCGCTGGCAACGGACGGCGGCGCGCCGTTCGACCTGGATGTCCACCTCGACGCCGCAACGATCGCGCCGATCGTTACCTGGGGCACCAGCCCCGAAGATGCGCTGCCGATCGACGCCAGCGTGCCCGATCCCACACGCGAGATTGACATGGCCCGCGCGAAATATCTGCGCGACGCGCTCGATTACATGGGCATTGCGCCGGGCAGCAGGCTGACCGACATCGTGATTGATCGCGTGTTCATCGGCTCCTGCACCAATTCCCGCATCGAAGACCTGCGAGCCGCAGCGGCGGTGCTTGCGGGCCGGACCAGCAAGGTGCCAGGACTGGTCTCGGCCGGCTCCGCCCGGATCAAGCGTCAGGCAGAGGAGGAGGGGCTCGACCGCATCTTCCGCGACGCCGGTCTCGAGTGGGGAGGACCTGGGTGCTCAATGTGTGTCGGCATCAATGGCGATATCGTCCCTCCTGGCGAGCGCTGCGCATCCACGACGAACCGCAACTTCCGCGGCCGGCAGGGGCCAGGCGCGCGGACGCACCTGATGTCGCCGGCGATGGTAGCCGCCGCCGCCGTGACCGGGCACCTCACCGACGTGCGGCCATTCCTGTCGGGACGAAAGGTCTGACGCCAAGTTGCCTGGAGAAGTCGCCGGGAGAAACCGCCATGGAGAAGTTCACGCGCCTGACTGCGACGGCCTGTCCGCTCGATGTCGCCAACCTCAACACCGACCAACTCATTCCCGCGCGCTATCTCAAGTTGCCGCGTTCCGCCGGCTTCGCAAAAGTGCTGCTTTACGATCTGCGGTTTGGCGACGACGGGCACGAGCGGCCGGAATTTCCGCTCAATCGTCCGACTTGGCGCGGCGCGAAGATCATCGTGGGCGGCCGGAATTTCGGTTGCGGTTCCTCCCGCGAGGCCGCAGTTTATGCGCTGCGCGACTACGGCATTGGGTGCGTGATCGCGCCGTCGTTTGGCGACATCTTTGCCGGCAATGCCGCGCAGAATGCCGTGCTCACGGCGATAGTCTCGGATGCGGACGCTGCGGAACTCATGGCCGCGCTGGTTGCCAAGCCTGGGCTTGAACTAACTGTCGATCTGGAGCAACTGACGATCGAGTGCCGCAGCCGCACTTTCGGCTTCGCGATCGATCCGGTTCGCCGCACGCGGCTTCTTAACGGCTGGGACGACATCGCCCTTACCGGGAGCTATCGCGACCGGATCGCGGCGTTCAAGGCGGACGACCGCATCCGCCGCCCGTGGGCCGCCCCACGTTCAGTGCATGAGGATCGCGAGTGAAGTTCCCATGCTGCTAAGTGAGCTGTGCGTGGATCGCTTGCAGGTCGCGCGAGCGCCACTGCAAGGCTATGGAGTTTCATAAACACGCGACGCGTGATACCACGAGCCGGCGGGAGAGGTAAGGGCTTCTCCGTCGAGGAGATCCTTGCGGCTCTGCGCCGCTTCCATTGAACCCTGCATATTCGCTCCACGACGGGCGCAGGTTGACAATGCACGCGCGATTCAAGGACTGGTCGCTGCTTGATGCCGCAGCGCGCAAGCAGCTAGGCGCGCTTGCTTCGGCGAGGGCTCGTGCGTTGGAGCCGGGCCTCAATGCGTACGCGTTAATCCGGAGTGAATGCGAAGGGCCGGCTGAAGGTGGCCTTGAAGGCGCACTTCGCGGCATGCCGTACGCTGCCAAGGACATCTTTGCCGCGCCGGACCGGCGCCCTTGTTGGGGATTGCGGCGGCAGCAACCTGTCAATGACGACTATGCTGACGTATTGAGGCTCCTCGACGAGGCTGGCGGTGTCCGCGTCGGGTATACGGCACTCACCGAGCTCGCCTATGAGCCATCCGGATACAATGCGGTGTGCGGCCGTGTGCGCAATCCGTGGAATCCCGACTTTATCTCAGGCGGATCGTCATCGGGGTCAGCAGCGGCGGTTGCAAGTGGCTCGGCTGTGATCGCGTTGGGCTCGGACACCGGCGGCTCGCTGCGGATCCCAGCGCACTGCTGTGGGCTTACGGCGTGGAAGCCGACCCATGGAATCGTATCGACGCGCGGCGCAATGGCGCTCGCGCCGACGCTCGATACGATCGGCCTGCTCGCGCGCAGTGCAGCCGATCTTGAGCCGGGACTGGATGCGCTCGGGGGAGAACTTCCGGCGGCCAATGCCCCGATCAGTGGTGCGGTCATCATGCGCAATGCGCTCGGCGATGCACACCCGTCCATCCGCAAGGCCTGCCGGGACGGCATCGAAGCTATCGCTGCGAGCGGTGTCGCACTTACCTATAACGACAGCAAGACGCCGCTTGAATCCGCAGATGGGCCGGTGCTCACGATCATGCAGGCCGAGGCTGCGCGTTCCCATCGCCATCTGCTGGATGAAGCGTCGATCGATCCGGTGCTGCGCAAGCGGCTGGCTAAGGGCCTCGATACCGACGATGCAACACTCGGCGCCCAAATCTCACAGCGTCCCGCGTTAGCATTGGCATTCGTTGAAAAGCTCCTCGGATCGGCAGGCATCGCGGTGCTTCCCGTGATGGCGATTTGCACGCCACGCGCTGCAGAATGCGATCCCCGAGAAGCATCGTTTAGTGCGCGTACGCTCTACGCGCTCAGTCAATACACGCGGTTCGTGAACATGCTCGGTCTTCCTGCCGTCGCTTTGCCCGTAGGCCTTGACGACCGCGGCATGCCGGTTGCGCTGCAGATCGTCGGCCGTCCGCGGTCTGATCGCGCATTGCTCAGGCTCGCGGTGGCCGTGCAGGGCATCACCAGCTGGCATGGCCACGTCCCGGACGCGGTATCTGCGCTCCTGACGCGCGGTGATCCGCCAGATATTGTCCACACGGCATGAGAAACGACCGCCCCGCTCCTGACCGGCCTTCTGCCATGCGCCTAATTTCGTTGGCTGCGGCATCTGTGCCGTTTCATAGTTCGGGGCCCCTCTGGTTTTCAAGGAGGCATCATGGACCTGAAGATTGTGGGCAAGACCGCACTGATCACCGGCAGCTCGAAGGGGATCGGCCGCGCGACGGCTGAAGTTTTTGCCGCCGAAGGTTGCAACGTGATCCTGGTGGCGCGCAGCGCTGAGAACCTCGCGGCCGCGAAGTCCGCAATCGTGCAGACATCGAATGTGCGTGTCGATACGATCGCGACTGATCTTTCTGACAGCAAAAACGTCAATCAGCTCGCGAAAGACTATCCCAACATCGATATCCTGGTGAACAATGCCGGTGCTATCCCCGCCGGCACGCTGCTCGACGTCAGCGATGAGACGTGGCGTAAGGCGTGGGATCTGAAGGTCTTCGGCTATATCAACATGTGCCGCGCCTTCTACGCGTCGATGAAGGCGCGCAAAGCAGGCGTAATCATTAATGTGGTCGGCAATGCCGCCGACACGCATGATCCGGAATACATCTGTGGCGTAGCGGGCAACGCGGCGCTCACAGCTTTCACTCAGTCCCTCGGCTGTGTCAGCCACAGGGACGGCGTCCGCGTCGTCGCGTTGAACCCGGGGCCGGTCGAAACGGAGCGTCTTGTCGGCCTGATGAAGAGGAAGGCCAAAGACCGCACCGGTAGCGAGGAGAACTGGAAGCATCTGTTCAAGCCGCTGCCGTTCGGGCGCGGCGCCAGCCCCGCGGAGATCGCTGCTGCGATCGCATTCCTGGCGTCCGGTCATTCTGGCTACACCAGCGGTTCCGTAGTCACCATCGACGCCGGCCTTTCGGCACGGGCATCCGCATTCTGAACGAGAGGGGGAGTCATGCCGCATCTGGCCACCGATGACGGGGTCAAGCTATTACGAGGACACCAGTGGCCGTCACCTTACGAACTGGTCGACAAGATGAAGACCATCATGGCGCCAACCCCGGTGATTACAGGCGACGAGGACCGCCCTTGGCTCGAACCGGGGCATCCTGATGAAGAAGAGGATCGCAACCGCCGCGCTGGTCGTGATGCCCAATGCCGGCTACAACATCAATCTGGAGGATCCGGCCGCTTTCAATGCCCGCGTGCAGGAGCTGTTTTTGGCGGCCGACTCGGCACCTGGCCGGCGCGTGACTCGCGAGCGATGGCGGGCTCTATTCTGGCGAAGTAAGTCGGCCGTATCATGGGTTCGCGCGGGCGGCCGCGCGGCCGAGATATGCCTCGCGAACGCGTGGGTCCTTCGCAAGCGCGATGCACGGGCCACTCACGGTAATGTTGCCGGTTTGCAGCACGTAGCCTCGGCTCGCGGTCTCGAGCGCGTGGCGCGCATTCTGCTCGACCAGAAGCACGCCCGTCCCGCCTTCATTGATGGTGCGGATGGTCTTGAAGATGTCGCGCACGGCCAGGGGTGCGAGGCCGAGCGAAGGTTCGTCGAGGCAGAGAAGCTTCGGTTCCGACATCACAGCGCGGCCGAGCGCGAGCATCTGCTGCTCGCCGCCGCTGAGCGTGCCCGCGTTTTGGCCGCTACGCTCGTGCAGACGCGGAAACATGTCAAAGACGCCGTCGATCATGCGGCGGACCTTGTCGCCATCGCGGCGGTTCCTGAAGCCGCCTAGCTCGAGGTTCTCGTGTACGGTGAGAAACGGAAAGACGCGCCGGCCCTCCGGTACGAGCGCGATACCCTGCAGTGCGCGCTCGTGCGAGGGAAGCCGAGTGATGTCCTCGCCGTTAAAGATGATAGAGCCAGCACGCGGCGTCAGCAGGCCCGCAATGGCGCGCAAGGTCGTCGACTTGCCGGCACCGTTCGCCCCAATGAGCGCGACGATCTCGCCCTGATCGATCTCGATGGAAATACCGCGACAGACTGACAAAGCGCCGTAAGCGAGTTCGAGATTTTCGACCTTCAGGAGCGTGCTCACATCAACTCCCCGCCGAGGTAAGCCGCGACGACCGCCGGATCCTTCTGCACATCCGCTGGAACGCCCTCGAACAGGCGCTGCCCGTAGTCCATTACCAGGATGCGATCGGCAACGCTCATTACCAGTTCCATGTTGTGCTCCACCACCGCAACGGTGACGCCATTGCGGCGTGTTGTCAGGATGCGGTCGAGGAGGCGATCCACTTCGGCAGCGTTCAGGCCGGCGGCAGGTTCGTCGATCAGCAGAAGGCGCGGTTTGGTCGCCAGCGCGCGGGCGAATTCGAGCATGCGCTGTTCGCCATATGACAGCGAACCCGCAAGTGCGTTGCGCTGTCTCGCAAGCCCGACGAAGGCCAGCAATTCCACCGCCTCGGAGCGGCAACGTGCCTGATTGCGCCGGAAGGCCGCGCCGTGAACCAGATATTGCCATGTCGGAACGTCGTGATGGACGTGGAAGCCGGCGATCACGTTCTCAAGCACAGATAGCTGCTTGAACAGCCGGATCTTCTGGAAAGTGCGTGCGATGCCCAGCCGCACGCGGCGGTGCGCGGGCAGACCGGTCAGATCGCGGCCTCCGAAGTGCAACGACCCGGAGTCGGGCTGATAGACGCCGCTGATCAGATTCAGCATGGTCGACTTACCGGCGCCGTTCGGGCCGATAAGCGCGAACACCGATTCAGTCATGATGTCGTACGACACGTCGTGAATGGCGCGCAGGCCGCCGAAGCTCTTGTGCAGTCCCCTGACGCGCAACAGCACCGGGCTACGCGTCACCTCACCACCGGCGTGCGCTGTCATCGCGCCGCCCCGCGGGCAAGGCCGAGCTTAGCGCTTAGGATCCGGACCGCCTGCACAAGTCCGCCCGGCACAAACATGACGACGAGCGTCAGCGCGGCGCCATAGATGACGAGACGCCAGTCGCCGAATGCACGCAGGAGCTCCGGCAACAGCGTGAGCAGGAGCGCGCCGCAGACCGGTCCGATCAGCGTTCCCATGCCGCCCACGATTACCATCGCGAGAATCATGAACGACTCGGTGATGAAGAAGGCATCCGGCACCAGCGTGCCGACGAAGGTCGCGTAGAAGCAGCCGGCCGCTCCGGCGACAGCCGCTCCGATCCCGAAAGCAAACGCCTTCCACGCCGCCGCGTTGATGCCTAGTGAAGCCGCCGAGATTTCGTCCTCGCGGATCGCGGTGAGGGTTTCGCCGATCGGCGAGCGCACCAGTTGATTCAGAACGTGGTAGGTGAGTAGCGCGAAGCCAGCGACGAGATAGAACAGCGCGACCGGATTGGCGAAACTGATTTCCGGAACGCCAGGGATCTTCAGGCCAGGCGGTGGCGGGATGGCGTAAATACCGAGCGGACCCTGCGTGAGACTAATCCAGTTGAGGAGGATCTGATACGTGATGACGGCGAAGCCGAGAGAGGCGATGGCGAGATAGTGCCCGCGCAGGCGAACGGCGAACAGTGCGAGGAACATCCCGGCGAGGCCTGATAATGCAACGCCAGTCACGAACGCAACCCAGAAAGGCCAGCCGCCGTTCATGACCAGCAGCGTTGAGGCATAGGCGCCAATGCCATAAAAGGCCGATTGGCCGAGATTGAGCTGGCCCGCATAGCCGAGAATGAAATCTAGCCCGAGTGCGAGCACGACGTTGATGGCGCAGAGAGTCAGGTTCGCCTGCCAGTAGCTGCCGGTGAACACCATCGGCAGCCCCACGACGACAATCGCAGCCGCGAGCAATCCCAGCCGGTGCGACCCTGGCCGGTGACCACAGCCGCTCTCCGGTGCATTGGGAATATCAGACATTCTCTTCACGTCTCTCGGAGATGAGACCGGTGGGGCGGAACGCCAGCATCAGGAGCAGCAGGCCGAACACGACGATGTCGATCAGGCCGGGCGCGAGAAACTGCGTCGTATAGCTCTCGATCAGCCCGACCAGCAGGCCGGCGAGAATCGTGCCTTCCACGTTGCCAAAGCCGCCGATGATCACGATCGCGAATGCCTTCACGATCACTGTAGCGCCTGCGAATGGCGTCAGCACCAGCACGGGCGCAAGCATCGCACCGCCCATACCGGCGAGCGCCGAGGCGAGCACGAAGGTCAGCAGGACGAGATGATTCGGATTGATGCCCATCAGCCCGGTGGTTTCGTAGTCCTGAGAAACCGCACGAAGCGCTTTCCCGAGAAAGGTGCATCTCATGAAGACATAGAGCAGCGCGATTGAAGTGGTAGACACCGCGATGATCATGATGCTTTGCATCGTGATGAAGGTACCAGCGACTCGAAACACCTGCTGGCTGTAAGGTGTTTCAAATGCGTAGGGCACGGGTCCGAACCAGGCCAGCATCGCGTTCTGCAGCATAACAGACACGCCGATGGTTGCTATCAGGGGCGGCAGTTCGCCTCCCTTTCGTCGCAACGGCGCAAAAATCGAGCGGTTGATCAACCAGCCGAGCGCGCCACCGGTCACGAGCGCGACCGCGATGCCCGCCGGATAGCTGCCGCCGGCAAGATGCATGAAGAAGTAGGCAGCGAACGCACCAATCGTCACGAAGTCGGCATGGGCAAAGTTGATCTGGACCAGCACGCCATAGATCAGCGTGAGGCCCAGGGCAACGAGGACATACAGGCTTCCAAGGACGACACCATTGATGGCCTGCTGGATGACGATCGCAGCGGTCACACGGTCAGTTCCACTTCAGGGCATTCCAAGACAGGTCCGGCCTGGTCTCCATGTAGTGGATCGTATCCTTCCTGATGTTCTGGTGCGTCTTGTCGAACTCCACGCTGCCGGTGACGCCGACGAAGTCCTTCGTGGCGGCGAGTGTGTCGCGGATTGATTGTGCGTCCGTGGCGCCGCGCTTCACGACGTCGGCGATCAGCATGATCTGGTCGTAGGCATGGGCATTGAGGTGCGTCGGATCGGAACTAAACATGGCTTTGAAGTTCCTGACGAAGTTGCGAACGATTTCGCGTTCGTCCGTTGGATCAAACTGCACGATGCGTATATAGCCTCTCGACGACTTGCCTGCCTTTTGCTCGAAGCCGAAGGGGAGCCAGATGGTGCCGAGTTGGATCGCCGGGCCATCGCCGCCCTTCACAACCCCGGCCTGCGCCAGCGCCTGCGTGATCTTCAGGCCCTGCCCTTCAAGCGTATACGTCGGGATCACGTCGACCTTTCCGAGGCCAGCGACGCGGGTGGCAATCGCAGTGAAGTCGTTCACCTCACGGCCAAACCCGATGTCAGCGACGATCTTGCCCCCAAGCTTCGTGAAGGTCTCGTTGAATACCTTGGCGTTGCCGATGCCCGCATTGGTGTTTTCGTAGAGCAGGACGGCGGTACGCGCGTTGAGGTCATTGTAGGCGTGAATGGCGATGTCAATGCCCTGCATGACCTCGTTCGGCATGATGCGGAACGTCCACGGATTGCCTGGCTCCGTGACCTTGATCGACGAAGAGCCGGCATTGACGAGCGGGATCTTCGCCTGCGCGACCGTTGGCATGATAGCGAGCGTCGCGTCGGAGCACTCTTCGCCGATGATCACGTCCGGCTTGTATTGATCGATCAGGCGCCTGGCGGCTTGTGTCGCTGGCAGGGGGCCGCAGGCAGAATCTTCATACTTGATGGCGAACCTGTAGCCATTGACGCCAGTCTTGTTGAGCTCTTCGAGGGCAAGCTCGACACCCTGCTTGTCCTGTGCGCCGAAATAGGCGCCAGGGCCCGAAATCGGCAGCAACCCTCCGATCTTGATCGTTTTGTCCTGAGCGAGGCTAGCCGGCGCGGTGGCCATCAGGCCGATGGAAGTACCGAGAGCGATAAGAAGACTCGACAACTTACGCATGGCGTCCTCCACGAGTTTTTCGATCTGCAAAGACGTAGCAACGAATGCGCCAGCCATTCAATGGGCGTTGACTGTTCAATCACAGGAACACTCAAGACGCGAACGAATATTTCCATGCCCATGCGGTCGCTGCACCCCGACGATGCGCAACTACAGATCAGTTGCGCGTTGACGAGGAGGGCACCGAGCCGCCACCTTAATCGCCGTCGTGTGGCCTGTCGTGCAACCCTTCCCCCGACGCGCAAGGCGTTCTACTGGGACGAACACGTTGAACGCAGTACTTGCCCCGCCGCAGCTTCTCCCGTCGAGCGGCCGAGGACGGTGGCTGTCAAGAGGCCATTCCCAGATAGATATCCTGCTGCAATTGAGCCCGACACGCCGGCTGCCGCCCCTCCGGCCGCGAAAAGGTTCGGATAGTGTGTTCCATCCTTCCGCTTGACGCGGCCTTCTGCATCAACTGCAAGGCCACCTTGCGTGTGGAACAACGCGCCCGTAACCTTAACTGCATGATACGGCGGGTTGCATGCCTGCCCCGCAAGAAATCTGCGACCATAACGATCTTGGCCGCAGATCAACTTCAAACGTTCGACTTCGTTCCATTCGGCGACCAAAGTTTCCGGGGGAACGTGCATGGCCCCCGCCAGCTCTGCGATCCCGTCGGAGGTAAGAGTTGCGCTCGAGCGTTCGGCTTCACGGAAATCCTCGAACTGTCGCGCCACGCCGGCAATTCGTTCATCGAATACGTTCCATGCAAATCCGCCCGGTTGCCGCAGCACTTCGGCTGCCTGCTCTGAGTAGCCGCGCGTTTCGTTGCTGAAACGATGGCCCTCGCCGTTAACCTGAACACCCCCCTGCATGATGACCGCCCAACTGATCAGGATATTGTGTGGCGTCGCCACTGACCCATGGCCTTGATAGGCGCCGAGATGTGAAAGCATGGCGCCGATGGACTGGCCCCAAATGATGGCGTCGCCACGATTGCCCGAATGGCCAAAATAGAGCGCGCCTGCCATTTCTGGAATGTAGCGGCGCACCAGGTCCGCATTTCCACCGAAACCACTGCAGGCGAGTATCAATGCCTTGCAGCCGATCCATTCGCGCATGCCATCGCCGCGGACGACCTCCACTCCAAGAATGCGGCCATTCGGATCCACCGAAAGCCGCGCGGCGGCACTGTTGGTGACAATGACGATTTCATTTGCCTCGGCGGCACTGCGCAATCGGTCGATCAGTTCCCGGCCAGTACGGCTCGGCAAACCATGCATGCGCATGGCTGAATGTCCCGGATAGTTGAAATTGTCGACTACGTCGAAGGGCAGTTTGTGCCGGTCCGCGAGCCATTCGACGAGCGGACCTGCCCCGCGTGCAACGGCTTCAACGAGGACGGGATCTGCCTGTCCCTGTGCTTTCCGCTGAATGTCATCGGCGAAATGCTGTGCACCGTCGTCGATTCCCTTGGCGCGCTGAAATCGCGTGCCGGCGGCCGGAATAAGCCCTGCTGACAACGCCGTCGAGCCTGTCGGTATGGCATCACGTTCGACCACCACGACGTCGGCGCCTGCATCCTTCGCCGCCAGGGCTGCGCACAGTCCTGCAGCACCGGCGCCTGCGATCAGAAGCGGCGCTTGAATGTTGAATTTCTTAGCTTTTGCTCCCTGACCGGTTGACATCTCAAAAAACCTTGCGCTTGGAGGCCTGGCTTCAGCCTAGCAGATATCTGCCGCGAACACGCCGACGGCACTCCCGTGGACGGATCGGCGGACCTTGGCGCGCGCCGCACATTCGCGTGGGTATCGAGCGCGCCAGTGCCTCAGGTGAATCGCACCTGCTTGTAACCGGGTCCAGGCACCGGTACTTTTTCAGGCCCATCGACAGGGAGCCCGCATCTTGCCGGATACTCTTGGGTATCGAAAACGCATTGGCGTTATTGTTCCGTCTACAAATACAACCGTTCAGCCCGAAACCGATGCATTACGGGTTCCTGGCGTGACCTGCCACACCGGACGTGTCACGATCAAGGAGCGACCTCTCAATACCGAGGAGGCGTTCTACGAGCACATGCAGATGATGCGTGACGGGATCGGGGCGGCGATCGATCAGATTGTGACCGCCGGTCTCGATCACCTTATTTTGGGCATTGCGCTCGAGACGTTCTGGGGCGGCACCGCCGCCACCGAGAGGTTGCAGTCGGACCTGGCGCAGCGTGCCGGCGTCGCCATCACGATGGGATCGATCGCGTCGGTAGCGGCGCTCAACAAGTTCGGTGCCCGGAGGATCGCGATCCTGACCCCGCACCAGCCGCGCGGTGACGAAATCGTGCGCGCCTATTTCGTGGAGGCCGGCTTCGCCGTGGTCCGGCTCAAGGGTCTCAAATGCGCGACGCCGCGTGTGATCGCGCAGGTCCCGGAGTCGGATATCCGCAACGCCCTGCGTGAACTCGCCGGCGATGACGTCGATGCGTTGTTGACGCTGGGGACGGCGTTGCCGGCGGCGCGTGTCGCCGCCGAAGCGGAGCGTTGGCTGGACCGGCCCGTGCTGGCGGTTAACGTCGTGTCCTTTTGGCACGCGATCCGTCAATGCGGCATCAGTGACCGCGTTAGCGGCCACGGGCGCATCCTCGAGGAATTCTAGGAAGTGGCCTGACCGGGGCCCCGCGCGGACTTCGTCTGGCCTGACCTCTTCGCACGCTCTCAATCAGAGAGGCGCGCATCACATAGGTGCGCTGCGCGGCCGCAGCGGCCGCCATCGCGCGCAGATCGGCCTTGTTCTTGACACGGGGTCGCTGGATCCCTCTCCTCCAGCCGTTTCTTCTTCGCGATGGTCCGCTGCTAGACAAATGCAACGTTCAGCGGGCGTCGGAACCGGTCGTAGCGTCGAGCGCGTCTGGCGACGTCTCCTTGCGGATAACGCAAGGGAGGACAACTCCATCCCGTCATGAATTCCCAAATTAAGCCCGAGCCCGCCGAGCGGGTTGTTGATATGGGCGGCGTCGCCGGCAAGAAAGACGCACTCCTTACGGAACGATGCAGCGACTCCCTGATGGACGCTCGCCCCTGCAATCCGGAGCGATTCCTCGTGACCTACGCTGGCGCCGACTATGTACCGAAATTTGTCGCGGCGCGGGGCGCGCCGTGGACCGGAGCAGCCAATTGGTTACCGGCACATCGGCGAAGACAGCGCGTCTTCCCGCAACCACCGAGAGGGCGCATTGTCAGGAATTCTTGCGGCGCCCGCTGGCTGCCCGGGCGCCCATGGCGGTGCGGCGCAGATCGCCGTTCACGGGCTGGTCCGCAAAGAGACAGTACGTAGAAACGGTCAGTTTCCCGGTACCCGCATTTTCAAGCGAAAGCTGAATGTCATGAGGCTCACGCCGCTGTTTCGGCTGTGGTGCAAGCATAGGTCCATTATGCGTCATGGGGTCATCGAGAAGCAGGTTGCGCACACCACGATGGCGACCGTGGCGCTACCTCGAAGCGGCTTCAAAGCTCAGGCGTTGCTTGCGGGACTCGGCTTGGCCGCCTCGAGACCTTTCAGGTTCCGCGCTGTCTGCTTGGAACGGCTTTCTGGTCCTGGCCAGAACACCGAGCGCGATCGTGGAGAAGCTGGCCAACGCAGTCATCGCGGCAAGCAAGGACGTTGCTGTCATCGAGCAATTGAGCAAGCTCGGCGTCGAGTCAAACGGAACGACGCCCGAAGAATTCTCGGCGCAGATCGCCCGCGAACAGCCGCAATTTGAGCTCGCCATGAGGGCGGCCAACCTCAGCCAGCCATAGCCTACCTGGCCAGCCCACGCGTCGAGCTTCGCCCCACTGCTTTTTTTGATGCTCTGATGGCGATTGGGCACTTGGCGCGTAGGCGGGCTGCGCGCCCGGCATTGGCGGAGTGCCGCGTTCTTCTCGGGCTTCGCCGTCCCGTAGGTTGGCGTCGGACGCGTGCTGGGATAAACACGCCTGTTCGGAAGCTGTCGGCTTGTGCTG
>Ga0126378_10001036_pt1 | contig 20790 bp, 21 predicted proteins | sample PanSoiMetPlot_23_FD_92587 | JGI IMG/M metagenome (GOLD analysis project Ga0126378, IMG submission 92587) | Tropical forest soil microbial communities from Panama - MetaG Plot_23 | ecosystem: Environmental > Terrestrial > Soil > Tropical forest > Bulk soil | place: Panama | collected 2016-02-17
AATCGCCCACCTCACGCTGGAACATTACAACCAGTATGCGGAAGAGTTCTGGCAAGGGACACGCGATCACGACGTCAGCCAGAACATCGCGGCACTATTGCAATACATTCGGAATGAACCGCCTTTCAAAATCCTCGATTTTGGTTGCGGGCCTGGGCGCGACCTCAAGACGTTCGCCGAACTCGGTCACATCGCGATTGGTTTGGAAGGCGCGGAGCACCTGGCCGTAATGGCGCGCGCCCACAGCGGCTGCGAAGTATGGCAGCAGGATTTCCTCAAGCTCGATTTACCGGAGAACTATTTCGATGGTGTGTTCGCCAACGCCGCGCTGTTTCACGTACCCAGCCAGGAGCTGCCACGCGTATTGCTGGAACTGAAAGCAAGTCTGAAACCTGGCGGTGTTCTCTTCAGCTCGAATCCGCGTGGCCATAACGAGGAAGGCTGGAGCCAGGGGCGCTACGGCGCGTATCATGATCTTGACGCCTGGCGCCGCTATATGTCAGTCGCCGGGTTTGTTGAGCTGAGTCACTATTATCGCCCCGCTGGCGTGTCGTGCGAACGACAGCTCTGGTTGGCGAGCGTCTGGCGCCGGTTGGAATTCTGAAAGATCATGGGACTGGACTTAAGTTCCGGAGCTGTTCGCTTGCCGTTATCGAACCTGCCTAGATCGAGGTTCGCGCATCTCCGCGAAAGACCGGTTGGCTCTAAGTCAGCGTCGATGGCCGAGCGGCAAGCCAAGGTCGTGTGCCTTTTGCCGGAGCGCTCCGCGCGTCGTCGTGATCGCGGTAGCAGCCTCGCGCGGGGTCAGAAACAGTCCCAGGCAGTCGAGCAAACAGGCGTGCCGTCGAATCCACATCTCCGCAGCGACAGGGGACGCTGGTAGCCTGTCGCTTGACATTAACCTAACGCGCCTCGAACTAGGCGGCCTGCCACGCCTCTAAATCGCTTCGTAACCACTTCGCGCCAGCATCCGCCATCATGATAATGATGGAGGCGTCGTGGGGCAGCAACCGTCGGGGCGTCTTTTCGTTGGCAGATTGCTTCTGGGCGCCTTTCTCTTGGGGTGGTGCGGCGGCTTTGCCGCACGTTGGTCGCTGGAAGATGTCGAGCGGCCAGATGTCGGGCGACCACATCAAACTACCGACGCGCTAGACATCAGAACTGTCGTCGAGCAGATCATCAAAGTCGAATCCGACGGCGACCCCGACGCGAAAAATAAACGGTCTAGCGCCATGGGCCTTGCCCAATTCCTGGAAGAAACCTGGATTCGTTTGATTCGGGCTCATCGGCCCGATTTGGTTGTGGCGCACAGCGAGAGCGAGATTCTGCAGCTACGGCGTGATGCTGACCTTGCCCGTGAGATCGCAGAGCGATTTACTGAAGGAAACGCCGAAATGCTCCGGAGACGTGGGCTGCCAGTCACGCCAGGAACGCTCTACTTGGCCCATTTCGCTGGTGGTGCGGGAGCTGTCGCGATCCTTTCAGCGGATGAGCAGGCCGATGCTGCATCGATCATGGCTAGCGCCGACGCAAGTGGCCGAACCAGCCGCGAGAAGCTCATTAAGGCGAACCCCTTCTTGGAACGCTTAACGGTTGCTGATCTCAAGAGCTGGGCTGACCGGAAAATGCGCGCTCGTTCGTTATAGGAGGGAGTGCGCAAGGTGCCAGAGGCCCTGCGCTCGGTCTTCCGGACGCTGACTTTCTCGATAGCTGCTACGGCTGCCGCGCTCTACCAGTATGGTTGCTGATGTTGGCGAAGAATTGCCTGAAGGCCGTAAGCCGCCAGCAACCTGGGGCACACCGGCAGCGGCGAATGCGTTGCAGATCGTTTCAACCTGTCCGGCTTCGATTGAGGCGTTCTTTGGCCCAAGGGGCACGTGCAGAGCCAGCCGAGCCGTCTGGTCTTTCGTTCGCCCGGTACATCAGCGCAATGGCAGACCGATGCCGAACAATCTTGGGCTGGGAGTAATCGCGGAACTGCAACGTGAGCGTATCGGCTTTGCGGTCGATCACGATTGCTTCCCACCAGCCATCTTCGGCGGACTCCTGAGCGATCACCAGATGACCTGGCGCGATCTCGTTCCAGGATTGCTCGTTGTCCGCCGAGCACATCAGCGCAACGCCGGTGCGCTGCCGGGCGAACCTGGGCAGGTGCGGGAAATCCCGGTACTGCAGGATGAAGGTTGTCGCTCTTCCGGTCGAGGACGATTGCCTCATACCACCCGCATTCAAGCGCGACTCGTGAGCAATCACAAGATGGCCAGCCGCGATCTCGTCCCAGGACCGGGGCAGGCCACGCGCGGCGTTCTTGCTCAGTGCGGTCTGCGGTTCGAGAGCCAGCGCCGCAACAACGTCGGTATAGAGGCTTTGCCGGATGTTGGGCACAAACCCCCGGCCGTTGGCGTAAAGCCGTCCCACCGGCAGTTTTTTGGCGACCTCGGCCACGTCTGGCAGGCTGGCTTGGTACACTTTGAAGCCCATCAGGTCGGCGGTCTTTGTCACGAGGTCCGGCTTGGCATCGACAAACCTGGCGCCCCGCGGTTTGTGCTGCTCATCAAAGCCAAGCACAATCAGCGGCGTCGCTGGGGCTTGGGCGGTGGAGGATCTCTTGACCGAACCCTTTGCAGCGGTCGCCTTCACGATGGATTTATGAGACTTACTCTTTCGCTTCGTCATTTGGGTTCTCCTGAAAAGCCGAAGGGCCCCGAAGAGGGGCCCTGTGGCAAAGGTTGATGGATAGCTAGAGTGTCGGCGGAGTCAGACCCGCTGGATGCTAGGCGTTACTTAGTAGATTTCGCCCGCTAATTTCCTCTGCCAGTGTCGTTGCCGCTGACGAATGATTTGACTCACGAATTTCGTGCAAAAATTCTGGCGTGCACGAGCAGATAAAACTCGGCTGACGCGCGGCGTTAGTGCGTTGAAGGGTAGGAAGGTTGCCCCGAAGTACCGCGGTCCGCGTGGTGAACATTGGGCAGGAAGGGGGGAAGGGGTGCTAAGCCGCGTTGGTTAGTCGCAGCAGAGAAAGAGACGGGAAAGAAGGTTGAAGATTTTTTGATTGAGAAGTCTCCTGCCGTTGGCAACAATAAACGGCGGGCAAAAAAATAAATCGCGTCCCTCCTAAATCGTCTTGCTTCCGTTTTGGTGGAAGGAGCGCCTCCCCAGAAGAAGCCACTAATCGCGCCGCAAGTCTTCCATGATGTAGTGGATATGGTTGTCTGCCGGAACACGCACACCCGCGCGCTTAATCATCGGAGGTAGAAATCGATCTTTGTTTCCCACTGCTTTTGTATGTCCAAGAAAGGTGAATGCTCCCGTCCATATTCCGCGTTGTAGTAGTCCGTGACATTCGCCCGATTTTCCAACTCAGTTACGATGTGTCCTTGGATCATGTGTTGAACGCGCATTTCACGCGATAAAAGATATTTATTTTGTTACTCCCCACAACTCGCATTTCTCGTCCTGCGACAATTGGGGTAACCGAAGGGATCGTGAACGAAATCGAGGAATGGGAGTTAGAGGAATGGGTTGGACGCAAGCGATGCCCCAAGGAGGGAGGAAGAATGAGCATCACATCAGCCCAAAGTTACGAAATGCGGATCGCTCGGACCGGTGACAAGATCGCCGATCCGCCTGAGCCATATTGGCAGACCGTCGAACGGTTATTGGCAGATAGAGGGGGCGATCATGTCGCGCGTCTTCTTGCCTACGCATTACATGATTTGGATAAGGCGCAAGGCAAAGCGTGACTTCGCGTTAGCTGCCGGAGGGGGGCTGCATGAAGCACAAAAGAAGACATGATTGACCGCGCCTCACCATCTGACCATGAGCAAAGCAATACCTAAACAGTGTCTGGCACTTCTAAAAGAAGCCAGCGGGATGTTCGAAGAAACAGGCTGCGTGCCTGGTATGAATGGAGAGGAAGTGTCAGCCGAAAGAATAGTGCCAGACGCGAAGGAATACATCTCAGAAACAATTGACGACCCAGAAGCAGTCTACGATCCGCAGATATGGGATACGCCTGGATTTGCCCTGGTCGTTTCGTGGCTTTCACAAAAATGGCAACAAAAATGTCAGAAGCTCGCACCACGGAGCAGCAAGAACCGGCAGCACCTGACCAAGGAGCAACAAAGGGCGTGTCTTGACTCGGCTGCGGCTGAGTTGATCCGAAAAATTACGCACAACCGTTTATTGAGCTAAATTAGCGATGGCGGCTCCTCCGTCACTGAATTGACGCGAGTTCACTTGCCGGATCGACGGTGTAGCACGAAGGCACGCGATGATCGGCAACAATGCTGATGCTCCTGACGTGAAAATTATTCCTCCGCTGGTTTATCTGGCGGGCATCGTAATCGGGCTTCTCGCCAGCATCTGGATGCCGACCAAAGTCGTTCCCTATTCGCTAGCGTGGACGGTTGGAGGCATTCTCGTAGCTTGCGGTGTCGTTCTGACGGGCTCTGCAGCGTTGAAATTCAAGGATGCACGCACCACAGTTCGACCTGACCGCGCGGCTAGTTCGCTTGTGACCGCAGGTCCGTACAAGATTACTCGCAACCCGATGTATCTCGGGCTGGCATTCGTCTACCTTGGTATTGCGGTAGCCGATCAGTCGGTTTGGGCGCTTGTCCTTTTGCCCGTTGTATTAGCGATCATACAGCGTTTGGCAATTGAGCCAGAGGAGGCATTTTTGGAAAGGCGTTTTGGTGGCGCCTACATCAATTACAAGCAGAGGGTCAGCCGCTGGATCTGAAGAACAGCGTTTAGAAGTCTTTCCTTTTCTAGGTGTCACACGTCCCTACTGCTTTCTTCGTCTCAGAACCACTTGATCACACATTAGGCGAACTCGGCAATCGTTGTTATCACAACGCCGACGGTCATTGGTGCGATTGCAGACATCGAGTCCGCTCTGGCAAAAACAGGTCTACGGAAAAAACCGCGAGACTATTACTCGACCCTGAAGCCCGCTATAGGCTCACGTCAGGATTCCTTCATAATGACCGTCGCATACCGACCTGCCCGCGCAGAGGAGATAGAGCGAGCCGAAGAGCTTGTCGTTCGCAGTATTAACGACCTCACAGAACGTCACGGCTTCGGGTCAATGGCCAGCTTGCGACCTCCGCAATTTCAATTGTTTTCCTTGAATGATGACCCTGACGGGCTCTGGGTGGCTGAAGATGCCGGTCAAATGCTTGGCTTCGCCTTCAGTTGGGTCTGCGGCGACTTGTGGTTTCTTGCCGAATTATTCGTGTCCCCTGGAAATCAAGGACGCGGGATCGGCAACGAATTGCTGAAACGAACATTGCAACATGCTCAGAAAGCCGGAGCCGCCACTAAGGCGCTAATCACCTTTACGTTCAATACGGTATCGCAAGCACTGTACATTCGGCACGGACTGTTACCACGGTTCCCGATTTACTTTTTTAAAATCGAGCGCGAGGCCCTTATGCCTCGATTGCAAAGCTGCGGGCTGCGCTGCGTAGCCCTTCAGAACACAGCTTCGCACTTACGCATTCTGGCTCAGATTGATGCTCAAGCATTAGCGCTATCGCGCGAGAAGCATCATAGGTTCCTGATCAACAACGACGCGGTGAAAGGCGTCGCTCTTTATTCCAGAGATGATTGCAAAGGCTATGTCTACGTTAGTTCGGACGGCCATATTGGGCCCCTCGCGGTCACGCAGCCAAACGCCATGGATGCGGCATTCAGGACGGCGTTGAATTTAGCCCTAGAGAGCGGTTCTCCTCAGGTATCAGCATTTATAACGGGCACAAGCGAGGCTCCACGCATAGCCCTGGAACACGGGATGCGCATTACAATTCCCATGGTGCTCATGGCGACGTCCGATTTTGGAAATTGGCGCCAGTATCTGCCCCGCAACCCAGGTTTCATGTGATCTGAGCTGGCGTGTTTTTAGAAGTTCTGCGCAGCGCCACGCGGTCGCACATGGGTCGCATTCGGCAATCGCTGTTGGCGCATCTTTTGCTGTCATCAATGCGGTTGCCGTTGCAGACATCGAGGCCGTTCTGATTGCAATATCGCCAAATCGCGTGTTGAACGAACCGGGGAAGGGGTTGCGGAAAAGCCGGGTTGAACTGTCGAGCATCGATCCGGTCGGCCACGGCTTGAATGATCTCTGCGCAGCCACCGGGCCCGTAACAAGCGGCACCATAGCCGTGTTCTGCCTCGAACCGGCGTAGGATGCCGGTGCGGTGCAGAAAGTTGTGAACCAGCGTGTCGATGGCAATCATGCTGCCGCCGACCTCGATCCAGAGGCTCATCCTTTTCGGTGCACCGAGCAGAATGGAAGACAAGGCCATCGTGAGAACCTTATCTGAAACGCCATAGACCTCGCGCAACGGTTCAATCAGGTTCTCTCGCATTCTCGCCAACCCATCTAGACCGACTGGATGATTTCCGTCCTGCAGCTGCCGGTCGATCCAGCCGATCAGATCCCCCTCGGCAACGTCACGAATGAACAGAAAAAGCGAATAGGCGGTCTGGTTCAGTCTCCCGTTTCGCAGAATAAATTTCGGCAAAGGACAGCGCCGGATGTGCTCGGGTTCGGCACACGTCCGACTGATCTTGTCGTACCGGCAGTCATGGAAATGCCAGTAGCTCTTGAGCTTCGGACAACTGGCACCGCGATCCAGGCCGCGCTTGATGCCGCACCACGTCGCCCGCCCGTGCTTTACCATGTAGCTATAGGCTACGTGGTCCGAGATGCCCTGATAGCTGACCGCGGACATCAGCCAGTCGCGCCGAGAACGAGCGCAACGACGAGCACGAAAAGGGGGAGGGCGATCATCGGCAATGTTGCCGGCTATCCCGGCGGTGCCTCTTCCCTGAACAGGTACGATCGCCCGCTGCGGATGCGCGTCAGATCGACCAACACGATCAGATCGACCAACACGATGAGGGTCAGCGCGAAGAATCCGAGCGGAACAAGCGCGTAGGCGGGCCCAACCAATAGCGGCAGTGCACTCAGCGTGGTCTCATCCCGCAACGCCCGCAGCGCCTGCTGGCTTGTGGCAATGAGGGTGATCAAGCAGAACAGCAGCGATATGAGATGGGCGGCATAATTGGCCACGAGCCTCGGGACGGAAGGCAAGCGATCGACCAAGAACGTGACGCGGATGAACACGCCCCCGCGATAGGCAAAGGAGAGCCCCAGATAGATCGCTGCCACCATCAGGTAAATTACGCCCCCAGAACTTCGCTCCGGCAAAACCGTGCCATTTTTGCTTGTTGGCGCACAGCGAGAAATACGCGACATAAAACGGAGCGATGGTGTAGTTCTTCGCCAGCTGGCGGAAAGCCTGCACCGCCTCCCACGGGGCGGCTGCGCCGTCGACCAAACCTTTGTCGAGAGACTGATAGACGTCGGGCATCGGGATCAAGGTCGGCACCGCGCCCAGCGCCTTGGCCATTTCAGTCGGCGGCCCGCCCAGGACGCGGAATTTCAGTCCCTTGAATTCATCGATCGTCTTCACCTGTCGCTTGGAGACCAGGGGATTGGATGAGCTGGTATAGAGGAGGAGCGGTTCGATCTCGCTGTATTCCCCTCTGCACGGATGGGAATTTCTCGTACAGCTTCCACAGCGCTTCGCTTCCCTTCTCGGCCGAACTGACCGGCAGGAACGGCAGCGATATGACGTCGGATAGTGGCGTCTGCTCCGGCCAATATCCTTGCATGCACCAGCCGATATCGGCGATGCCGCCGCGCACGCCTTTCCACATGCCCACGCCCTTGATGAGCGTCTGCGACGGATAGACCTCGATTTTCACGCGGCCCTTCGTCGTCTCCTCGACCTGCTTGACCCACGGCTGCAACGCGTGCGAGGGCCCCCAGCCGGTCGGCGAATTCTGGTCCGCGAGCAGTTAGCTTGATCTCCTGCGCCGCCGCATTCGTGCAGGCGAAGGAGACGGCAATCAGGCCCGCCAGCGCCAAAGTCTTTCTCTGCTGCATCTGCTCACCCCCCTTGCGGCATCTTTGACGCGGTTTTGACGCGCTCGCGCGCGCAAAAGCATAGTGCCGTGGCCCCTGCGAATAGACAAGCCGACATTGCACAAACCGTGCGCACGACAGCAGGATTGTTGCGGGGCAGCCCGTTCTATAGAGATCGTCTGCGATACTCATTCGTCGGATTTGCTGCAGGCTTCTGGCATGACGTCGAAAACTGAATTGCACGTAATTTCCAGCGCCGATCTCCAGCGCTTCGCGAGCGCGCTCTTTGCGGCGGCGGGCGTTGCGCAGGCCATGGCGGAGGAATGGGCGAGGTCGCTGGTGTGGGCCAATCTGCGCGGTGTGGACTCGCACGGCGTATTGCGCATCCCGGGTTATATCGAGCGGCTGAAAAGCAAGGACATCAATCCGGCGCCGGCCATGCAGATAGAAAAGCGGGCGGGTGCGATCGCCGTATTGGAAGCAGATCGCGCGCCGGGAGCGGTCGCAATGGCGGCAGCAATGGCGGAAGCGATCGCGCGCGCGCGCGAGGCGTATGTCGGTTGGTGCGCAGCGCGCAACATCACCCATGCGGGCGCCGTTGGCTATTTCGCGCTGCAGGCCGCGAACGCCGGCATGGCCGGCATCGTCATGTCGGCATCGGGCCCGATGATGGCCTATTACGGCGCTAGCGTTTCGGGCGTCTCGACCAATCCACTGGCGATCGCGTTTCCCGCGGCGAACCGGCCGCCGCTGCTGCTGGACATGTCCACCTCCACGGTTGCCATGGGAAAGGTGATGAGCGCGCGGGATGCCGGCCAGAAGATTCCGCTCGGCTGGGGACTCGACGCGGATGGACGCGACACCACCGATCCCAAAAAACTTGCGACGTTGTTGCCACTCGGCGGCCCGAAAGGATCCGGTCTCTCGTTCATGATCGAGTGTCTCTGCAGCCTCATGATCGGCAACCCCATCATCGCGCCCGCGCTCGCCTCCGGAGGCAAGCTCGATGCGCCATATCTCAACGGCATCGCCATTGCCGTCGATCTGGCGGCGTTCGGCGATCGCGAGCGCATCCTCGGCGAATCCGATCGCTTGGCGCGGCTCATTGCCGGGCTTGCACCCGCTGACGGCGTCGAGCGCATCTATCTTCCGGGAGAACGCGGCGATAGCATCTTGCGCGAACGTGTGCGCCACGGCATTCCCCTACCGCGAGGCACTTGGTCGCGGCTCCTCACCTGCGCCAAGGCTCTTGAAGTGCCGTCACCCTGAGGCCTCAGCGCCACGCGGGCTTTCGCCTTTCGAGAAACGCCTGAATACCTTCGCGGCCTTCGGGCGAGGCGCGGGCGTCTGCGATGCTGCGCGCGGTCAATGCCTCCAGCGCGTCATCGACCGGGCGAAGGGCGACTTCGGCAATGAGTCGTTTCGCACGCGATTGCGATTGCGGGCCTCCTGCGAGCAACCCAGCAATCAGGCTCTCGAGAGCGCCGTCGAGACCAGTCTCGGGAACGACCTGGTGCACCAATCCCAGCCGGCATGCGTCGGCTGCCGAGAACGGCTCGCCAGTCAAAAAGTACCGGCGAGCGGCTCTGGCGCCGATCGCCGCGATCACATAGGGGCTGATCGTCGATGGCGTGAGGCCGATGCGCACTTCGGAGATTGAAAACACCGCGGCTTCGGAGGCGATGGCAATATCGCAAGCTGCGATAAGCCCGGTACCCGCAGCATAGGCCGCTCCGTTGACCCTCGCGACAGTCGGCTTTGCAAGCTCGTTGAGGCTACGCAGCATGGCGCTGATGGTCTTTGCGCTAGTTAAATTTTCCGCTTCGCTGGCAGCCGCCATGCGCCGCATCCATTCGAGATCGGCGCCGGCGCAAAATGCCGAGCCGCTGCCGGTCAGCACGACGATCCTCGTTCCGCTATCGCCGCTCAGCGCCGTGAACGCGTCGGTCAGCAACCGGATTACGGTGTCGTCGATGGCATTGCGCACGTTCGGCCGGTTGATAGTGACCGTCGCCACGCCGCGCGCGTCCTTGGCGATCAGAACGGGAGATTCGCCCATGTCGTCTTTCCAAGCGGAATTTACAGATTGTCCCATTTCTCGCAGCCCGAAAACAGGACTAATCAACTGTCCATCGCCGCGAGAACTGTCGTAGGGTTGGCGACTTGCGACCGTGGGAGTGGAAAATTGCCAGAGCCCAACCTCAACTACGAACGGATCATGGCCTACCGGCCGGCCGATATCCGCGTGAGCTACGACGAGCGAGAGTGTATCATCTATGCGCTCGGCATCGGCATGGGCATGGACCCGCTCGATGCGGGCGAACTCCAGTTCGTCTACGAGCGGGCGGGGCTCAAAGCCTTTCCGACCATGGCAGTGGTGCTGGGCTGGCCGGGCCGCATGACGGATCCAGCGTTCGGTATCGATGAGCGCTTGGTTGTTGCGGGCGACCTCAAGGTGACGCTGCATCGACCTTTAGCAGCGCAGGCCATGCTTGTGAGCCGCCCCCGCGTCAAAGAAGTCGTCGACAAGGGCCCGGGCAACGCCGCCATCATCCAGAACACGCGCGAGCTCGTGGGCGAGGATGGCGCGCCGGTGGCGACCATAGACAGCAGCACCTTTGCGCGTAAGCACGGCGGCTTCGGCGGCAAGGCGAAAGAGACGCCGGCGCCGCCCGCGGTGCCTGAGAGCGCGCCCGAGCTGATTTGCGATCTGCCGACACCGCCCAATCTTGCGCTATTGTATCGTCTCAACGGCGATGAGAATCCGCTACACGCCGACCCGCAACGCGCCAAGGCGGCTGGCTTCGATCGGCCCATCTTGCATGGCGCGGCAAGCTTCGGAGTTGCAGCGCGGGCAATCCTGCGCACCTGCGCCGAGTATCGGCCAGAGCGGCTCAAAAGCATCGAGGCGCGGTTCTCGCGGCCGGTCTTTCCCGGCGATACCATCCGCACCGAAATCTGGCGCAAGGGCGAACAGGTGTCGTTTCAATGCCGCGTCGCCGCGCGCAACGACATCGTGCTCAGCAATGGTCTGGCGATGTTGCGGGGATAATGGCGTAGGTCGCTTGAGCGCAGCGAAATCCATGGCTGCGCGAAGCCAGATGCTCCTTCGAGATTGGGATTATCTTCCCAGCGCCTTATTTTTCCAAAGCTCCCAGGCGCGTGCAAAATCTGAGGGCGCCGTGTCTCTGGCTGCTCCTTCTTCCGGGGAGATGTAGTTGATCGGACCGCCGATTGCGATTGCGGCGGATTGCAAGCGCGCGTTCATCTCGGTGTAGATCGCGTACCTCACCGCTGTCCGGACGTCTGGCCCTGCCACGACATTTCCGTGCCCGCGCATTAGCGCCACCCGCTTATCGCCAAGCGTGGAGGCGAGGGATTTACCAAGGGCGCCATTTCGTACCAGCATGCTCGCGCTCGCCGGGTCATGCGCGTTGCGACTGTCCCAAACTGGCACTCCGACCCAGAGAAAAGATGCTGCGTGAATGACAGGCCGCATCGGTACTTGGGTGATGCCGAACGGGATCACTGCTGGGGAATGGCTGTGGATCACCGCCTTCACGTCCGGCCGCGCTTTATAGATTTCACCATGGATGAACCGCTCGATGACGCTTCGGCGGTTTTGCGGATCAATCGGATTGGATTCGAGGTCGTACTCCATGATGTCGCTCGATGTGACCAGGATCGGCGCGCGCGAGTGGGACAACAGATAACGGTTGGGATCGTTCGGATGGCGGATGCTGACGTGCCCATAGGCGTCGAGTACGCCCTCCTCCGCAAGGATACGATTGGCTGCAACAAGGTCCTCGATGAGAGCGGGATCGACAGGGCTCGCTGTCTGCGCGAATGCGGAAGCAAGCACGGCAGTCAGAAGCAAAGCGACGGCTGCGGTCGTCAAGCGGGCAGGATGAATCAATCTATCCCCCTTATCGAAAGATCTTGTTCTAGTTCGCAAGCCGCCGCGTCGCCTTCATTCGCTGCACGCTGTCACCGGCGAGATGGCTCCAGATGATGGCGTCGCGCACGAGCTTCTCGGCGCGCCGATCGAGAACGCCCGCGTTGGCGTACAAGTCAAGGTTGATTTCGGTCACCTCCTGGATCACCTCGGTCGAGAAATTCATGCATAGTCCCGCATTCGCCGAGCGCACCTTGTGGTCGTGCTCCCAGGCGACCCGCATCACGAACGATCGCAGCGCCTCGGTTAAGAGGTGCATCTTGTTGAGCTTAAGCTGGATCACTTGTTGCTCAAAGAGCGCGCGGCCGCCCTGACGCTTCGCGCGCGCAAGCGCGAGCGCCATGGCGCAGGCGTCGTCGCATACCCCGAGCGCGTTCGCCGCGAGCTCGAGGTCGCCGAACAGGTCTCCGCCCGTGCGATCGCCGGCCGCGTGGCTCTTCATATCCGAACCGTTCACCGCGCCGACCACGTTTGCGTGCGGCACGCGTGCATTCTCGAAAATCATTTCGCCGTTCTGGTAGAAGCGCCAGCCGCTCTTGTTGAATACCTTGCCGATGCGCAAGCCAGGGGTGTCACGCGGCACCAGGAACATGGTGGTGCCTTGCCGCAGCGGGGCGTTGGGGTCGGTGCGCGCGTCGATAAAGAACAGCTTGCCGACGCTGGCATTAGCGATGAAGCATTTCTCGCCGTTGAGGATCCAATGATCGCCTTGGCGCTCCGCCTTGAGCTTGAGACCGGCTTTGGGGTCGCCCGGCGGTAGCCGGTTATCGGAGCCCGCGCTGGGCTCGCTGATGCCTTTGCCGAGCAGGAAAGCGTCGTCCTCCAGGAACGGCTTGAGAAAGCGCCGCTTCTGCTCCTCGCTGCAGGCGGCCGCGATCAGATGGCTCCACTTCCAGCACTGGCTGAAGGTTTTGGAGATGGCGCTGTCGGCCTTGGCGAGCTCCGCCATCACCAGCGCTTGCGTGACAAAATCAGTGCCGTGCCCGCCCCATTCCTTGGGCACGGCCAAGGTGCGAAAGCCGAGCTTGGAGCCTTTTTTGATGATCTCCCAGTCGAACGTCTCACGCGGATCGGCGATTTCGTCGCGCTCGAGCGAGAGCGGGCGGATTTCCTCTTCGGCGAACTTGCGCGCCGTCATCTGCCAGGCGCGCTGTTCGTTGCTGAGCGTAAAATCCATGGGTTTCCCCCTCTTCGTCACTCAGCCGCCAGCACCGCGGCGCTCGGGGGCCGACGGTAGCGTGCCAGCGCCTCGGCGATGCGCAATTTCGCTTCGCTGCTCCCCATCCCGGAATGGAGGCAGATGCGCGCATCCTGAACGTATTTCTGCAGCGGCATATCTCGCATCACTCCCATGGCACCGAAGCATTCCGCCGCGTCCTTTACGGCGCGGTAGATCGCCTCGGAGGCGAATACGGCGGTGATCATGGTGAGGGGCAGATCCGGGAGACTGCCGTCGGTGAAGGCATCGGGGTGATCCGACGCCCAGGCGGCCTGCCAAATGGCAGTGCGCGCGACTTCGAGCCGGACCGCGATCTCAGCGAGCTTTGCGCCGATTGCCTGGTGCTCGATGAGCGGCCGCCCGCCCTGCACGCGCAGCTGCGCGTAATCGAGTGCGGCCTCGTAGGCGGCGCGTCCGATGCCGAGAGTGATCGCCTGTTCCTGCGGGATGCGCCGGCCATGATCGGAGAAGAGCGCAGCATCCGCGGCGAGAAGATTCTGCGCCGGAACGCGGCAACGATCGAATATGAGCGAGCCGCAGGCGCCGTGCTGCCAGTGCTGACTGTTCTCGCTTGCCATCACGGTCAAGCCCGGCGCATCGCGCGGGACGAGCAGCGTGGTGGCACGGCCTTTGCCGATAGTCGCCCGCACCGCGAACAGCGCCGCAATCGATGCCCCGACAACGCGGTCCTTGCAGCCCTGGATGATCCACTCATCGCCCGTGCGGACCGCAGCAGTCGAAAACGGCGGCTCGCTTGCCTGCGGGCGGTGATAATTGACGCCGAGAGTAGCGTCGCGACCGTCTTCATGCTCGGCGAGCGCAACGTGATAGCGCTGCTCGGTAAGGAACGCAGGCAAGAAGCGCGCACATTGTTCCGGCGTCATCAGGCTATCAAACAATGCGCCGGCTAATGTCGAAGTGTGCGCCAGCACGGCTGCGATATCGGCGTCGCCGACGGCCAACTCTTCCGTAACGATGCAGCAGGTCAGGTTGTCGGCGCCCGCCCCGCTCTTCCCCTCCGACAGCGCGAGCGTGCGCAGCCCGATGTGTGAAGCCTTGTCCAGCGCCTCCACCAAGAGCGGCCGCGTGGGCGCCTCCAGTCGCGTCGGCGCAAGCGCCAGCGGCTTGATGTCCCGCGCGACGAAATCGCGGACCGTGTCGCGGATTTGCAGCTGCTCCGGGCTCAGGTGGAGGCTGTACATTCGCTTCACTCCCCCTTGATGCCGGCGCTCTTGATCACGACCGCCCATTTGTCGAGGTCCTTGCTGATGAGCTCGCCGAGCTGATTGGGCCCGAGCGCAAATGGCGTCACCTGCTGCTCCGTAAGCTGCTTGACGACCTGTGGCTCACCCATGATCGCGAGCGTTTCCTGTGAGAGCCGCTCCACGATCTCTTTCGACGTTCGTGCCGGTGCGATGATGCCGACCCACGGCGCCATTTCGAAACCGGGCACCGTTTCAGCGACCGCCGGCACGTCGGGCAGCGCCGACATTCGCTTCGGCTCGGCGACCGCAAGCGCGACCAATTGGCCAGCTTGCACGGGCTGCAGGAGCAGCTGGACGTTGTTGAATCCCATCTGCACCTCGCCGCCGATCAGCGCGAGAGAGGCGGGACCTGTGCCCTTGTAAGGTACGTGCACGAGCTTCACCCCGGTTGCCTGGGAAAATAACTCCATTGCGAGGTGGCTGAAGTTGCCAACTCCGGCCGAGGCGTAGGTCAGCGTCGCCGGCTTCGCCTTAGCGAGAGCGATCAGTTCTGCCACCGAGCGCGCCGGCACCATGGGATGAACGGCGAGCATCCCTGGGAACCGCACCATGTTCGCGACTGGAACGAAGTCGCGCAGCGGCGCGTAAGCGAGCTTGTCGTAGAGGGAAGGATTGACGACGAGCGGCGTGTCGGAGCAGGTCGCAATTGTGTAGCCGTCGGGTTCGGATTGCATCAGAGCTTGCAGACCGATGGCACCGTTCGCCCCGCCACGATTCTCGACGAACACCTGCTGGCCGAGCCGATCGGAGAGGTGTCTTGCCGCGATGCGGGCGATAAAGTCGGTACCGCCGCCGGCTGGAAACGGCACAATCATCTTGATTGACCGTTGCGGCCAGGATTGGACCGGCGCTTGCGCCAGCGCTGTCGAGGACAGAGCGGCGGCGAGCCCGAGCGCCGCCGCGAGCTTGGCGAGCTGAATGCGCATTGTCGTCCTCCCGCTGCAGCGCCGGTTGGTCCGGCGCGGCTTGCTCTTAAAGTTCTCTCGCTGCGTTCTATCCTTGCACAGCCGCGGCGATGGCGTCTCCCATTTCGGCGGTGTTGGCCGTTCCGCCGAGATCGCGGGTCAGGTGCTTGCGCGTCGCGATCACTTGGCTGACGGCCGCCTGGATGCGTTTGGCGGCGGCGGTCGCTTTAGACTCCTTGCACTTACGGCCGAGCCAGGCGAGCAGCATCTGCCCCGACATGACCATGGCATAGGGATTGGCGATATTGCGTCCGGCGATATCGGGCGCCGAGCCGTGAGTGGCCTGCGCCATCGCTTGGTGGTCGCCGACGCATAGCCCTGGTGCCAACCCGAGCCCGCCTACCAGCCCCGCGCCGATATCGGTCAAGATGTCGCCGAACTGGTTCGTCGTCACCACCACATCGAACTGCTGCGGCGCGATTACCAGCTTCATCGCGATCGAATCGATCATCATCTCTTCGAACGTCACGTCTGGATAGTCGCCCGCAACCTTGCGGCATTCCTCTGCGAACATGCCGCAGGCCAGCCGATAGACCGGTTCTTTGTGTGCCGCTGTCACCTTCTTGCGCGGCCGGCTGCGGGCGATCTCGAAGGCTTCGCGCGCGACGCGACTCGATCCTTTCCGCGTGATCACCCGCATGGCAACGGTGATATCGTCGTTGGGCCGAAATTCCGGCAAGCCGGCGACCACCGTCTCGGAATAGAGCATGCCCTCGGTAAGTTCGCGCAGAAAGACGATGTCCACGTTCGTGTGGATCGATGCAATCGCGGCGTGCGACAGCGCCGGGCGCACCGCCGCAAACAGATTGAATTTTTTGCGCACCGGCGGCATCACCCACGTTGGATCTCCGCGCGGATAGGCGGCATGCCCGATCGGACCCATCACCCAGCCGTCGAGCTCGCGCAAGGCCTGCTCGGTCATCGCCGGCAGGGTATGGCCGTGCTCCTCATGTCCCTTTTTGCCGATCGGCAGCGAGCGCCACTCGATCTGAAGCCGTTCCCGGGCGGCGGCGGACTTCATCACCTTGATGCACTCGGGAACGACCTCGAGGCCGATGTCGTCACCGGGCAGGATCCCGATCTTCAGGCTCATGTGACGGTCTGGGGTGCGCAACTCGCTTGAGCGCCATAGCCGCTCGAATGCGGGTCTAAACGGCTTAACGCCCCCGCGTCGTCACGACGCGGAAGGCCATTTGCCCACGCTATCAGCTTTTAGACAATGCTCGACTGAACCCGCTCGGTCGCGGCTCCGGCAATCAGCCCGATGGGCTGAGCGAATTCCTTGTATCTAGCTCGGGCGGCGCCGCCTCGCGATTTGCTGGCCGCACGTTGGCCTGCGCGGCGTCGCGCGCGTGCTCCGCGTTTTCGGCGATGCGTTGAAAGTAGGGGTGGACAGCGTGGCCGAGCACCGTGAGCGCAATCTCTGGCCTGCGCTGGAAAAGCGCGCCGCCCAGTTCTCGCTCGAGGGCAATCATGGCGTTGGTCAGCGAGGGCTGGGACACCCCGCAGCGGCGCGCTGCCCGCGTGAAATTGCGCTCCTCGCACAGCGCCAGGAAGTAGCGGATCTGCTGCATTTGCATGGCCCACCTCGCCCGTATCGTTTGGCCTTGTAACGAGGTTGCCACGGAGTCCCCCGGTCGACGGTGAGGCAGTTCACACAGCCGCGATTTTCGGCCGCGGTGGGAGCAGGTGGCCGGATGCAGCTTCCGCGTGTATTGAGCGAATTGCACGCGTTTTCAATCCCATGCGGCGTTTCCGGTCGGGATACACGGTCACCCCATATCCATGGCCATCGGTTATAATCGGACAGACTCACACCGCGTCAGCGTGGGAGTCGGGGACGGGAGCTCATGTCGATTCCAACCGTCAAGCAGGCGGGACCGCGCACGCGCGATAAGTTGTCCCTGCTGCGCAGCCATCCGTTGTTTCGCGATCTTCCAGGTGCGGTGATCGAGCATCTCGGCTCGTACATGAAGACGCGGCGGGTGGCACGCGGGACCACGATCTTCACCAAAGGCGATCCCGGCACCGGGCTCATGGGCGTGCTCGCGGGCACGGTCAAGGTCAGCGTCGCTTCGACCGACGGCAAGGACATCGTGCTCAACATCTTTCGCGCAGGTGACATTTTCGGCGAGATCGCCTTGCTCGACGGCCGTCCCCGCACCGCGGATGCCATTGCCATGGCCGACTGCGAGCTTATCGTCATCGAGCGGCGCGACTTCGTTCCGTTTCTGAGCAGTCACCCGGAGGTGATGCTCAAGTTCATCGAGATTCTCTGCTCGCGCCTGCGCCACACCAGCGAGCAGGTGCAGGACATCACGTTCCTGAACTTACCGACGCGTTTGGCGAAGACGCTGCTCCAGCTGACTGCCGGCGAAGAGGGCTTGCGGCGCAAGGCGGCCATCACGCAGCGGGAGATCAGCCAAATGATCGGCATGTCGCGCGAGAGCACCAACAAGCAATTGCGGACCTGGGCCAAGCGCGGCTGGATTAGGCTCGAGCGCGGCGGCGTCGGCGTCACCGCGCCGGACAAACTCGCGGCGATTGCCGCCGAAGGCTTCGACGCGTCATAGGCTCAAACGCAACGGCAAGCCTCAATTACGCGAGCACGCCGGCGACGCCGTGATTCGGCAAGAAGCCTCGAGAGCTTCTTGCGCGCGTAAAACATGCGGGTTTTGACGGTATTGCCGGAAAGACCGAGAATTTCGGCCGCCTCCTGCACCGATTTTTCATGATAGTACACGAGATCGATGATCTCGCGATGCCGCGGGGATAAACCTCTGAGGCAATTGCGCAAGATTTCTCCTCGATGCTTGATGGCCAAACTTGCTTCCGGATCATCGGCCGGGTTGCTCGTTTGCACGCTCACGACGTCGGGGACCGGTCGGCGCCGCAGTTCGGCGATCGCCTTGTAACGGGCGATCGCCAGTAGCCAGGTCGTAACTGAGGAGCGCGCCGCGAAGGCGGACGCCTGGCGCCATACGCAGAGAAAGACCTCGCTGGTCAAATCTTCCGCAGCGGCCTCGCTGCCGACAAGGCGCAATATAAACCGGTAGACGCGCGCATGGTGTCGCGCAAACAAAACCTGCATGGCAAGCCTGTTGCCCGTTGCGACTCTTGCGATCAGCGTCGCGTCCGAACTGTCTTTGGTTTGCGTCGCAGGCGCTGGCGCGGTGGCGATGCTCGGGGCGAGGCCGGCAAAATCGTGGCGCATTGGTCGCTCCCCTGTTTTGGTCTACCAATATGCCTAGACCGTTCGCTGCATACCTTTTGTTAACCACCTCACAGAGCGAGGCCTCATGGCGCCAGGCGACGCGACCCAACAATACCCCCCCATTCGCCGCTTCGTGACCGGCCACGACGCCAAGAACGTCGCGAAGGTGATCATGCGAGGTCCGGCCACGAACGCGAAATATCCGAGCCCCGGCACCGTCTCGACGCTGATCTGGTCGACCGACGGCACGCCGGCCGATATTGCGGTCGGGGAGAGGATCGAGGATTTGGGCGCGCGCATCATGGGCACCGCGCCGCCCGCGAACGGCACCCGTTTCGCGGTTATCGATTTTCCGCCCGGCAACGCGCCTCGCATGCACCGCACGGAGACTGTCGACTACATTATCGTGCTCGAGGGCGAGATCGAGATGGATATGGACGATTCGACGGTGAAGATGAAAGCCGGCGATGTCATGGTTCAGCGCGGCACCAATCACGCCTGGGCCAACCGCAGCGACAAGCGCGCCCGCCTTGCCTTTGTGCTGATCGATGCTGTGCCCTTGGGCATCGGCCATCCCATCACCGGCGCCGCCAGTGCCCGGTGAGGCTATGAAAGTTCTGATCACCGGCGGGATGGGCGTCATGGGCGCTGAAACGAGCCGCCGCTTCGTGCAGGAAGGACACCGGCCCGTGATCTTCGCCCGCCATCGGGACGAATGGCTCATTCGCGATATTCTCGATGAGGTCGACATCGAGCTCGGCGACGTGCTCGACATGCCGCGCCTGCTTGACGTCATCAAACGGCATCGAATAACGCACATCGTCCATGCCGCTGGCTTCGTGGGGGCAGTCTCGGCCGCGAACCCGGCACTGAGTATTCAGGTCAACGTCATGGGGACGGTGAATGTGCTCGAGGCTGCGCGTGCCTTCGATGTTAAACGCGTGGTCTACACCAGCTCGAAAGGCGTTTATGGCCCGGCGCTGGGCGAATATGGGGCGCCCACCTACAAGCCGGTGCCTGAGGATTATCCGAAAAATCCCAAGCGCGATCTACAATTCTGCCAAGCTGATGGCGGAGCAAGCCAGCCTCTATTATCAGGCCAATATGGGAGTCGACGTGGTGGTGCTGCGCTTCGCTACGACCTACGGACCTGGCAAGACCGCGCGCCACGGCAAGATGGGAATGACCAGCGCGATCGTGGAAAATCCCGCGAGCGGGCTACCCTTCCGCCTAGCGCAAGGCGGCGACGAGAAGGACGACTTCATCTACAACAAGGATTCTGCGTACGGCATTTATCTCGCTTGCATGGCGGAAAATCCGAACAGCCGCAGCTACAATATCGGCACTGGCGTCGGCGTCACGCTCAATGACGTCGCGCGCGGCATCCGTAAGCATCTGCCGCATGCCGAGATCGAGATCGGGCCGGGGCTCAACTTTCTCGGCATGCCCTATCCCGCCTCCAACGTCTACGACATCTCGCGGGCCCGCGCCGAGCTCGGCTATGCGCCGCAATACGATCTGGAGCGCGGCATCGGGGATTATCTCGATAGCCTCAAGCGATTGAAGAAAGCCTGAGCGTCGGTAGTTTGATAACTTTTCAGTAAGACCGAAAACGGCGGGACCGATATCAGAGGATGCGAGCAAAACGCCCAACCCGGCGGGCGATCATCATCGGCGGCTCGATGTCGGGCCTCTTCAGTGCGGCGTTCTTGCGGCAGATCGGCTGGCGCGCCGAGGTCTATGAGCGCTCGCCGGTCGAACTGGTCGGCCGCGGCGCCGGAATTACCACCCATCCGGAACTGTTGGAGGCCTTGGAGGAGAGCGGCGCCGGGACCCGCGACCTCGGCGTCGAGGTTGAAAAACGCATCGCCCTCGATCGCTACGGACGCGTCATCGCCGAAAAGCATCTGCCGCAGATCCTCACCTCCTGGGACCGGCTGCAGCGGCTCATGCGCGGAACCATTGATGAGGCGCAGTATCATCTCGGCCACGCGTTCGAGCGCGTCGAGCAGGACGGCTTCGGGGTTCTGGTGCACTTCGCCGGCGGCAAGCGCGAGCGCGCCGATCTCCTCATCGGTGCAGACGGCATCCGCTCGAGCGTGCGCGAGCAGGTTGCTCCGGAGGTGCAGCCGATCTATTCTGGCTATTACATTTGGCGCGGCGCGCCGGACGAAGCCGAACTCGGGCAAGAGACGCGCGCAAGCATTTTCCCTTACTTCACTTTCTTCCT